>Ga0207684_10002470_pt1 | contig 18620 bp, 14 predicted proteins | sample KBSK5501metaG_FD_184342 | JGI IMG/M metagenome (GOLD analysis project Ga0207684, IMG submission 184342) | Corn, switchgrass and miscanthus rhizosphere microbial communities from Kellogg Biological Station, Michigan, USA - KBS K5-50-1 metaG... | ecosystem: Host-associated > Plants > Roots >...
TGGCCCATCACCGACCACCTGATAGGCGATGTGGACATCCCCGCTCAACGCGTAACGCGTCTCAGGCTCCACCCTCAAATTCTCGCCCATGGCAGGGCCGCTCTGACCGACATCCAGCACAGCGGGCGCGCGCGAGAACGACGTCCGGCCGGGCTCAGTGGTAGGAGTGCTCCTCGTCGGGGAACTGGCCGGCCACGACCTCCTCGCCGAACGACCGGGCGGCGCTGCTGAGCACGCCCGCGACGTCCGCGTACCGCTTCACGAACTTCGCGGTTCGCGGGGTGAGCCCGGCCATGTCCTGCCACACGAGCACCTGGGCGTCGCACCCTGGCCCGGCGCCGATCCCGATCGTCGGGATCGCCAGGCTCTCGGTGATCCGCGCCGCCAGTTCGGCGGGCACGGCCTCCAGGACGAGGGAGAAGGCGCCGGCGGCTTCCAGCACCTTGGCGTCGTGCAGCAGGCGGTCGCCAGCCTCGCCCCGGCCCTGGACCCGGTACCCGCCGAGCACGTTAACCGACTGGGGCGTCAGCCCGAGGTGGGCCATGACCGGGATCCCGGCGGCGACAAGCTCCTCGACCTGATGGACCACGCGCTGGCCGCCCTCGAGCTTGACCGCGTGCGCACCGGCCTCCTTGAGGAACCGCGTCGCGGTGGCCAGCGCGGCCGCCGGCGATGCCTGGTAGGAGCCGAACGGCAGGTCCGCGACGACCATCGCCCGCCGGGTGCCGCGGACCACGGCGGCGGTGAGCGGGATCAGGTCGTCCACGGTGACCGGGATGGTGCTGTCGTGGCCGAACACGACCATCCCGGCCGAGTCGCCGACCAGCAGCACCGGGATGCCCGCGTCGTCGAACACGCGCGCCGTGAGCGCGTCATAGGCGGTGAGCATCGGCCATCGTTCACCGCGGGCCTTGGCGGCGGCGAGGTCACGAACCGTGACGCGGCGGGTCATGGTCCCGCCGAAGAGGGGTTCTGCGGTCCGCGCTGTGGTCGCGGCCTCCCCTGAGCTGGACGTGGATGCGTTCACTGGAATCCTCCTGCCTCGTGGCGCCGTGTCGGCGTCCCCGGACGTCATCCAGAATGTCACGCGGCGGGGGCGGGCGCGAAGCGCGGGGGCGGGAAAGCAGAGCGGGGGCGAAAGATAGGCCGGCCGATTCGAGGGCCCGGGCTGGGCGCGGTGCCGTACCGAGCGCACAGGCCCGGATCGCAGGGCGCAAGCCGGGGCGCAAAATTCCCCGCGGCGCGGGAATGTCTTTCGATACGGACCTGTTCCGTATCAGTGGCTCTCCCGGGGCGGCCCGCCGCCCCGGGATGCACGGGCCCCGGCGCCTCCGGCGCCCCACAGACTTTCGCGACCTTGAAGGGAACCATGGACTCGCGCAGCGTCTCGCCCCGGACGGCCACTCTGCCAGGCCAGAGCAAGGTCTACCGCCGCAGGTGGCTCATCCTCAGCGTGCTGATCACCAGCCTGATGGCGATCGTCCTCGACAATACGGTGCTGAACGTCGCGCTCAAGACCATCGCCGAGCCCACCGTCGGCCTGGGCGCCAGCCAGAGCCAGCTCGAGTGGGCGATCAACTCCTACACCCTCGTCTTCGCCGGCCTGCTGTTCACCTTCGGGGTGGTCGGCGACAGGATCGGCCGCAAGCGCATGCTCATGATCGGCATGGCGGCCTTCGGCCTGTTCTCGCTGCTCACCGCCTACTCGCACTCGCCGGATCAGCTGGTCTGGGCGCGGGCCGCAATGGGCCTGGGCGCCGCGGCGGTCATGCCGCAGACCCTGTCGATCATCTCCAACGTGTTCGAGCCCGCCGAGCGGCCCAAGGCCATCGGCATCTGGTCGGTCGCCGTGGGCATCGGCATAGCCATCGGCCCGATCGTCGGCGGTCTGCTGCTGGCCCACTTCTGGTGGGGCTCGGTGTTCCTGATCAACGTCCCGTTCACGGCCGCCAGCGTGACCGCGATCGCGCTCCTGGTGCCCGAGTCGAAGAACCCCGCCCCCGGCCGGATCGACTTCGTCGGCGTGCTCGCCTCCATCGCGGGCCTGGTCCTGCTGGTGTACGGCATCATTCAGGGCGGTGACAAGGGCTCCTGGGTCCACCCCGACGTGCTGGGCACGGCGGCCGCGGGCCTGGCGATACTCGCCTTCTTCGCCTGGTATGAGGCCAGGATCAGCCACCCGTCCCTGGACGTCCGGCTGTTCCGCGACCCGCGCCTGTCCTCCGCCATCGGCGCCCTGTCGCTGGTGTTCTTCGGCATGTTGGGCGCGCTTTTCTTCCTCAGCTTTTACCTGCAGAGCGTCCGCGGGTACAGCCCGCTGCACGCCGGGACCATCTCGCTCGCGTTCGCGGCGGCGCAGATGCTGCTGGCTCCGCGCAGCGCGCGCCTGGTCGAGCGGTTCGGCGCCAAGGCGGTCGTGGCGGCCGGCCTGCTCGCGATGACCGCCGCGCTGACCGGTTATCAGCTGCTTAGCGCCACCACGTCGATCTGGGTCCTGGTCGTCCTGTTCTTCATCCAGGGCGCCGGGATGGGCGTGATCATGCCGCCGGCCACCGAGGCGGTGATGTCGGTGGTGCCCAGGGAGCGTGCCGGCGCCGGGTCGGCGCTGACCAACACCGCCCGGCAGGTGTCCGGTGCCCTTGGGGTGGCCGTGCTCGGCTCCATCCTGGCCCAGGCCTACCGGAGCCAGCTGAGCCCGCACCTGGCCGGCCTGCCGGCCAGCGCCAGGAACGCGGCCACGGGCTCGATCACCGCCAGCCAGGCGGTCGCCGCGAGGCTCGGCGCCGCCGGGCGGCAGCTGGCCGCCAGCGCGGACTCGTCGTTCGTGCACGCCATGCACGTCACCACGCTGATCTCGGCGGCGATCACGCTGCTTGGTGCGCTCGTCGTGCTGCGCTGGATGCCCGGCCGCGCCGCGGCCGCGCCCGCCGCGCAGCCGCCCGCCGCGGAGCCGGCCGGCGCCGGGGCCGCCGCCCCGCTGCTGGCCGTGGCGGAGGCCCGCGAGGCTGGCGCCCCGCGGCTGGTCGCGCAGCTGGTCCCCGCCGACGACACGGCCGGTCCCGCCGGGCCGGTCTCCGTGGAAGGATAAGAACGTGCTCTCCGCTCCAGCGAGCGCCGAGGCCGCCGAGGCGGGCACCCGCCGCCCCGGCCGGCCTCGCAGCGAGCGCGCCGACCGCGCCATCATCGACGCCGCCCTCAGCCTGTTCGCCGAGAGCGGGCCCGAGGGACTGTGCATCGAGAAGGTCGCGGCACGGGCCGGGGTGGGCAAGGCCACGATCTACCGGCGCTGGCCCGGCAAAGAAGACCTGCTGCTCGACGCGATCGCCGCGCTGGCGGCACCGCTGCCCGAGCCCGCCGGGCGGTCGGTCCGCGAGGACCTGGTGACGCTGCTCGACGCGATGCGCGAGGCGGTCGCCGACCCGCGCCGGGCGCGGGAGTTCGCGCTGCTGCTCGGTGAGGGTGCGAAGTACCCCCGGCTGATGGCGCGTTACGTCGAGACCGTGCTCGAGCCGCGCCGCGAGGTGATCCGGTCGGTGCTGCGCCGCGGCGTCACCACCGGCGAGTTGCGGGCCGACGTGGACATCGAGGCGGCACTGTTCATGCTGACCGGCGCGGTGCTCGCGCGCGGGAAGTACGAGCCGGGCAGCTTCCCGCCCGGGTACGTGGAGCGCGTTGTCGAGGAGCTCCTGCAGGGACTCGCCCCCAGGTGACGGCACCGGTCGCGGAGCGGCTGGCGGCCCAGCTCCTGTCCGGACGTCCCGCTGGCAGCACGCCAGAGGTCGCCGAGCGCCTGCTCGCCATCCAAGCGCAAGACCAGCGTGGGGCGCGGCTCGCTGTCCGCGCCCGCAGCCGGGGCCTGACGGTGGCCGACGTCGATGCGGCCCTCACGAAGGACCGTTCGGTCGTGGTGACCTGGCTCAACCGGGGCACACTCCACCTGGTCCGGGCCGAGGACTACTGGTGGCTGCACCCGCTGACGACCCCGCCCCTGGTCACGGGCAACGCCCGCCGCCTCGCCCAGGAGGGCGTGCCGCCCGGGGACGCCGAGCGCGGGGTCGCCGTGATCGAACGGTCGCTGACGGCTGAGGGGCCGCTGACCCGGGCCCAGCTCGCCGACCGGATCGCGGCGGCCGGGGTGCGCACGCAGGGCCAGGCGATCGTCCACCTGCTCGCGCTGGCGAGCCTGCGGGGAGTCGCCGTCCGGGGCCCGATGGTGGGAAGGCAGCACGCGTTCGCGCTGGTCAGGGACTGGCTTGGCGCGCCGCCGACGCCGTTCGACCGCGATCGCGCGCTCGCCGAGCTGGCCGCGCGCTACCTGGCCGGGCACGGCCCGGCCACCGACCGCGACCTGGCCCAGTGGGCCGGGCTGCCGCTGGGTGACGCCCGGCGCGGGCTGGCGGCCATCTCCGCCCGGCTTGCCGACGCCGGTGACGGCCTGGTCACCCTGGCCCGCCGCGCCGGCCGGACGGATCAGCCCGGGCATGCTGATCCGGCGCTGCCGCCACCGCGCCTGCTCGGTGCCTATGACCCCGTGCTGCTCGGCTGGTCCTCGCGCGAGCCCATCCTGGGCTCCCACGCCGGGCTGGTCACGGTGGGCGGGCTCTTCCGCCCGTTCGCCCTGGTCGGTGGCCGCGCCGTCGCCACCTGGAGCATGCCAGGCGGCAAGGTCGAGCTCGCGCCGTTCGCGCCGCTTCCCGTGCCCGACGCGGCCGCCCTGGCGGCCGACGCCGCCGAGGCCGAGCGCTTCCTGGGGACGAGTGCCTAGCGCGGCAGGTCCGCGCGCGTGCAGCGGGTGACCATGCGGATGGCGATCTCGTCACCACCACCGAGCGCCGGGTGGTCGGCGAGCAGGCGGCGGACATGGCCGAGCACGCTCTCGCGCTGCGGCTCGGGCAAGGTGATCACGTAGCTGCGAGAGGCGACCCAGTCGATCATCGCCTCTGGGCTGAGGTGGTGGACCCAGTCCACGTTGAACCGTTCGACCGCCCCGAACGGCGCGCCGACCTGCGGGGACGCCCGGCCAGCGTCCGGCGAGCGGCTGCTCCCGATGATCGTGCTGAGCTCGGAGACCCAGTCCACTCCCTCGACCCGTCGGTTCCACAGCAGGCCGAGGCGGCCGCCGGGGCGCAGAACCCGGGCCGCCTCCGGGATCGCCAGCGACGGCTCCACCCAGTGCCAGGCCTGGGCGACGAGGATCGCGTCCAGGCTGCCCGAGGCCAGAGGGAGATGCTCCGCGGTGCCACCCAGGACCGGAACTCCCGGCACCGCCCGGCGGAACTGGTCGCGCATGCCGGCCGACGGCTCCACCGCGATGACGTCCAGGCCGCGCTCGCGCAACTGGCGGGTCAGCTTCCCGGTGCCAGCCCCGAGGTCCAGGACGCGGGTCGCGTGCGCCGGCACCAGCCAGTCGATCGCCCCGGCCGGATAGGGAGGCCGGCCCCGCTCATAGGCGCCGGCGGCCACGCCAAACGACGTGGCCTGGGCGCGCCGCCATTCCCGGAGTGACATGGCGCAAGTCTGTCAGGGCGCCGCGCGGCCCAGCGGGCTGGGGCCCGGCACCGGCGCAGGCACGTCTGGCGCCTGGCCGGCGTGGCCGTTGCATTCCGTATAGCCGGGTAGTAACCGGGTGGCAGCCCGTGGCCTGCGGGTGCCGTGCGCCCCCGCCGGCGGGCGCTACGCTCGGGGCGGTGCGCTCGGGCTGGCCCTAGTCCGGCCGGGCGGCCCGGCCCAGCTAGGAGCATCAGTGGAGGTCAGAGGTGGAATTGGCGGGTGACTGGGGCGAGCTGCTGCGGGCCGAGGCGGCCGGCTACGCCCGCGTGGCGCTCACCAATATCAAGCGCGAGTTCCCGTCCGGCGTCTACCACTCCATGACCAAGCCAGGCGATTTCCCGTTCCGGCCCCGGGCGCGCACCCCGGCCTTCTACGGCAGCTACGACTGGCACTCGTGCGTGGAGATGCACTGGACGCTGCTGCGGCTGCTGCGCGTCGCGGGAGACCTGGTGCCGGGCAAGGACATAAGAGCCGCATTTAACGCCCATTTCAGCCCCGTCTCGCTGGCGGCGGAGTCCGAGTTCGTCGCCAGCCGCGACGGGCTGGGGGAGCGTCCCTACGGCTGGGGCTGGGCGCTGGCGCTTGCCCATGAGGCCCGCGCCTTCGACGACCCGGACGGCAAGAAGTGGGCGCTCGCCCTGCAACCGTTCGCCGACACGGTGACCAAGCGCTTTCTTGAATGGCTGCCGAAGGCGACCTACCCGGTCCGGCACGGCGTGCACGAGAACTCCGCGTTCGGCATGGCGCGGGCGCTGGATCACGCGCACGACCGGGCCGACGATGGGGACAGGGCGCTGCTCGATGCGATCACCGCGAAGGCCTACGCCTGGTTCGGCGCCGACACGCTGTACCCGGGGAGCTGGGAGCCCTCGGGCTCCGACTTCCTCTCGCCCGCGCTGGCCGAGGCCGAGCTGATGGCCCGGATCCTGCCCCTGGGCGAGTTCGGCGACTGGCTGTCGATCTTCCTCCCCGGGATCGCCGGCGGCGAGCCCGCCACCTTGTTTACCCCAGCAGTCGTGTCGGACTCGAGCGACGGGCATATCGCCCATCTCCACGGGCTCAACGCCAGCCGCGCGTGGTGCTGGCGCCGCATCGCCGAATCACTGCCCGCCGGCGACCCGCGCGTCCCCTCCGCCGTGGCCGCGGCGCGCGCCCACGCGGGGGCGGCCCTCCCGCATGTCGTCGGCGACGACTACAACGTCGAGCACTGGCTCGCGTGCTACGCGGTGCTCATGCTGAGCTGACCGGCCGGACTTTCCGTCAGCACCGCTCCCGCCACCTGTTGGTGATCGGCAGCCGCCGGTCGCGGCCGAAGTTCCGCGGGGTGATCTTGGGGCCGGGCGGGTACTGACGGCGCTTGTACTCCGCGTTGTCCACCATCGTGACCACGCGGCGGACCAGGGCCGGGTCGTGCCCGGCGGCCACCATCGCCGCCACGCCCATGTCCTTGACCACGTAGTCGTCCAGGATGGCGTCTAGAAGCGGGTAGTCGGGCAGTGAGTCGGAGTCGAGCTGGCCGGGCGCCAGCTCGGCGCTCGGCGGTTTGGTGATCGAGTTCTCCGGGATGGGCGGGACGTCGCCCCTGCTGGCCGCTTCGGCGTTGCGCCAGCGCGCGAGGTCCCAGACCAGCGTCTTGGGCACGTCCTTGATGGGGCCGAACCCGCCCGCCGAATCGCCGTACAGGGTCGAGTACCCGGTCGCGAGCTCGGACTTGTTCCCGGTCGTGAGGGCCAGGTGTCCTTCGGCGTTGGACAGCCCCATGAGGATCACGCCGCGGACCCGAGCCTGGAGGTTCTCGGCGGCAAGCCCAGGGAGGCCGAGTTCGGCCTGAAAGGCGTCCACCATCGGCTGGATGGGCACCGTGCGCGAGTGGATGCCCTGGCGCTTGACGAGATCCTCGGCGTCGCTCACCGAATGCCCGGACGAGTACCGGCTGGGCATCAAGATCGCGTGGACGTTCTGCGCGCCGATGGCGTCGGCCGCGATGGTCGCCGTCAGCGCCGAGTCGATGCCGCCCGACAGGGCGAGGATGGCCGACCGGAAACCGTTCTTGACCACGTAGTCCCGCACGCCGGTCACCAGCGCCGCGTAGACCTCCGCGAGCGGGGAGAGCCGCGGCCACACCGGCCCCGGCTCATCTCTGGCGCCGGCCGGACCTGCTGGGGCCGGCAGGGCGCGGGGGAGCGTCACCCGGCGGATCGTCATCACCGTGCCGTCTCTGGCATCGGCGGGCGCGTCGCCCGGCTGGATGCTGAGGTCGGCGGTGGGCAGATCCAGGTCCGCGACCACCAGCGCCTCGGCGAACTGCGGCCCGCGCGCCAGCAGGGTCCCCGACGGGTCCACGATGATCGAGTCGCCGTCGAACACAAGCTCGTCCTGGCCGCCGATCATGTTCACGTAGGCGAGCGTGGCGCCCGCCTCGGCCGCGCGGCTGCGGCATAGCTCCAGCCGCTCGGCGTCCTTGCCCCGCTCGTACGGGGAGGCGTTCGGCACCACGAGCAGCCCGGCGCCTGCCTGCCTGGTGACCGCCACCGGGCCGCCGTCCTGCCACAGGTCCTCGCAGATGGCGATCGCCGCGTCGACCGGCGGTGCGCCGTCGCGGTCCGCGCCGGGTCCGTCGCACGGGATCCGGACCACCGGCAGCCGGTCGCCGGGCACGAAGTAGCGGTACTCGTCGAACACCCCGTAGTTGGGCAGGTGGTGCTTGGCGGTGGCCGCCACCACCTCGCCGGCCTGCAGCAGGGCGGCCGCGTTCTGCGCGGCGCTGGACGGCAGACCGGCGCGGGGGGCCAGCCCGGTGCGCCGGCCCAGGTAGCCCGCGACCACGGCAAGGCCGCCGAGCCCTTCTTCGGCCAGGCGGGCGGCCAGGCCGTGCAGCGCGGCGATCGAGGCGTCCACGAACGAGTCACGCAGCGCGAGATCCTCCACCGGGTACCCGGTCAGCATCATCTCGGGAAACACCACAAGGCCGGCACCGCGCGCGGCGGCCCGGCGGGTCCACTCGACGATCGTGTCAGCGTTTCCCGCCAGGTCGCCGACGGTGGAATCGACCTGCGCAAGCGCGATCCGGAGCATCGGCACGCCCCCAGCTTAGGCGCGTGGGCACGGGGGGCCGCCGGCTGGCATAGTATAGCAACCATCTGGTTGCGTCAAGGATTCCCGGAGGCCGTTCACACTCCGCTGTTCCCGGTGGTGTAGGGCAAGCGGCTGGACCATAGACCCGCATAAATGACCGCACGCACGGGTGTGCTACGAATGATGCATTGCTGACGAACGGCAGCGTTCTGGCCGCTAATGATCTTGAAATGGCGGCTTTCGGGGGAGGATTCTGTGAACGGTCAGCGGCATGGCGTAAGCGTCGTCCTGGGCATGGTCGTGTCGCTTGCCGCCCTGGGGCCGCCGTCGGCGGCCATGCCCGCCGGTCCCCGGGCGCCGGTCAGCGGCGTGATGCTCACCGTCCCGCAGCAGCAGCAACTACTCAGGCTCTACGCGGCGTACCGGGGTGTCCCCGCCGCCGACATCGCCGCGGGTGCCCCGGGATCGGTTCTGGGGGCGCGCGTGCTCGGTGATGGCGCCCAGTGGGCGGTCATCCGCTTCGAGCCGTCCGCCAGCGCGCCCGCGGCGCTGGCGAGGGGTTTCCAGGACGGCGCCGGCGCCGGTGTGTTCACCCGGCCGGCCGGCGGACGGTGGCGGATCCTGGGGCTCGGCGGCGAGCCCCTTGGCTGCGCCGCCCGGCTCCCGGCGCCGGTTCGCCTGCTCTGGCGGCTGACCGGCTGCGCCACACCGCTCCGGTCGCTAGTGCCGCGGGCCGGCGCCCCGCCCAGTAGCGCGCAAGTGGCCGTGATCGCCGAGAGCCAGGTGGGAGTTCTGGACAACCCGGCCGCGCGCAACTTCACCGGCCTGGATTGCAATCCCTACACGGCCCTGGAGGCGCCGACAGCCCCAACCAAGGGCTGCGGCATCGACGCCACCTTCGGCATCACGGACCGAAGCGGGCTGTGGTGCGCGGATTTCGTCAAGTGGGTCTGGGCGGAGGCCGGGGTGACCAGCGACCTCGGGCTGGTTACCCCGGCGGCCGCGTCGTTCTACACCTGGGGCCGGGCCCATGGCGAGCACATGCAGGCCGACCCGGTGACGCCACAGGTGGGGGACGCGGTGGTGTTCTATCCGCGCGGCCGGCGGCCGAACGGGCGCTATGCCGACCACGTCGGCCTCGTCACGGCGGTCAACGCGGACGGCTCCGTGAATCTCGTCGACGGTGACTTCCTGGGCCCCCGGAACATCTCCGTCCAGGCCGACAGCGGCATCTCCAGCCTGAGCACCTGGGCGGCCGGGATCTGGGGCCCCCGCGAGCAGTGGGTATTCGTGTCCCCGCAGCTTCCGTCACCGGTGCAGACCGTAGCCGCGCTGACCACACCGCCCCGGTAACGGCGCGGCCGTGCCCCCGGTTACGGCGGGCCGCCGGGTATGAGCTTCTGGCAGGCCCGCTGCGCGGACTGGAACACCTGTGAGCCGGGGCCCAGGCCGCTGCCGGGCTTGCCGCTGATGCCGATCGAGATGCCCTGGGAGTTCACGACCGGGTCGGGCATGTTCGGCAGCCCGTGCGCGCGCATGCACGCGACGAACCGTAGCGCCTCGACCGTGGCCCGGCGCTGCTGCGCCGCGGTCATCGGGCGGAACTTGGGGAGCAGATGCTGGCAGGCCCTGTTGGCCGAGTTCATCAGGGCGCCGTTGAGGTGGTCCTTCGGGCCCTGGATGATGAGGTTGCCGTTGGGCTGCGGGTCGGGAAAGCCCGGCTCGCCGTGGGCACGCATGCACTGCGAGTAGGCATGCGTCTTCTGGTAGGCCGTCAAGCCGGTCGCGGCCTGCGAGCCCCCGCCGCCGCAGGCCGCAACCAGCAGGACACCCCCCGCCAGCGTCGCCAGGAACGCCGTTCCCGGCAACTTCGGCCGCCGCCGGGCGCCGCCGGTGTCCTCGCTCATGCCGTAAATCCTGGTCGGCGCCCGGGGCGGCGCGCTATGGGCCGGCACCCACATCCGTGGTGGGCCTGGGCCTACGGGCAGCCGGGACGGCGCGGCCACGCTCCGCGGGCCGGGCATGTAACCTGCCGGAAACACCGGCGCGGGAGACTGGGCGGGGCGGCGCGCCGGCCGCTGGTGAGGCAGGGAGCAGGAAAAACATGGACAGGCAGGAAGAGTTCGTGCTCCGGACGCTGGAGGAGCGTGACATCCGTTTTGTCCGGTTGTGGTTTACCGACGTGCTCGGCTTCCTCAAGTCGGTCGCGGTGGCCCCCGCCGAGTTGGAGGGCGCGTTCGCGGAGGGGATCGGCTTCGACGGGTCGGCCGTCGAGGGCTTCGCCCGCGTGTACGAGGCGGACATGATCGCCAGGCCGGACCCGTCCACGTTCCAGCTGCTGCCGTGGCGCGGCGAGTCCGGGGTGGGCCGGATGTTCTGCGACATCCTGCTGCCGGACGGGTCGCCCTCGCACGCCGACCCCCGGTACGTGCTCAAGCGCGCGCTGAGCCGGGCCGCCGATCTCGGCTTCACGTTCTACACCCACCCGGAAATCGAGTTCTTCCTGCTCCGGGAGAAGCCCGAGCCAGGGGAGAAGCCACGGCCCATCGACTCGGGCGGGTACTTCGACCACACCCCGCACAGCATCGCGCACGACTTCCGCCACGCTTCCATCCAGATGCTGGAGTCCATGGGCATCTCGGTGGAGTTCAGCCACCACGAGGGGGCGCCCGGGCAGCAGGAGATCGACCTGCGCTACGCGGACGCCCTCACCACGGCCGACAACATCATGTCGTTCCGGCTGGTGATGAAGGAGGTGGCGCTCCAGCAGGAGGTCTACGCCTCGTTCATGCCGAAGCCGTTCACCGAGCACCCGGGCTCGGGCATGCACACCCACATGTCGCTGTTCGAGGGCGACCGCAACGCGTTCTACGAACCGGGCGCGGAGTTCCAGCTGTCGAAGGTCGGCCGGGCGTTCATCGCCGGCCTGCTCAAACACGCCGCCGAGATCACCGCGGTCTGCAACCAGTGGGTGAATTCCTACAAGCGCCTCTGGGGAGCGGCCGAACGGATCGCCGGGGCCGGCGGGGAGGCGCCCGCCTACGTCTGCTGGGGGCACAACAACCGGTCCGCGCTGGTCCGGGTGCCCATGTATAAGCCGCAGAAGAGCAACGCCACCCGGATCGAGTTCCGGTCGCTCGACTCGGCCTGCAACCCGTACCTGGCGTTCGGCGTCATCCTCGCCGCCGGGCTCAAGGGGATCGAGGCCGGCTACGAACTGCCGTCGCCCGCCGAGGATGACGTGTGGGCGCTCACGCCGTCCGAGCGCCGCGCGCTCGGGATCGACCCGCTGCCGCAGAGCCTGGACGAGGCGCTCAACGTGATGCAGAGCAGCGAGCTCGTGGCCGACGCGCTGGGCGAGCACGTCTTCGACTTCTTCCTGCGCAACAAGCGGGAAGAATGGCGGGACTACCGGCATCGGGTCACCGCGTTCGAGCTGGACCGCTACCTGCCCATCCTCTGAGACGCCGGGGTACCCCAAGTAGCCGGAAGCGTCTGACCGGCGGTATAACTGCCTCGTGGTGACGTGTCCGAGATGCGGCGCGTCCCTGGGGGCGGACGACAGGTTCTGCGAGGATTGCGGCGCCCCTTTGGGGGTGTGCCCGTCCTGTGGTGAGGCGGTGACGCCTGGCAAGCCCTTCTGCCGTTCGTGCGGGCATGCGCTCTCCGACCTGGCGCCGGGCTCACCGGTGACCCACGCTGCGGAAGGGCCGGGCGGAGCACCGGTGGCGGAGCGGCGGGTGTGTTCGGTTCTGTTCTGTGACCTGGCAGGTTTCACCTCGTTGTCGGAAACGCGCGACCCAGAAGCGGTGCGGGAGCTGCTGTCCCGGTATTTCGAGCTCGCCAGGACGGTGACCGGCCGGTACGGGGGGGTGGTGGAGAAGTTCATCGGGGACGCGGTGATGGCCGTGTGGGGAACCCCGGTGGCCACCGAAGGCGACGCCGAGCGGGCGGTCCGCGCCGCCCTGGACCTGGTGGCCGGGGCAGCGGCGCTGGGGAGCGACGCGGGTGTGGCGGGTCTGGCGGCGCGGGCGGGTGTGGTCACCGGCGAGGTGGCGGTGACGGTGGGCGCGGTCGGCGAGGGGATGGTCGCTGGTGACGCGGTGAACACCGCGGCGCGGATACAGGCGGCGGCGCAGCCGGGGTCGGTGCTGGTGGACGGGGCGACACAGCGGCTGGCGGGCGGCGCGATCGGGTTCGCCGACGCCGGGGAGCACGCGCTGAAAGGCAAGGCGGAGCCGGTGCGGCTGTGGCGCGCGACCCGGGTCGTGGCCGGGGTGGGGGGGTCGCAACGGGTCGACGGCCTGGAGGCGCCGCTGATCGGCCGGGACGCGGAGCTTCGCACGGTCAGGGAACTGTTCCACGCGGCGGCGGAGCGGGGGCAGCCGCGCCTGGTGCTGGTCTCGGGCCCGGCCGGGGTCGGCAAGTCACGGCTGGGGTGGGAATTCGAGAAATACCTCGACGGTCTCAAGGCGGACGTGTGGTGGCACCGGGGCCGGTGCCCCTCATACGGGGACGGGGTGGCGTTGTGGGCGCTGGCCGAGATGGTGCGCCAGCGGCTTGGCATCGCCGAGGAAGACCCCGCCGAGGCAGCGGCGGGCAAGCTTGCCGAGGGGCTTGACCGGTTTGTCCCGGAACCGGGCGAGCGGGCGTATATCGGCCCGCGGCTGGGCCGGCTGCTCGGGGTCACCGTCCCTGGGGATGGCGGGGGACCGCTGGCGCGGGAGGAGCTGTTCGCGGGGTGGCGGCTGTTCTTCGAGCGGCTCGCCGCCGAGCAGCCGGTGGTGCTGCTGGTCGAGGACGCGCAGTACGCCGACACGGCCCTGCTGGACTTCCTCGACCATCTCGTCGACTGGGTACGGAACCTGCCGATCTTCGCGCTGGTGCTGGCCCGGCCCGAGCTGAGCCAGGCCCGCCCGGGGTTCGGCACCGGCCGCAACCGCACCGCGCTGACCATCGACCCGCTCGACTCCGCCTCGATGGACGCGCTTGTCGAGGCGCTGGTGCCCGGGATGGCGCCCGCGGCGCGCTCGGCGGTCACTCTCCACGCCCAAGGCGTGCCCCTGTTCGCGGTGGAGACGATACGGTCACTGATCGACCGCGACATCGTCCAGCCCGTCGAAGGCGTCTACCGGCTCACCGGCGACCTGGGGGAACTGGCGGTTCCCGGCAGCCTGCACGCGCTGCTGGCCGCCCGGCTCGACGCCCTTGACCCGGGCGTGCGGCGGCTGGTGGCCGACGCCGCAGTGCTGGGGGCCACCTTCCCCGCGGAGGCGCTGATCGCGGTCTCCGGGCAGGACGAAGCAGCGGTGCGGGCGGCGCTCGCCGAGCTGGTGCGGCGCGAGGTGCTCGCGGTGTCCGCCGATCCGCTGTCACCGGAGCGGGGCAGCTACGGGTTCGCCCAGAACATGCTCCGCCAGGTCGCCTACGACACCCTGTCGCGCCGGGACCGCAAGGCCCGCCACCTCACGGTCGCCGGGTACTTGCGCGCCGCCTTCCCCGGCGACGGGGAAGAGGTCACCGACGTGATCGCGCGCCACTACCTCGACGCGCTGGCCGCGGTGCCCGATGACCCGGACGTCGGCCCAATTCGCGGCCAGGCGGTCAGCGCACTCGTCCGGGCCGCCGAGCGCGCCGAACGCACCGGCGCCCCCGTCCTCGCCGCGGCCAGCTACGCCGCCGCCGCGGAACTGAGCACGGCCGGCACCGCAGACGAAGAGGAAGCTGCCAGCGGGCTACGACCCACCGGCACATTGTGGGAACGCGCCGCGGACGCGGCGCTCACGGGTTCTGACGCCGCCACGGCCATCCGGTACGCCGGGCGCGCCCGCGATCAATACCTCGGACGCGGCCAAGCGCGGGCGGCCGCCCGCGCCCAGGCCATCGCCGGACTCGCCCTGCAGGAGTCGGGCCGGGACACCGAAGCGCGGGAGCAGCTCACCGCCGCGATGGAGGTCTTGCGGGACGATCCCGACGCCGACACGGTGGGCGTCCTCTCGGCACTCGCAAGGGTGGAGGTTTTCGCCGGCTCGCCGGACGCGGACCGGCTGTCCGCCGAGGGGTTCACCCTCGCTCAGGCCCTCGGCGTGGGCGGCCGCCCGCTCGCCGAGCTGTTCGTCATTCGCGGGATCTTCCACGGCATGGCGGGGCGGCGCGCTCAGGGGGTTGGCTACTTTCGCGAAGGCGCCCGGCTCGCCGCCCAGATCGGCGACAACCTCACCCTCGGGCGCGCGCTGATCTGCCTGTCGGACGACCTCACGGTCACCGATCCCGCGGCCGGCGCCGAGACCGCCCGCGAGGCCGCTGAGCACGCGCGCCGGGCCGGGGCCCGGCGTCCCCTGGCGTTCGCGATGACGAACCTGACCCAGGCACTTGTGATGCTTGGCGACTGGGACACCGCCGAACAGGAGCTCACCCAGGCGATCGAGGCCGACGGGCTGGCCGACAGCGATCTCGTCGTCTGCCACCGGGGCTGGCTGGCCGCGCTGCGCGGCGATGCCGCCACCGCCCAGGCCATGCTGGCGAGACTGGTGCAGCTGCGGGCCAGCGAAACCCCTCAAGACAGGGCCATGGTCAGCATCGTGGAAGCGTTCACCGCCGCAGCCGGTCGGCAGCCGGAGACCGCGCTGCGCTGCGCCCGTGCCGCTCTCGGCCATGTCGATGCCCTCGGGGTCAGTGCCGACGACCCGCGGTGGGCCTGGCCGCTGGCCGCCCGCACCGCCCTCGACCTGGGAGACACCGCCGCCACCCGGGACCTGCTCGCCCTGCTCGACTCGAGCCCTCCGGGGCACCTGGCCCCTATGCTGCGGGCCGAGCGCGACCTGGTCGCGGCCCGGCTCGCGGCATCAGCCGGCGATCCGGACGCCGCCACGATGTTCGCCGCCGCGGTCGACGGGCTGCGCGAGGTGAGCACGCCCTACCATCTCGCGCATGGCCTGCTCGACCACGCCGGCTATCTCCTGCGTCTGGGCGACACCGGCGCCGCGGCTCTGGCCGTGGAGGAGGCCCGCGATATCGCCGACCGCATGCGCTGCCGGCCGCTGCTGGAGCGGGCCGGCGACCTGATGCCGGCGGAGCGCCCGGCGCGGGCCTAGCGGGGCAGGAGGCGGATGTGACGGCATACGAGGACGGGGCCGCTGGGCTGCCCGAGGGCATCTCCGTCGGGCACTGGACCGACCTGGCCGGCCGGACCGGCTGCACGGTGATCCTGGCGCCGGACGGCGCGGTGGGCGGCGTCGACGTCCGCGGCGGGGCACCGGGGACGCTCGGCACCGACGCGCTCCACGCGGGGAGGGTCATCCAGGAGGTCCACGCGGTGCTGCTCACCGGCGGGAGCGCCTTCGGTCTCGCCGCGGCGGCCGGGATCCTGCGCAACCTCGAGGAGCGCGGCATCGGCGTCGACTTCGGCTCCGTGGCGGTCCCGATCGTCGTCGGCGCCGTCATCTTCGACCTCCTCGCCGGGGACCCGGCGGCGCGGCCCGACCGCGAAGCGGGTTACGCCGCGTGCCAGGCCGCGACGGGGCAGCCCGGCCAGGGCACGGTCGGCGCCGGCACCGGCGCCACGGTCGCTAAGGCGGGCACCACCGAACCGCGGCCCGGCGGGCTGGGGATCGCGAGCGCGCGCGTGGGCGACGCGACCGTGGCCGCGGTGATGGTGGCCAACAGCGTCGGCGGGATCTGGGACGACGAGCGCCACGAGTGGATCGCGCCGCTGACCGGGTGGGACCGGGCGTCGGCGCTGATACCCGGCGCCAACACCACCATCGGGTGCGTCGTGACCGACGCCAGGCTGGTCAAGGAGCAGGCGAACCGGGTCGCCACCGTCGCGCACGACGGCATCGCCCGGGCGGTGCGCCCCGCGCACACGCTCTACGACGGCGACACGATGTTCTGCCTGGCCACCGGGGCCGTGACCGCGCCCGCCGACGCGGTCGAAGCGGTCGCGGCGGACGTCGTCGCGCGCGCGATCGCGGTCGGCGTCCGCGCCGCCAGCCCTAGCCTCGGCTAGCCTTCAGGGGGTGGATTGGGCCCTGCGTTGCCCTGCCCTGGCGGAGCGGCAGGGACGTCCGTGCTGACCTTGCCCGCTGGAGTGGTCGCCGTTTCGCCATTGCCATGAGGGGCGAACACCCCCCCGAGAGCACCGATGGCCGCGGATCCCAGGGTCCAAAAGGCGGCGTTAACCGTGTGCTTGGTCAGCAGCAAGACGAATGAGAACACTACGACGAGAATGGCGACGAGCCCGAGCGCCACGGCGATGAGGCGGTATACCAGCCTGCCGTAGACCGACGGTCCTGAGGCGGTGTCCATCACCTGCTGTATAAGCGTGGCCTTGGTTGCTTGGTCGATGGCCGGATCTCTCGCAGCCTCCGCGGCCACGTCGATCGCGTGCCGGCGCAGGCTGCTCGGGACCACCCGTCTCCGCCCAGTTTGACCGCCTCTTGCCGGGAGCATCACTGACCGCCGACTTTGACTGCGCGGCTGAGTGCCCGAACGAAACTCATTCTTCTCCCCGCCCCTTCAGGTGTTTCGCCTGGAGGCCCTTGTGCTGTTGCCGTCGTTTCCGCCGCTGATCTTAGCGGCATTAGGCGCCGTATTAGCGAGATTCGGGCATAGCGCTAGGGCGAGAAGACTGTGATAACGCGGTAAGGAGGGGTGGCTCTTACACGTGGGCGGAGGCGTGGTGATGGCTGCGCGGCACGAGGGAGACGCCGTCATATTCCAGTGACGTGATCGTGTCGGTGAACGCGGCGCCCTGAGCAACCTGGGTATCGATCAGGATTACTTTGTCCACAGTCCCGCCAGAGCTGGTGGCTTGCTCGGCGGCAAGGGCGGTCGCGTAGTCAGTCGCGGCGGCCAGGACGTTGTTCGCGCTGTCGTAGGCGGTCCAGGCCGTGCCGCTGGGCCCGGCGGCGCGCTGCAGGTACCCGCCGCCTGAGAAGCCGATTTCCAGGTACGGCGAGCCAGGGCCGGTGACCGTAAACGTGGGCTCCTGGGCCGGGGCGGCGGCCGGGAAATGATGAACCACGAGCTCCGCGAACTCTGGAGACGGCCCGCTGCCCCCGCCGGTGTCGGCCCCCACGCGGAACAGGACCGCCTGCTGCTTCGGGAGCCAGTGGGCACTGCTGCCCGGCCCGCTGGCGAAGGAGATGTTCATTCGCGGGCTGTGGCCCGCGTGGGCTCCTGCGTGGGTGGCAGGGCCGACGCTGGCCAGCGCCGGTCCCATGGTCGCGCTGGAGCCGCCTACCGCGGCGATAATGGCAATGGCCAGAGCCGTGAGCTTACGCATAGTCAATCCCCCCGGGGTCGCTGCCGGTTTTGCCTGCCAGGGCCGCTGACTGACCTGGAACGGGCCCCCGCCGCGCTGCTTAGGTCCCAGCGGCCACACACGTGACCAGCAGATTGTAACAGATAGAGATCAAGAAGTCACATATTGTGATACAAGTCAGGTTCCCAGCACTTCCCGGCCTGGCGTCATCGTGCGCCCGGCTGACCCGGCCGCACCGGCAGGCTAGCGTGCTGGGGTGAGCGTGCCGCGCAGGACCACCGCCGCCGCACGGCTGGCCCGGCTGGGTTTCGCCGACCCGCCGCGGGCGGAACGCCTGCTCGCCGAGGTGCCCGCCCTGGGTGGTGACGAGCCTGACGCCGCCACGACCGGCGCGTTCGCGCTCGCCGCCGACCCCGACCTCGCGCTCGCCGCGCTGGCCCGGATGCCGCACGACGGTGAGCTGACGGACGCTCTGCGGACAGACCCCGGCCTGCGGGACCGGCTGATCGCGGTGCTCGGCGCCAGCCGCGCCCTGGGGGATCACCTCGCCCGCCACCCCGGCCACTGGCGGGTGCTCTCTGCTAGCCCCGACCCCACCACCCCACCCTCTGCTAGCCCCGACCCCACCACCCCACCCAATGACGCGGACGGGCTGCGGCCGCCGGAGCCGGGGGAGGTGCGCGCGGGCCTGCTGGCCGCGGTGGGCGCGCAGCCGGGGGATGCCGAGCCG
>Ga0207684_10002471_pt1 | contig 18618 bp, 13 predicted proteins | sample KBSK5501metaG_FD_184342 | JGI IMG/M metagenome (GOLD analysis project Ga0207684, IMG submission 184342) | Corn, switchgrass and miscanthus rhizosphere microbial communities from Kellogg Biological Station, Michigan, USA - KBS K5-50-1 metaG... | ecosystem: Host-associated > Plants > Roots >...
ATCTTCGGCCTGGGACTACTTTGCGTGTATTTCATCTACCAGATGACGGATCTGCTTTTATACCGGGCCTGGCACCCCGAGATGGCGTGGTTGAGTGGCATGGTGTCGGTGGTGGCGTGTCTACTGATCGGGTACGGATTGATGCGCAGGCCCCTCCGGGATGTCCAGATTTACGTCTCACGTCGCATCCTCTCCGGCTCGCTGACGTTCCTCATTATTGGGAGCGGCTTAGTGCTGACGGGGCTCGTGGCCGAGATTATCCGGTATGCCGACATTCCCGGTAAGGTGTCCCTGAGCATCCTCTTCATTTTTATATCAGTCTTGGGCCTGGTGCTGGCGCTCACCGCCCACAATGTACGATTGGCGCTTGGGCGGTTTGTCGAACGGCACTTCTTTCCTCACACATATGATTATCGGGTGCACTGGATGGAGGTGACGGAAGCGATCGGGGGCCCCGGCACGCCTGAACAGATCGCGGAACGGGTGATGCAGGTTCTTCGGGGGATTTGGGGACCGCGTATGATCTCGATCTGGGTGACGATGGATTGGGAGCGGGACACCTGGATGAGGATCGGTATCTATCCGGTGCATGAAGCCCCGAGCCGGCTCGATGGGACTGGTCGGGTCAAGGTCTGGTTGGAGGCGCAGAGCGCTCCTCTTGTTGTTCATACGGAAAGTCCTGACTGGCCAGGGCAGGAAAGAATCCCCCCCGTCCTCAGTCATTTCTTGCAGGCGGAGAGTACGGTTCTCGTCATCCCATTGAAAGCCGGCCCGCAGGCGATCGGATGGATCACGTTGGGGCCCAAGTCAGGCGGGAGACCGTATGATCAGCAGGATTTAGACCTGAGTCGGTCCATCGCGGCTCATGTGGCGGATCGGCTCCAGCACCTGCTGTTGGCTGAGAAACTGACCATGGCCCGTGAGATGGAGGCCTTCTACGAGTACACCACCTTCTTCCTTCACGACCTGAAAAACTTCACCGCCACGCTCTCCCTCATCGTCCAGAATGCCGAACGGCGTGGTGGAGATCCTGAGTTCCAGCGGGCCGCCATGGAGACGGTCCGCGCGACAGTCCAGAAGATGACGTCCTTAATTGGTAAACTGACTGCGCTTTCGCGAGATCCCCAGCCCAAGCGGGTGAGCCTGGATATCAACCGCATCGCGGCCGAGGTTGTGAAAGGCTTCGATAGGGACGCCGGCGCCAGAATCGTTTGCGACACGCGGCCTGTTCCCGCTGTGGAGGCCGATACGGAACAACTGCAGCAGGTGTTGTTGAATTTAGTCCTCAATGCCCGGGAAGCGATGGGTGCGGACGGCACGATCACAATCCGAACTGAATCCGACGACGCTACCGTCACACTGTCGGTGGAGGATAACGGGTGCGGGATGGATCACGAGACGATCGCCAAGTTGTTCCGTCCCTTTCGCACCGCCAAAGGACGGGGCTTGGGAATCGGCCTGTACCAGTGCCGGAAGATCGTGGAGGCTCAGCAGGGCAGGCTAGAAGTGGATAGCATGCCGGGCAAAGGCAGCCGGTTTATGATACGACTCCCGGTCTTCTTTAGCGAGGGCCAGAGCAGGGGATAATGGGACATGGATAAGCCGGCGTTGCTCGTCGTGGAAGATGACCCTGAGATCCGCGAACAGATGCGGTGGGCGTTCGATGACGTCTACATAGTCCATCTGGCCGGCAACAGACGGGATGCCCTTGCGCTCATGAAACGGGAACGGCCGGCGTTGATCACGCTGGACCTGGGGCTTCCTCCGCATCCGGCCGAGGCGGCGGAGGGACTGGCCCTTTTGGAAGAGCTGCTGGCGGTGGAACGGACGGCCAAGATCATCGTGATTACCGGCAATAACGATCGGACTAACGCGATGGTGGCGGTTCAACGCGGGGCCTATGATTTCTTAGAGAAGCCGGTTCAGCTGGACGTACTCAAGGTTGTCCTCGATCGGGCGGCGTATCTGTATAGACTCGAGCAGGAGCGGCGGGCACTTCTGGAGCGGGTGAGCCGGGAAGGCTTCGAGAAGATCATCGGTGCCAGCCCCCCGATACAACAGGTCTTTGAGACGATTCGGCGGGTGTCGGCCTCTGATGTGCCCGTGTTGATCCTCGGAGAAAGCGGAACCGGCAAGGAACTGGTGGCCCTGGCGATCCACCGGCAAAGCGCGCGAAAGGCGGGGCCCTTTATCGTCATCAACTGCGGCGCCATCCCTGAAAACCTCCTGGAAAGCGAGCTGTTCGGCTATGAAAAGGGCGCCTTTACCGGGGCCCACCGGCAGCAAAAAGGGAAGGTGGAATACGCCGAAGGGGGCACGTTGCTCCTGGATGAGGTGGGCGAGATGCCGTTGGGCCTCCAGGTCAAGGTGCTTCGCTTCCTTCAGGATGGCCGGATCGAGCGCATCGGGGGACGTGAACAGATCGAAGTCAACACGCGGGTGCTGGCCGCCACGAACGTGGACCTGAAGGAGGCCGTAGAGAAGGGACTCTTTCGCGAAGACTTGTTTTACCGGCTCAGCGTGATTGCGCTCCCGGTTCCCCCGTTGCGAGAACGAGGGGAGGATGTGCTCATGCTGGCCCAGGCATTCGTCTCGCAGTATCGAGACGAGTTGAATTCGCGGGTCAAGGGCCTGTCCGACGAGGCGCGTGAAGCCATTCAGGCCCATCCGTGGCCGGGCAATGTTCGCGAGCTACAGAACAAGATCAAGCGAGCGGTGATCATGGCCAATACCCCCCTCATCCAACCGGCCGATCTGGAAATTCCCTGGGAGGGGAGTCCTGCCAAGCCATCCGCCACGCTCAAAGAGGCAAAGACCCAACTGGAGAAGGACCTGATTCATCGGACGCTGATCGCCCAGAACTGGAATATCAGCCGGGCCGCGGAGGAGCTGGGGGTCACTCGTCAGAACCTCCACATGATGATCCAGAAATATGGCCTGGATAAGGCCTAGTAGATTTACCGTGACAAAAAATTTGACAGTTTTTATCCGTCCAAGTGTTACTCTTTTCCTAATTTTTCAATAATTATGGGAATCATGAGAATGTTCTCGCCTGGCTGCCCTGCAAATTAACTTGACAGGCGCCTCCTCAGTTTATCCCAAATCAGTTTAAAATCTATTTGTTTTTAATAGGTTAGGTCTTTGGCACCTACGTTGCTCCATTCCGCTGGTGTGGAGAGCCAGTTAAAGACACCAATGCATATCAATCAACGCTGGTGAAATGAGGGGGAGAAGATGAAGAACCTAAGGAAGAACTTAAGCGGAATGGGAATGGGGCTGCTGATCGCAGCCGTGCTGGTGGTTGTACTGGCTGTTGCCGTTCCCGCCAATGCAGACACCTTCCAATTAACTAGCGACCATTGCACGGGCGGTTGTGGCACCGCACCGTTTGGCACGGTGACGCTGCTGCAAAACGGCACAACCGTAGATGTCACAGTGCACCTGAATACTGGTAATTCATTCGTTATGACTGGTTCTGCTGACTTCCAGGACTTCAAATTCAATATGACTGCTGGTCACGTCCTGGGGGATATCACCGTCGGTGCACACGTCCCGGTCTTAGCCGCAGCGGCCGGGGCTTTCAATGGGGACGGAACGGGGAATTTCGGGTTCGGGATCAACTGTCCCTCCTGCGCAAATGGCGGAGCTGGTGCATTCACCACCGATATCGTGTTCCATGTTGCCAACGCGACGCTTGCTGCCTTGGAGCAACCGAATAACCTCGGTAACGTCTTCGTTGCCGACATCTTAGGCGCAAATGGCAATACCGGGCCGGTGGACGCCACCCTCGACAACTGTACAGGTTGCCTGCCGCGGGTCCCCGAGCCGGCGTCATTGCTGCTCCTCGGGTCAGGCCTAGCCGGACTGGGCCTCTGGGGACGGAAGCGGCTGAGAGACGTCCAAGCCTAAGCGTGCGACGTGTAGTACTAGGTTAGCGAAGGATTCTTCTTAGATGGGCCGGCCCGATCGAACATCGGGCCGGCCCTGTTCTTTTTGCTTCGACCACTTTCCCCTCTTGCTTCTTTCCATGATAGGCGACACCGATCTGTGGTGGATCCCCTGCGAGTCCTCCTGTTTGCGGCCTACATGGCCTTTCTTGCCCTGGCCGAGGGGGTCGTCTGGTTTGTCCCCCCAGGCTTTACCCGCCCTCGCTTCCTGGGGACCGGTCGTAGACCTCTGGCGCTACCCTTTGAAAACGACGGTGGTTCTCGGGAAGAAGACCTCGTACCTTGCCAATTTACATCAAATATGGCCTGGATAAGGCACAATCGATTTACCGTGAAAAAAAATTTGACAGTTTTCGTTCGCCCAGGTGTTACTCTTTTCATAATTTTTCAATCTTAACTTCAAAAGTTATTGATAATATGGGAATAATGAGTGTGTTCTCGCCTGGCTACTCTGCAATTTTGCTTGACAGTTGCCTCCTTAATTTATCCCCAATCAGTTAAAAATAGATTTGTTTTTAATAGGTTAGGTCTTTGGCATCTACGTTGCTATATTTCCTTGTGTGAGAGCCAGTTAAAAGACACCAATTGCGTATCAACGCCGGGGAAAATGGGAGAGGGAAGAGCTGATGAAGAACCTAATGATGAGGAACGTAAGCGGAATGGGAATGGGGCTGCTGATCGCAGCCGTGCTGGTGGTTGTACTGGCTGTTGCCGTTCCCGCCAATGCAGACACCTTTAGCTTAACTAGCGACCATTGCACGGGCACTTGTGGTACTGCGCCGTTTGGCACGGTGACGCTGCTGCAAAACGGCACAACAGTAGATGTCACAGTGCACTTGAATACTGGTAATTCATTCGTTATGACGGGTGCTGCTGACTTTCAGAACTTCAAATTCAACGCCGTCGACGTTGTCTTGGGGGATATCACCGTTAGTGCCCACGTCCCAGTCTTGGCTGCAGCCACCGGGGCTTTCAATGGGGACGGCACTGGGGATTTCGCGTTCGGGATCAACTGTCCCTCCTGCGCAAATGGTGGGGCTGGTGCATTCACCACCGATATCGTGTTTCATGTTGCCAACGCGACGCTTGCCGACCTGGAGCACACGAATAGCCTCGGTAACATCTTCGTTGCCGACATCTTAGGCGCAAATGGCAATACCGGGCCGGTGGACGCCTCCTGCCCCGTAGAAACGTCTTGCTTGCCATTGCCTCGAGTTCCTGAGCCGGCGTCGTTGCTGCTCCTCGGCTCCGGCCTAGCCGGACTGGGCCTCTGGGGACGGAAGCGCCTCAAGAACATTGAAGGATAATAACGAAATAACAATAAACGGTCGAAGGAGGGAGGTAACACAATGACACGGAAAAATATAAGCGTAAAAGCTTTAACCCTCATAGTGGCACTGGCACTGGTTGGCTCGCTGGGCCTCCCCACTAACGTGCAGGCGGTTGCATGTCTTGGGGACACCACGTTAGCGGCGCTCATAGCGTTAGGGGCTGGGGGGTGTACGAGCCAGGATAAGACTTTCAGCAGCTTCAGCTACGCCGGGGGGGTGGCGGATCCGGCCGCTACGGTCCTGGCGCATCTGATATTCCAAGCTGGCGTTCAGGATATCCATGGCTGGTCATTCACAGACGCCAATGGCACGAGTAACGCCTGGACGAGCGGTTTCACTCTCGGCTACAGCATTGCGGTAACCCCCCCTGCTGGGCTCACCACCATCGTCGGATCCAAGGACCAGATCGATTCGGGTTTTACTCCCAACGGGGTAGTGATGACTGACACTCAGTCGGCTCCCGTTGGAGTGCTGACCACAAACGGGCTCCTCGTTGCTAACGAAACAACCCAGAAGGGCTACGCGGGCCAAACATTGATCACCACCAGCTCCGTTGCCACGATCCCGGGCGGGTCTCAACTGATCAAATATGATCAGACATGGCTCGAGAACATTGGGACGGCCGTTCCTGAGCCGACCGCCCTCTTGCTGTTAGGCTCCGGCCTGGCAGGGCTGGCGGGCTGGCGTAAGTGGCGGGCAAAGAAAGCTTAGAGCCTTCCTAGGGAATTTGAGAAGGGCAAAGGGCCGGCGCGGTCGAAAGATCGCCCGGCCCTTTTTTTATCCCAAAGACAATGAGCAGTAACACATTCGCTCATAGACATGTCAGGGGACGAGGTGCAGGGGACACCTTAGAATATTCTTCTCCATTTAGATCACCTAGTTAATCAGCCGTAAAAATAGTTTGCACCCCAACAACCGGCAAGCAGGTAGAACCCGGTCGGAGCGAAAAGCTAAAAGACGATAATCACTTGAAAAACTGAGATATTTTGTGTTTTTCCACCTTATCCTATCCTGAAAGTAGGTGTCAGCAATTGAGACAGGGTTGGACTAGAATTTTTTTACGAAAGAACTATCACCTGCATTTTCAATCACTTCGAAGTTGGCACTAAACCTGCTGTAGTCTTTCAGTGTTCTTGTTAAACCATCTAACCTCGGGAGGCACCATGAGAATCACAGGAAAGTTAATAGGTGTAAAAGCCTTAACCGTCATAGTGGCACTGGCACTGGTTGGCTCGCTGGGCCTCCCCACTAACGTGCAGGCGGTTGCATGTCTTGGGGACACCACGTTAGGGGCGCTCATAGCGTTAGGCGCCGGGGGCTGTACGAGCCAGGATAAGACGTACAGTAGTTTCAGCTACGCGGGGGGTGTGTCGGATCCGGCCGCAACGGTCCTGGCGCATCTGATATTCCAAGCTGGCACTCAGGATATCCATGGCTGGACATTCACAGACGCCAATGGCACGAGTAACGCCTGGACGAGCGGGTTCACTCTCGGCTTCACGATTTCGTTGACACCCCCTCCTGGGACAGTCGGCATCATCGGATCCAAGGACCAGATCGATTCGGGTTTTACGGGGCCTACCAACGGGGTAGTCATGACGGACACTCAGTCGGCTCCGTCTGGAACGCTCATCACAAACGGTCTCTCCACGGCTAACGAAACAATGCAGGTCAGCTATGCAGCAGCGACATCGATCACCGTGAGAGACGCTGCCACAATCCCGGCCGGGAACCAGCTGATCAAACTTGATCAGGAATTTATCGAGAACATAGGAACGGCCGTTCCTGAGCCGGCATCGTTGCTCCTGCTGGGCTCCGGCCTGACTGGGCTCGGCCTCTGGGGATGGAAGCGGCGGAGAGAGGTCTAAGCCTAAGCGTGCGACCTCGTGTCCTAGGTTAGCGAAGGATTCTTCTTAGAGGGGCCGGCTCGATCGAACATCGGGCCGGCCCTTTCTTTTGCTTCGACCACTTTCTCCTTTTGCTTCTTTCCGCGATATGGGATAACGAACTGTGATGATCCCACGAGTCCTCCCGTTTGCGGCCTATATGGCCTTCCTTGCCCTGGCTCAGGGGGGCGCCTGGCTTGTGGAGCAGACTGCACCCTCCTTGGCTTCCTGGGGACCGGTCGTAGACCTCTGGCTCTACCCCGCGAAGACGGCCCTGATCCTCGGGATGCTCGTGTATTTCTGGCCTCGCTATGAAGAACTCAAAGGCCGGGCGTTTGGGGGTGTGGGGGAGGCGCTGTTTGCGGTGGCTACCGGCATTCTCGTCTATCTGGCCTGGGTGCGGATGGATTGGTCCTGGGCGATGCAGGGGGTCCCGGCTGGATACGACCCCTTTCGGGCCGGTAAAGGGCCGGGGATGGCTCTCGTCGTCGTCAGGATTCTTGGGGCTGCATTGGTGGTTCCTGTCATGGAAGAACTGTTCTGGCGCTCCTTTCTCCTCCGGTACCTTATCAACACCCGGTTCGAAACCATCCGTCTCGGAACCGTGACGCCCTTTTCTGGCCTCGCCACGATCGCTCTCTTCGGCGTGGAGCATCACCTCTGGCTGGCCGGGATGCTGGCGGGGGCGGCCTATACCTTTGTTTTGCACCGAACGGGCCGGCTGTGGCCATGCATTTTCGCCCATGCCGTCACGAATCTGGCGCTGGGGATCCACGTCCTCGTAACGGGAGAGTGGCAGTGGTGGTAGGTGTGGAGGTTTACAACTGCTGGAGAACCTTCTTGGCTTCCTCGGAGCCTGAGTAATTCCCGCTCAGCTTGAGCGAGCCTTCGAGAGTTTTCTTCGCTGCTGCCTTGTCGCCATTCTTGTAGTAAGCCATGCCGAGATGGTACTGGATGGTGGGGTTGTCGGGCGTTTTCTCTGCGGCCTCCTTCAGGAAACTAATGGCCCGCAGGTAGGCCGTCTTTTTGTAATACACCCATCCCAGCGTGTCGGCGACGTGCGCGTCCTGGGGAAGTTGTTCCCGAGCGACCTGGGCCAATCCCAGCGCTGTGTCGATATTCCCGCCTTGTTCGGCATAGAGCCAGGCGAGATTGTTCGCGGCTGGTCCGAATTTGGGGTTGATCTTCAGCGCCTGTTCGTAACGCGCCTTGGCCTTGTCGTATTCTTTCAGCCCCTCGTGGACCGTACCGAGCAGCGCATAGGCAGGGGCGAAGTCGGGCTTGACCTTTACCATCGCCTCGAACTTGTCGATCGCCTTGCGGGGATTGTCTTGGCGTAGATACAACTCCCCAAGACTCATGTAGGCTTGGAGTTGGTTGGGATCGCTCTCGATGGCCTTGTTGAAGTAAGCTTCGGCTTGTGTCAGGTCCTTTGCCATGACGGACGCCTGCCCCAGGAGAACATAGAAGCGTGCGTTATTGGGTGAGACCTTCAATTGTTCCAATCCCCGCTCGAGGGCCTTGTTCGGGTCCCCCTGTGACGCGTAAATGCCCATGATGTTGGCCAGCACCTCGGCCGAGTTCGGGTCCAGTTTGAGGGCTGTTTCTAAATGGGCCAGCGCCTCCTTGTCATGCTTTTGCGCTCGGGCGATCAGCCCGAGCCTAGAGTGGCCGATCGGCTCCTTCGGTGCTAACTCCACGACCCGCTGGAACGTGGCTTTCGCCTTCTCCAGCTCTTTCTTTCCGATCAGGGCGTTCCCGATCATCACATGTGCGCTCAGGTTCTTGGGCTGGACCGTGAGGACTGACTCGGCCTGTTCGATGGCAAGGTCATATGATCCTTCCGCCAGGTGAATGGCGCCCAGGGTGAGCCGCGCCTCCGTGTGTGTGGGAGCGAGCTTCACGGCTTCGGCGAGTTCACGTCGGGCTTGTAACGGGTCGTTGGCTTGCACATAGGCCAGTCCGAGCAAGTACCGGGCCTGTGGAGCACTCGGCTCCTGCTTGATCACGCGTTGGAGCGTCTCGATGGCGTCCTTAGGCTTGTTTTTGGAGAGTTGAAGACGGGCCGTGAAGAACAACCCGTCCGTATCCTTGGAGTTGTCTTCCAAGATAGCCGCCACTGCTTTTTCCGCCTCGTCGAGTTTTTGCGTCGCCAGGTACAAGCCAGCAAGTCTTTTCTTCGGGAGAAGCGATTTGGGTTTCAGGGTCTGGGCCTTCCGATAGGTTTCAACGGCCTTCTCCGGTTTACCGGTCAAGGCGTAGAAGTCTCCCAGGGCCAAGACAGGGTTCTCTTCGTCGGGCTTGATCGTGGTCATTTCGATGAGTGTGGCTTCCGCTTCCGGAATCTTTTTCGTCGTCAAGTAGAACCTCGCCAGTTTCAGATGGAGGGCGAGATTCTGGGGATCCAAGGCGATCGCCTGTTTGTATTCCGCTTCGGCCTCCGGCAGATGGCGTTGGATCGCCCAGAAGTCGCCAAAGGCCATGTGGGCGGGAACGGATTTCGGGTCCACCTCCAATGCCTTGCGGAGTGTTTGCTGAGCAGACGTGAAATCTTTTTTGACCTGGTACACCACGGCCAGGTCGAGATAGGTCTGGATCAGCTTGGGATCAAGTTTGAGCGCCTCCTGCAAGGCCTCCACGCCCTGATCGAAGTCCTTCTCCACGAAGTGAGCTTTGCCGAGGAGGACCTGACCCTCGGGGCTCTCCGGCTCCAACTCCAGGGCTAGTGCGGCCTTCTCTTTGGCCTTCTTGACGTCGCCGGCCAGTAGATAGAGTTCGCCGAGTTTGACCTGGGCCTCGTACAACTCCGGATCAAACTCCACGGCTCTGCTCATCTCGGCAAATCCATGCTGAAGATTGGGCAGCCCTCCCAGAGCCAGATAGGTCTGAGCCAGTTTATAGTGAGCCACCGCGTCCTTGGGATCGCCCTGGATCACGTTCTTGTATTCGATCACCGCTTCATTGAACTTCCCCTGTGCATAATACTGATTGCCTCGCTCCATGTGCTTGGCTTTCTTCTCTTCCGGGCTTGCGGTGCAAGCGGTTAGGAAGAGAAGCAGCCCCACAAACGGGAGCCAGATGAGGGGAACAAGGAACGGGAAGCGCCTCGGCGAACCATGCATGTTGTGCCTCGTAGTGGGAGTTCTCACAATTTAGGGATTATACAATGGGTATCCAAAAAGCGCCATACGCCAACTGATATATCGCGTGGTCAGATAGTAGGCTTCACCGAAGGCGAACCCAAGAAGAGGAGGAGCGAAATGAGGATGCCGATCAGAGCCTGGGGTGGAAGGAAGTTCAGCATAGGCCACACTATAGCAGATTTTTCATCTGATAAAATCAAAACTCGCTGATCTTCTTGACAAAAGCCCCCCAACTCCCATATTCTCATGTGCTGGTTTTTCTGAGATCGGAGGAGGGCTTTTATGTCCTTATTATACCTAGTTAAAACACCTAGAATTATGTCGCAAGTTTGCCTGGTTCTATCGATAGGAAGACAGGCCATGCGCTGGAACCTGCTGGGAATCGGAATCAGCGTCTTGATGCTTGCGGCGTGCGACTCCACAAACGTCAGGCAAGCTTCCACCAAAGCAGCAGCGGATGCCTATAGCGTAGGCGATTACAAGATCGGTTCCGAGGATGTCCTCGATGTGATCGTGTGGAAGAACCCCGATCTGTCCAAAGTGGTGTCGGTGCGCCCGGACGGGAAGATCTCGCTGCCATTAATCGGGGACGTCGTCGTTGAAGGGCTCACTGTGGCCCAGGTGAAACAGGACTTGGAGAAACGACTCAAGGAATTCAAAGAGACTCCCAACGTGTCGGTGGTGGTGCAGCAGGTCAACAGTTATGGCATATACGTTTTGGGGGAGGTGGCGAAGCCTGGACGCTATCAAATGAAGACCTTTACGACTGTTCTTCAAGCGGTCTCCACGGCCGGAGGGTTCACGCCGTATGCGGCGAAAAACAGGATGTTCGTGCTGAGGAAATCGTCCAACACGGGTGCCGAGACGCGGATCGATGTCAGCTACGACGATATCGTCTCGGGGAGTGGGGATGTCTCCAAGAATATCGTCCTGATTCCCGGGGACACGGTTGTCGTGCCGTAGATTGCGCGCGAAAAGTGGCGAGGGAGAGCAGACAGCCATCGTGTTAAAGCGGGCAGCCGGACACCTCATAGTATGGATCGGCGTGCCGCTTGCCAGTTGGCTGTGGATGATCAGTGGGGCCGACGTGGCACATGGCCAGGTCTATGAGAAGCCGAGCGGGGAGCCTGAGGTGTCGCTAGGCGAGTTTCGCGTGACGCCGAGTTTGAGAGTCGCCGAGCGGTACGACAATAATATCTTCTACGCGTCGAGTGGGAAGGTCGATGACTTCCTAACCGACATTGCGCCGAAGGTCTTGATCACGTCCAAAGGGCGGGGGGTGGATGTGGCGGCGAATCTTGGAGTCATGTGGACGGAATATGCGAAGAATCCGAAGCTCTCTTATTTCAGCTCAAACGGCGGACTGAATCTCGACGCCAGCACTCTGACGGGACGGATGCTGCGCGGTTTGGGCTTGAAGGTGACCGAGAACTACTATTATACGAAGGATTATCCCGCATTCGCTGCGCTCGGCGGTCCGAATCCGATCGCCAGCGGGGGTATCCAGACCAATCGGGTCACGACCTTCGGGAACTCTGCGGGCGCGACGGCGTCCTATGTGCTGTCTCCCCGTGCCACGGTACTCGGCGGCTATACGAATGTCCGGACTCAGTTTAGCGGAGGGACGACGCCCTTGGTCAGCAGCACGGCCGACATCGGAACCGCGGGAACGGAATACTCGTTGACGCCCACCACCACGTTGCTGAGCGATTATTTCTACTCGCGGTTTTCCTTTACTGGAGACGGTTCCCTGGAGACGCACGCCGCGGATGTAGGCGCCCGGCATAAGTTCAGGGAGGACTGGAGTGTGGACGGTCGGGTTGGCGGGACCTACATCCCCTCCCTCGAACGACTAACATACAACTTCAACGTGGGTACGATCAAGAAATTCTCCGCGACAGAAGTGAGCGGGCGCGTTCTCCGTACGGTCACCAGTTCCGGAGGGCTGGCTGCAGCCCTGTCCTATTCGACTGTCGCGCAGCTCCTGGTGACCCACCATCTGACGCCCGCGCTCACTGCGACCCTGGCCGGCAATTACGGCACGACGAAAACCGTCGGCTCGAGCTCGGTGGACCTGAAGACTTACAACGTCACTCCGGGAATAACCTACGCACTCGCGCGGTGGGCCGACCTGTTTGCCTCGTATTCGTATTACAAGCAAGACTCCACGGGGACCGCGGGGCTTTCGGTGAATCGTACGCAGGTGACGGTTGGCATTACCATGACATGGCAGTAATACAAGGAGGCAGATGAGACAAGTTATCAACAGGCTCGAGATGTCGGACTATCTGGAGATCCTGCGTCGGCGGGTCTGGATGGTGCTCGCGTGTCTGCTGGTGGGGCTACTTGGAGCCGGAGTGGCCTTTCTGGTGATCCCCAAGACCTATCGCTCAAGCACGCTGATCCTGGTGGAATCGCAGAAGGTACCCACCGACTTCATCAAGCCGGTCACGGTGGACACGATCGAGGAACGCTTGATTTCCATCCAGCAACAAATCTTCAGTCGCACGCTCCTTCGAAAGATCATCGAGGAATTCGGACTCTACAAGGACAGACTGGCGCGGGAGCCCTTGGAGGATGTGATCGAGGACATGCGAAAGGACATCAAGGTCACGACTGTCGACGACCGCCTCCGTCGGAACATCCAGGCCTTTACGATCGCCTACGAGGGGGTTGACCCCCTGATGGTCATGAAGGTCACCAACAAACTGGCGGCGTTGTTTATCGAAGAAAACCTCAGAGTCCGGGAGCAGTTGATCGAAGGCACGAGCGAGTTCTTGGAGAATGAGCTGAAGAGTGTCAGGGAAAAACTGGTCCTCGAAGAAAAGCAGATTAGCGAGTACAAGATGAGATACAAGGGCGAGTTACCGGCACAGGTCGAAGCCAACCTGCGCACCCTGGACCGGCTCCAGATGGAGTTGCAGAATGCGAACGAGACCGTTCGGATGTCTGAGGAAAAGCGGGAAATTTTGCGCGATTTCCTCAAAAATCCGGGCAGTGCGCCGAATGCGCCGTATGTGGCCGATTCTCAGACGGTACAGCTCGAGCAACTACGGGCTCAACTGGTGAAGCTCCGGTCCGAATTCAAGGACACCTATCCCGACGTCGTTGAAACCAAGCGGCTGATCGGGGAATTAGAAACAGAACTAGCCAGTGGCGCCCCTAAATCGTCGTCTTCCAGAGAGTCCCGCAAAGAAGTTGAATCATCCGGTGCTGGGACAGAGCAAGTTCGTGGTGAACTTGAAATGGCGGGCAATAGGAACTTGACGGCCCAAATCCGCGCTCTGAGTGCCGAGATCGCGATGCGAAAACAACGGCGAGCGCAGCTCGAAAATCTGATCAGGGACATCGAGCGCCGCGTCGAGGCGTCTCCCAAACATGAACAACAGCTCAGCGTGCTGCTTCGCGACTATGAGAACAATCGTCTGAGTTACGAAAAGCTTCAGAACAATAAGATCGCCGCCAGTATCAGCGAGAACCTTGAAAAGCGGCAGAAAGGGGAGCAGTTCCGCATTGTGGACCCGGCCAATCTCCCCATCTCGCCCGTGAAACCCGATCCCCTCCGGGTATTCCTGGGCGGGCTCGCGGCCGGATTCGTGCTGGTCGGCGGCACGATCTGGTGGAAAGATCTCCGCAATCTGCCTTTCCGCCGGCCTGAGGAAGTCGAAGCGGCGCTGGAATCCCCCTGCCTGGCCACCATTCCGCCTATGTCGGGTTCATGGGAGCGCGACTACTCGCCTGAGACTGAGCCTTCCATCACCGTGGAACCTCGCGGGGCGCGGGCTTGGCCGGCCAAATTGTTCGATGAGTTATCTTGGAGGTCGAAGAGGAATCAAACCCAACTGGTCGCTCAAGAGAATATGAATGCGCTGAGCGCCGAACAGTTTCGCGTGCTGGCCGGTCGCGTGATTCAATTGCGGGACAAGAAGGGAGCGCGGATTCTAGCCATCACGAGCGCGCTCGTCGGTGAGGGCAAGACGACGGTGTCGGTGGGGTTGGCGGTGACGTTGGCCAGAGACTACCTGGTCGATACGATTCTGATCGACGGAGATATGCGGAACGCGGCCGTCAGCGCGCGGCTTGGGCGTCACGACGATAAAGGGTTGATGAATGTCCTGGCAGGGGAATGCGACTTGAATGCGGCACTCTTCCAGCATGCGCATCGCAATCTCAGGGTCCTGTGCGCAGGTAAGAGTAACGGGGACCAGTTCAGCTTGCCTGCCATGCGGGGGGAAATGCAGAAATTGCTCGATAGCCTCAGGCATCGAGACGTTCTGGTGATTGTGGACGGGCCACCCATTCTCCCGATGGCCGACATGAGCCTGTATGCGGAGATCGTGGACGGCATCTTGATGGTGGTCAGAGGCGGGAAGACCCCGCAACGAGTCGTCATCGAGGCGTTGGATTTCCTAGAAAGAAGACAGATCGAAGGTGTGGTCTTGAACGACTACGTGAATATGCAGCGAGCCTACTACGCGGCCTATGGGTACTCACACTACGCGCTCGCCGAGCCCAAATTATTACTGCACCAGCCCAGAAAACATGATAGCTCCTCTTCGTCCCATAAAGGCGCCGCATGAGGCCTGCCGGCATAGAGGGAGTCGACCCATGAAGGCGCTCTCGCGAAATCAGATTCCTTGCACGGCTCAGCGACTGAGCCAGTTACAGCCGGAAATGGTTCAGGCGGTGGTCCCGATGTCGGCGTATGCCATCGGCCAAAAATACTGTAACGAGCGTCGTGCTCGAATCGTTCAGGCCGATGAGACAAGAATCACAGCAGAGGTGAGCGGGGACCGCGGTCGCTACCAGCAAACGATCCGGTTGACCGACGGTACGCTGGTGGCCCAGTGCTCATGTCCTTCCACTGAGGCGCCTCTTTGTAGGCACTGCGTAGCCGCCCTCCTGGAATATATCCGCCAGGCGCCCGACGCGGTTCAAGGTTTCTCTCAGAAGATGGCGCCGCAGGACGGCGTCCTGGAGCAGACTGGAGCAGAGGCGGAACCGGCGACGATGCATGAGGATCCCGCTTCCGGACGGACGGCTGCTTCGTCCGTGCTGGGTGTCCGACTGCGTGAAGTCACGGTCTTCATAGATTGGTTGCAAGCAGCCGTGAACGCCTTGAAAACCGGAGGAAGTCTTCCTGAGACTCCCGCTCTCGATCCCGGAGAGGTTTTGGAGTGGACGCAGACTCTTCAAAAACTTGAGGTCCGCGCGCAGCAGGGCGGGGAGACCTGCGTGACCCTACGGAGGGAGCTGAGCGCGAAAGAAGAGCATCTGTTGAGACTGGCCCATGATCTGGAATCGGCAAATGATCACGTCAAGGTATTGCAGGCCGCTTGCGAAGAATTGAAGCTCGATGTGGAACGGCAGAGGGCGACAGTGAGCAGACTGGTCGAGATCGAACAGGAACGCGATAAGCTCACTGCCCAAATCAAGGATATGACAAGCGAATTGGTGAAAAGAACTGGCGACCTTGATCGCCTGGCTGCCGAGTGGAAAGGCGTATCCGAAGAAAGACAAGGCTCACGAAAGCGCACCTAAGAAGATAGCCGGCGCTTACCCCTTGTGACATTCCCGGTAGCACTCCGTCCCCAATGAAAATCATCGGCTTGATGTCTGGAACCTCTGCCGACGGGGTGGACGCCGCGCTTGTGGATATCGGCGGGACAGGCCACAAGCTGAAGGTCAAGCTGCTGGCGTTCCGCACGTTTCCGTACCCGGCCCCCTTTCGGGCCCGGCTGCTGGAAGCGATGGCGCGCGGCACTGTGGCCGACGTCTGCCACCTGAACGCGGTGCTGGGAGAATGGTTCGCCCGCGCGGCGCTCAGAGCGCTGAAGGCAGCGAAGGTCCCTCCGCATCGTGTGGCGCTGATCGGCTCGCATGGGCAGACGCTCCATCATCTGCCGCGTCCCCGCCGCGAACCGGGCCTCGGCACGGTCCGCTCCACCCTGCAGCTCGGGGCGCCGGCCATCATTGCCGAAAGGACCGGCATCACGACGGTGGCTGATTTCCGCAGCCGGGACATGGCCGCTGGCGGGGAGGGCGCGCCGCTCGCACCCTATCTACATGCTCTTCTCTTCCGTCATCTATCCCTCTCGCGTGCGGTGGTCAATATCGGGGGGATCAGCAATCTCACCTATCTGCCGGCGCACGGAGGGCTTGGCGAGGTCCGGGCTTTCGACACGGGGCCGGGGAACATGGTGATTGACGGTGTCGTGCGATATATCACTGCTGGACGGCAAACGTTTGATCTCGGCGGCCGCCTGGCGCGTGGCGGAACGCCGCATGAGGAGCTGCTGCAAACGCTTCTCGAATATCCATTTCTGCGGCGTCGGCCGCCGAAATCCACGGGACGTGAGGAGTTTGGAGAACGGTTCCTCGATCTCTTTCTCCGGCAGGGCAAGCTGCTTGGTCTGTCGGATGCAGACCTGGTCGCGACAGCCACGGCGTACACGGCCCGCACGATCGCGGACGCGCTAAAATTCCTGCCGCGGCGGGTCGAGGAAGTGTTCATCAGCGGCGGCGGTGCGAAGAACCCGACCCTTATGCGTATGCTGCAGGACATGATAGGTGTGCCGGTGCGTCCCATCGAAGCGCTCGGCTGGGACGGGCGCGCATTGGAAGCCGTGGCCTTCGCGGTCTTCGCCTATCAGCACGTCAAGGGCGTTCCGTGCAACTTGCCGAACGTGACCGGCGCGAAACGGGCGGTCGTGCTGGGGACATACACACCCGCCCACCCCAAGCGATGACCCGTTACAACCAAGAGCAACGAGTACCCCGACGTGCTCCTTCCCGTCCGTTCCTACTTCTTGATCGGTGAATTCGGGTAGCTGGCGGCGATGCCGTTGGGTCCCTTGCCGACCTTGATCCGTTTGATCTCGGTCAGGGTGGCGAGGTCCACGACCGAGACATCGTCGCTCTTCGTGTTAGTGACGAAGGCGCGCGTGCCGTCTTGGCTGAACGAGATGCCGTGCGTCCACTTCCCGAGAGCAAGCTGCTTGACGAGCTTGCCGGTAGCGGCGTCGATGATGGTGAGTTGCGCTGATTCCTGATCGCACGAGATCAGATATTTGCCGTCCGGGGTGATGCCGAGCTGGGCTGGCAGCTTGCCCACCGAGAAACGGGCTACCACCGTCCGTGATCCCGTGTCAATCTTGAACACCTGGCTGCTGTTCGATCCTGTGACATAGACGAACTTGCCGGATGGGTCTACCCAGGCCTGCACAGCCGCGTCGTCGAGAGGCACGGAGGCGACGGCCTTCTTCGCGCCGATGTCAATGATGGCGAGGTCCTTGCCGACGAGATTCGCGACGTAGGCGAACTTGCCGTCTGGCGAAATCGCGAGGCCATGGGGGCTCTTGCCGACCGGAACCGTCACAATCGTGGTGAGCGTGGCGGCGTCGGTGATGGTCACATCGCCGGACTCGGTGTTGGTGTTCAGGAGAAGCCGTTTATCCGGCGTCATGAAGATATGCGCCGGGCCTTTGCCAACCTCCCACCGGGCGACGATGCGGAGCTTGTCGGAATCCAATTTGATGGCCTGATTGGCGGGGCCGTCCGTCGCATAGAGCATGCCATCGGGGCCCAGGTGGATGTTGTGCGGCGCGCGCAGCCCGCGGATGGATGCCCGCTTCTTGCCGGCGTCGGCGTCGATGACCGAGATGGTCCCCTCGCTTTCATCGGCGGTATAGACCCAGGTGGCGGCGAAAGCCTGCTCGGCGAGCGAAGAGAAAGAGAGGAGGAGTGCGAAGAGAACGGCCCGGAAGGCCATCGCCGTCACATGAAGTTCATGAACTTGATCTTGGCCTCATCCATGATGGCCTCGGTGACGACGGCGGCGCCGCGCTCCTGGGCGATCCGTTCAACTTCCCTCCGAGCCATCGGCCGGATGAAGTCCGGGATGTTCTCCAAACGCTTTTCGGCGGCCGGCGCCCAGGGAAGCCCTTCCGTGGCGTTCTTCGAGTCGTCCATCACCTGGAGCGTGATCTTCTTGTAGTCGTGCTTGCGGGCATAGGCTTCGACCCCGCCCTTGATCATCGGACGGACGAACGACGGCGTCTTCTCAAGCCGCTCCAGCGCGTCCGGCGTCCATTCAAATTCGGATGTCGTGGACGCTCCGGCGGTGGTGCTTGCTCCGAGACCCATCTGGGCCACCACGGCGGAGAACGGGCATCCGCCGGTCTTCTTTTCCCCTTCCGCGGGCGCGGGGGCCGCGGCTGGTTTCTCGCTGTAGTGTTCTTTGAGATAGTTGGCCATTTCGGCCTGGCCCTCGCCTTCTGCTCGCAGCCCCCCGCGCGTCATTTCGAACGGC
>Ga0207684_10002475_pt1 | contig 18601 bp, 18 predicted proteins | sample KBSK5501metaG_FD_184342 | JGI IMG/M metagenome (GOLD analysis project Ga0207684, IMG submission 184342) | Corn, switchgrass and miscanthus rhizosphere microbial communities from Kellogg Biological Station, Michigan, USA - KBS K5-50-1 metaG... | ecosystem: Host-associated > Plants > Roots >...
GCCGAGAACCTGCGCTGGGGTGCCCTCGCGCCCGAGTCGTGTCCGGAGCCGGGGCGGCTGGACGCGAGCCCGCCCGGGACCCGGCGCTGAGCCGGGCCTCCCGGCCGCCTACGCTTCGTAGACCCGCCCAGTAGGTCGTCGATCCCAGGTTGAAGCCGTGAACTGCTCCTCCTTCGCGGTCTGCACGTTCTTCGAGTACTTCATGACCGCGTGGGAGCCGCGCGGATCGCGCGCGGCGCCCGAGAATCCGCTCAAAGGGGCGTCCCGTCAAGGGCTCCGGGGAGCTGGGTCGGCTGCAGAGTTTGCGTGTAAGCGCTCGAAAAGCAGCCGCCGTCTGCCTGGGTAGGAGCCCGCATCGCGGGCTCGGACTCATACCTTGATCGAGTGAAAAGGAGACGGACGATGAACAGGTTGACGAGCTGGACGGTGGGGGCCGCGTGCGCGATCGCCGCGGTGGCCGGGCTCTCCGCGTTGCCCGCGAGCGCCCAGGACGTGGCAGGGGATCGGCAGGACCTGCGCCAGGACCGCGGGGACGTGCGGCAGGACACGCGCGACATCCGCGGCGACCGGCAGGACATCCGGCAGGACACGCGCGACATCCGGAGCGACAAGCAGGACCTCGCCAAGGACACCCAGGACATCCGGCAGGACCGCACCGCGCTGCGAGGGGCGCGCCAGCAGCTGCGCGACGCCTACAAGTCCGGCGACCCCAACGCGGTCAAGGCCGCGCGCGAGAATCTCCAGAAGACGCGCAGCAGCCTGCGCGGCGACCTCAAGGACCGCCGCGGCGACGTCCGCGATCTGCACCGGGATCGGCAGGACCGGCGCGCGGACGTGAGTGATCTCCACCAGGACAAGCGGGACCGGCGCGCGGACGAGCGCGACGTGCGCCAGGATCGGGGCGACCTGCACCGGGATCTCGCGGCTCGCCGGGCGAGCCGGCCGTAACTCGTCGCGCCGGGGGAGCGGCTCCTCGCCCTTCCCCGGCGCGTCCGCATTGCGTTGGCGGGGCCGATCACTTAGGGTACTAGGCGTTCTCGACGAGGAGCGACGACCTGGTCCCGACTGCCATCCTGCGCACCGAGAAGCTCACGCGAAGCTTCGGCCGTTTGCTGGCCGTGAACGCGGTGGATTTCGAGGTGCACGCCGGCGAGCTGCGCTCGGTGATCGGCCCCAACGGGGCGGGCAAGAGCACGTTCTTCAAGCTCATCGCGGGTGAGCTGCCGCCCAGCTCGGGGCGCGTGGTCTTCGACGGCCAGGACGTGACCGGCCTGCCCCAGTTCGCCCGCTCCCAGCGCGGCATCGCCAAGTCCTATCAGGTCACCACGATCTTCCCGCATCTCACGGTCTGGGAGAACGTCCGGGTGGCGGCCCAGTGCCGGCAGAGCGTGATGAACTGCTGGACCCGCGCCGATCGCCTGACCTCGCTGGCCGAGGAGACGCGCGAGATCCTGCGCGCGGTCGAGCTCGACGGCAAGGCCGATCTCCTCGCCACCCACCTGGGCCACGGCCTGCAGCGGCACCTCGAGGTCGCGATCGCGCTGGCCTGCCGGCCCCGCCTCCTCCTGCTCGACGAGCCCACCGCGGGCATGAGCCCGGAGGAGACCGAGCGGACCATCGCCCTGATCCGGCGCATCGCCCGCGGCCGGACCGTGATCGTGGTCGAGCACAAGATGAAAGTCGTCATGACGATCTCGGATCGCATCACGGTGCTGCACCAGGGCGCGGTGCTCGCCGAGGGCACCCCGGAGCAGATCCGCACCGACGGTCGCGTCCAGGAGGTGTACCTGGGCCGCCGCGCGCGGGCGCGATCCGCCACCGCGCCGGCCTGAGCCCCCGTCGCGATGCTGCGGCTCGAGGAGGTGCACAGCTACTACGGGCCGAGCCACGTCGTGCAGGGCGTGAGCCTGTCCGTCGCGCGGGGCGAGACGGTGGCGCTGGTGGGACGGAACGGGGCGGGGAAAACCACCCTGCTCAAGACCATCATGGGCATCGTGCCGGCGCGGCGCGGCCGCGTGAGGCTCGACGAGACCGACGTGACGAGTCTCCCCACCCACGAGATCGCCCGGCGCGGCATCACCCTCGTCCCCGAGGACCGGCGCATCTTCCCGAGGCTCACGGTGGCCGAGAATCTCGAGGTCGCCGCCCTCGGGCGCGGCGGCGGGGACGGGGCCGCGCTCGACCGGGTGCTCGAGTACTTCCCGCGGCTCCGCGAGCGCCTCGACCAGGCGGGGCAGAATCTCTCCGGCGGCGAGCAGCAGATGCTCGCGCTCGCCCGCGGCTTCCTGACCCGGCCGGACCTGATGCTGATCGACGAGCTGTCCGGCGGGCTCATGCCGATGCTGGTCGACGCGCTGATGGAGATTCTCCAGCGGATCAACCGGGACGGCGTCACCATCCTGCTCGTGGAGCAGGACCTCGAGGTGGCGCTGGCGCTCGCGTCCCGCTGTTACGTGCTCGACCAGGGCCGGATCCAGTTCGAGGGTCCGGCCGAGGCCCTGCGCCGCGATCACGAGATCCAGGCGCGGTTCCTCGGCGCCACCTGACGTCCAGATCCCACTCTCTCGCGAGGAGGAGTCGATGAACCGACGGCGATTCATCACGACCACGGCGGCGGCGGGGCTCGGGGCCGGGCTGTTCCCGGGCGCGCCGCGCGCGGCCGATCCCATCAAGATCGGGGTGCTGCTGCCGTTCTCGAAGGCGTTCGCGGTGCTCGGCGAGAACACCCTCGCCGGGTTCATGCTCGGGGCCAAGGAAGCGGGTCCGACGATCGCGGGCCGGCCGTACACGATCGTCAAGGAGGACGACACCGCCGATCCGAGCGTCGGGCTCAGCAAGGTGCGCAAGCTCATCGACAAGGACGAGGTCGACGTGATCGTGGGCACCATCCACAGCGGGGTCGCGGCGGCCATCCGCAACCCCATCGTGGACGCCAAGAAGCTCTGGCTCAACCCGATCGCCACCAACGACCTACTCGCCGAACAGGGCTGTTCCCGCTACCACTTCCGCTTCTCGAACAGCGCCTGGCAGTCGGCCGCCCCGCTCGGCCCCTGGGCCAAGGCCAAGCTCGGGGATCGCGCCTACATCTGCGTGTTCAACTTCGCCTTCGGCCAGCAGTCGGCCGCCCACTTCAAGAAGGCGTTCACCGAGGCGGGCGGCACGGTGGTCGGCGAGTCGTTCCCCCCGTTCAACACCACGAACTACGCGCCCTACTTCCCGGCCATCAAGGACGCCAAGCCGCAGTTCGTGTTCGCCAACTTCGCGGGGGCCGACGCGGTCGCGTTCATCAAGCAGTACGCCGACTTCGGACTGAAGGGGCCGATCAAGGTGATCGGGCCGTCGAACCTGGTCTCGGAGGACGTGCTGAGCGCCCAGGGCGACGCCGCGCTCGGCGTCTACTCCAACTCCTACTACACCCCGAGCTACGACATCCCCAAGAACCGCGCCTTCGTGAAGGCGTGCAAGGACGCGGGCAAGGAGGCCGATCACTTCCTGTGCGCGGGCTACGACGCGGCCCAGGCCCTCTTCGGTGCCCTGCGCGAGACCAAGGGGGACGTGGCCAACAAGGACCGGCTGATCCAGATCATCACCGACATGCGGATGGACAGCCCGCGTGGCCCGCTCCGCTTCGACCCCAAGAACCACAACCCGATCTCGGACATCCACCTGCGCACGGTGCAAGCCGGGCCCCTGCGCCACGTGGTGGTCGACGTCCTCAAGGACGTGAAGCACCCGGACATGGGCTGCGTGCTGTGACGCAGCCGTCTCGCCAGATCGACGTCCCCGTCCTGATCGTCGGCGGCGGCCCGGTGGGCCTGACCGCTTCCATCCTCCTGTCCCAGCACGGGATCTGCTCGCTCCTCGCCGAGCGCCACCCGGGCACCGCGATCCTGCCCAAATCGCGCGGCATCAACGCCCGCACCATGGAGATGTACCGGCAGTGCGGGGTGGAGCCGGCCATCCGCGAGGCCGGCCTGCCCGTCGAGCGCACCGGCCTGATCGTGTGGACCAAGGCGCTCGCGGGCGAGGAGATCGAGCGCCGGGTGCCCGGGCGGGCGACGGCCAAGAACATGGCGGTCACCCCGGTGCGCAATTGTCTCTGCGCCCAGGACGACCTCGAGCCGGTGCTGCGGCGCTTCGCGGAGGGTCTCCCGCCGGGCGAGCTGCGCTTCAACGTGGAGGTGACCGCGGTGGAGCAGGACGGAGATGCGGCCGCCGCCACGCTGGTGGACCGCGTCTCGGGCGCCGCCACGCCGGTGCGCGCCCGGTACGTCATCGCGGCCGACGGCGCCCAGAGCCCGATCCGCCGCCAGCTCGGCGTCACCATGAACGGCCCGGAAGCGGTCTACGACAGCGTCAACATCCTGTTCAACGCCGATCTGCGCGCGTGGACCGCCGACCGGCCGGCCGCGCTCTACTTCGTCGAGCAGCCGGACCTGCGGGCCACGTTCCTCACCATCAACGCGGTCGATCGCTGGGGCTTTCTCGTGCACAGCCTGAGCGTCTACGGGTTCACCCGCGATAGCTTAACCAACGAGCGCTCGATCGCCCTGATCCGCCAGGCGGTCGGGGTCCCCGATCTCGACGTGCAGATCCTCGGCGTGAGCTTCTGGGAGGCCTCCGCGCGGGTCGCCGATCGCTACCGTCACGGGCGCATCTTCCTGGCCGGCGACGCCGCGCACGAGATGCCGCCCACCGGCGGCTTCGGGCTCAACACCGGCGTCCAGGACGTGCAGAACCTCGCCTGGAAGCTGGCCGCGGTGCTGCGCGGGCAGGCCCAACCCTCGCTGCTCGACACGTACCACGCGGAGCGCCAGCCTCTCGGGGTCGCCATCACCGAGCAGAGCCTGGCCAACTCGCTCTCCATGGGGCGCACCGCGCGCCAGGCCGACGCGAAGCTGCCGCGCTCCGAGTTCCTGAACGAGCAGGGGCTGATCTTCGGCGCCTCCTACGCGTCGACCGCGGTGGTACCGGACGGCACGCCGCCCCAGCGGCTCGACGACCCCGTGACGCAGTACGTGCCGTCGGCGCGCCCGGGCCGCCGCGCCCCGCACGTGTGGCTCGAGCGCGACGGCGCACGCATCTCGACCATCGACCTCTTCGGCTCGCGCTTCGTCGTCCTCGCAGGTCGGCGCGGCGGCGCCTGGCGCGAGGCCGCGGAGCGGCTGGGCGCGCCCGGGTATCCCGAGCTGGCGGCCCACGTGATCGGCGAGGGCGGTCTCGTCGATCCGGAAGGCGCCTGGCCCGCCGCCTACGAGGTCGACGATGACGGCGCGGTCCTCGTCCGCCCCGATGGCCACGTGGCATGGCGCAGTCGTGGCGGGTCCATCGACCCGGGCGGTGTCCTGCGGGCGGCGATGGACGGCATACTGGGCCGCACCGCGGCGGCCGCCGTGGCCACGCCGTCGCTCGACGCGGTGATGGACGGCCGGTTCGCCGCTCGCGACTTCGCACTCGAGAGCGGCCGCGTCCTGCCCGAGATGACGCTCGCCTTCGAGACGTACGGCCGTCTCGCGCCCGACGGGGCCAACGCCATCCTGGTCACCCACGGGTTCACCGGCAGCCAGCGCGCAGCCGGCCCGTCTTCGGCGGACAACCCGGGTGGCGGGTGGTGGCAGAATCTGATCGGCCCCGGCCAGGCGATCGACACCCGGCGTTACTTCGTCGTCGCCTCCAACATGCTCGGCTCCTCCTACGGATCGACGGGGCCGGGCAGCATCGACCCGGGCACCGGGAAGCCCTACGGCCCGGACTTTCCCGACATCACGCTCGGCGACATCGTGCGCGCGCAGCGCCTCATGCTCGACAGCCTGGGGGTGCGACACCTGGTCGCGGTGGCCGGCCAGTCCTACGGCGGCTTCCAGGGCTTCCAGTGGGCGATCAGCTATCCCGACTTCATGGACGGCATCGTGGCCACCGTGACCGCGCCGCGGGGAGGCGGCGGCGAGGAGTCGGTGAAGGCTTTGCTGGCCCAGCTCGGGGCGGACCCGCGCTGGAACGGAGGCCGGCACTACGAGCACGGCGGCCTGCCGGAGACGATGACCGCGCTCCGCATGGACACGCTCCGCCGCTACGGGACCCGCGAGATCCTGGCGTCCTCGATCCCCGACCCGGCCGCGCGGGACACGCGGATGCGCGAGATGGCCGCGCGCTGGGCGACCCAGTTCGACCCGAACTCGCTGGTGACCCTGCGGCGGGCGATGGTCCGCTTCGACGCGCGGCCCGATCTGGCGAAGATCCGCGCGCGGGTGCTCTACGTGCTCTCACGCTCGGACGTGCTCTTTCCGCCGTCCATCGCGCCCGAGGTGATGGCCGACCTCGAGCGGGCCGGGGTGAAGGCGCAGTACGTGGAGATCGACAGTGACTTCGGGCATCTCGCCGCGAACGCGGACGCGGGCAAGTGGGCGCCCGCGCTCCGCGCCTTCCTCGACGGGCTCGGCCGCTGAGGCGGGGAGGGAAGAGAGCGCCCATGTCGCTCGAGGCGATCCTGACCCAGCTCCTGATGGGGCTCACGGTGGGGGTGAACCTCGTGCTGGTCGCCACCGGGCTGACCCTCGTGTTCGGCATGATGGGGGTGATCAACTTCGCCCACAGCGCGCTCTTCATGCTGGGCGCCTACGTCGCGCTGATGGTCTCGAGCCACCTGGGCAGCTTCTGGCTGGGCCTGGCCGTCGCGCCGCCCGCGATCGCGCTGCTGGGCGCGGCGGTGGAGCGCTGGCTCCTGCGCCCGCTGCGCGCGCGCCATCCGCTCTCGCACCTCCTGCCGCTGCTGCTCACGTTCGGCCTGTCGCTCTTCTTCGAGGGCTCGGCCAAGGTCCTCTGGGGCGCGGACATCGTCTCGCTCGACAAGCCCGCGCTCCTGGGCGGCGCGCTGGCGCTCGGCCGGGTCACGTTTCCCACCTACTGGCTCTTCGCGCTGGTCGCGGCCGCGGTGCTCGCGGTGGGCGTGTGGCTCGTGGTCGAGCGCACCTCGCTCGGCCTCTCGATCCGGGCCGCCACCCAGGATCCCATGATGGCCGCGGTGCTCGGCGTGAACACCCAGCGGCTCAACACGGTCGTGTTCGCGCTCGGCTCGGGCCTCGCCGCCGCGGCCGGGGTGATCCTGGGCGCCATGACGAGCCTCTCGCCGCAGATGGGAGCGGGCATCGTGCTCGACGCCTTCATCGCCATCGTCATCGGCGGGCTCGGCAGCTTCACCGGTGCCATCGTCGGCTCGCTCCTGCTCGGCCAGGTCCAGTCCTTCGGCGTGGCCCTGCTGCCCGCGTTCCACACTCCGCTCGTCTTCCTGGTCATGGCGGTGGTGCTGGTGCTGCGGCCGAGCGGCCTCTTCGGCGGGGCGGAGCGCCGATGACCCGCTGGCCGGCGATGGTGATCGGCGTGGCCCTGGCGCTGGCCCCCCTCGGGGTGGGGCGCCTCTACTCCGCGTATTACCTGAACCTGCTCACCTGGATCCTGATCTTCGCCCTGTTCGCGGCCGGGCTCGACCTGGCGCTGGGCTTCGGCGGGCTGGTCTCGTTCGGGCACGCCGGGTTCTTCGGCATCGGGGCCTACGGGGCCGCGCTGGCCCTCCGCCACGTGGCGTTCTCGCTGTGGACCGCCCTCGCGGTGGGGATCGTGGCGGCCGCGCTCCTCGCGGTGGTCGTCGGTTACTTCGCGGTCCACTCCCGCGGGGTGTACATGGCGATGCTCACGTTCGCCTTCGCCCAGCTTCTCTACGAGGTAGCCATCAAGTGGGTGGCGGTCACCGGAGGCAGCGACGGGCTGCCGGGCGTGGGCCGGCCGCGGGTCGGGTGGGGCGCCCTCGCGCTCGATCTCTCGGACAAGCGCCACATGTACTGGCTGGTGCTCGCCTTCGTGGCGCTGGGGTTCGCGCTGGCCCGGCGCATCGTGGTCTCGCCCTTCGGGCAGGCTCTGATCGCTCTGCGGGAGAGCGAGGAGCGGGCGCGCGCGATCGGCATCGACGTCACCCGGCACCGGCGCGTGGCGCTGGTGTTCTCGGGGGCGCTGGCCGGGCTGGCCGGCGGCCTCTTCGCGATCTACCAGAACTTCGTCTCCCCGGAGCTGCTCTTCTTCGCGCTCTCGGGCGAGGTGGTGGTGATCGCCCTGCTGGGCGGCATGGGCACCCTCTACGGCTCGCTGGTGGGGGCCGTCATCGCCATCGGTCTCCGCGAGATCCTCTCCACCTACACCGACAACTGGCTGGTCGTCCTCGGCGCGCTCTACGTGGCCTGCGTGATGTGCTTCCCGCAGGGGCTCACGCGCCTGCTCGCCCGGACGGCCTAGGCCGCGTCACCCGGGAGCGCTCGAATGGCGGGATCGGAAGAGATCATCAAGGTCGGCGGCAAGGCCATCCAGCTCTTCACCGGGGGAACGGGCGCGCCGCTCCTCTATCTCCACGGAGCCGGGGTCTACTGGTGGATGCCGGCGCACGACCTCGTCGCGGCCCGGCACCGCGTGCTCGCGCCGGTGCACCCGGGCTTCGGGGCCTCCGAGGGGTACGACGAGATCGAGGGGATGGACGACCTGGTCTTCCACACCCTCGACGTGATGGACGCGCTCGGGCTCGAGCGGGCGAACGTGGTCGGCCTCTCGCTCGGCGGCTGGCTCGCCGCGGAGCTGGCCTTGCGACATCCGGGCCGGGTGAACCGCCTCGTGCTGGTGGACGCCGCGGGCACCCGCGTGCCCGGGGTCGAGCGCGAGGATCTCTTCATGGCCGGCCCGGCGCGGGCCCGCGGGCTCCTGTTCGCCGACCCCGAGTCGGCGGTGGCGCGCCAGATCGTGCCCGACACGCCGCCCCCCGAGCGGCTCGAGGCCGCGCTGCGTGGGCGCGAGGCCGCCGCGCGCCTGCTGTGGAACCCGGCCGGATCGTATCGCAAGCTCACCAGCCGGCTCGGCCGGATCAAGGCGCCTACCCTGGTGATCTGGGGCGCGCAGGACCGGGTGCTGCCGCCGGCGCTCGGCCAGGCCTACCAGCGCGGGATCCCCGGCGCGCGGCTCGAGACCCTGGACGGCTGCGGCCACCTGCCGCCCTTCGAGCAGCCCGAGCGCTTCGCGCGCCTCGTGCTCGACTTCCTGCGGACCTGAGGCCCGAGGAGACGCCGCCATGCAATTCGTCTGCTTCCACCTGATGCCGTGGCCCCATCTGCCCGCCGACTTCGAGCAGCGGCACGAGTCCGCCTGGCTCGACCTGCCCAACACGCTCTACGATCCGACCCGCGGCCACGCGCTCTACAACGACTACCTCGACCAGCTGGTGGCCGCCGAGCGCCTCGGCTTCGACGTGATCGGCGTCAACGAGCACCACCAGAACGCGTACGGCCTGATGCCCTCGCCGAACATCATGGCCGCCTCGCTGATCCAGCGCACGAGCCGCATCAAGATCCTGGTCCTCGGCAACGCGCTGCCGCTCTACGATCATCCTCAGCGGGTCGCCGAGGAGCTGGCGATGCTCGACGTGCTGTCCAACGGGCGGCTGATCACCGGCATGGTGGTGGGGCTCGGGGTCGAGGCGTTCACCTACGAGATCAACCCCACCTTCATCCGCGAGCGCTACCGCGAGGCCCACGAGCTGATCGTGCGCGCGTGGACCGAGCCCGGCCCGTTCCACTTCGAGGGCAAGCACTACGACTTCCGCTGGGTGAACGTGTGGCCCCGGCCGATCCAGCAACCGCACCCGCCGATCTGGATCCCGGGCTCGGGCAGCATGGAGACCATCCGCTTCGTGGCCGAGCGCCGGTATCCCTGGATCGCGCTGCCGTACTCGCAGTTCGACGTCATGAAGGAGCACTTCGAGATGCTACGCGAGTACGCGGCGACCCACTGCGGCTACGACGTGCCGCCCGCCCAGATCGGCTGGCCGGCCATGATCTACGTGGGGGAGACCGACCGCCAGGCGCGCGAGGAGTTCGAGCCCCACTTCTGGTACCTGGCCAAGAAGGGCCTCCGCCTGCCGCGCGAGTACATGTTCCCGCCCGGCCACACCTCGGTCGAGTCGCAGCTGCGCCCGAGCCACATCAAGCGCAAGTTCATCTCGCTGCTCTCGTCGTGGCGGGAGGCGGAGGAGGGGACCTACGCCATCGTGGGCAGCGCGGAGACGGTCCGGCAGAAGCTCCGCGAGGGCATCAAGGCGGCCGGCTGCGGCATCATCCAGGGCATCTTCCAGGTGGGCAGCATGCCGCACGACCTGACGATGCGCAGCATGGAGCGATTCGCGCGGGACGTGATGCCCGCGCTGCGGGCCGAGTTCCCGTGAGGAGGCCCCGGCGCCGTCTCAGCCCGGCACCGTGCAGTTCTGGACCGCGCTGTTGTTGGTCTCGTCCAGCTCGAGGATCTCGCCGAACACGCTGAGCGGGCCGCCGGGCACCTGCTGCGGATCGGCGACCGCCGAGATGGTGAGCCGATCCCCGGCCCGCAGCATCACCCCCTGCATGCGGTCGAAGGTGACGGTGGTGTCCGCGTTCGCGGCGAGCCCCGGGACGCGGACGATCGCCGCGGTCGACACCGCGGCTCCGCCGCCGCTGTCGAAGACCCCGACGTCGACGGCCACGTTGAAGGCGCCCGCGGGCACCGGGCCGATGTTCTTGACCGTGACGGTGGGGGCGAACTGGCCCGCCCGCTCCGGGCAGCGACCGACCGCGCTCACGATGAGGTCCGCGAACTGCCCGGTCCGGTGCTGGACGATCTGGGGGCCGGGCTCGCGCACGCTCACCGATACCTCCTGGCAGTACCAGCTCCCGGCCGCCGCGTAGGGCGGCGGCTGGCTCGACGGCACGCAGACCAGCCCGGGGGTCACCGGCGGGCGGACGCAGCCGGCGAGGGTCCACAGCAGGATGGAGGCGAGAAGAAAGCGGATCCTCGTCGGCATGGGAGCGCCCCTTCCTCTGAACGCGATGGCGAGAGTACCACGTTCCGCGGTGGCGCTTGCACGCCAATCCCGCTATGATCGCCCGCACTTGGGACATCTGGCATGGCCCTCCTGACCGTCCGCGACCTCAGCGTGGCATTCGAGACGCGCGACGGAACCGTGCGCGCGGTGAGCGACGTCTCCTTCTCGCTCGAGGCGGGCCGGGTCCTCGCCATCCTCGGCGAGTCCGGCTCGGGCAAGAGCGTCACCCTGCGCGCCGTCCTCGGACTGCACCAGGGCGCGCACGCGCGGGTGAGCGGCGTGGTCTCCGTGAAGGGCCAGGACGTGAACCGGCTCGACGAGCGCGCGCGCGAGAACCTGCGCGGCGGGGTGGTCTCGATGGTGTTCCAGGAGCCGATGACCGCGCTCGACCCGGTGTACACCATTGGCACCCAGATCGCCGAGACCCTCGCGCAGCATCGCGGGCTCGGCCGCGCGGCCGGACTCGGGCGGGCCCGCGAGCTGCTCGACCTGGTGCAGGTGCCGTCGCCCGCGCGCTGCCTGGCGAGCTACCCGCACGAGCTCTCCGGCGGCATGCGCCAGCGGGCGATGATCGCCATCGCGCTCGCGTGCGAGCCGGCCCTGCTCCTCGCCGACGAGCCGACCACCGCTCTCGACGTCACCGTCCAGGCCCAGATCCTCTGGCTCCTGCGCGATCTACAGAAGCGCCTCGACCTCGCGGTCATCTTCGTCACCCACGACCTCGGGGTTGCGGCCGAGATCGCGGACGACGCGGCGGTGATGTACGGCGGGCGCATCGTCGAGCAGGCCCCGGTCCGCGAGCTATTCCGCCGTCCCGCGCACCCGTACACCGCCGGGCTCATGGCGGCCACCGTGCGCCGCGGCCAGAAGGGCCGCCCGCTCATCCCGATCGCGGGCGCGCCGCCGAACCTGGCCGCCCTGCCCCCCGGGTGCGCGTTCGCGCCCCGCTGCCCGGTCGCGCGCGAGGACTGCACGACCACCGCACCGTCGTTCCATCCCGTGGCCCCCGACCACACCGCCCGCTGTCACCTCGTCGCCTAGGAGGATCGTCATGAGACGCATCGTCATCCTGCTTCTCGCCCTCGCGCTGCCGCTCGCGCCGGCCGGCCCGGCCTCCGCCCAGGGCACGCTGCGGATCGGCATGACCGCCAGCGACATCCCCTATACCGGCGGCCAGTCCGACAACGGGTTCGAGGGCTTCCGCTTCGTCGGCTACCAGATCTACGAGTCGCTGATCCAGTGGGACCTGAGCCGCGGCGACCGGCTCGCGCAGCTCGTGCCGGGCCTCGCCGAGTCCTGGGAGGTGCGCAAGGACGCGCCGACGCGGTGGGTGTTCAAGCTGCGGAAGGGCGTCACCTTCCACGACGGCAGCCCGTTCAACGCGGACGCGGTGATCTTCTCATTCGAGTCGATCAAGAAGAAGGACGCGCCGCACTTCGATCCCTACGGCTCCGGGCAGGTCGGCTTCCGGATCGCCTCCCTGGTGGCGATCACCAAGATCGACGACCACACCGTCGAGGTCGAGACCAACAAGCCGACGAGCTTCGTGCCCTACCAGATCTGCTACATGGTCATCGTGTCGCCCACCCAGTGGCAGAAGGTCAAGGACTGGCGCAAGTTCGCCGAGCAGCCGTCCGGCACCGGCCCCTTCCGGGTGACCAAGTTCGTGCCGCGCGAGCGGCTCGAGCTGGAAGCCTACAAGGGGTACTGGGACACCAAGCGCCGCCCTAAGATCGACAAGCTGGTCCTGCTGCCGATGCCGGAGCCGACCACCCGGCTGGCCGCGCTGCGCAGCGGCCAGGTCGACTGGATCGAGGTGCCGCCGCCCGACGCGATCCCCCAGCTCAAGGCGGCCGGCTTCACCATCGCGCTCAACAGCTACCCGCACAACTGGACCCACACCCTGCGGCTCGACAAGGAACCGTGGAGCAACAAGCTGGTGCGGAAGGCGGCCAACTACGCCATCGATCGCGTCGGCATCTGCAAGAACCTGCTGAACGACACCTGCATCCCCGCGACCGGCGTGGTCTACAAGGGCCACCCCTGGTTCGGCAAGCCCAAGGAGACCTACGACTACAACCCGGCGAAGGCCAAGGACCTGCTGCGCCAGGCCGGGTTCGACGCCTCCAAGCACCCGGCGAAGGCGGTGCACCTGATCTCGACCTCCGGCTCGGGCCAGATGCTGCCGCTCGCGATGAACGAGCTGATCCAGAAGAACCTGAAGGACGTCGGGATCGACGTCGACCTGCAGCCGGTGGAGTGGAACACCCTGCTGACCCGCTGGCGCGCCGGCTTCAAGACCCCGGAGAACGAGGGCCTCAACGCCTGGAACATCTCGTGGAACTTCCTCGAGCCGTGGAGCGGGTTCGGCCGGTTCTTCCACAGCAAGGCGGTGGTGCCGGTCGCGGTCAACACGATGCCCTACCTCAACCCCGAAGCGGACAAGCTCATCGACGAGGCGGAGCGGACCTTCGACGTGGGCAAGCAGAACGAGATCCTCGCCCGGCTCCACGAGGTGGTGGTCGACGACGCCCCCTGGATCTTCGTGGTGCACGACCAGAACCCGCGCGCGCTCTCCCCGAAGGTGAAGGGCTTCGTCCAGCCGCAGAGCTGGTTCGTGGATCTGACCTCGGTGACCGTGCGGTAACGCTGCCTCGTGTGGGTCTACGTCGGCCGGCGTCTCCTGCTCGCGATCCCGACCCTGCTCGGGACCAGCATCATCGTGTTCGCGATGGTGCACCTGGCCCCGGGCGACCCGATCGCGGCGGTGATGCCGGCCGAGTCGAGCCAGGCCGAGATCGAGGCCACCAAGCGCGCGTACGGCTTCGATCGGCCCCTGCCGGTGCAGTACCTCGTCTGGCTCGGGCGGGTGGCCCGGGGTGATCTCGGCAAGTCGATCGCCACCCGCCGGCCGGTGGTCCTCGACGTGCGCGACGCCTTCGCCAACAGCCTGGTGCTGGCGCTCTCGTCCTCGCTGGTCGCGTTCGGGCTGGGCGGAGTGCTCGGGCTCCTCGCCGCGTTCCGGCAGGGACGGGTGGTCGACAAGCTGGCCAGCGCGATCGCGGTGGTCGGGGTCTCGGTGCCGCACTACTGGGCCGGGATCATCCTGATCATCGTCTTCTCGGTGCAGCTCAACTGGCTGCCCGCCATGGGGTCCGCGAACGATCCCGGCTTCGTGGAGTACCTGCGGCACATCGCGCTGCCCACGGTGGCGCTGGCCCTCATCCCCCTGGGAGTCATCACCCGCGTGGTGCGCTCGGCCGCGCTGGACATCCTGAACCAGGAGTTCGTGGTGGCCCTGCGGGCCAAGGGGCTGGCCGCCCGGCGGGTCTTCACGCACGTGGTGAAGAACGCGGCCCCCCAGATCCTCACCGTGCTCGGGCTGCAGTTCGGCTTCCAGCTCGGCGGCTCGGTGCTGGTGGAGGCGGTGTTCTCGTGGCCGGGAACCGGCTACCTCCTCAACCTGGCGATCTTCCAGCGCGACATCCCGGTGCTGCAAGGTGTGATCCTGGTGCTCGCCACGTTCTTCGTCCTCCTGAATCTCGCGGTCGATCTGGCCCAGACCGTGATCGACCCGCGCATCGCGCGCCAGTGATGGCCGCCACCGTCGCGCTGGGCGAGGTCCCGGTGGTCGTCGCCGCGCCGATGTCCTACTGGCGGACGGTGAGGTGGCGGCTCGCGCGCGACCGCGCCACCCTCCTAGCCGGTGGCGTGCTGGCGCTCATCGTGCTGTCCGCGCTGCTGGCGCCGTGGCTCGCTCCGTACGACCCGACCGCGGGGTCGATCCGCCTGCGGCTGGCGCCGGTCGGCGCGCCGGGCCACGTGCTCGGGACCGACGAGCAGGGCCGCGACATGCTGAGCCGCTTGCTGTGGGGCGGCCGCATGACCCTGGTGGCCGGGCTCACCCCGGTGCTGGTGGCCTTCGTGCTCGGGGCCGGGCTGGGGGTGCTGGCCGGCTACCTGGGCGGGATCGCCAATACCCTGATCATGCGCACGATGGACGTCTTCTACGCGTTCCCCTCGGTCCTGCTCGCGATCGCGATCTCCGGCGCCCTCGGGCCCGGGCTCGCGAACACCCTCCTCTCGCTGTCGATCGTCTTCGTGCCGCGCGTGGTGAGGGTCGCGGAGTCCGCCACCGTGCAGGTGAAGAGCCTGGAGTACATCGCGGCGGCGCGGGCCAGCGGCGCGGGCGTGCGGGCCATCGTGCGCCACCACCTTCTGGCCAACGTGCTGGGCCCCATCCTCGTGTTCTCGAGCACCCAGGTCTCGCTCTCGATCATCCTCGCCGCGGGCCTGTCGTTCCTCGGCCTCGGGGTGACGCCCCCCGCCGCGGAGTGGGGGCTGATGCTGAACACGCTGCGCCAGTCGATCTACGTGAACGCGCTGGTGCCCGCGCTGCCCGGCCTCGCCATCTTCGTCACCTCGATGGCGTTCAACCTGCTGTCCGACGGCCTGCGCGACGCCATGGAGATCCGCGGCTGAGCGCGCCTCTGCTGGAGGCGCGGGGCCTGCGCAAGCATTTCCCGCTGCGCGGGGGCGTCCTGCAGCGCACGCAGACCTGGGTGCGGGCGGTGGACGGCGTCTCGTTCGCGGTGGCGCCGGGCGAGACCCTCGGCATCGTGGGGGAGTCGGGCTGCGGCAAGTCGACGCTGGCGCGGCTGCTCCTCCGATTGATCGAGCCGGACGCGGGCGGGGTGACGTTCGACGGCGAGGACGTGCGGGCGGCCTCCGCCTCGCGCATGAAGCGGCTCCGCCGTGACATGCAGCTCGTCTTCCAGGACCCCTATGCGTCGCTGAACCCGCGCCTGACCATCGAGGACACGGTGGGGTTCAGCCTGCTCGTGCACGGCACGCCGCGGGCGGAGGCGCGGGAGCGGGCGCGCGCGCTCCTGGGCCGCGTGGGCCTCGATCCGCGACTCTACGGCCGGCGCTACGCCCACGAGCTGAGCGGCGGCCAGCGCCAGCGGGTGAACATCGCCCGCGCGCTGGTGCTCGATCCGAGGCTGCTGGTGCTGGACGAGCCGGTGTCCGCGCTCGACAAGTCGGTGCAGGCGCAGGTGCTGAACCTGTTGCAGGAGCTCAAGGTCGAGCGCGCGCTCACCTACGTCTTCATCTCGCACGACCTGAACGTCATCGAGTACGTGAGCGACCGGGTGCTCGTCATGTACCTCGGCGAGGTCGTGGAGACCGGGAGCGCGGAGGCGCTCGCGCAGGCGCCGAAGCACCCCTACACCCAGGCCTTATTCGCCTCCGCGCCCAGCATGGATCCCGACCGGCGCATGGACCGCCTGCCGATCGCGGGCGATCCGCCGAATCCGATCGACCCGCCCTCCGGCTGTCGCTTCCGGACCCGCTGCCCGTTCGCGATGCCCCGCTGCGCGGAGAACCCTCCGCCGCTGGTCCCGGTGAGCGCCACCCACGAGGTGGCGTGCTATCTGTACGAGCCGGCGCCCGCCGCGCTCGCGTGATTTCGTGGCGCCGACCTACCGAGATTCGTCAGCCGGCGACGCTGAAGCCCGACGTCCCCACCCAGCCGGTTTCGGACACGTCGACCGTGACGCCGTCGGGGCCGCTGTACTTCACCTCGACGTTGCCGTAGCGGTGGTCGTGGCCGGGGCCCACGCCGAGGGCCTCGTTGATGTCGTGGCGCGGCTCGGAGCCGGCCGCGGCGAGCTTCTCCGCGATCGCCTCCAGGCTCTCGACCTGGAAGCCGATGTGGTGGATGCCGCTCCACTCCTTGCCCCGCTCGACCCCGGCCGCCGCGTCGTTCTTGAAGTTGAGGATCGCCAGGTTGAGGTCGCCGTCGCTCAGGTAGTAGCCTCGGGCGTTGGGACTGTCGATCCGGGCGATCTCCTTCATCCCGAACACGTTGACGTAGAAGGCGGCGGTCTTGTCCACGTCCTGGGTCGACAGTGCGATGTGCTTGATCTTGGCCATGGGATCCTCCTCGGGTGGCTCGTGTGGCGGATGATATCACGGCGCGGTACTGTACCCCCTGTACCCCCCAAGGAGGGCATCCCATGGCCAGCAAGGGCTTTTCTCACATCGGTCTCTCCACCCACGACCTCGACCGGACCCGGGACTTCTACGAGAACGTCCTGGGCTTCAAGGCGGTGCGGTGTGACGTGCTCCGGGTGAAGGAGGGCGGGCAGATCCGCCACATCTTCTTCGACACCGGGCGCGACCAGCTCATCGCCTTCATGGAGGCGCGCGGGGTGCCGGGGGTGCCGGCCGCCTACGACGCGGGGATCAACCGCGGGCTCGGGGTGCCGAACGTGTTCTACCACTTCGCCTTCGAGGCGGGCTCCGAGGCCGCGCTCCAGGACAAGCGCGACGAGCTGCTCGCCAAGGGGGTCGAGGTCACCGAGATCGTCGACCACGACTGGGCCAAGTCCATCTACTTCAAGGACCCGAACGGGCTGCAGCTCGAGTTCTGCAGCTTCACCCGCAACCTGAATGCGGACGACGCCCGGCTGCAGGACCGCGCCGAGATCTCGGTCCGGCGGCTCGGTCTCCAGGACCCCGACGCGCTCCGGCGCGGGATGCCGGCCGGCGCGGTGATGGCCGGGACGGCGGACCGGCCCTAGCCGCCGCCCGCCATCGCGCCGACCACCAGGAGCGGCTCCGCCCCCGCCGCCACCGCTTCGGGCAGCGGGGTATCCGGGGGGTCGTGAGAAAGGTCCTGCTCGCACGCGAAGAACCGGAGGAAGGCCCGGCGCTGCCGCGTGACCTGATCGCGGATCGTCCCGCGCAGCATCGGATAGGCCGCCTCGAGGGCGTCGAGGACCGCGCCCACCGTGACCGGCCCCGCGACGTCGACCTTCAGTTCGCCCTCCACCCGCGCGAGCGTCCGGAGATGGGCGGGAAGAATCACCCGGATCATGGGCGGCTCACGGCAGGGTCTGGACCTCGACGGACACCACCGAAGGGAGGTCCCGGACGATGGGCGCCCAGTGATCTCCCCCGTCGGCCGAGGCGTAGACCTGACCGCCGGTGGTGCCGAAGTACACTCCGCACGGATCCAGCGAGTCGACCGCCATCGCGTCGCGCAGCACGTTGACGTAGCAGTGGCGCTGCGGGAGGCCGTTGGTCAGCGCCTCCCACTCGTTTCCGCCGGTCCGGCTGCGGTAGACCCGCAGCTTGCCGTCGGGCGGATAGTGCTCCGAGTCGCTCTTGATGGGCACGACGTAGATGGTCTCCGGCTCGTGCGCGTGCACGTCGATCGGGAACCCGAAGTCGCTCGGCAGGCCGCCGCTCACCTCGCGCCACGAATCGCCCGCGTCGTCGCTGCGCATCACGTCCCAGTGCTTCTGCATGAACAGCACGCCCGGCCGCGAGCGGTGCATCGCGATGCGATGCACGCAGTGCCCCACCTCGGCGTGCGGATCCGGGATCCCCTCCGACCGGAGGCCGCGGTTGATCGGCCGCCACGTCGCGCCGTCGTCGTCGCTCCGGAACGCGCCCGCCGCGGAGATCGCGACGAAGATCCGGCCGGGCCGGCCCGGGTCCAGAAGAATCGTGTGCAGGCACATCCCGCCCGCCCCCGGCTGCCAGGACGGCGCGGAGGTGTGGGTGCGCAGTCCGGGCAGCTCGTGCCAGCTCTGGCCACCGTCGGTGGTGCGGAACAGGGCCGCGTCCTCGACCCCGGCGTAGACCGTGTCCGGGTCGGTCAGGGAGGGTTCCAGATGCCAGACCCGCGCGAACTCCCAGGGGTGG
>Ga0207684_10002476_pt1 | contig 18597 bp, 19 predicted proteins | sample KBSK5501metaG_FD_184342 | JGI IMG/M metagenome (GOLD analysis project Ga0207684, IMG submission 184342) | Corn, switchgrass and miscanthus rhizosphere microbial communities from Kellogg Biological Station, Michigan, USA - KBS K5-50-1 metaG... | ecosystem: Host-associated > Plants > Roots >...
CGGCCCGCCGACTGCGGTCGGTATTGAAGAAATACCACGAGACGACCTCGCCATCCACCCGCACGCGCACGCGCAGCAGCGTGCCCCGAGCGACGGAAAGCTCCAATGCGGCGCGCAGCCGCTCCTCTGGCGCGCGCGGGTCGCCCTTGCGCCGGAGCGCCTGGCGCAGCGTGCGATCCATCAGCAACTCGCGGTCGCTGACGCAGCGCGGCGCGCCACGCTTGCGGTAGAGCAACTGGAACAGGTAGAGCGTGAGTTTCAGTTCGCCGATATCCTCGACACCCGGCAGGATGGACGTGAAGAAGGTCTGTGGCAAGGGCACGTAGGGGGTCTTGCCAGCGGGAAACCCAACGAAGGCGGGCATGAGGATGGTCTCCTTCTGGCTAATAGTCGACCGGGCGCAGATCGAGGTCACGGAAGCGTGTCTGCGCCGGCTGGAAGTAGAGGTTGATGGTTCCGGCGGGGCCGTTGCGGTGCTTGGCGATGATGATGTCGGCGATGTTGGGGCGCTCCGTCTCGGGATTGTAGACCTCGTCACGGTAGATGAACGCCACGACGTCAGCGTCCTGCTCTATCGAATTATGCGAAGTGATGTTCGCAGCCACAAAGTTGTGCAGCCCCTCGACCGTCAAGTCGTAGACTTCCTCTTCGCCGTCCGGCTCAATCAAGGCGATCACATCCCAGTACACATCACTATGAGCCAATCGGGCCAGCTCTTCAGAGTGGACTATGGGGGCAAGGCGAGCGGCTCGTTCGCGGCTTAGGCTTTGACCTTTAATATGGCCAGCGCCAAGTTTCCAACCGAGCGCCACCTGCGCCTGTTGCATACTTAGGCCCGCATCGCGCGTGGCTGGGTTGATGATCTGCTCCCATACTTCATGTGGCAGAACATCGCGATTGGTCTTGCCTGCACGTTCGACGTAGTGGTCGAGGATCGCTTCCTGATGGATGACTTTGCGATCCCCGAGCGCTCCAACCTGATTGAGAAAGGTCAATACCTCCTCTTTGCCGCTGACCTTCACATGGTATTGATCCCTACCTTTTCCAACCTGTGGGTAGCGGAGAATTGACGCATTGATTCCCAACCGCAGCAATAGGGCTTGTACATCGCGAGCGAGCCAGTGACTGCTCGTCGCGTAGTAGATCTTGATAGAAAAGCTCTTACCCACGCTGAGATGAATACACCCATCGGTCGCCCAGAGGTGGCGTAAGAAACGCGCGATGCCAACGATGGGCTGGGCGAAGACTTTCTCCGGCACATACTTCTCATGTGAGCGCAGACCGAAGACACCAAGCGCATTCACCCACTCAACGATGGGATTACGAACGCCGTGTGTGGCGTGCGCCACCATCGGCAAGAACACCTGATACCACCGTCGTTCCCCGACAACATCCTGATGAATGCGGGGCTTGACCGAATCTCCAAAAACGCGCGTTCCGAGATCAGCGACAAGCTCAGCTAAACCGGCATCAGCAGTGGTGTACTCGACACAATGATTGGGAAGCGTGCAGCCATCGCCGATGAGGTGGCCGAGCAAAGCCAGTTCATCGTCCGTCATGGTCGCCTGCTCTGGACCTGGTAAACGACGCGGCAGCGCGAGACGCATTCCTTGCCCCAGTTCATCCAGCCGGCGCCAGCCACCGATGGTCAGGAACTTGTGGTTCGCCGTCGCGCGGATCGTGCGACCCAGGCGCGTCGTCAAGCGATAGACGGGCTTGCGTCCGGTGGAGAAGGCGTTCGTCACGATGTGTGGCTCTAGCTTCCACGTCTCGGTGTTGAGCGCGAGCGCACGGAAGCCCGATTGCCCCACGAGCTCCCTGATGGGATGATACATACCCTCATCTGGCAGGTAGATCGTCGTATCGCCTGTCAGGCATCCCGACTCCCTTAGGTCGCTAAGTTGCGGGCGCTTGTCCGTGCGGCTCTCGACGGCGCGGGAAAGCTGCGAGAGCGCCAGCACGGGGATATCCAGCTCGCGCGCCAGCCCTTTCAGCCCGCGGCTGATCTCCGAGATCTCCTGCACGCGGTTCTCATGTCCCGCGCGACCGCCGCCGCTGCCCTGCATTAACTGGAGGTAGTCCACGATCAGCAGGTCGAAGCCGCGCTCCATCATCAGGCGGCGCGCCTTGCTGCGCATCTCCACCAGCGAGATGCCCGGCGTATCGTCGAGGTAGATCTTGGCCTCCGAGAGCCGCCCCACCGACTCGCTGATGCGATCCCACTCATCGTCCTGCAACCGGCCCGTACGCAGGCGCTGTTGATCCACCATCGCGTCCATCGAGAGCAGGCGCGCGACCAGTTGCTCCTTGCTCATCTCCAGGCTGAAGATCCCGATGGTGTGCCCGAAACGGAGTGTCGCGTTATGCGCCAGCGAGAGAGCAAGCGCCGTGTTATGCACAAAGATGTCTTGCGCCACAAAGTTTTCACCGTCAGGCACAGTCAAGTCATAGACCTGTTGGTCGCCGAGCGGTTCGATCGAGACGATGGGGTCCCAAAAGATCTCGGGACTCGCCAGCCTACGTAGCCGAGCGTCATCGAGCGCCTCCGCATAGCGAGCAAGTCGATGACGAGGCAGGCTGCGGCGCGTGTGTGGATTGTAGCCGGCGAACTTGCCAATCCTTTCGGTCTCGCCGCTGCGCCGCGCAAGCTCGCTCATCGAGAGGTTTTGCGCTTGCGCAGCGCTACGCACGAATGCCCACGTCTCTTGCGGTAGATGTCCAATATTGCTTACGCGCTTCGGCAGAGCGCGTTCTAGCCCGGCGAATCGCGTCGCTTTCTCGCCAATCCAGCCAATGTCCTCCTGATAACGGCGTATCGCGTCTGGCGCCGTCATCTGGACACGCCAAGCTCTTTCGGTCTTACGATAGTACTTCGTGACAATGCCGAAGCGGAGCAGCGCATGCTGCACATCGGCGGCAAGCTGGCGTGAGGCGACGCTGAACTCAATGCGTGGATAACCGGCATCTCCCGCAGCATAGATCGAGCCATCACAGCTCATCAGCACTTTGATGAACTCCGCAAGATACCGCTTGCTCCATGTCCACACACAGGTTGGAAAGAACTTGTTCCGCGCTAGCTTGCCCCACATCCCGCACTTTTTAAGCCACGTCACGACTGGATTGGATGACATGACTGCGCCCCGACCCCTCATCACTTCTGAGGTCCGCGGTTGGGCGACGACGTAAGTGATCTTATCCTGTCTGACGGCGCACGCCGGGAAGTGTTGGGAGACAATGGCCTTGAAGTCCTCGATGAGGATAGGGTCGGTGTTCGTGAACTCAGGACTGCTATCGGTAAGGCCACCCTCAGCAATGAAGTAGGCGAGCAAACGCACCAGTTCGATGGGCCAGCTTTCATCACTGCCAAACGCAGGGACAGCGATTGGTACCGCAATAGTGTCACCGACCTTCAGATCGTGCAGAGGAATCCATCCATGCACCGTTAGAAATGGGTGATGTCCGGTTACCTCTACCGTCCGGCCGCTGTGCGTGCGGACAGAAAAGGCTGGCTGTATCCCACTATCAATCCAGTCAGTGATGGCGGTCGTCTGGATACGCCCGTACGAAGACAAGTTGAGGGCTTGCGACAAGCGCTGGCGTACACACTCCTCAATGGTCAGCCGCGCGCCACTCACTGGATCATCAATCAGCGTATGAGCTGTCAGACACTTTCCTACTGAAGGCCTCGCAGCCAGGATAATCAGGTCGGATTTCTGCAAGCCGCCGGTCAGCTTGTCAAGGTCGCCGAAGCCAGTCGCGACGCCGACGATGTCGCCACGGCGCTCGTGCAGCTGGTCGAGCTTGTCCATGTACTCGCGCAGTGTGTCGCGGATCGGCTCCAGGTCCGCCCGCAGCGAGCGCTGGCTGACGGCGAAAACCAGTTTCTCCGCCTGGTCCAGCGCGACCGTCGCATCAGGCTCGTTGTAGGCGACCGCCGCGATCTGCCCCGCCGCGTGGATCAGGCGGCGCAGGATCGCCGTACGCTCGACGATGCGCGCATAGTGCTCGACGTTGGCGCTGGTAGGCACCTGGTTGGCGAGCGAGCTGACGTAGCTCAAGCCCCCGATCTCCTCGAGCTTGCCACGCCGCGCCAGCTCGTCGGTCAGGGTGATCAGGTCGGCGGGGGCGCGGTTCTCGTAGAGGTCCATCATCGCCTGGAAGATCGCGCGATGCGCCTCGCGGTAGAAGTCGTCGGCTTTCAGGAAATCGGCGACCTGTACCGTGGCGTCGGGGTCGATCAGCAGGCTCCCCAGGACGCCCGCCTCCGCCTCCACATTCTGTGGCAACAGTTTTTCTGCGGCGACGGCCATAGGACCAACCTCCACGCGCGGAAATCAGGGAAAGACAACGACAGGCGCGACAGTCTGCGCGACGGGGAAGCGGAGGCATAGATAGAACAGGTATTCTATCTGGCTGCATTATAGCATCGCGTCGCGCGCGCCGGACAAGTCTGTCGCGCAGCGTCTCTTTGAGACGATCAAGTACGGGGTAGAGTACCCAACACACAAGAGGATGGCAAACGGCTAGTTATCCACGCCCGGTGGATATGTGGACAGATGGGCCGCCCAGCGACTCGTTATCGTCAACCTATAGCGGTGAAAGGCTGGCGCATCGACTGTGCGGGGCGTTTATCCCCGCTTCTCCACAGCCATCCACGAGTTTTGGGTGGTTATCGACGACTTTATCGACAGGCTTATCCACATGATGAATGGGCCATCCCTGATACTCCCAGGAGACTCTGGGGCGCGGATGCGCACGCCATGACCAGCGTCATCGGTTTGTGATAGCATCGACCAACACACGTGGCCCGGATGACAGGCGTATCGTTCTCTACTGATACGAGTGCTGGACGCCGCTCAGAGTGTGCATGGGAGGATCTATGGCGCGCGCCTCTACGACCCCACCGGGCGCCGCGCTCGCGCTGCTGACACGCTCGCAGCGGATCATCCTCGCGCTGGCGATTGGTTTGACTGTCCTGGCGGGCGTCCTGACCCTCGCGCACGCCAATGCAGTATTGATCTTCGCGCTGGCGGGCGCGGCGCTGGCGTGCCTCGCATCGGTGGTGGGCGAGGCGACGGATCAGCTTGGTTCGCGGCTCAGCCCCGGCGCGACCGGCGCCTTGCAATCCGCCATTGGTAACCTGCCAGAACTCTTCGTCGCGATCTTCGCCTTGCGGAAAGGTCTGCTCGTTGCCGTGCAGACCTCGCTCATCGGCTCGATCCTCGGCAACAGTCTGCTCGTGCTGGGGCTGGCCTTCTTCGTCGGGGGTCTGCGCCACGGGACGCAGGTCTTCGGGTCGCGGCTGCCACGCATGATCGCCACGCTCACGCTGCTCGCGGTCGGCGCGCTCATCATCCCGACGCTGACGTTCTTCCTGCATACCCCCGCCAGTGGCCACGAGGAGACGCTCAGCATCGCCGCCGCCATCGTCCTGCTCATCGTCTTCGTCGGCAGCGTCCCGCTCTCGGTCGCTGGTGGCCCGACTGCATTGCCCAGAGGAGCTCGTCGTGGGATCGCGGAAACCCCAGCGGCTGTGGAGCCAGTTGAAAATCCAGCGGCTGATGCGGAGAAGGAGGCGCGTGTGCAATGACCGCTATGGCTGACGCTGGCGTTGCTTGTCGTGGCGGGTGTCGGCGCGGCGCTGGTCTCGAACTGGTTTGTCGAGGCGCTGACTCCAGCCACGCAGGCGCTGGGCATCTCCGAGGCGTTCACCGGCCTGGTGATTGTGGCCATCGCCGGCAACGCGGTCGAGAACTTCGTCGGCGTTCAACTGGCCGCGAAAAACAAATCCGATTTGGCCGTCAGCGTGGTTCTCAACAGTTCACTGCAGGTAGCGCTCGCGCGCATCCCCGCGCTGGTCATCATCAGCCTGCTGCCGGGCCTGACCCATCTCACCCTCGTGCTCGCGCCGCTGCTCGTCGTCAGCGTCGGGCTGGCGGCGATCCTGGGCGCAGTCATCGTCTTTGACGGCGAGTCGAACTGGCTGGAGGGGCTGGCGCTGATCGGGCTGTACATCATCATCGCCGCGTCTTTCTGGTGGGGGTAGCCAATGACCGAGGAACGGCCGACATGGGATGCAGCGCTGATCGGCTTCCGTCCATTGGAGCGCGCCGACTTCCCGCTGATGCTGCGCTGGCATAACACGCCGCATGTGCGCGAATGGTGGCAGTTGGACCCACGCACCGCCGAGGAGGTGGAGGCGAAGTACGGCCCGCGCGTCGACCTACCCTCGCTCACACGCGGCTATATCATGCTCTATGATGGCCAGCCAGCCGGCTTTATCCAGGAGTATCTGATCCGCGACTATCCAGAGTACGCCAGCGCGATCCAGGTGGATGACGACGCGGCGGGCGTTGACCTCTTCATTGGCGAAGAAGCGTACTGGCGCCGTGGAGTGGGACCGCTCCTCCTGCGCGCCTTTCTACGCGATGTCGTCTTCGCACGGGCTGAGGTTGGCTCCTGTGTCATCGGCCCAGCGGCGAGCAATCATAGCGCGATTCGCGCCTACGAGAAGGCGGGCTTTCGCTACCTGAAGACCATCCAGGTTCCCGGCGAGCCAGAGCCTGAGGCGCTATTGCGTCTCACTCGCGCCGATCTTGGGGAGGAGTAGCGCCACCGAGCGCTTGCCAGCAGGCGCGCGCCGCCTCTGCGTAGCGCTGGTGCAACTCGTGCCAGATAGGCACGTCCTCGATGCGCCAGTAGCGCGCGTCCAGGCACTCGTGCGAGAGCCTGATCTCGCCCCCGGCGATCTCGCACAGGTAGATCACCGCGACCGCCGTATGTGGTCCCATCTCGGCGCTGGGCAGGCGCGTCAGCACGTCCGCCAGCCGCAGGATGCGGATCTCCAGCCCAACCTCCTCACGCGTCTCGCGCACCGCCGCCTGCGCCGGCGTCTCATTTGGATCCACCCAGCCACAAGGCAGACACCAGCGCTGGTCATCCGAGCGCTGCACGAGCAGGACACGCCCCTCGTCGTCGAAGATCGCCGCCTCGGCGCCGACTTTGGGCGTGATATAGCCAAGCTCCCGCGTCAGCCGCGCTCGCGCATCCGCTGGCGGGAGGTCGAGCGCCTGGCCGTAATACTCGGTGGCGAGTTGGAGCAGCCGCTCGTAGCGCTCGCGGTCGTACGGGCTCTCGGTGAAGTTTAGCCCAGTGCGCGCGATGGTCTGTAGCTCGTCGAGCAGCGGCAGGATATCCATGTTGGCGGGAACTCCTCAGGTCTTATCGTCACCCGTTCGCATTACCCCTCTGCGAGATGCGAAACCAGGTGGGCCGCGAATATACTATGGTAGACTTGCGACGTCGAGCACAGTAAGGCTTTGCTCAACGAAGGAGCAAACATGATGCCAGCGCCGGATACTACTCACCTTGATGCGTCGGTCGCTTCCGAAGATATGGCCGCGGCGTGTGACGCGTTCCTCAGCGCGTTTCCCGCGTATGCCTCGACCGACAGATTAGGCACGCTACGCGCAACCGAGAATGCGCGGCTGGATCAGTAGGGGCATGTCTACCTGGATTATACCGGCGGGGGTCTGTACGCCGAAGCGCAGGTGCGCGAGCATGTCGCGCTGCTCACCGGCGGTGTCTTTGGCAACCCCCACTCGAAGAACCTGACCTCGATGGCGATGACCGAGCGCGTCGAGCATGCGCGCGACTATGTGTTGCGGTACTTCAACGCCTCCCCCGATGAGTACATAGTGATTTTTACGTCGAACGCGACGGGCGCGCTCAAGTTGATCGGCGAGTCCTATCCCTTCGGCCCTGGAGACAATTACCTCCTGACCTTTGACAATCACAACTTGGTCAATGGCATCCGTGAGTTCGCGCGCCAAGGGCGCGACGGTCACCTACATCCCGGTGACTCCGCCGGGCCTGCGTGTAGACACGCGCGAATTTACCAGCCGCCTGGGGCTGGTGCGCTCGGGAGCGCATCATCTGCTCGCCTATCCCGCCCAGTCGAACTTCTCCGGTGTCCAGCACCCGCTGGAGTGGATCGCGGAGGCGCAATCCCAGGGCTGGGATGTGCTGCTGGACGCGGCGTCATTCGCGCCGTCCAACCGGCTCGATCTCGGTCAGTGGCGCGCGGACTTCGTGAGCCTCCGCGGCTACCTTGTCTCGATGCGCAAACAAGGGGTGGCGCTCTTGGCTGCGCTCCATTCGATCTTTACTGGTCAGCCGCTATACCCTGCGTTAGGCTGAATAGTCCCACACTCTCTTCACAGGCGTGTGAATCTTGTGACCAAAGCGCATCGCTTGTACTAGGTATGATTCGAGTACCGGATCGTGCGAGATGTAGGTTGCAATACTGCTCTGCGCCTGCGTTCCACGACCTGCATCGTCACTCCCAGCGCACGCGCCGCCACGCTACTCCCGCTCCAGCCCCAGCGCCGTCCTCCGCCCTGCGGATCGGCAAGCCGTCGAAGCATTGGTTGACGCTGGATTTGTAGCGCTCGATGTCCTCCCCGTAGACGTGGATCGAGATGGCGAGGTCATCCCCAGCGTTGCATACGCGATGGATGTTCTCCTCCGGCGGCACGAGGGCGCAGGTGTGGCCGGCGGTCAGCGTCTCACTGCCCGCCGGAACGAGCCAAAGCGTGTCGGCGCCGTTGCTGCGCAGCCCAAACCTGTCCTCGCGTTCGACGCCTTGCACCACGCCAACGACGCACCAACAGATGTGGTCGTGAATCGGCGTCACTTGGCCAGGCAGCCAGACCAGCCCCACGACTGAGAACGTACGGCTCGGCGCGACGGCGAGAATGTGCGATCGGTAGTGCGCGGGATCTGGCTCCTGCTGTTCCGGCGTCAGGAAGCCCGTCCCGGCGAGCAGGGTGAGAAGTCGCGCCTGCACAGTCGCCGTGATGAGGTGGGGATCGGTCTGCGCGGCGAGCACGGCTTCGATGTCAGCGACGAAATCGCTCAGCTCATTCTGGTTGTGCAGCATGGAAGCCTCCTTTGCGCCGTGGGATCACTCGGCGACAGTGTGCCCACATGGCGCCGTTCCCAACGCTTCGTTTGACTGCGCCTTTCGCTCGTCTGGCGTCATGCCTCTATGCTACGCCTGCTCTGCAAGTCTGCCTAAACAGACCCGATACCGGCAACGTCACCATGGGAAGCGCGCCAACGATTCGCGGCGGCGCCGGTATCCGCATGGTGTATCCTGACTCAGAGTACAACATCTTCGGCTATCCTACCGACGTCGGCGGTCTCCTGGCGCGTAAGGCCGCCGTGCAGAAGCTGCGACGGCCCTGGTATTCCGGCGGGACGATCACGTTTTCCTCTGTCCTCGGGTTCGGCCACTACCTGACACCTGGGTCAGCCAGCTTCGAGGATGGCACGGTCGATTACCTCAGCATACCAGCCGTCGAGATCGGCCTCAAGTGGATAGAATCTGTCGGGATTGACCTGGTTCACACGCGTGTCGCCTGTCTGACGGGCTGGCTGATCGAACAACTCGTTGGACTGCGCCACAGCAATGGCGCGGCAGTGGTGTGCCTCTATGGATCGCCGAATACGCAATTGCGCGGTGGGACTATCCAGCTCAACTTCTTCGATCCAGCGGGCAAAATGTTCGATAGTTACGCAGTGGAGGCGATGGCGAACGACCAGCGCATTTCCCTGCGCGCGGGATGCCACTGTAATCCGGGCGCTCGTGAACTGGCGCTTGGCTTCACGGAAGACGAGTTGATAACCTCTTTTCGAGATGCGGACCACATGACCTATGAGCAGTTCACGCACGTTATCGACGGCAAGACCACCGGCGCGCTACGCGCCTCGATCGGCCTGGTCACGACCTTCGCCGATGTCTACACGTATCTCCAATTCGCCAGGACGTTTGTGGATCGCAGCAGATCATCGGCCAACTGAATACGTCCGCGCCCCTAGCTGTACGGGGTTAACTGGCTGGCGCGGAGCGATCCGAGCGTGCGGCCCACACAGGTAAGGGTATGTCGCGATCAGGCCAGGGATGTAGATCGCCAGCGCGACAAATCCGGGAAACAGGTGCCAGAGATTGACGTAGCCCGTCGCGAAATGGACACCCAGTGTGCCAACGAACCCGGGAATACCCGCGCCGACGAACATCAGCCAGACCCAGCGTGCGCCACGCCGGTAGCCCCAGAGCGCGGCCAGCGCCACGCCCACGCCATCCGCTATCAGACCGCCACCCATGCTGGCGCGGTCATGCGCGATCAGTGGGATCAGATGCGCGTTGAAGGCATGCAGTACCTGCGGTGTGGTTCCAAGGAATTGCAGATCTTCGGGCACGAAGACGCTGGTGGCGCCGAGGAAGGCGATGGTTACGCCAGCCAGAATGATGCCCACGCCGATCAGGACGAAGAACGCTTGTCCGATGCGGCCAGCCGACCAGAACGGCTCGGGGCTGGATGCGGGCGCGTTGCTGATTGCTGGCCAGTTCTCCGACGGCTTCAGCGCGACGCCCAGGATGAAAAAGACGAGCAAAATAGCTGTCCCTAGCGCATGCGCGGGATCGAGGTAGCCGAAGCCGAGAAAGAGCAGAAAGGTCAGAAAGCCGACCGCGGCGGAGATGACTAACGCGCGCCGCGCCCAGACCTGGCCCGTACGGACACCGAAGATCGCCAGCGCGACGTAGAGCGCGCCCACCGAGATAAGCGTCCCGGCGAAGGCGACGCGATCATGCGCCATGAAGGGAATCAGACGGGAATTGAAGGCGTTGAGTTGGCCGAGCGTGAGACCGGCGAAGACCTCGTCGTAGGGCAGCACCACTCTGAACGCGGCGATCAGCCAGGCCAGCGCGCCGCAGGTGAGCAGCCCGACACCCATCAGCGCCAGCCAGAACCAGCCATAGTCCGCATGCCGTCGCAGCGTCATCGCCACGCCTCCCTGTGATCGTTGAGAATCGCTTCATTCCGACGCCACCGCCACTATGTAGCATAGCGCCGTGCGCTTCTGTCGCCCAGGATCGCGCTGAGGCGTCGCGCGATTCAGACCCTGCCTTGTCCGGCGAACGGCGCGCCTAACTGACGCTCAAGCCAGGTTGCTATCATGCTATAGATTCCGACATAGAGCACGATGAGATGGCCTGCCTGATACCAACTCGGCGCAGATACAGAGTCCGTTATAACGCTGAGTCCGAAGTCATCGCGGCTTGTGCCATCGGATGAGATCTGCGCGGCATCGGCCTGCGCTTCAAGCACGCTGGAATATTCGAAGACTTCGACACGTTCGCCGTTCAAGCGAAACATACGTCCGAGTGGAGTCACGAGGGGGTAGGCGCTGGCGTCACCGGCAGGCTCGATCGTCGCTCCGGCGGCGCTCTGCCGGACAGTGGAGGTTGCGCCGCACGCGACAAGCAGCAGCGCAAACAGCAGCAGCATGATGACCCATCGTAAGGCTTTCATTCGCATCCTCACCAGATCACGCCGGCTTCACACCCCACCAGAGCGTCCAGCGCGAAACGTCGGGGTAGGGGCCGTGTTCGGGGAGGCGTGCGCGCATGTACTCAACCAGGTCATTCACATCGGCGTCGTTCAGTTCGTGCAGGATCGAGCGGTCCACGCGGCGGCGCAGGTCGCCGGCCAACTCGTCGAAGGTCGCGTAGACTCGGCGTGTCTCCCAGAACGTGCGCGTCACAATCTGCGTGAATCCTGCGGCTGTCAGTGCCGCGACTACCTCCTGAGAGCGTGGGCGGCGGCGCAGTTCGACCTCCAGCAGTCGCGGGTAACGTTCGTGGAAGTAGGCGCGCAGGTGTTGAGGCGTCGCGGGAAGCTGGATGTCGTCGGGCGTGCGGTCCTGCGCGAGATAGAGGCCGCCCGGCGCGAGCAGGCGATACGCCTCGGCGGCGCAGGCGGACAGATCGGCGAGGTGGTGCAACAGCGCACGTTCGTAGACCAGATCAGCGGAGGCGTCAGGCAGCCCGGTGGCAAGCGCGTCACCCTGCTGGAACGTCACCTGCGACAGGTCGGAGCAAAGTGTGCGCGCAGATTCGAGCATCGCCGCCGAGAAGTCCACGCCGACCACACTGGCTGCGCCAAGCTCCGCGAAGGCGCGTGTATAGACGCCCCCGCCGCAGCCGATGTCGAGGACGCGCCTGCCCTCCAGCGAGACGATTGCAGTGATGGCAGCGACCCAGGTCGGGTCAGCCGCGCGAGTATCATAGGTGTGGGCGTTGCGCGGATCGTGGAAATCGATCGGCATGGGTTATGGACCCTCGGTCAGCCAGCGGTTGAAGAGCGCCGTGTCGTCGCGCTCCTCCCAGCCGTGGTTGGGATAGAAGCCGCGCTGGTACGACTCGCGTTCCTTGCGATTGAAGAGCAGCAGCCGCGTGCAGCCACGCCGTTTCCCTTCCACCTCAATCGCCGCGAGGAAGCGCCCGCCCAGACCCTTGTCACGCGCCGCCTCACGAATGAACAACTCTGAGACGTAGCCGTCGCCGCCTTTCAGCAGATTCGGGAACCAGTGCGCTGCAAGATAGCCGACAATCTGCCCCTCCTCGCCCTCGGCCACCAGCACGGTATGGTCGTCGTTGGCCGCGCAGAGCGCAAGCTGCCTGGCGACACGCTCCACCGTCGCCTCGACCGGCTCGCCCTCGATATGCGCAAACCAGCCGAGGTCGCGCAATGTCGCGGCGATCCCGGCGGCGTCCCCGGCGCTCGCTGGTCGGATCTCTGGTGTATTACGCATCATTCCGCTCCTCAGCCGATGAATTACCCACAGCCGCTGGCGCATCCAGGCCGAAGTGAGCGCGGGCGGCGTGTGTCAGGCGCTCGACAACATTCTCCAATGGCAGGCCATGGCGTTCTGCCAGCGCACGGCAATCCTCATACTCTGGCGTCGCGGCGATGACACGCTCGCCCAGCAGCTTCAGTTTGATCCGCGCCTCGCCCAGCGGAGTCTCGATGATTTCCTCGCGCCGGCCCGCCTTGCGCCGCTCCAAATGAGACATACGCACACCCAGCGTCGCGCTCTCGCGCAGGATCAACTCTGCCACCCGCTCGGCGTCGTCGGGCGCGACGAGGACAGTCAACAGCGTGCCAGGGCGGTTCTTCTTCATCTGTATGGTCGCATAACTCACATCTAGCGCGCCCGCCGCCAGCAGCCGCTCCATCAGCCAGCCCAGCGCCTCGCCGGTCATATTGTCGATGTTGCTGGCGAGAACCACGATCTCGTCGCGCGCGACGGTCGCGACCGCCGCGCGCTCACCCAACAGCAGGCGCAGGCAATTCGCCCAGGGCAGCTTTTTCTGGCCGAAGCCATAACCCACGCGCTGGACCGTCATGCGGTCCGGTCGCCCGAACTGTGCGAGTGTGGCGATGACTGCGGCGCCAGTCGGCGTCACCAGCTCGCCCTCGCCAGGCAGGCTCTTCCAGACGACGCCGCTCGTCTTGAGCAATTCAAGCGTCGCGGGGGCGGGAACCGGCAACAGGCCATGAGATGAGCGCACACGTCCAGACGTCAGCGGCAACTCCGAGCAATAGACCTCCTCGATCCTCAGCAACTCGAAGCCGAGCGCCGTCCCAACGATATCCACGATGGAATCCACCGCGCCGACCTCGTGGAAGCCGACTTCCTCCGGCGAGACGCCGTGGATCGCTCCCTCGGCCTCGGCCAGCCGCGTGAAGATCGCCAGCGCTCGCTCGCGCACGCGTTGCGGGAGCCGCGCAACAGCCAGGATGTCACGAATCTCGCGCAGATGGCGGTGGCCGTGTGGATCCGGCACGTCCACATGGACGACACAGCGTACGCCGCTCAGGCCGTGATCGGTCACGCGCTCAGTGTCGAGCGTGTACCCACTGAGGGGCAGCGTCGCCAGCCCAGCGCGCAGGTCGTCGAGGTCCAGCCCGGCGTGGAGCAGCGCGCCGAGCAGCATATCGCCGCTGATCCCGGAGAAGCAGTCGAGATACGCTAGCATGCTGCCCACCCTCGCTAATGATCGACCCCAGCGATCTCGATGGCGCCTGGGATGGTTTCAGGCCGACTTGCCAGCCAGCGCAGCGCCTCGCCAGCAAAGTAGACCGAGCCAGCCACGCAGATGAGATCGCGCGGTCCAGCTTCACGCAGCGCCTCGGTCAGCGCGGCGGCGCTCCCGGCGTAGACGCGCGTCTCCAGCGCCGGCGCGGCCTCGCGTAGCGCCGCGGCGATGGCGGCGGCGGGCTGCGCGCGGGGATTAGCGACGGTGGTCGCGATGGCGAGGTCCACGGCGCCTGCGGCGACCGCTTCGGCGATACCAGGCAGATCTTTATCCGCGAGGACCCCGATCACCAGGATCAGGCGCTCGAACGCGAAGTGGCGGCGCAGCGCGGCGAGCAGGCGCGCGAACGAGTCGGCGTTGTGCGCGGCGTCCACGACGATCCACGGCGCGCGACCAACCACCTGCAACCGCGCCGGCCAGCGCGTCTCGCGCAGCCCACGCCGGATCGCCTCCTCGTCGAGGGGCAGCCCAGCGTCGCGCAGTGTCTCGGCGAGCGCCACGGCGAGCGTCGCGTTCTCGATCTGGTGCTCGCCGAGCAGCGCAAGCTCCAGGTCGGCATAGTCGCCACTCGGTGTGTGAACGTTGAACCACTGTCCCTCACTACTCGCCGCGCCAGGAGTATATGTGTACACGCAGTCGGTCGCGCCCTCCGGCCCGATACGCACGAGAGGAGCGCCGCGCTCGGCGGCGCTGCGCGCGATGGCCTCCAGCGCCTCAGGTGCGCGGGCTGATGTCAGGATAGGGACGCCCGGCTTGATGATACCTGCCTTCTCGCGCGCGATCTCGGTCAGGGTGTGTCCTAGCACCTCCATGTGATCGTAGCTGATCGAGGTAATTGCCGTCGCCATGGGATCGACGACATTGGTGGCGTCCAGCCGCCCGCCTAGCCCGACCTCGACGACGGCGTGGCGCATCCCAGCCTCACGAAACGCCAGGAAGGCGAGGGCCGTAGCGACATCGTAAGTGATGAGCGAGCCGAGCGTGGGATCGAGCGCCTCGGTCGCGGCGCGCACAGCGGGGACGAGTCGCGCCACTTCAGCCTCGGAGATGACGCGCCCGTCTAGCTGGATGCGCTCGCGGAAGGTATGCAGATCGGGCTGCGTGTAGAGGCCAGTGGAGACGCCCGCCGCACGCACGATGGAGGCGAGCAGCGCCGCCGTCGAGCCTTTGCCCTTCGTGCCGGCGATGTGCGTGACGCCATACGCCCGCTGTGGATCGTCGAGCAGCGCGAGCAGGGCCCGTATGCGCGCGATGTTGTCCTCGCGGTCGCGGCTGAACTTGCCCGTGAACTTGCCCGTGAACTTGCCGGTACGCTCGGTGTCGCTGAAGCTGTAGAGCCAGGCCAGCGCCTCGCCATAACTGGGTGTCACATCGCTCACGCCTGCGCCTCCGACCAGCCACGCACGACCGCGTCGGCCATGCGCGCGACCCGCGCCATTTGCTTCACATCGTGGACACGTACGATGTCGGCGCCCTGGGCAATCGAGAGCGCGACAGTCGCCGCCGTCCCCTCCAGCCGGTCCTCCACCTGTGTTCCCAGCGCCAGGCCGATGTGCGACTTGCGCGACGTTCCGGAGAGGATGGGCCGCCCCAGCGCGCGCAACTCCCCCAGCCGCGCGAGGACGCTCAGGTTCTCTGCGCCCGCCAGCCCGAAGCCGAAACCGGGATCGAGGATGATCTTCTCCCAGGCGATTCCGGCGTCCAGCGCCATCTGGAGGCTGCCAGCGAGCTGGCGTGTCACATCGCTCAGGGGATCGCGGCGGGGCTGGCCGCGCACGTTGCTCATCAGGATCACGGGGACGCCACGCTCGGCGACCAGACGCGCCATGCCGGGATCGGCGCGCAGGCCCCAGATGTCGTTGACGAGCGTGGCTCCTGCGTCGAGCGCGGCGCGGGCGACACTGGCCTTGTAGGTATCAATAGAGAGGATGACCTCCGGCGGGAGGGCGGCGGCGAGCGCCTGAATCACTGGGATGACACGCGCGCGCTCGATCTCCTCTGCCAGTGGCGCTGCGCCCTCGGTCACAGGCCGCGTTGACTCGCCGCCGATGTCGAGCATGTCCGCGCCATCCGCCACCATCTGCCGCGCCTGCTCCACCGCCGCCGCGACGACACGCTCGCGGTCGGCGCCCTCGGGGGCGAGGCCGTCGTGCGAGAACGAGTCGGGCGTGATGTTGAGGATGCCCATGATGTAGGTGTGACGCCCCCACTCAAGGCGATGGCGGCCCCAGGCCGTGGGCGCGAGCGGCGAGATGGCGGATTGGGTCATAGGGCGAGACTCCCTGCTGATGGCGGGCGATCACCCTGGAGTATAGCACCCAGGCTGGTCATCGCTCCCGCGCTCGGCATGAACTCAGTCGGTAGAACCTCTTGCGCTCGCCTCCCTTCTGCGCGTACACTGTCGTGGGAACAAGCGGCGACCTGAACCGAACAACGTCAGGTGAGTCGCGCAGAAGAAGGAGGGTAGGACGATGAACATGCCCGCACGTCATCGCTGTGGACAGCGTCGCATCCAGACCCTCTATCACTCAGACAGGCGCAGGCATGGCCAGTTCCATGCCACTCACGCCGCATGATGCGCGCATTTCTCTCATAGCTTCCTGACCGGCGGGCACTCTGGCTCGCCGGTTTTTTGTGTCCTCGTCTGTTGAGCGCGAGCGACCTCCGGCGAACCACCAATGATCGATACGCGCCGCCTGCGCCGTCAGGCTGGTCAACTCGCCAGAGGAGTCGCAAGAATTTGAAGAACAGACAGCGATCGCAGCACAGCAACAGGGAAGAAGCGCCTGCGCCAGATGGTCTGGTGGAGGGGCTGATTGTGGACAGCAGCCGCGGCCAGTATCGCGTCGAGACGCCACAGGGGAGCTTTCTCTGCACGATTCGTGGCAGGCTACGCAAGGAATTGGAGTATCCTGAAAGCGCGGGCGCGCGCCGGAGCGTCCGCAAGGTGAAGGTGCGCGAGAAAGATCCTGTCGCTATCGGGGATCGCGTGGCGCTTCTGCCAACTGGCGGTGGCGCTGGCGTGATCGAGCGCGTGCTGGCGCGCGCCGGCGGCGCATTCACGCGCCGCGATCCCGACGCGGGAGGCGGCTCGCTCACCAGCGTGGTGGGCCTCGATCAACTGGTGATGGTCTTCGCCGCGCGCGAGCCTACGCCACATCTGCGCCTGCTCGACCGCTTCCTCGTCGTCGCCGAGTCGCAGGACCTGGCGGCGGTGATCTGTGTCAACAAGGCCGATCTGGGCGTGCCCACGTGGCTGCGCGAGCGTCTGGCGGTCTACCGTCAGATCGGCTACTCCGTCATCCTGGCCAGCGCCGAGCAGGGCGCGGGGTTGGACGAGTTACTCGCGCGGCTCGTCGGGCGTGTCTCCGCCTTCGTCGGGCCGTCGGGCGTTGGGAAATCGAGCCTGCTCAACGCGCTCCAGCCGGAGTTGGGGCAGCGCGTGAGCGCCGTCAGCGGGCTGACGCACAAGGGGCGGCATACGACGACCGGCGCGCGGCTCTTCCCATTGGAAGGAGGCGGCTATGTCGCCGACACGGCGGGGATACGGGCGCTGGCGGTCTCCAGCCAGGGGATACGCCTCGATCAGTGCTTCCCGGAGTTGCGCCCGTATCTGGGGACGTGCCGCCTCTCGGACTGTACACATGTTCACGAACCCGGCTGCGCCGTGCTGGCGGCGGTGGAGGCGCGCACGCTCGACGCCGAGCGCTACGACAGCTACTGCCGGCTGCTCACCGGCGAGGCCGCTATGCTCGATTGGGATCAGATCGAGTAAACGCTGCGGGGGCGCATGAACAGGCGCGGGTTGCTTCCAACCCGCGCCTCATCTCGCTATGGAAATACGATCTCGCCATCGTGCCACTCCGGCGCACCCTCGAGTAGCTCCACCATCTCCTGATAGCGGACGTTCTGATCCGGACTGTTCGCGTTGGCGACATAAGATGTCTTGTCGTCAAAGACGACGGCCATCATGAACATAGTCGGATCGTTGTCCATGCGATACACGTAGGTCGCTCGGAAACCGGGAATGTTGAGCGCCTCATACTGCCGCGACAACTCGGCGAACTTCGCTTCCGCCCCAGGTTTGACTCGCATGCGCGCCACGGTTCCGTACATGTCAGCCTCCTTGTGCGCCGTTGTGATGTCATCTTCACCTGCATCAACGCCCGCTCGATCGGTCGATGGGCACAGGCATTGTATGTGCGAGGAAGAGACAAGCGCAATCTCAGCAATTCGACGCACGCGCCGCGAACAGCAGGCGGTACGTGACTGTTTAGCCCAAGGCAGAGCAGAGAGGCTGCCCACTCGGGCTGGCGTCATACATCACAGCGTGCGAATCGACACGTCTTGGTCTCGAACATGCCGAGCAACTGAGTAATTATATAGATTAAGAGGGCTGCAAGAGCAGCGCAAAATAGGAAGCTAGATGCAATGACTATGAACACGGGAACGGTGAGGCCATTCCGCCAACTGGTGATGGCTGTGACGAGTACCTCGTGAGCGGACCACAGCAATAAACACACTAGTACTATCACGACAACGAGACTTTGAGAGGGGTGGTTAGCCAGGATGAGCCAGCTGCGCGAGGATGCGTGTGCGGTGGGAACGGTAGGCGGCCACCTGGCGCTGGTGCTGGTAGGCGAGCCAGG
>Ga0207684_10002477_pt1 | contig 18591 bp, 8 predicted proteins | sample KBSK5501metaG_FD_184342 | JGI IMG/M metagenome (GOLD analysis project Ga0207684, IMG submission 184342) | Corn, switchgrass and miscanthus rhizosphere microbial communities from Kellogg Biological Station, Michigan, USA - KBS K5-50-1 metaG... | ecosystem: Host-associated > Plants > Roots >...
TGTTCCTCGGCGTCGACCCGACGACGGGGTTCCAGACATTCGCGTGCACCGCGGCCACCGCGGGCTGTGTGAACGGCCATACGACGAACCGGGGAGGGCCGGATGCCGCCGATTACCAGGTGATCGGCAATGCCAACCCCGACTTCACCATCGGGTTCCACAACCAGGTGAACTGGGGCAAGTTCGACATCAGCTTCCTGATGCGGGCATCGGTCGGTCAGGACGTGTTCAACAACACTGCGCTCATCTGGTCCACCAAGAGCAATGCACTGCAGGTCAAGAACTTCTTGGCGCCGGCCCTGACCGACGGCACCGATCTGCACGAGCCGGCCATCTACTCTTCCCGCTGGGTCGAGAGTGCGTCGTTCTTGCGGCTCCAGAACATCACGGTGGAATACGCTCTGGACCTGCCATTCCTCACCAACTCTGCCCGGAGCGCTCGGCTGTACGTGTCGGCCGACAACCTGTTCGTGATCACGGGCTATTCGGGGCTCGACCCCGAGGTGTCGAGCCTGAACGAGGCCAACACGAGCGACGTGGGCCTGGCGGCGCGCGGCATCGACTATCTCAGCTATCCCCGGCCCCGGACGTTTACGGGCGGCCTCCGTGTCGTGTTCTAAGGAGCTCTGATCCATGAAGCGACTCTTTGTAACCACGTCGATCGGAGCGGTGGGGCTCTTCACGCTGCTCCTCGTGCCCCTGCAGGGGTGCACGGATCTTGCCGAGACGCCGATTAGCTCGATCACGCCGGGCAACTTCTTCCACACGGAAGGGGAGGTACTCGCCGCGCTCGCCGGCGTGTACGCCGGGTTGCGGAACACTCCCGGCGAGGGCGAATACTGGGGTGTGAGCGAGGTCAGCACCGACGAGATGGTCGTGCCCACGCGCGGCTCGGACTGGTATGACAACGGCACGTGGCTCGAGACCCATCGCCAGACCTGGTCGGCCAATAGCCCGTCCACGCTCAGCTTCGTGAACAACGCCTGGAACACGGCGTACGCGGGTATTGCGCGGGCCAACGTGCTGCTTGAGGCGCTCGGGAAAACGACCGTGCCGAATCAAGCCGCGATCGAGGGCGAGGCCAGGTACCTGCGCGCCTTCTACTACTACATGCTGCTGGATCTGTTCGGCGGCGTGCCTATCGCCACCACGACGGAGCTCAAGGCGCGCGCGCGCGCGACGCGCGACTCGACGTTCAAGTTCATCGAGTCGGAGCTGTTGGCGATCCGCCCCAACCTCCCCGCGTCGTGGGGGGACGCCAAGGTCGGCCGCGTCACGAAGGGCGCGGTCAACGCGCTCCTGGCCAACATGTACATCAACGCCCGGGTGTACAAGAATGAGTCCGCCGGCTCCGGCATCAATGCCACGGGCTACAACACGTGCCTGGGGGTGACGGTCAGCGGCGGCACGGATGCCTGTCAGGCGGCGATCAACGTCGTCGACAGCATCATCCAGTCAGGGGTGTACCAGCTGGCCCCGGCGTTCACGGACAATTTCAGCGCCGACAATGCCACCTCGCCCGAGAACATCTTCGTCGTCAAGTACGCGGACGCGGATGGTCTGGGGTTCAACATGGTGATGCGGACACTGCACTACAATCAGTTCAGCCCGTCGCCCTGGAACGGGTTTGCGACCCTGGCACAGACCTACAACGCGTTCGATTCACTCGATCTGCGCCGGAAAATGTTCCTCGTGGGACCGCAGGTGAATGTCGAGAGCGGCAAGCCCACGACCGACCGGAAGGGCAACCCGCTGGTGTTCACGGTGACCATCGCCAACGTGACGTCGGCGACGGAAGGCGAGGGCGCGCGCATCTACAAGTGGCCCGCCGACCCCAAGCACGTGCAGCAGAACAACGGCAACGACTTCGCCTGGTTCCGTTTGGCCGAGATGTACCTGATCAAGGCCGAAGCCGAGCTCGCCGGTGGCACGGGCTCGTCGACTCCCCTGGCGCTGTTGCGGCTGGTGCGGGCGCGCGCGTTCCCAGGGGGGGACACGCTCAGCGTCGTCACCACCGACGTGGTCCTGCGCGAGCGGCTGTTCGAGCTCAACAGTGAAGGAAAGCGGCGACAGGATCTGATTCGGTTCGGCCAGTTCACGCAGGCCTGGGAGTTCAAGGCAGGGCCGACGCCGGACAATCGCGTGTTGATGCCGATTCCGCAGACGCAAATCGACGCCAATGCGCTGATCACGCAGAACCCCGGGTACTGATTGGCGGGGGCTGTCAGCGGGCGTAGCAGAACGGGAAGGGGAGTGGTAGGGGCGCAGCATGCTGCGCCCCTACTTCTTTTCGTGACCATGGTGTGCGTCTGCGGCGGCTGCTCCGCGGCCGCCGATCCCACGCCGCCTGCCGCCGACGGTCACCTGTTCACCCGGTTACCCTCCGCGTACACCGGCGTCCGCTTCGAGAATCGCCTCACCGATACGCGCGAGCTGAATGTCTTCACGTATCGCAACTATTACAACGGCGGCGGGACGGCGATCGGCGACCTCACGGGCGACGGCCTGCCGGAGATCGTGCTGACGTCCAATCAGGGCGGCACCCGGCTCTACCTGAACGAAGGGAAGTTCCGCTTCCGCGACGTCACCGAGGAAGCCGGCTTGAAGAGCAAGGGATGGACCACCGGCGTGACCCTCGCCGATGTGAACGGCGACGGACGGCTCGACATCTACATCTGCCACGCAGGGCTCGGAGATGGCAAGCTCCGGGCCAACGAGCTGTACATCAACCAGGGTCTCAACACGCACGGTGTCCCGACCTTCCTCGAGCAGGCGGCCGCGTACGGCGTGGCCGACACGGGCTATTCGACCCAGGCGGTGTTCTTCGACTACGACCGCGACGGCGATCTCGACCTGTTCCTGGTCCGCAACTCGCCCCGGCCCGTGGTGACGTTCGATCTCAAGAACACGCGCACGATCCGTGATTCCCTGGGCGGCGCCCGGCTGTACCGCAACGACGGCGGACACTTCGTGGACGTGAGCGAGCAGGCCGGCATCTACGGCGGCGAGATCGGCCTGGGCCTGGGCGTGGGCGTGAGCGACGTGAACCGCGACGGCTGGCCCGACATTTACGTCGCCAACGACTTCTTCGAGCGCGACTACCTCTACATCAACAAGGGCGACGGCACGTTCGCCGAGCGGCTCGAGCAGGAGATGCCGTATATCAGCCTGTCGTCCATGGGCCTCGACATCGCGGACATCAACAACGACGGCTGGCCGGACATCTACGTGGCGGACATGCTGCCGGACGACGAGCATCGCCTCAAGACGACCACTTCGTTCGAGAGCTGGGCCCGCCTGCAGGCCGAGCTGCGCAACGACTTTCATTATCAGTTTACCCGCAACATGCTCCATCTCAACAACGGCAACGGCACCTTCTCGGACATCGGCCAGATGGCCGGCGTGGCCCGGACCGACTGGAGCTGGAGCGTGCTCCTGGCTGATCTCGATCTGGACGGCGACAAGGACATCTACGTCACTACCGGCCTGGCCAAGGACGTCACCTCCCAGGACTACATCGCGTTTCTGGCGAACCGGGAGACCATGATCCAGGCCGCGAGCGGTAAACGCGTGGACTTCCGGCGGCTGGTCGACGCGATGAGCTCGACCAAGCTGCCGAACTACGCGTTCCGTAACCGGGGCGACCTGACCTTCTCGAACGAGAGCGCGGCCTGGGGTCTGGACACGCCGGGCTTCTCGAGCGGCGCGGCCTACGGCGACCTGGACGGCGACGGCGCCATCGATCTGGTCGTGAACAACGTCAACGACGAAGCGTTCATCTACCGCAACAACGCCAGGACGCTCACCCAGAACCGCTACCTGCAGGTGCGGCTCGACGGATCGGGTGCGAATCGGTTCGGCATCGGCGCCAAAGTGACGCTCTGGAGTGGTGGGCGGGAGTTCTACCAGGAAGAGGAGCCGACGCGTGGCTTTCAGTCGAGCGTCGACTACGTCCTGACGTTCGGGGTGGGACAGCGCGACACGCTCGATTCCGTCAAGGTGGAGTGGCCGGGCCGGGAGGGGCAGGTCAGCCTCCTCACCAAGGTCGCGACCAATCAGCGGCTCACGATACGACAGGCGGACAGTCGGACCGACGGACGGGCAGGCGCAGGCCGTCCCACCGTCCCACCGTCCGACCGTCCGACGGTCCTCACCGAAGTCACCGACCAGGTCGCTCTCCCCTACGTGCACCGCGAGAACGAGTTCGTGGACTTCGATCGCGAGCCGCTGATCCCGAAGCTGCTCTCGACCGAAGGGCCGATGCTGGCGGTGGCCGATGTGAACGGGGATGGACTGGACGACATGTTCATCGGCGGCGCCAAGGGTCAGGCGGGTAAGCTGCTGATCCAGCAGCCCGACGGCCGGTTCGTGAGCACCAACGAGAAACTGTTCGACGCGGACGCAGTATCGGAAGACCTGGGCGCGGTGTTCTTCGACGCCGACGGCGACGGGCACCCCGACCTATACGTCGTGAGCGGCGGTAGCGAGTTCTCGGCGATGGCGCCCGCGCTCCAGGACCGGCTGTACCTGAACGACGGGCGGGGCAACTTCCGCAAGGCGGTCGGGAGCCTGCCGAGCGAAGACGTGAGCGGCTCGCGCGTGGTGGCGGCCGATTATGACGGCGATGGGGACATCGATCTCTTCGTGGGCGGACGGGTCGTGCCGTGGCACTATGGCGTCGATCCCCGGAGCATGCTGCTGCAGAACGACGGGCACGGTCACTTCACCGACGTGACCAAACGGCTCGCGCCCGAGCTCGAGCATGTGGGCATGGTGACCGATGCCGTGTGGCGGGACGTGGACGGCGACGGACGCCTGGATCTCGTCGTCGTGGGCGAGTGGATGCCGATCACCATCTTCCACAATGCGGGCGGCGGGAAGCTCGTCCGCGTGAAGACGCCGGGCTTGGAGCTCAGCGAGGGGTGGTGGAATCGGATCGTGGCGGGTGACTTCACCGGTCACGGGCGCGTCGACTTCATCGTCGGTAACCTGGGCCTGAACACTCGTTTCCACGCGAGCGAGGCCGAGCCGGTGACGATGTACGTGAAGGACTTCGACGGGACTGGTGTATCCAAGCAGATCCTGTCGGTGTTCAACCATGGCACGAGCTACCCGATCGCGATGCGGGATGAGCTCCTCAGCGCGCTTCCGTATCTGAAGCCGCGCTATCCCCGCTATGCCGATTACGCCGGGCAGACCGTCACCGACATCTTCTCGCCTGCGGAGCTGGCCGGCGCGACTTTCAAGCAGGCGCACACGTTTTCGACGACGCTGGCGCGCAACAACGGAGATGGGTCGTTTACGCTCATCCCCCTTCCGCGGGAGGCGCAGCTGGCGCCCGTCTACGCCATCCTGGCGCAGGACGTGGACGGCGACGGCAAGTCCGACCTGCTGCTGGCGGGAAACTTCGATGGGGTGCAGCCCGAGATCGGGCGGATGAGCGCGAGCTACGGGCTGGTGCTGCGCGGAGATGGCCTGGGGCGGTTTACGCCGGTGCCGGCGGCGCAGAGCGGGTTCAGCGTCCCCGGGCAGGCTCGCGATGTCCAGCGGGTCAGGACCCGCCGCGGCGACCTGTACGTCGTGGCTCGGAACAACGATCGCCCGCTGATCTTCCGCTCGACCGCGGCGAAGCGGGCGCTAGCGGCGCTTCGTCTTGATGATGATCACCCCGTTGGAGCCGCGCACGCCGTACACGGCCGTTTCGGCGGGGTCCTTGAGTACCCGGATCAACGCGATGTCGCGCGGATTGATCCCCTTGAGAGCCCCGTCTGGTCCGACTTGCATCGGCACGTCGTCGATCACGAACAGGGGCTCGTTGCTCCCGTGGAACGAGCTGACCCCGCGGATGCGAACGGAGAGGCCACCGTCGGACGTCCGCGCCACCATGACGCCGGGAAAGCGGTCCATCAACAACTGCTCGATCGGCCGGCCGGGCGCGCGCGCGATGTCTTCTTCCGTCATCGTTGAGCCGGGAGCCGCGGTCGCCGGGGCGACTTCTTCGGCTCTGCCCCCGCCGTTCGCGTTCCGGTGGGAGCAAGCGGCGACGCAGCAGAGGAGCAAGCCGAGGAGCCGGTGGGCGTGAGCTGGACACATGGGTAACCTCCTGCGAATCATGGGTTCACTGACCCGGGCGCTTGGTCGTGATGAGGATGACGCCGTTGGCGCCGCGCAGGCCATACAGCGCCGTTTCGGCGGGCTCCTTCAGCACTTCGATCGTTTCGATGTCGTTGGGGTTGACCCCCGTCAGGTAGCCGTTGGGACCCGGATCGATGACCACACCGTCCAGGACGTACAGCGGAGTGTTACTGCCCCGGATGGACGAGCCGCCACGGATGCGCACCGCAAAGCCCCCATCGGCCGTCCGGCTCACCTCCACGCCGGGAAAGCGAGCCATCAGCACCTGCTCGATCGATTGCCCGGGCGCGTTGGCGATGTCCTCCGACGTCACGGTCGAGCTGGGAGCGGAGGTGGCAGGGGACGGAGACGCGGCGGCGGCTGGCTTGTGAGCGCAACCGGAACCCAGTCCGATGAGGAAGGTGACCGGCAGCAAGGCGCGCATCGAGAACGAGATCATTGGACTCCTCCCATGACACGCTACGTTCCAATATACGCCATGGTGCGGCTCGCGGCTAACCCTTAACCGGTAAATCGAAATGCCCACGTGGATACGGTGTTCCGCTCGTCTTCTGACCCTGACCGTCACCTGCGCGCTCGGAGCGCGCGCCGCCGCGGGCCAAAACCGGGCCCAGGTCACATCCCCCGACGGTCGGAACCGGGTCACGGTCGAGATCCGCGACGGCGCCCTTACGTACAGCGTTGACCGGGATGGTCGGGCAGTATTCCTGCCCTCGCGACTCGGCTTCGCCTTCCAGGGAGCGCCTCCCCTGCGCGACAGCCTGCGGATGGTCGATACGTCCCGCGCCACGGTCGACGAGACCTGGTCGCAACCCTGGGGTGAGGTTGCCCGGGTGCGCGATCACCACAACGAGCTCAGGATCACCGTCGCCGAGGTCGCCTCCGCCGGCCGGCGGTTCGTGGTGGCGTTCCGGGCCTTCAATGACGGGATCGGCTTCCGCTACGAGCTGCCGGCGCAGCCCGGGCTCGGCGAGTTCGCCATCACCGACGAGCTGACCGAGTTCACGCTGGCGGACGACGCCCGCGCCTGGTGGATTCCATCGAACCGTCCCCGCCTCGACCGCTCGGAGATGCTGTTCTCGTCCTCCCCGGTGAGCGTGCTCGACAGCGTGCAGACCCCGCTCACGATGGAGACGCGGGACGGCCGCACGTTCATCGTCATTCACGAAGCGAACCTGGTCGATTACGCCCGCATGTTCCTGAGCGGGCCCCGCATGCAGAGTCGCATGCTGCGCGCGGCGCTGGCACCCTACGCCGACGGGATCAAGGTGCGCGGGCGAACGCCGTTCGTGACGCCGTGGCGCACCATCCAGCTAGCCGACCGCGCGACCGACCTGGCACCGTCCGTGCTCGGCCTGAACCTCAACCCGCCGAGCGTCATCGAGAACACGAGCTGGATCAAGCCGATGAAATACGTGGGTATCTGGTGGGGCATGCACATCGGCACCATGACATGGAGCTCCGGGCCCAAGCATGGCGCCACCACGGCGAACACGAAACGCTACATCGACTTCGCGGCCGCCAACGGGCTGGGTGGGGTACTGGTCGAAGGCTGGAACGTCGGCTGGGACGGCGACTGGATACAAAATCGCAACGCATTCTCGTTCACCAAGCCGTATCCCGATTACGACCTCGCTGAGGTGGCACGATACGCCCACGAAAAGGGCGTTAAGCTGATCGTCCACAACGAGACGTCGGGAGGCATCGAGAACTACGAGCGGCAGATGGACAGCGCCTTCGCGCTGTACCATTCGCTCGGGCTAGACGCGATCAAATCGGGGTACGTGACGGACTTTGTGGGCGAGGGACACTCGCATTACGGCCAGTACATGGTGCGGCATCACCGCCACGTGATCGAAAAGGCGGCCCAGTACGGCATCATGCTCGACGTCCACGAGCCGATCCACGACGCGGGGGAGCGTCGCACCTATCCCAACATGATGAGCCGCGAGGGCGCCCGCGGGCAGGAATACAACGCGTGGAGCGCCGAGGGGGGTAATCCCCCCGAGCACGAGACGATCCTTTTCTTCACGCGCATGCTCGACGGCCCGATGGACTTCACGCCGGGCATCTTCGACATCCTGATCGAGCGCGGTACGGGCCGGCCGCGCCGGCCGGACGAGCCTCGCGTCCGGACGACCCTGGCGAAGCAACTGGCGCTGTACGTCGTGCTCTACTCGCCGCTCCAGATGGCGGCGGATCTACCCGAGAACTACGAGCACCAGCCGGCGTTCCAGTTCATCCGCGACGTGGCGGTCGACTGGGACACGACCCGCGTGATCGCTGGCAAGATCGGCGACTACGTCATCGTGGCGCGGCGCGAACGCAACGGCCCGACCTGGTATCTGGGCGCCATCACCGACGAGGAGGCCCGCACCTTCGACGTCCCGCTCACCTTCCTCACGCCCGGGCGGAAGTACGTGGCCGAGATCTACGCGGACGGGCCGCGGGCAAATTGGCTCACGAATCCGCTGCCGGTGACGATCTCGAAGCGTCCGGTCGATGCCACCTCGCGGCTGCACATCGTGCTCGCCCCCGGAGGCGGGCAGGCGATCCGAATCCGGCCAGCGCGCTAAGTGGGGCAAGCAGTGGTAACGCCCGCGAGGATCAGCGGGCTCCGGCGACCGGTGGCCCCTGCGGTTCGGCTCCTCGACAGCCACCCGTCCACCCCCCTGGGAGCCTCACCTCCGGGGCCACCGGTCGCGTCGCCGTTTCTGCCAAACCTTGCGTGCGGGCCGCAGATGTACGGCGAGCGCCGAGGGGCGGCCCCGAAGGCGAAGACGCAAGGGGTCGGGACCTCCCTTCGGCGCGCCGCATGCCATCGCCTCGTACTCACCGTCACTGCGGCGCTGACCCTCGCGGGCTGTGGCCGCGCCCGTGAGCCGCAGCTCTTCGAGCTGTTGTCGCCGAGCCGCACCGGCGTCACATTCGCCAACCGTCTGCCCGACGACACGGCGTTCAACATTCTCGACTACATGTATTTCTACGACGGTGGCGGCGTAGCGGTGGGTGACGTCAACAACGACGGCCTGCCGGACCTCTACTTCACCTCGAACGTCGGCCCCAACCGGCTGTACCTGAACAAGGGGGATTATCGCTTCGAGGACGTCACCGACCGGGCCGGCGTCGCCGATTCCGACGGCTGGAAGACCGGCGTCACCATGGCCGACGTCAACGGGGACGGCTACGTCGACATCTACGTTTCCGGCGTCGACTTTCTCACGATGCACGGGCACAACGTCCTCTACATCAACAACGGGGACGGCACGTTCACCGACCGTACCAAGGAGTACGGCCTCGACTTCGAGGGCTTTTCCACCCAGGCCCTGTTCTTCGATTATGACGGCGACGGCGATTTGGACATGTACCTGCTGACGCACGCGGCTCACCCCGAGCGCGCATCAGCTATGCACGGCTCGCGTGATCCCCGGCATCCGGGGATCGGTGACCGCCTCTATCGGAACGACGGGGGCCACTTTGTGGACGTGAGTGAGCGCGCCGGCCTCTATGGGGGCGCCACGCGATACGGCCTGGGCGTGGTCGCGAGCGATCTAAACGGGGACGGCTGCCCCGACCTCTACATCGCCAACGATTTTCAGGAGGACGACTTTCTCTACTACAACAACTGCGACGGCACGTTCACCGAGTCGATCGCCACCTCCGTAGGCCACACGAGCCACGCCTCCATGGGTGTGGACGCCGCCGACGTCAACAACGACGGCCGACCGGATCTGATGGTTCTCGACATGCTGCCGGAGCGGGAGCAGACGCTCAAGACCTCTGCGAATGCGGAGAGCTTCGACGTCTACATCCAGAAGCTCGAGGCCGGCTATCATCCGCAATATGCCCGCAACACGCTCCAGCTCAATCGCGGCCGCCGGCGCTTCAGTGAGATCGGCTATCTGGCCGGAGTGTTTGCCACCGATTGGAGCTGGGCCCCGTTGTTCGCCGACCTCGACAACGACGGCTACAAGGACCTGTTCATCACCAGCGGCATCCATCACCGGCCGAACGACCTCGACTACCTCGCGTATGTGAGCAACCCCACCGTCCAGGCGTCGCTGCGCGACGGGATGGCGGGGCTCTCCCGCGCTATCATCGCGAAGATGCCGCACGTCCCGGTCGCCAACTACGCGTATCGCAACAACGGAGACCTGACGTTCACGAACCAGGCGCGAGCCTGGGGGCTTGCGCAGCCGGGCTTCTCGAACGGCGCGGCCTACGCGGACTTGAACAACAGCGGGGCGCTCGATCTGATCGTGAACCGGATCGACGCCCCGGCCGCGATTTATCGGAACCGTGCGCGCGAGCTGAGCAAGAACCACTACCTTCGGGTGGTGCTGCGAGGCTCCGGAGCCAATACGGCGGGGATCGGCTCGAAGGTGGTCGTCAATGAGGGCGGCAAGACGCAGATGCTCGAGCAGTACCCAACCCGCGGGTTCCAGTCGTCGGTCGACCCCCGCCTGCACTTCGGGTTGGGGGGCGCCACCAAGATTGACTCCTTGCAGGTGATCTGGCCGGATCGCCGGTCTCAGGTTCTCACCGACATCGCCGTCGATCACACGCTGACTCTGTCCCAGGCCGATGCCCGGGGCTTGCGCCCGGGGTCAGTAAAGCGCCCCGTGGCTCCCGTCGAGCCCCTGTTCGCCGATGTGACCGATCGTCTCGCCATCGACTTCAGGCATCGGGAGAACGCCTTCTACGACTTCCACCGCGAGCCGTTGATCCCGCACCTCTTGTCGAGCGAAGGGCCCGCCCTGGCCGTCGGCGACGTCGACGGCGACGGCCGCGACGACATCTACGTCGGGGGCGCCAAATGGCAGGCCGGCCGGCTCTTCCTCCAGCGGGGCGACGGCACGTTCCGCGCGAGCCCGCAGGGCGCGTTTCAGGCCGACAGTCTGAGCGAGGACGTCGACGCGGTGTTCTTCGACGCCAACGGCGACGGGCGTCCCGATCTCTACGTCGTGAGCGGCGGCAACGAGTTCGAGAAGGATGACGCGCCCCTCCAGGACCGGCTCTACCTGAACGATGGCCGCGGACACTTCCGGCGCGACTCCCTGGCGCTCCCTCGGATGGCCGAGAGCGGGTCTTGCGTCGTGCCGGGGGACTGGAACGGCGACGGGCATCTCGATCTGTTCGTCGGGCGGCGGGTCGTGTCGCGCCACTACGGTGTCACGCCCCGCAGCTATCTCTTGGAGAACGACGGCACCGGGCACTTCCGCGACGTCACGCTCGAGAAGGCCCCGGCGCTTGCCGAGGTCGGGATGGTGACCTCCGCCGCCTGGGTCGATTACGACCACGACGGGAAGCTCGACTTGATCGTTGTCGGGGAATGGATGCCGGTCCGCGTATTCCATCAAGAAAATGGCCGTTTGGTGGACCGGACCGCGGAGGCCGGGCTTGCGGGAACGGAAGGCTGGTGGAACAGCGTCACCGTCGCCGACCTGAACGGGGACGGGCGCCCGGACCTGGTCCTCGGCAACCTCGGGCTCAACTCCTACCTCCGGGCGTCGCCCACGGAGCCCACGCGCATGTACGTGGGCGACTTCGGCCACAACGGGACGCTCGAGCAGATCCTCACGTTTTACAAACAGGGCGTGAGCTACCCGCTCGCCGGTCGGGACGAGTTGCTCAGCCTGATCCCACCGTTGAGAGCGCGCTACGCCACGTACGCGGATTTCGGCGCGGCTCGAGTCGAGGACATTTTTCCAGCCCGGGAGCTCGCCCAGGCGACGGTTCGAGAAGCCCGCGTGTTCGCGAGCTCCGTGGCCCTGAACAACGGGAACGGAACCTTCACGCTGCGGCCCCTCCCCGTCGAGGCTCAGTTCGCGCCGATCCGCGCCGCGCTGGTGGGCGACTTTGATGGCGACGGGCGGGCGGATCTCCTGGTGGGCGGGAATCTCTACGGCGTTCCGCCGGTCCTCGGACGCTACGACGCGAGTTATGGCCTACTGCTCTCCGGCACGGGGGACGGCAGCTTCTCAGCCGTCGACATGGATCGGAGCGGCCTCATGATCGAGGGGCAGGTGCGGCACATGGGATGGCTGCGCCAAGCGGACGGCAAGCGCCTGATCGTGGTCGCCCGCAACAACGACAGGCTTCAGCTCCTGCGCCCGCTTCGTTACCGGCACCCCCCGGACCGATCGGCGACCCCGACGGAATAGCTATCCGGCCTGGAGCGGGCGGAGGAGGACGCTGGGTCAGCGCTTGGTTGTGATGAGAATGACCCCGTTGGCACCGCGCACACCGTACATGGTTGTCTCCGGAGCGTCCTTCAACACGTCAATGCGCGCGATCTCGGCCGGGCTGAGCCAGTCGAGACCACGTTGCGGGTCGACCTCCACAGGGATTCCATCGACGACGTACAGCGGCCCCTTGTTGCCAAGAATTGTGCTGGCGCCCCGGATGCGGATCAAGAAGCCTCCGGCGGGCGTGCGGACCACGTGTACGCCCGAGAAGCGACCCTCCAGGAGCTTCTCGACCTGGGTCGCCTCTACTCTGCCCAACTCATCGGCAGTGACTGACTGCACGGCTGTGCCCGCCTGCTCCCTGGATTGTTCACCGTACCCAACCTTGACCTTTTCCGCCGGTGAGGGCTCGCCGGACACCGGTGACCTGTGGTGGCATGCGGCCAGCGGAGTGAGGGCAAGCCCGTACACGAGAATGGCAGCGGCGCGCGACGACATGGTGCCTCCCTTTGGGTTCTCACCTTTCTTAAACGGAATTCCACGGCCACGTGGCTCACACCGGAGTCAGCCTCGCGCGTCAGCATTTGCCTTGCGGGCCCGGCGGAGGAGCTCTATCGTGTGAGGGTGATCGTCGCGTTCCGGTGATCCAGTGCGCCGCTAGCGTGGGTGGGTATGTCGCCTGAACGCTCCGAGTGACCCGCCTTCTGAAGTGTTGAATACGGTCACGGAGCTCGATGAAGCACTTACGCGTCTGAAAGGCGAACCGCTTCACTGAGTCATGACATGGATCCGCGCCGCTGGGAGCAGGTTCAAGCCGTCTTCGAGGAGCTCGTCGAGTTGGACGCGGCGGGGCGGCTGGTCCAACTGGCGGCGCTGAGCGAGACCGATCCCGGGTTGCGCCAGGTCGTCGAGTCCCTGCTGGCGGCCGATGCCGAGGCTGGTCAACGGCTGGCGCCGCTCGACGCGGCCTTCCTCTCCCCCGCCGCGCACACACCCGATGCCCTCGGCCTTGCCGGGCGCACCGTTTCGCACTTCCGCGTACTCGCGCCACTCGGCGCCGGGGGGATGGGGGTGGTCTACCGCGCCGAGGACACCCGCTTGGGCCGTCCCGTCGCGTTGAAGTTTCTCCTGCCCCCCACCAGCCTAGATGCGGCAGCCAAGGAACGCTTCCTCCAGGAGGCACACTCGGCCGCAGCCCTCGACCATCCGCATCTCTGCACCATTCACGAAGTGGGTGAGAGCGAGGACGGGCGGTTGTTCCTGGCGATGGCGCTCTATGCAGGCGAGACGCTCAAGGCCCGCCTGGCGCGCGCTGGCTCCCTGCCGGTCGCAGAGGCGCTCGCGATCGCGCGGCAAATCGCCGAGGGGCTCGGCTGCGCGCACGCGGCGGGAATCGTGCACCGGGACCTGAAGCCGGGCAACGTGATGCTGCTGCCGAACGACACGGTAAAGATCCTGGACTTCGGGCTGGCGAAGGCACGGGACCAGATCCTGAGCGCCTCGAGCGCGCGCCAGGGGACAGCGGCCTATATGGCGCCGGAGCAGATCCGCGGGGAGGCCGTGGACGCACGCACGGACCTTTGGGCGTTGGGCATCGTCCTCTACGAGATGCTCACGGGGCGGAAGCCGTTCGCGGGGGAGCATGAAGTCACGATCGCGCACGCGATTCTCCACGAGGAGCCTGTTCGTCCCTCGGAGCTTCGCCCCGATGTCGCCGCGGCGGTGGAGCGGCTCGTGCTCATGTTGCTCGAGAAGCACCCGTCGCGACGCCTTGCGAATACGACCGCGGCGCTTGACGAACTCGCGGCGATGCGACCTACCGACGAGCCCGCGGCGCGAGGCTCACGGACCTGGTCACGCCGAATGACCGGGACCTACGCCTGGTTGCGGAGACGATCGAGCAGGATCGCGGCCGCAGTAGCCATCGTCGTCATGGCCGCCGGGGCCGGGTTTCATCTGAACCGGAAAGGTCGCGGGGACCCGGGAGCACCGTCGCGCGTAGTCGTGATGCCGTTCGCGAACCGCTCTGCAGATGCGGAGCTCGATGCCCTGGGCGCTATGGCAGCTGACTGGGTGACGCAGGGCCTGACCGAGGCGCCGTTCCTGGCGGTCCTCGATACGCGCAGCGCGTTGGCCGCCGCGCGGACGCTCGGCGTCGCGGCGACACCGGTGGCCGTGGGACGCGAGACCGGCACAAGCGTCGTAGTGGCGGGATCGTACTTTCTCCAGAGCGATTCGTTGCAGTTCCAGGCGCAGATTGCGTCCACCGCGGACGGCAGCATTCTGTTCGGCATTGGGGGCATCGCGGTGCCGCGGGAACGACCTATGGACGGGGTTGAGCAGTTGCGGCAGCGCGTGCTTGCCGCCCTCGCTTCGTTCCACGATAAGGACGTCGCCACCTTCCAGACCAGCCTGGTGCAGCCGCCCACGTACGCCGCGTACCGCGCGTACACGGAAGGGCTCGAGTCTTACCTGCGGCTCGATTACGCCGAGGCAGCGGGGCGTTTCGGGCAGGCGGCGTCCCTGGACTCCACCTTTCTCACGGCTCGCGTGTGGGCGGCGCAGTCGTGGTGCTTTTGCGATGAAGCGCGGTGCGTCTCGATCCTCGCTGAACTCGAGCAGCTGCGACACCGTCTCAGCCCATTCGACCGGGCGCGCTTCGACTATGTCGCAGCGTTGCGAGACTACTTCATGGAGCTCCGGAATGTAGACCTCCAGATCACCTACCGCGCGACATTGCGGATGGTGGACGCCGCGCCCGGCTCTGTGGATGCCCAACGCCTGGCGGGGCTTGCGGCATTGCGCGTCTTGCGGCCGCGCGAGGCACTGAGACGTTTCAAGCAGCTCGACCCCGAGCACGGGCTCATGCGAGACTGGCCACTATACTGGTGGACCGTGGCCTGGGCTCACCATCTGCTGGGCGAGCACGAGCAGGAGCTCGCGGCGGCCCGGCACGGACGGCGGCTGTCCCCTTCGCCCGAGCAGTATCTCTTGCCCGAGCTTCGTGCCTTGGCGGCGCTGGGCCACGTTGGGGAGCTGGACTCCATCGCACGCGCCGAGCTCCCCGCCCACCCCAACTGGGGCGGCGCTCTTGCGTTCATGATCGCAGGCGAACTCCTAGCCCACGGGCACCCCGAGGCCGCACGCGGCCTTGCGCACTACGCGGAGGAGCTGTTGGCCGCCCGTCCCCCAGCCGGCTCCGCTGGGGCGCGAGCGAAGGACGAGTGGCTACGCCAGCGGACCAAGCTGTCGCTGCTGCTCGGCGACACGGCGACCGCGGCTAGGTGCGTTGCCCAGTTTCATTATCCAGAGGAACACAGGCTGCTGCTCGCACGCGTTCTGACGGCCCGGGGCCGGCACGATGCGGCGCGCGCTCTGCTCGAGGAGTGGAAACGGGTCGTCATGCAACGGGACGGACCTGCGCGGCGCAGGCGGGAGATCGAAAGAGCGGGCGTGCTCGTGAGTCTGGGCGATCTGGATGGCGCCCTTGAGGTGCTGGCGGGGACGCTGAGCACCGACCCGATCTTGATTGGCTCGCGGGGCGAGGATGGACACGCGGACCCCGATTTGGCTTCGCTCTGGAGCGATCCGCGGTTCCGCGCGCTGATCAGGCCGAGAGGCTGAAGGCTCAGGAGACCTTCGACGAGCTCGCAGAAGTGGACGCGGCAGGAACCGCGGCCCCACCCCTCCGGTAGAGGTCGACCACGTTTGCGACCGGGCCGACGAACGCGAGGGCGAGGATCGGCGGCGCCGGATAGAGCGGACTCAGCGCGGCCACGTGAAAATCCCCCGCCAAACGGATGGCGGCCTCCGCCACGGCCACGGCGGCGGCCACGATGATCCGGCCCCGGACCGTGCTCACGGTCGTCTTGGGGTCGGTGATCATGAAGAAAATGAACAGCTGGTACATCGGGCCGGTGATCGGCGCGATCTCTGCGAGCAGCGGGCCGCTGACGATCCAATGGCGCAGCGCCGCAAGCGCGACGAAGCACGCCACGTAGGTGAGCGTGACGTGAAGCATGCGGACTCGAGATGCGATGAGGAGCCCGAAACACCAGATCACCGCGTTGGTGGCCAGGTCGTTGCCCCATTGGCGGCTCAGGATGGCGACGCTCGCCGGCGCCGCCAGCACGAGCAGAGCGATGGAAAAGTTGCTCGGGTTCCAGAGGTGCCGGCCACGGTACTGCAGCACGTACTTCGAGGCGATCGCGAGGAAGCCGCCCAGTGCGAACGGCCAGAGCAGATCGACGCGCGGCTTGATCAGGAGCGCGAGGCTGATGCCGGTGATGTAGGCGCTCTGCGGGTTCGCGAAGCGCCCCCGCAGCCAGCGTGACAGAGCCAGCTCGGTCGCCATGCAAACGCCGAGGGCGACGGCGAGCCGATCGTAGCCGCCGAGGATGCCGTAGCGCGCCTCGCCCACCACCAGCACGAGCGTGATGAGGAACGAGACCAGCCAGCGGGGATCCAGCTGGCTCAGCCTGGTCCACAGCGCCCGGCTGCGCTCTCGGATGGTCAGCGCAGCGACCGCGGTCACGCGTCAGGCCGAGGCTCGATCACGATGTGCAGCTGGTCCACCGCGGGGTGCTCGATGGTTTGCACGGTGCCCGACGGCCACCGAATCACGACGCGGTCCGCGCGCCCCGCGCGTCCCAGGCCGAAGTGCAGCCGCCGGTCGTTCTGGCTCGCGAAACCCACTCCGCCGTGCACGATCTGCAGCTGGCGCTCGGCGCCGAATTCGAGAGTAACCTCGGCGCCGATGGCGCTGCGATTCGACCGGGTGCCCACGAGCTTGAATGCGATCCAATGGTTGCCGGGCGCGACGGTGTTCTTGTACACCAGCGCCGGCTGCTTCTGGTTCGCCACCACCACGTCGAGGACGCCGCGGTTGAACAGGTCGACCAGCACGATGGCGCGGCCGTCGTATTCGTCGGTCACGCCGACCTGAGCGGCGACATCGCGCCACCCAGCCAGGCCGCGGTTCACGAGCACCCGCGAGCGCTCGTACCCCGACAGGCTCGCGGTGCCGATGGCGGGCCAGGACCTCGCATCTTCGAACACGGGCCCGAACGCGCCGGCGATCTTCGACGCCGCGTACCAGTAACTGCGATCGCGGTCGCCCGACACATAGCCGTTGACGATGAACAGCTCGTTGTGTCCGTCGTTGTCCAGGTCGCCCAGCTGTGCACCCCACGCCCACCCCGCATCGGCGACGACCCCTTCGGCCGCCTGCTGGAACCGGCCCAGCTCCGGCAGGAAGTTGAGGCGCAGGTTGTTCCCGTGAAAGAGATAGCCGGGTTCGGAGATGTTGGTCACGAACGCGTCCACGCGCCCGCGATTCAGCACATCGCCGAGCGTGGCCGACATGCCGCTCTTGGAATCGCTTTCCAGGCCCACCCGGCTGAGCACGAACCGCTGGCCGTGGTCATTCAGGTACAGCTCTTCCGGTCCGTAGTCATTGGCGAGGAACAGATCCGGCCAGCCGTCGCCGTTGAAATCCGCCGCGGCGACGGCCAGCGTCCAACGCGTGCTCCCCACGCCCATCTTGTCCGTCACGTCTTCGAAGCGCCCGCCCCCGAGATTGTGGAACAGGCGGTTCTTGCCCCCGTTGGTGGCGAACTCGAAGCTGTTCTCCATGATGCGCGTGGTCTTCAGGTGCCACAGGTCGATGTAGGAGCGGTAGTAGCCTCCCACGTAGAGGTCCAGCAGACCGTCCCGGTCGTAGTCGAACCACACGGCCCCGTTCGCGTTCATCCAGTGGCGCAAGCCGGCGGCTTCGGTCACGTCCTTGAATTCGAGGTTACCCATGTTCTTGAAGAGCTGGAGGTAGCCCCACTTGTAGATCAGCACGTCTTCGAGACCGTCGTTGTCGAAGTCGCCCCAGACTGCCCCCATCGATACGCCTTCCCCGGGGCGGTTCACGTCGGCGAGGCCGGCCGCGCGGGCGGTGTCCACGAATGTGCCGTCGCCGCGGTTCAGGTACAGCGCGTTGGGATATCCGAACCGGCTGTTCGTGAAGTAGAGATCGGGCCATCCGTCGTTGTTCACGTCGGCGACCGAGACGGACGCGCCCAACGAGCTCACGAGCGGAGCGATGTTGTCGAGCTTCGCGTCGAGCGTCGGCCCGTGATGCACGAAGTCGATGCCCGCTTCGGCCGCGATGTTGGTGAGGTGAAACCGCGCCGCGCCGGAAGCATCGCCGGCCCCGGGCGCACGGCGGTTCAGCATGGCGACGAGCACGATGGCGGCCACGAAGGCCACGCCAACCGCG
>Ga0207684_10002478_pt1 | contig 18590 bp, 16 predicted proteins | sample KBSK5501metaG_FD_184342 | JGI IMG/M metagenome (GOLD analysis project Ga0207684, IMG submission 184342) | Corn, switchgrass and miscanthus rhizosphere microbial communities from Kellogg Biological Station, Michigan, USA - KBS K5-50-1 metaG... | ecosystem: Host-associated > Plants > Roots >...
GGGGGCGGGAAAGGCAGAGCGGGAACGGCCAGAGCCGCGACCGCTACAAGTGGGTGGCGCTCTCCAATACCACGCTCAGCATGACCATGGCGACGATCGACGCCTCCATCGTGATCATCTCGCTGCCCGCGATCTTCCGCGGGATCGGGCTCGACCCGCTCGACCCGCACAACGTGAGCTACCTGCTCTGGATGATCATGGGGTACCTGCTGGTCACCGCGGTCCTCGTGGTCACTCTAGGCCGGCTGGGCGACATGTTCGGCCGGGTCCGCATCTACAACCTGGGCTTCGTCGTCTTCACGCTGGCCTCGATCGCGCTGTCCCTCGACCCGCTGACCGGCGGGGCCGGGGCGCTGTGGCTCATCGCCTTCCGGATGGTGCAGGCGTTCGGCGGTTCGATGCTGATGGCGAACTCGGCCGCTATCCTCACCGACGCGTTCCCCGCCCGCCAGCGCGGCATGGCGCTGGGCATCAACCAGGTCGCCGGGATCTCCGGCCAGTTCGTCGGCCTGCTGCTCGGCGGCCTGCTCGCCGCCTGGGACTGGCGCGCGGTGTTCTGGGTGAACGTCCCGATCGGCGTGTTCGGCACGGTGTGGTCTTACCGGAGCCTGCGGGAGACCGCCACCACCCGCCGCGCGCGGATCGACTGGCCGGGCAACATCACGTTCGCGCTCGGCGCGGGGGCACTGCTCATCGCGATCACGTACGGCATCCAGCCCTACGGCGGGCATTCCACGGGGTGGACCAACCCCTGGGTGCTGGCGGGCCTGATAGGCGGTGCCGCCCTGCTGATCGCGTTTGGCGTCATCGAAACGAAGATCGCCGAACCGATGTTCCAGATGAGCCTGTTTAAGATCCGGGCGTTCGCGGCGGGGAACGCGGCGAGCCTGCTCGGCGCGATCGCCCGGGGTGGGCTCCAGTTCATGCTGGTGATCTGGCTGGCCGGGATCTGGCTGCCGCTGCACGGGTACCCGTTCCATGTCACGCCGCTGTGGGCGGGCATCTACATGCTGCCGCTGACGGCCGGGTTCCTGCTGGCCGGGCCGGTGTCGGGGTACCTGTCCGACCGGTTCGGCCCGCGGCCGTTCGCGACCGCGGGCCTGCTGGTGGCGGCGGCGGCGTTTTGCGGGCTGCTGCTGCTACCGGTCGAGTTCCCGTACTGGGCGTTCGCTCTGATCATCACGCTCAACGGCATCGGCTCGGGGCTGTTCTCCTCGCCCAACACCTCGGCCATCATGAGCAGCGTCCCCGCTAGGCACCGGGGCGCCGCGTCGGGGATGCGCTCGACGTTCCAGAACTCCGGCATGTCCCTGTCCATCGGGATCTTCTTCTCGCTGATGATCGCCGGGCTGGCCGCGAGGCTGCCGCAGACGCTGACCGCCGGGCTGCGCGCCCAGGGCGTCCCGCTCCACGTCGCCGCGCAGGTGAGCCACCTGCCGCCGGTCAGCACGGTGTTCGCGGCCCTGCTGGGCTTCAACCCGGTGCAGCACCTGCTCGCTCACTCGGGGGTGCTGGCCAGGCTGCCGCCGCAGAAGGCGGCCGTGCTCACCGGGAACCGGTTCTTCCCCCACCTCATCTCCGGGCCGTTCCACCACGGGCTGATCATCGTGTTCACAGCGGCCGCGCTCATGTCCCTGGTCGGCGCCGTCGTGTCGCTGCTGCGCGGCGGGCAGTTCTACTATGGCGAAGGCCCGGAGACCCTCACCCGGCCGGCGTCGTCCGTGCCAAGTGGCCGCGTGGCGTGACGTAGGCTGCTGGCGTGCCACGGTATGAGTACCGCTGCCGCGCGTGCGGCGCGACCTTTGAGCGCAACCGGCCCATGGCCGAGGCTTCCGCGCCTGCCCGCTGCCCGCAGGGCCACGACGACACCGTGAAGCTGCTCTCCACCGTGTCCGTCGGCGGCAGGGCGAGCACGGCCGCGCCGCCGGGCGGTGGCGGCGGTGGCGGCGGCTGTTGTGGTGGCGCCTGCGGCTGCCGCTGAACCGCGCCGATCCCTCCCCCACCACGCAAAGAGGCTGGGCCCGCGCTGATGGACACCGACCGTCTGCTCGCCGAGGTTCTGAGCAGCACCGACACGCTGGCAGAGATCACCAGCGGCGCGGACCCGGCCGTCCCGGTGCCGACCTGCCCGGAATGGACCCTGCGGCAGCTGACCACTCACGTCGGGCGGGCGCACCGGTGGGCCGCCACGATCGTGGCCACCCGGTCGGCCGAGCCCATCCCGTTCCGTGAGGTGCCTGACGGCAGGCTGCCCGACGATCCCGCCGAGCGCCCGGGCTGGCTCCGCCGCGGCGCAGCTGGCCTCGCGGAGGCGGTCCGCGGAGCGGGCACCGGGCCGGTGTGGACGCATCTCGGCATGGGGCCGGCCAGCTACTGGGCACGGCGGATGGGGCACGAGACCGCCGTGCACCGCGCCGACGCCCAGATCGCCGTCGGCCAGCGGCCGGTGATCGATCCGGTCGTGGCCGCCGACGGCATCGACGAGTGGCTCGGCCTGCTGTCCGCCGGCTTCGGCGCCGGGCAGGCCGAGCGTCTTGCCCCGCTGCCGGAGGGGGCGGTCCTGCATCTTCACGTCACCGACGAGGGGATCGACGGCGAGTGGCTCCTTCGGGCCAGCCCCGGCGGGATCACCGTGCAGACCGGCCACGGCAAAGGGGACGTCGCCGTCCGTGGCCCGGCATCGGCGCTGCTGCTCGTGCTGGTGCGCAGGCTCCCCCCGGACGGCCCCGAGGTGGAGATCCTCGGGGACCGCGCGCTGCTCGACGCCTGGCTCGCCGCCACCCCGTTCTGAGGCGCCGGGGACGGCAGCGACAGCACCACCACCGCGGGTCCGCTCATGTGGCGGCGGGGACAGCTGAGGTAGCGGCTCCGCCCCTGGCGTCCAGCTCATGTGCGGGCACCGCCGCCGATAGCACCGGCGCCGGCCTCGCATCAGGCGTCCTTGGCGGGCTCGCCGTGGGGGGCGTTGGCCCGGCCCAGCCCCCAGTAGGCCTTGGCCGATACCTGACCGGCCGGCAGGCCGCGCCCGGCCAGCACTTCGCGCAGCGCCAGTACCTGCTTGGCCTCACCGGCCAGGTAGGCGTGGCCGGCGCCCGGCGGCAGCGGCACGTCCGCGGCGGCACCCACTAGCGCTGCTGGGTCACCGGCCGGGCGGCCCTGCCGGTGCAGCCACAGCACGCGCGCGTCCGCAGCGGTGGCGAGTTCCTGCTGGTCCTCAGGGCCCGGGACCTCCAGGACGACGGTCACGCGGGCCTCGGCCGGCAGCGACCCGGCCATCGCGAAGAAGGCGGGCAGCGCCGAGAAGTCGCCCGCGAACAGGTGCCAGGCGGCCCCGGCCGACGGGAAGATCTTGCCGCGCGGACCGATCCCCTCGACCTGGTCCCCCGGCCGGGCGGTCCGCACCCACCGCTCGCCCGGCCCGCCGTCGTGGCGAACGATGCCGAGGGTGAGCAGGCACTCAGCCGGGTCGACGTGCCGGATGGTGTACCGGCGGCGCACCGGGCGGTCGCCGTCCACGCCGACCATCAGCATGAGGTCCTGGCCGGGCTGGTAGGCAAAGCCCGCGAGCTCCGCCGCGGCGAGGACCACACGCTGCATCGCCGGGGTGAGCAGGTCGTTCCGCACGACCTCCAGCCGCATCCGGGTGGTTCCCGCCAGCGGGCCCTCCAGCCGCGCGAACGGGTCGCTGAGCACGGGCTGAGACCCAGCGGTCGCGGCGTCGGTCATCAGGCGCTCCGCCCTTCTTGGTCCGGGCGGTCAGGCCGGCCGGTCACGGGGGTCGGGCCGGTCCACGTTCCAGTACCGGCCCGCGCTCAGAATCCAGCCCTCGGCGGCCCTGTCCTCCGGCTTTGGGTACAGGCCGAACCTCGTGATGACCCGCTGCCCGCCCTCGTGGTCGCCGTAGAGGAGGTCGACGGTCATCTGCCCCCGGGACGCGACCGCCTTGCACGCGTCGGCGTACTGAGGGTCGTCCTGGTCGCGGAACGCCGCCTGCCAGAAACCGAGGTCTCCGGGCGGGACGTACAGATCCCGGGCTTGGCGATGGAACCCATCGAGTCCAGGGCGCGGGCGGTCGGGGTCCCAGTCCGGGTAGAAGCGCCACCCGTGGAGGATGGCGATTCCGCTGCCTACGTTGCGCAGGGACGCGGTGAGGTAGATCACGTCGTTCTCCACCTCGACGGCGGCAGACCCGCCTGGTATCCGGACCCACTTGGTGTCGCCGAACATCACCTTTTGCGTGTCGTCCTGCATCCGGGACGGCACCAGCAACGGCCGCAGGGCGGCCAGCAGGGAATGCTCGGCGGTGCGCGCGGCCCGGTTGGCGGACCGCACCGCGGCGAAGGTCGCCACGGCGAGCACCAGGGTGCCGCCAGCCGTTGCCAGCGAGGCCGCCGATGCCCAGTCCACGTGCACGCATGGAGACTAATGCACGGGCGGGCGGCGGCCCATGCCTGGCCCGCGCCCGGCGAACCTGCGCGCGCCTTGCTGCGCGTGCCCCAGATCCCATCCTTTGCGGCATTTGCCCCTGGGACCGGCGGCCCCGGGCACCTAGACTGACGCCAGCGGAATCGGCCGGCGGTACCCTCCTCGGTCGTTTCGCGTGCCTGGCGCGGAACGCCGAGGTGGAGGTTAACAGTGGGTGACGCCTCGCATAACTTCGTCTTTACCGACGGCGAACGCCCGGTAACAGACGCTGTGCGGGAGGCGCTGGCACCCCGATTTTCCGTAGTGGCCGGCCGCAGGTCCCGTACGGTGCGCCGCACCTGGCTGGATACCTTCGACTGGCGGCTGCACCAGGCCGGGCTAACGCTTGAGTACGTGAGCGGGCGCGGGCCCGGGGAACTGGTCCTCACCGGCTGTGGCGGCGAGCGGATGACCGCCACGGCAGGGGGCACCCGCTGGCCCGCGCTCGCGGACGCCCTCCCCGGCGGCCCGCTCCGCGACCGGCTCGAGGCGCTGACCGAGGTGCGCGCGCTGCTACCGGCGGCCAGGGCGGCGAGCAGCGTCACCGAGTTCCGGGTCCACAACACCGACGACAAGACGGTGGCCTGGCTCACCGTGGACCAGATGCTCACCCCCGTCCTGCCCACGCGGCTCTCGGTCACCGCCGTCCGGGGCTACCAGGCGCAGGCCGACTGGATAGCCCGGCGCCTCGCCACAGAACCCGGCGTGACGCCCGGCGCGGTGCCCCCGCTGGACGCGGTGCTCGCCACCGCGGGCCAGGCCCCCGGCCAGTACACCGGAAAAGTCGACGTGACCCTCGACCCGGCGATGCCCGCCCGCACGGCGCTGGCGGCCGTGCTGCTGCGGCTGCTCGACACGCTGGAGGCGAACGTCGCGGGCACCGTCCGCGACGTCGACACCGAGTTCCTGCACGACCTGCGCGTCTCGGTGCGCCGGACCAGGACGGCGCTCAAGCTGGGCGGCGACCTGCTGCCGCCCGGCCTGGCCGCCGAGTACCGGCTCGCGTTCAAGTGGCTGGGCGATCTCACCACACCCACCCGGGACCTCGACGTCCACCTGCTGACCTTCGCCGCCGGGGCGGCCACGCTGACCTCCGCCAGCCCGGCCGACCTGGTGCCGTTCCATGACCATCTCACCCGGCGGCGCAGGCTCGAGCAGAGGCGGCTGGCCCGCGCCCTGCGCTCGGCGCGCTTCGCAAAGCTCACCAGCGGCTGGCGCGTCGCGATCACGGAACTGAAACCCCCGAAGCGCGGCCCCACCGTGGCTCGCGCCGCGGCGCGCATCATCGGCCGCGCACACCGGCGCGTCCTGGCGCTGGGCGGTGCCATCACCGACGACTCCCCCGCACAGAACCTTCACGACCTCCGCAAAAGGTGCAAGGAGCTGCGCTATGCCCTGGAGTTCTTCGCGTCCCTGTATGACCCCGCCGCCCACCGGCAGGCGGTGCGTGAGCTCAAGGGGCTGCAGGACACCCTGGGCACGTTCCAGGACTGCCAGGTGCAGCAGCAGGAGATCAGGGTGATCGCCGGCGAGATGATGGCCGCGCGCGACGTCCCGGCCACGGCGCTGCTCGCGATGGGAGACCTCTCGGCCCAGATAGGCCGGCGGGAGCGGCAGGCCCGCAGCGAGTTCGCCGGCCGGTTCGCCGACTTCGCCAGCCCTCGCGCGCAGGCGCGGTTCCGCGCGCTGGCCACGGACACGAGCGCATGAAGATCCTCGCGACCTACAACATCAAGGGCGGGGTGGGCAAGACGGCGGCGGCAGTCAACCTGGGCTACCTCGCCGCCCGGGACGGGCTGCGGGTGCTGATCGCCGACCTCGACCCTCAGGCGGCGGCCACCTACCTGCTCCGGGTGCGGCCCAGGGTGAAGGGTGGCGGCCGGGCCCTCATCCAGGGCAGCCGGGAACTCGACGCGGCGATCAAGGGAACCGACTTCGAGAACCTCGACCTGCTCCCCGCGGACTTCACGTTCCGGAACCTGGACCTGATGCTGGACGCGACCAGGAAACCGACCCGGCGGCTGGCCCAGCTGCTGCGCCCTCTCGCCGGGTTCTACGACGTGGCCTTCCTGGACTGCCCGCCGGGCATCTCACTGCTGTCGGAGAGCGTGCTGCACGCCGCGGACACCGTGCTCGTGCCGATCATCCCCACCACGCTGTCGCTGCGCACCCTCGACCAGCTCACGGACTTCATCAGCGGCTTCGACGGGCACCGGCCCGCGGTGATTGCGTTCTGCTCGATGATCGACCGCCGCAAGCGCCTGCACAAGGAGATCGCGGAGCGCCTGCCGGCCGAGCGGAAGGATGTCGCGGCGACGGCCATCCCCGCCCTGTCCATGATCGAGCGGATGGCCGTGGAGAGATCACCCGTCGCCGCGTTCGCCCCGCGCAGCGTGGCCGCCCGCGCGTATGCCCAGCTCTGGGCCGAGGTCCGGGCGCACCAGCCCTGAGGTACGCATCCCCCGGCACCGGGACGCCCGAAGGATCACATTCGTGCTTTATCGCCGATTACCAGGCTTTGACCCCTCATCTCGGAGCATGCTAGACCGGAGCAAGCATGTGAGGGGAAACGTGTGAGCCGCAGGTTGCTCCGGTTGGAGATGCCCGTCTTCCCGGACCGGCGGATGTTCCGGCTGCATGACGCCTCGGTCGACCCGGACGCGCCGGGAAGCCCGCTTCCGCCGGACGGGGCGCTGATCAGCGTCAACCGCGAGCAGATGTGGGTGGCCAGCCTCCAGGAAATCGTCAGCGTCCACCTCCTCCTTGAGGAGTGGGACTCCGCCCCGCCCCCATTCGGGGAGAAGTGGGAGGACGAGGCCAAGGCCGTCCTGTACCTGCGCGGTGCGATCAGCATCGACATGGGCTCCGCCGGCAAGGCCTTCGACCACCTCAAGCTGGCCGGCGGGGTGGGCGACTACGTGGTCCGCGTGTTCGCCCGCAACCGGGCGGAAGTGACCCGCCGCTACCGAGACCTCTTCCGGCGCGGCCTCGATCCCCTCACCGACGAGTTCGAGCAGGCGCGCAGGACCCTCGACGGGCTCGAACAGTACCTGCTGCAGCTGTGGCGCGGCTCCTGACCGTCTGCCGGGTGGTTACCGCGGCACGCTCGTGAGATGCTGCGCCGAGACGGCCGGGTGCCTTACCGGGACCGTCCGGGGCAGTCCGCGCAGCGAAACGAGCGCGTAGACGACCACGGGCAGGACGGTCAGCAAGACGAGCGCCACCAGCGACGCCACGACGAGCACCCGTGGCGAGCGGGCCGACCGCAGCAGCGCGGCCCGCCCGGGACGGCCGAACGCCGCCAGGCGCGCCGCGAGCGCTGGCTCGGAGCGCGCGAGTTCCTGCTCGATCTCGGCGAGGATGCGCTGCTCCTCCATAGATAGCGCCATGGCGCCACCTCCACACCCAGCGCATGCAGTGGGCGGCTGACCGCCTCATTGCTATCCCCTATCCCCCACGGCAAGATCTTTAGCCCTGGCAAAGCCCCGGCAATGGCGGCGTTGTTCGGCAACGGCGCGCGGCAGGGCCCGGTTCGAACAGGTGTTTGACCCGTGGGAACAACTGTTCTAGGTTTCTAACATGCGGTGGGATGCGCTCCGCACTGGTGCGGCCGACGGCCGCCCCGGCGTGCCCGCCGCACCGGTGTTGTTCGAGCAGGGCGCCGTGACCCGGACCTTCGACACCCCCGCCTTCCGCGGCATGACCTTCTTCGAGGTCCAGGCCCGCTCGATCATCAACCGCGTGCCCGACGCCTCCCGCGTCCCTTTCCGGTATACCATCAATCCCTATCGGGGATGTAGTCATTCGTGTGTCTACTGCTTTGCCCGGAAGTCGCATACCTATCTGGATCTTGACTCGGGCCACGACTTTGACACGAAGATCGTCGTCAAGGTCAACGCGCCGGACCTGGCCCGTAAGGAGCTCGCCGCGCCGCGCTGGCGCGGCGAGCACATCGCGATGGGCACCAACGTCGACTGCTACCAGCGGGCGGAGGGGCGCTACCGGCTCATGCCGGGGATCCTGACCGCGTTGCGGGACGCGGCCAACCCGTTCTCGATCCTCACGAAGGGCACGCTGATCCTCCGCGATCTGGAGCTGATCTGCCAGGCGGCGGAGGTCACCGATGTCGGGCTGGCGGTGTCCGTGGGATGCGCGGACCAGGAGCTGTGGCGGGAGCTGGAGCCGGGGACGCCCAGCCCGCAGCGCCGGCTCGAGGTGTGCGGCGCGTTCGCCGCCGTTGGCCTGCCGTGCGCGGTGCTGATGGGCCCGATCGTGCCGTTCCTCTCCGATTCCCCGGAGCAGCTGGACCACACGGTGCGGCAGATCGCGGCGGCGGGCGCCGCCTCCGTCACGCCCATCGTGCTGCACCTGCGGCCAGGGGCGCGGGAGTGGTTCTACCGCTGGCTCGGCGCGCAGCACCCGGGCCTCATCCCCCGCTACCGCGGGCTCTACGGCCAGGGCTCCTACGCGTCCGCGGCCTACCAGCGGCGGGTGACCGAGCACGTGCGAGCGCTGGCCCAGCGTTACCGGGTCGGCGCGGGGGCGCCGCGCGCTCGCGACCACGACCGGCCGGCCGCGCGGTTCGCCCGCGGCGCGGCGCGCCCTGGCAATCCCACGGCGGACGCTCCGACTCAGCTCAGGCTCGTGTAACGACCCCGTTAGCTGGGTCGTCGCCGTAGACGACCGGGAGGCCAGCCTTTTCCCAGGCGTGGAACCCGCCGTCCAGGTCGGTCGCGCGGGCCAGGCCAAGCTTCTGCAGGTCCACCGCCGCCAGGCTGGACGCGTAGCCGTCCACGCAGAAGAGGATCACCTGGACGTCGTAGCCGGCCTGCGGCAGCCTGGCCGGCGACTGAGGGTCGAACCGCCACTCCAGCACGTTGCGCTCGACGTGGATGGCCCCGGGCACGCGGCCCTGCTCCGCGCGCTGCGCCTGGGTCCTGATGTCGACGAGCACCGCGCCGCGGCTCATCGCCGCCTGCGCCTCGTCGGGGCCCACCCGGTCCAGTCGCGTCCGCGCCTCGGCCAGGATCTCGTCGATGGAGCGGACACCCGCCGTACCGCCCCCTGAGGTATTGGTCACACGAAGGACATACCACGGACCGGGCGACCGCGCTCGCCCTTGCGCCATCCTGACCGCGCTGGGCTGGCATTTCACCGGGTCCGGAGCCCGCCTCGCACGGGGCCGTCGCCGCTCCCCGCCGGCCGGGCGGCACCGGCGGGCACGTAAAGTTGTCTGGCGTGAGGCCAGGCCAGCGGACCGATGATCAGCAAGCACCAGAACGGCTCGCGGTACGAACCGTCGCGGTCCCCGATCCCGGCGACATCGTTGACTACTTCCCTGAGACGGCCGGCGTTGCCTGGATCCAGCACGGCGAGGGCCTGGTTGGCTGGGGCGAGACGGCCCGGATCGCGCTCCCGGCGGGCGAGGACAGGTTCACCGCTGGCGAGAAGTGGCTGCGCGCGCTGTTCGACGGCGCGCAGGTCGACGACAAGGTCGCGGAGCCCGGCTGCGGGCTGGTCGCGTTCGGCAGCTTCACCTTCGACTCCACCTCGGACGGCTCGGTGCTGGTGGTGCCGGGCACGATCATCGGCCGCCGGAACGGCCGGTCCTGGCTGACGACCATCAGACCCGCGGCCGGCCCGGTCCCGCGACCCCGGCTGGGCCCGGAGGGCGCACCCGCCCGGCCGGCCCTGACCGGGCCCGCCGAGTTGCGCTGGCACGACGGCAGCCTGAGCGCGCCGCAGTGGGAACGCGCGGTCGCCGCGGCGGTGGGCCGGATCCGGGCCGGCCAGCTGCGCAAGGTGGTCCTCGCCCGGGACCTGTTCGCCACCGCGTCCGCGGACATCGACGTGCGGCTCATGCTGCGCCGGCTGTCCGGCCACTACCCGGACTGCTACACGTTCGCCTGCGCCGACCTGGTCGGCGCCACCCCGGAACTGCTGATCCGCCGGCAGGACGCCGACATCAGCTCGCTGGTGCTCGCCGGAACATTTCCGCGCGGCCGGGACGCCGCCGAGGACGCCGCGCTCGGGGCGGCCCTCCTCGCCTCGGCGAAGGAGAACGAGGAGCACGAGTACGCGATAGCCGGCGTGCGGTCCACGCTCGCCGCACTCTGTGACCGGCTGGACGTGGACCCGGCCCCGTCGCTGGTGCGCTTCGCCAACGTACAGCACCTCGGCACCGGGGTCACCGGGCGGCTCGCCGCGCCGCAGGCCGACGCCGACCACTCGGTGCTCGCCCTCGCCGCGGCCCTGCACCCGACCGGCGCCGTGTGCGGCACCCCGGCCGAGGCGGCCATGGAGCTGATCCGGGAGCTCGAAGGAATGGACCGCGGCCGCTACGCCGGCCCGGTCGGCTGGATCGACGCGCGCGGCAACGGGGAGTGGGGCATCGCGCTGCGCTGCGCCGAGGTGGACGGGCGGCGCGCCCGGTTGTTCGCCGGCTGCGGCATCGTGGCCGGCTCGGACCCGGCCGCCGAGCTCGCCGAAACGCAGGTCAAGTTCGCCCCGATGCGGTTCGCCCTGGAAGCCTGACAGTCGTCTTCAGCTGGCCGCTGCCGCGGCGGCGGCAGCGGCCGCCTGTAGCTCGCGGCGCAACGCCGTGCCGGCCGCGCGGCTCGTGCGGACCTCCACCACCCGGATCCCCTTGCCGTGCAGCGCGGCGTCCAGGCCGCCCGCCCCGTCAACCGTGACGGCGGGGAGGCCCGCCGCGGCGGCCAGGCTCGCCACCGCCGCCCCGTGCGGCGTGCCGAACACGCGCTCGAACGGCCCGCCGAACTCGGCCTGCTCCAGCAGCGAGAAGATGCCCCCGCCGTCGTTGTTCACCACGACGAGGACGAGATCGGGCCGCGGCTCGTCGGGGCCGAGGAACAGGCCGGGCGCGTCGTGCAGGAACGCAAGGTCGCCCACCAGCGCGGCGGCGGGGCCGCCGCCGTCGCGCTGATGCGCCAGCGCGGCGCCCGCGGCGGAGGAGATCATTCCGTCGATGCCGCTCGCCCCCCGGCTGGCGAGCACGGTCAGGCCCGTCCGCGGCGCCATGTGCTGGTCGAGGTCGCGGATGGGCAGGCTGGACGCCGCCCAGAGCAGCCCGCCGTCCGGCAGGGCCGCCGCCAGGTCACGCGCGAGCCTGGGCTCGGAGAGAGAGTCGCCGCGATCGAGGACCGCGGACGCGGCGGCGCTGGCCGCCGCGTCCGCCGCCCGCCACGAGGCCAGCCACGCCGTCTCGGCGGGCCGGCGGGCCGCGCCGGCCAGCCGGACCACGCCGGCCAGGTCGGTCGCGCTTCGCGCCGGGTCCGCCCAGTGTCCCGGCCCCTGCGCGACCACCACGTGCCGGGCGCGCGCCGACTTCAGGTAGGCGAGCTGCGCCCGCGACAGGCCCGGACGGCCCGCCGACACGATGACGTCCGGGCGGTGGCCGGCCACGAACGCGGGCGAGTCGAGCAGGTAGGGGTAGGCGGCCAGGCTCATCGGCCCGGCCCGGGCGCCCGACGACGGCTCGGCGAGCACCGGCCAGCCGGCCTCCCCGGCCAGCTGCAGCAGGGCCGCCGGGTCGCCGCAGCCGTCCCCGCACACGACGACGCCGCGCTCGGTCCACGGCAGTTCCAGCGCCTCGTAGGTACTGGTTGTGGCAACCAGGCCAGAAGAGTGTCCTGGTTGTGGCAGCGAGGACAAACCCGCGCCGGGAAACCGGGTCCACGGCTCCCCGCCCGGGCGGCCATCCAGCGGTTCCGGCCAGTCACCAGCGCCCGCCCCGGGGTCCGGCGCACCGGGCACGAGCGGCTCGCGCAGGGCCAGGTTCAGGTGGACCGGCCCGGGAAAACCACCGTCCATGCCCGCGGCGGCCGCCCAGGCCCGGCAGGCCAGCGACCGCCAGTAGGCGTTCATCCCAGGGCGTCGCTCGGGCACCCCCACCTCGCAGAACCAGCGCACCGCGTCCCCGTAGAGCTTCACCTGGTCGATCGTCTGGTTCGCGCCCGTGCCGCGCAGGTCGGGTGGCCGGTCGGCGGTGAGCACGAGCAGGGGCACGCCCGCCTCGCTGGCCTCGATGACGGCCGCGTGAAAGTGCGCCGCCGCCGTCCCCGACGTGCAGACGAGGGCGACCGGCCGCCGGCTCGCCTTGGCCAGGCCGAGCGCGAGGAACGAGGCCGACCGTTCGTCGATCCGCACGTGCAAGCGAACGCCCGGCTTCCGCTCGGCGCGGTCCCACAGCGCCATCGCCAGCGGGGCGCTCCGCGAGCCGGGGGCGAGGACCGCCTCGGCGAGCCCGCACCGGGCCAGTTCATCCACGAACGTGCCCGCGAACGCGGTGGCAGGGTTCACGCCGCAGCCAGCCACTCGGCGGCCGCCAGCGCACGGGCGCGCCACGGCGCGGGATCCGTTTCCCACGCTGCGAAACGTTCTGAATCAAAACCGGGCCGGCGCACGGCCAGGGCACCTTCCTCCGCGGCCAGCGGCGCCGCGGTCACGTCGCCGGCCAGCAGGCTCATCGTGGCCAGCCCGCAGGCGTAGGGCAGCTCGGGCACTGCGGCGGCGAGCGCCAGCCCGGCGGCCAGCCCCACCGAGGTCTCGACCGCGCTGGACACCACCACCGGCAGCCCGCACGCGTCCGCCACGGCCAGCGCAGCCCGCACCCCGCCCAGCGGCTGGGCCTTGAGCACCACGATGTCGGCGGCGCCGGCGGCCCGCACCGCGAGCGGGTCCTCGGCCCGGCGGATCGACTCGTCGGCGGCCACAGGCACGTCCACCCTGCGCCGGAGCTCCGCCAGCTCGCCCAGGGTCGGGCACGGCTGCTCGGCGTACTCGAGGCCGAACCGGCCGAGCTCGCGCAGCGCGCGTTCGGCCTGGCCGACCCCCCACGCGGCGTTGGCGTCGACGCGGATCGCCCCCGTGGGGCCGAGCGCGTCCCGTACCGCCTCCACCCGGGCGACATCGTCCCCCAGGGACTGGCCAGGCTCGGCCACCTTCACCTTCGCGGTCCGGCACCCGGACGCGGTCACCAGGGCGTGCGCCTGCGCCGGGCCCACCGCGGGCACGGTCACGTTCACCGGCACCCGGTCCCGGACGGGAACGGGCCAGCCGACCGTCGCCGCCTCCAGCGCGCACCCGAGCCAGCGGGCGCACTCCCGCGGCCCGTAATCCGCGAATGGGGAGAACTCCCCCCAGCCGGCCGGGCCCTCGATCAGCGCGCCCTCCCGCACCGTGATGCCGCGGAAGCGGGTCCGCATAGGGATCGCGAACGCCCGCAGCCGGTGGAGCAGATCTGCCACGTCGCCGTAGCGCCAGGCGGTCACGGCCGCCGCGGGAACCTGGCGAAATCCGGCCGTCGCTTCTCCTTGAACGCGTCCCTGCCCTCCTGCGCCTCCTCGCTCATGTAGAACAGCAGGGTCGCGTCGCCCGCGAACTGCTGCATCCCGGCGGCGCCGTCGGTGACCGTGTTCAGAGCGCCCTTGAGCATGCGCAGCGCCAGCGGGGACTTCTCGAGCAGGTCGCGGGCCCAGGCAACCGTCTCCTCTTCCAGCTTGTCCACCGGTACCACGGTGTTGACCAGGCCCATCTCCAGCGCCTGCTGCGCGCTGTACTGGCGGCACAGGTACCAGATCTCCCTGGCCTTCTTCATCCCCACCGTGGCGGCCAGCAGCCAGGAGCCGTACCCGCCGTCGAACGAGCCCACCTTCGGGCCGGTCTGCCCGAACACCGCGTTGTCCGCGGCGATCGTCAGGTCGCAGCACACGTGCAGCACGTGGCCGCCGCCGATCGCGTAGCCGGCCACCATGGCGATCACCGGCTTGGGCGTGCGCCGGATCTGCACCTGCAGATCGAGCACGTTGAGCCGGCCGACGCCGTGGGCGTCGAGGTACCCGTCGTCGCCGCGGATCTTCTGGTCCCCGCCGGAGCAGAAGGCCTCGGTGCCCGCGCCGGTGAGGATGATGACGCCGATCTCCGGGTCGTCGCGCGCCGCGTTGAACGCGTGCGAGAGCTCGAACAGCGTGGTGGGCCGGAACGCGTTGCGCACCTCGGGCCGGTTGATTGTGATCTTCGCGATGCCCTCCGCCGTCTCGTAGACGACGTCTGTGTAGTCCTGGCCAGCCTCGGGTCCCGGCCGTTGCCACTCCATCACCGCTGACCCTCCCGTTCCGTGCGCGGTTACGCCCGTTAACCTTACGACGATGGCCGGCCGCCCCCTGCACGCACTCCTGCTCCCCCCCGCCGCCGGGCCCGGCCGCCTCCTCGCCGCGCTGGCCGCGGCGCTGGACGGCAGCGGCCCCGCGATCCTTCCCCTGGACCCCCGCCTGCCGCCGGCCCGGGTCGCGGACCTGCTGCACGCCTTCTCCCCCCAGGTCGTAGAAAAAGCAGAAGGTGCCGAACGTTGGCATCCGGCAACCCTTATTCGCACGCCGGCCGGATCCGGAACTGAATTGCCGCCCGGCACGGCGGTCGTGATCGCAACCTCGGGCTCGACCGGGGAATCCAAGGGTGTCCAGCTCAGCGCCGCCGCACTGCTGCACTCGGCGCGGGCCAGCCTCCGCCGGATCGGGGCAAGCCCCGGCGACCGGTGGCTGTGCCCGCTGCCCACCAGCCACATCGCGGGGCTCGGCATCCTGGTCAGGTCGCTGGTGGCCGGTACGGTCCCGGTGGTGACCAGCCGGCTCGACCGCTCAGGCCCGGACCTGGGCGCGTTCGGCTGCCGGTACACCTCGCTGGTCCCCACGCAACTGCGCCGGCTCCTCGACGCCGGCGCCGACCTGGCGGCGTTCGGGGCGATCCTGGTCGGCGGGGCGGCCGTGCCGGCCAGCCTGCTGGCGGCCGCCGCGGCGGCCGGGGCCAGGGTGGTCACCACCTACGGCATGTCCGAGACGTGCGGCGGCTGCGTCTACGACGGTGTGCCGCTGGACGGGGTCTCGGTGCGCACGGGCGCCGACGGCCGGATCCGGATCGCTGGCCCGGTGCTGTTCTCCGGGTACCGCAACCGCCCCGACCTGACCGCGGCCGTGCTGGACGACGGCTGGTTCGTCACCTCCGACGTTGGCCATCTCGGCGCGGACGGACGGCTGGCCGTCCGCGGCCGGGCCGACGAGATGATCAACACCGGCGGCGAGAAGGTGGCGCCCGCCGAGGTGGCCGCGATCCTCGAGGGCTGTCCCGGGGTGCGGGAGGCGGCCGTGTTCGGCGCGCCCGACGCCCAGTGGGGGGAACGGGTGACGGCGGCGGTGGTGCCCACTGACCCGGCCGCGCCGCCACGGCTGACTGACCTGCAGGCCGCGGTCCGCCAGCGAATGCCCGCCCACGCCGCGCCCCGCGCGCTGATCCTGGTGCCGGCGATGCCGCTGCTGCCGTCGGGCAAGCCCGACGTCGCCGCGCTGAGGGATCTCAGCGATGAACGCGGCCTGAACTGAACGGCGGACGGAACACAAATCGCGGGGGTTCCGGGGGGCTCGGCCCCCCGGGCAGTACCGCGGGCCACGGTGAGCCGGCCGACGGCCGACGAGCACGCGTCACCGCCACGGGAACAAACGTGCTCTTCGAGCGTTACTAACTATTGCCCGCGCTTCACGGTACCAGCCGAGTCAAGGGCCGCCGGAGACGGCGGCGCAAGGTGCGGGGAGCGCATCGATGCGTCTGCCCAGAGCGCGCACACCGAGGGAGGTGCTCATGCCGAGGACGCCTGCCACAGCCAAGCGACCGGCCGCTGAACGCACCACCGCCGGCGCGCCAACCAAGACTTCCGGCCAGCGAGCTGCGGCCGGGCCAGCCGAAACCCCCGTCCGGACCGGGGCTGGAACCAGTAAGGACGTTATGCAGACTGCCACGCAGACCGAGCCGGCCCTCGAGGAGATCGCCGACGTCGTCGGGATGGACGGCCTCGACGTCGCCGCCGCGGAGGCGGAAGCCGCGGCGCTGAGCGAGGCGGACGCGGTGAACGACGCTGAGGTGCTGAACGACGCCGCCGCGCCCGTGGTGGCCGAGGCGGACCTGGACGATCAGACCTCCACGATGGGCGACTCCGTCCACACCTACCTCAAGTCCATCGGCCGAACCAGCCTGCTCACCGCCGAGCAGGAAGTGAACCTGGCCAAGCGGATCGAGGCCGGCCTGTTCGCCGAGTACAAGCTGGAGACCGAGCCGGACCTGGACGACGACTACCGCCACGACCTGGAACTGGTGGCCGAGGACGGCAGGCGGGCCAAGGCGCACATGCTGGAGGCGAACCTGCGGCTGGTGGTGTCGGTCGCCAAGAAGTACAGCGACCGGGGTCTCTCCCTGCTCGACGTGGTGCAGGAAGGCAACCTGGGGCTCATCCGCGCGGTGGAGAAGTTCGACTACACCAAGGGCTATAAGTTCTCCACTTACGCGATGTGGTGGATCCGGCAGGCGATCCAGCGCGGCTTCGCGGATGCCGCGCGCACGATCCGGCTGCCGGTGCACGTCCTTGAGATGCTGTCCAAGCTGAGCCGGGTCGAGCGGGACATGCACCAGCGGCTCGGCCGGGAGCCCACCCCGGAGGAGCTCGCGGTGGAGCTGGACCGCACCCCCGACCAGATCGAGGAGCTGCTGCGCACCAGCCGCCAGCCGATCAGCCTCGACTCCACCATTGGGGAGGACGGCGAGACCAGCATCGGTGACCTCATCGAGGACGTCGACGCGCCCGAGGCGTCCGAGCTGGTGGACCGCCAGCTGATGGCCGACCAGCTGCGGAACGCGCTGGACGCGCTGACCCCGCGGGAGGCGACCATCATGGCGATGCGGTTCGGCCTCTACGACGGGAACCCGCACACCCTGGACGAGATCGGCCGCGCGCTCGGCCTGACCAGGGAGCGGATCCGCCAGCTGGAGAAGCAGTCCCTGTCCAAGCTGCGCCACCCCAGCCGCGCCCAGCCGCTGCTCGACTACGCCAGCTGACGCTGGTAACCGGCCCACACCGCGGCCACGCTGGCCGCGGCGGCTTCGGCCTGCGCGTACCCGGCCTGCGCGGCCGGGGCACGGCGCGACGAGTCGAGCAGGTTCGGCCCGATGGCGGCCCGGGCCGCCTCGTCGGGCACCACCAGGGCCACCGCCCGGCGGCCCCGGCGGGCGAGCCGCCGGCACTGCCGGACGGCGCCGGCCATCAGGCCGAGCCCCTGCCAGATCGGGGCCAGCACCACGATGCGCTCGCAGCCCGCCGCCAGGTCGGCGTTCGCGGCCGAACGCATTCCGCCGTCCATCCACAGCCGCCCGCTGATCCGCACCGGCGGCCACACCCCGGGCACGGCGCAGCTGGCGCTGACAGCCCCGATCAGGGTCGCGCCGCTGGCGGAGTCGAACGCGGTGAACTCCCCCGAATTGGCGTCCACGGCCGTGATCAGCAGCCGCTGGGATGGCCACTCGTGGCTGGGCAGCCAGGCCCCGATCACCGCGGTGCGCTCGGCCTCTGGCAGGTCCGGGCCGGCCCGGGAGACCCGTCCCATCCGGATCCGGGCCCTGCGGCGTGTCCCCGGCAGGAGGAACGCGAGCGCGTAGCGGGCGACCAGTGCCCGGCTCATGCCGGCGCTGACGTCCACCCCGTCCGGGGCGATCTGGGCCTCGTATAGCTCGGCCAGGCTGGTCCCGGAGGTCAGCTGCGCGCCGGCCAGCGCCCCCGCCGAGGTGCCTACCACCAGGTCCGCGCCGGCCAGGTCGAGCCCTTGCGCGGCGAGCCCGGCCAGCAGGCCCAGCTCCCACGCCACCCCGGTGATGCCCCCGCTGCCGAGGACCAGCGCTCTGTTCGTCACGGCCGTGGTCTTACCCGCCCGCGCGGCACGGGACGGCACGGTAACCTGCCCCGCGTGACTGTTGAGGTGCTCACCGAGGTGACCGAAGAGGTGGTCGAGGCGTTCGCCCGCCTCGTGCCGCAGCTGTCGGCGACGACGGTCCCGCCCGGCCGGTCCGCCCTGGACCGCATCGTCAGCTCATCCGCGGCCACGGTCCTGATCGGCCGCGTGGACGGGCGGATCGTCGGGACGCTGACGCTGGTGATGTTCCCGATCCCCACCGGGCTCCGGGCCTGGATCGAGGACGTGGTCGTGGACGAGTCGGCCAGGGGCCAGGGCATCGGCGAGGCGCTCTCCGTGGAGGCGATCCGGCTCGCCCGGGCGGCCGGGGCGAGAACCGTG
>Ga0207684_10002479_pt1 | contig 18566 bp, 25 predicted proteins | sample KBSK5501metaG_FD_184342 | JGI IMG/M metagenome (GOLD analysis project Ga0207684, IMG submission 184342) | Corn, switchgrass and miscanthus rhizosphere microbial communities from Kellogg Biological Station, Michigan, USA - KBS K5-50-1 metaG... | ecosystem: Host-associated > Plants > Roots >...
GGCCGACTACCTGAGGTAGTTGGCCTACGTGTTCTTCTCCCAGGGACGCATGCTCAAAGGCTCTTGCTGTTCATCACCAAGGCTATGGGCAGTCCAAAGCTCATCAAGTAAAGATTGCCGTTCTTGAAAAAAGTGACCAGTCCAGCCGGAGAGCCGAAGTGACAAGAGGGGGCAGGAGGGCTACTGCTGTTGGCTGCTGCTCATGAAACCGCGCTCCTGTCCCAATTGGAAGCAGTTCTGCCGATGACGCCGCTCAGCTTGGGTGTGTCTGAGCCTTCACCACGCCGTCTCTTTTACCCACGACGAAGTCTTTTACTCACGCTCTTGTTTTTGCCTAAGGGTAGGACTCCATCGGTTCTGGGAGTTACGCAGCTATACGGGAGGGGAACTGGCCGTGTTGACGGGCCGAACACATCCCTACAGTTATCGTCATACCGAACGCTTCCTGCTGCAGCTTTCCGCCGCCCAGGCTGATCAAGCGCTGACCGAAGCCTTGGCGCGGTGGCGAGCCTCCGTGTGGCAGGTGGAGGAAAGGAGTCCAGACGCACCTTCACCACACTTTTACGTGGACGGGCATCGGAAACCTGTCTACAGCGAGACCTTGATACCTCGCGGGTTGATTGGACGGCAGGGCCTGATTGTAGGCTGCCGTGCGCTTGTGTTACTACACGATGAGCAGGGATACCCTCTCCTGGTCACCACCCATCGCGGTGATCTGCATCTAACCTGGCGGCACGTCGTCGCACGTGGCTGGTCGTCGCGAACGAAGGACCAATTGAGCATGGTTACCGGACCAGTCAGCATCCCCTTGACCGGTTTGTCGGTCAGGGACTGCGCATAGATACTCCAACGGACCGTCATCGGCGCGGGACGAGAAACGTCTATGCTGGCTATATAGCATATCCGTTCTAAAAAGGGCGCTCATGTTGGCTCTACCGGTTCTTTTTCTTTGCTATCTCCTCATCAGAGAGATGATGTGAGGGTTTCTCACATGAAGTTTACTCTCTGAGAGTGGAACGGATATGCTCAGTAGCCAGCACACTGTCGTTTGTCTAATATCCCGGCGCGTTTCTGTCAGTAGGTGGTGGCGTTTGTAGAGCTTAGAAGCAGTCCCAGCCTCATCTGACCCAAAAAGAGCCTCTGACCCATAATGTGGCATATCATCTTCGCTCATCTCTTTGGTGCTTTTCAAAAAGAAGCCAATGATCAATTTTGTCGCCATAACATGGCGCGTGCCTAGTGGGGGTCGCTCTTCGTATCATCTTTTGCCAGATAAAATGGCGCAATCGGTATGCTCGCGGATCTCGCCATTCGAGCGCTCCAGCAGCAGGGCTTCAGTCTGCGCGAAATCTCGCGGCGAGTCAAGATCAGTCGGCAAACCGTTCGTCGCTTCGTCAGAGCGGAGTCCTTCCCTGAACGAAGCACACCGGCCAAAAAAGCCAGCATCCTTGATCCTTACAAACCATACCTTCTCGAACGCTGGCAGCAAGGCCGTTGGAATATAGCTGTTAAGAGGGATTACTTGTGATACCCTACCAACAGACCACACCGGTCCAACACATACTTCCCCAGATTGGGCAGCCACCGCTGGCGAGCAACACCAGTAAAGACAGGTAAAACAAGTGTCAGTTTGCCTTCTGGAGCCGTTTCCTGGGTTCGTCGTTCGGCCAGAAGTGACCGCCCAAATTGGGTAACAAAGTCATGGACCGGTGTGCAACAGACTACGTGAACAAGGAGCGCATCGAAACTTATGCGCGGGGCAACGTGACCAGTCGTGAAGTGTTTGCTGGCAGTGCGCGCCGTTATGGTCTGTATGCCATACAGCCATAAAGCAATGTGGCTGCTGGCAGAGTAACGAGCCTGCACCTCGTCGGCAATGCCCATCAATGCCAGTTCTTCTAACGCGGCTGTGACAATCCCGTCGCCACAGCGTTTATCGCGGGGAAAGGCAAAACGATCGACCAGCAATACATCAGCTCCCTGGTGGGCGAGGTGAAAGGCGGCTGAAGAGCCAGCTGGTCCAGCACCGACGACGAGGACATCAAAGCAATGGTGCACAGCCGCAGCAGGATCAACAGTGGATGGAAGTGCATGCTCACTCGTTAGAGCGCTTCCCCTCCTTAATGCTGCTTGGTGCCAGCTTCGGTGCGAAAACTGATAGCCAAGCGGTTGAAGCCATTAATAGCAACAATGGCCAGCGTCAGATCTACCAGTTCCTTCTCCGTGAACTGCTGGCGTGCCTGCTCATATACCTCGTCAGGCACATGCCCATTCGTGATCAGTGTCACTGCCTCGGTCCACGCCAGCGCCGCCCGCTCACGTTCCGTATAGAACGGCGATTCGCGCCAGGCATCGAGCAGGTATAAGCGCTGCTCACTCTCGCCCTTCGCCCGCGCCTCCTTCGTATGCATATCGAGGCAGAAAGCGCAGGCGTTGATCTGCGAGGCCCGTATTAGGACAAGATCGAGCAAGGATGGCTCCAGGCCACACTCGTCCAAGTAGGTCTTCAACCCAAACATCGCTTGTAGCACGCCAGGGGCGACTTTCCCATAAGCAATCCGTTGTTGCATCTCTCGTTCTCCTTTCTCATCGAGATGTTTGCCCTGAAGCTGAGAGGGTGTTCTGGGACAGAAAGCTTCGTCGAGCGACAACGAACACATACCGGCCTGTTAGGCCCGTCTATGAGTTTTACAACGTGAGCATGAAAAACCCTCTGCTCCTCAGGGACCAATCACCGTAACCACAGCCTTGTTAGACGTGCCAGTTCCTGCGGGCGCTGTACAGGTCGCTGTAACTGTGTTATGAGGCCCGCTCACTGGTGGTAGGGGTGGGCCATTGACCAAGGTATAGTTGACCGTGTGCTCAAGCGTCGAGAGCACTGTTATCGAATATTGGCCCGAGGCTCGCTCGGTGATGTTCCCGTCCACCACACCCTTCCCATTGGGATCAGCCAGGGAGAGTGCTTCACTCACGTCCTGATCAAGGGTAGTCTGCAAGGGATAGGCACCATCCCTCAGATGACGCAGGGTGCGTTCCAGGTTCGAGGCGCTCAGCGCAACCGGGCCAAGCCAGGGAGCGGGAGAATGCACAGGAGTGCTCATCCGATGACCTCTCGTTCACCACGAGCTCTCGTGCTTACGCGTGCTTCGCCGACTTGATCGCATAGCCCATATACGACACCGAGGTATCCTTGCTTTGCTGCACGTGTAAGCGTGAACCCAACTCTGCAAAGGACAGCTCGCCGCGTTTGTGCTGGCGCAGGGAGCCGATGATGGCCATGGGAGAAGCTGCCGGTTTCAATCCGACAATCTCCTGGCTCGCCAGTCCCTGCTGCCGCATCAGCTCCTGGAGTCGTTGTGGCTTGATGAACATGGTCCAGTCGTGTGTCTTGGGGGGCATGACGCTCGTGAATTTCCACTCCTGCAAGAGTTTGATCGCGATGAGCTTGCTCTGCAACGTCTGGTTGATCGTGTCATAGAGGAAGAGACCCCCCCCTCTCAACACACGGCTGATCTCCGCGAGCACTTGCGCCAGGTCGTTCACATGCTCTAAGACGTCGCAGCAGTACACGAGATCGAAGGCCTCATCGGCAAAGGGAAGCGCTTCGCCGACGCCCACGCGATACTCGATATCCAGGCCGGATTGCCTGGCATGAGCGCGTGCGGTGGCAAGAGAGGGTTCCGACGGATCGATGCCGGTCACCTGACAACCCAGCCGGGCAAATTCCTCTGCCAACAGTCCCCCACCACACCCGACATCGAGCGCCTTTTTCCCCGCCGGGTCCACTCCCACCTGCTTGAGCAACACCTCGCGGAAGTAGCCAAAGCGACCGGGATTCGCCGCTGTCCGCAGGATGTTAAGAAAGCCCTGCTCATCCCACCAGGTAGAGCTAAGACGGTTGTAGATCTCATTATCAACTGGCATGGGTGTTGTCTCCTCTCTTGTAGCTTTCCAGGCTGTACACTAGCATATCCTGGAACTCTCTGTGCTCACTGTAGCATGGCATCGTGCCGGCGGAGACCGTACCCGATGAGACGCGGCTCGAAGCCCTCGCTTTCACCAACTGTCCTCCCAGTCCAGTGGGTTGCCACCTCTTCCCTTGGAACGAGTCTCTTCATGACTGATCTCCTTTCAGGAATTCTCACTTTCTCGTGATGGAATGAATAAAGGCCTCAAAGGCCATACCGAAGGACCGGCAGGTCAGCCAGGAAGCCACGTGCCATGGCCGGGTAGTGGGCCCCCATCTCCTGAGTCACTTCCGCCTCGGCGGCGACGATGCCCTCGGCGAGTGCCCGCTGCTGGTGCCGCCAATCGGGCGGCTCCGCGTATGTTTCTACCACAAAGCTGGCGTCCGCGAGGAGGTGGCGGTGGTCGGCGATGCGCGCGGACTCCCGTACGACAGGGAGCGGGTGTGTCCGCGGGGCTGAGTCTTCGCGTTGTTCCCAGGTCGTGAAGGCGAATCGACCCCCTGGACGCAGGATGCGCGCCACCTCGCGGACGGCAGCGGCCTTGTCGGGGACGAACGGCAACACATCCAAACTCATCGCCGCATCGCAGGACGCGTCTGGCAGGCCGGTTGCCGTCACGTCACCCACCTCAAAGCGCGCCTGCTCACTCAGACCCAACTCCGCTGCCCGGCGCCGTGCCAGCTCGATCCCGACGGGGGACAGGTCGATCCCGATCAGGTTGGCCCCGGTCTGCTGGGCGACCCACACACTGGGTCCACCATGACCGCAGCCCAGGTCCACCACTATCTGGCCTGGTCCCACCCCCAGGGCACTCGCCAGGCGCTGCAACGTGGTGCGAGAGTAGAAAGCGTTCGGCTGAACGTCGGCAGGGTAGTCATCGTCGAAGGCTGCTCGATAGATGTGTTCCACCGTGGCGCTCTGCATCCGCCCGCTGTGGGAGCGATCGAACGCCTCGGCGGTACCCGGTCGGTCGTTGTTCCTAGCCATTGGTTCTTTCTCCTTATTGACCACCAGGTTTGGCAAAACCAGGGAATCACTCTCCATTTGGACGCGACTTCCGGGCAGTCTGCCATCCCGCACAAAAATGGTTGGTCGATCGGTGACAGTATGCCCCACGTCTGTAGCGCATCATACTGCCACAAGCCGACTAACCGTTCAGTACTGCAAAAGGCACTGTGTCACTAGAAGTGTTGAAGGACCTCATACCACTCCACGGAGGGAGGCTCGGCTATCAGATCACGGATCTGGGCACCGAATTCCTGCATGGCCTGGCGCAACTGCGCCTCGTCTGGCTGATCGCTCCATACCCCCACCGCCAGTGTGGTATCCGTCGCTCGATCAGCCGCCTGGTAGGCCTGCTGGAACCCTGGCCAATCCCTGGCACGCGAGCCGTAGAAGTCCTTCCACTTCTGGGCGAGCTCTTCAGCCTTCCCAGGTTGTACTTTTGCTTGGACAGTAGACAGGTACATCACATGTTCCTTTCTGCGGGGTGGTGAAAGTGGACTGACCACTCGCTTCCTCCCCTCATTGTGCATTTCTAACTTCTTCCGAAATAATCATCTCAAGCGTTTCTGGAACACCCACTTCTCTGATTCCCACTGGCAAGTATACCTGCCTCTTACCATCCTCACCAGGAAAAATACCCACATCTTGCCTACATCTTGCATGAAAGATGTGCTATACTCTTGAGGAAATGGCGTTCCCCTCATGCTCCCAGAGGACGTGAAGAGCCATGAGTGACCAGCAGACTTCCTTTGGCATCTTACTCAAGCGTTACCGCATGGCGGCGGGTCTCACACAAGAGGCACTCGCTGCATGGGCTGGGCTGAGCGCTCGCACGATTGCTGATCTTGAGCGCGGCATCAACCGCACCCCCCGTCACGACACGTTCGAGTTGTTGATGACCACTCTGGACCTGACTGTGCAGCAGCGGGCCCTGTTCGTAGCAACGGTGCGGCCGGAAATGACGGCGACGGTTAATGGAAGCCGTCCCCCGTCCCGGATTCTACTTCCTCCCACCCCCTTGATTGGACGTGAACAGGAGATGGTGCGTGCCAGAAACTTCCTGCAGCAGAATCGGGCGCGCTTGCTCACGCTCACCGGACCGGCAGGCGTCGGCAAAACGCGGCTCGCGATTCAGATCGCGCAAGAACTGGGCCAGCAGTTCGCTGACGGAGCCCCGTTTGTTGCGCTGGCCGCCCTTCGTGATGCAGCACTGTTGCCAGAGGTGATCGGCGAGGCCCTGGGACTTCACGTCTCGTCTGAGGGGGAGATGTCGCAGCAGGTGACTCTGTTCCTGCAAGACAAACAGCTCTTGCTGGTCCTCGATAATTTCGAACACCTCCTGGAGGCGACTCCGTACGTGGCCGACCTCCTTTCACTGTGTCCCGACCTCTCCGTCCTGGTGACGAGCCGCGTACCCCTGCGCCTGCGGGCCGAACAGATTCTCCCGCTGACTCCGCTTCCGCTTGCAGATGCCATCAGGCTCTTTCAAGAACGAGCGCTGGCCATGAGGCCAGGGGGAGTGTATGCCGAACATCAGGTCGCTGCCATCTGCGAACGCCTGGACCGCCTTCCGCTGGCGATTGAGCTTGCGGCCATGCACGTGAACACCTTCTCTTTACCGGAGTTGTATGACCGTCTGACTCATCGCCTGGCGCTCCTGCGAGATGGGCCCAGAGACCTGCCAACACGGCAGCAAACGATGGAGGAGGCCATTGCCTGGAGCTACGACTTGCTGAGCGAGAAAGAGCAGCAGTGTTTTCAGGCGCTCGGGGTGTTTGTGGGAGGCTGGACACTCGAGGCGGCGGAAGCAGTCTGCCAGACCGGGGAAGAGAAGACCCCAGAAGAGACGATCCTGGCGCTCGCTGCTCTCGTGGATGCCAGCCTGGTGCAGGGAGACATACCGCTGGCCGGCCCGGCGCGATTTGGAATGCTGGAGTTGATGCGAGAATATGCTCTGCAACGCCTGCACGCAGCGGGGGAAGAGGAATCGTACCAGCGGCGACACGCCGCCTATTATGCTCAGCTGGCGGAGCGTGCTTCATCAGAGGTACCAGGGCAGAGCGTACAAGACGCGTTGCTGCTCCAGGAAGTCCCCAACTCTCGTGCGGCAATAGGGTGGGCGATAGAGCAACAAGATGTCGCATTGGGCTTGCAGTTGGCGCGCTTTTGCCTGGGAAGCTGGTTGAGCCAGGGCCGGATAAGCGAGGCTGAAGGAACGCTCGAGCGCGTGCTGACGCTGAGCCGGCAAAGCGGCGCGCAGAGCGTCCTCTTCGCACCCCGCGCAGTAGTGCTGTACGCATTCGGATCAATCCTGCTGGGACGAGGAAAGACGGAGCGGGCGCAGGCGGTGGCACGCGAGGCCCTCTCCCGTGCCCAGAGGAGCGGGGACCACTGCGGCATCTGTAGCGCCCTGGCCATCCTGGGTCAGCTCGCACAGCGGGGCGGGAACCTCGACGAGGCAGCAGCCTTCTTCGCCGAAAGCGACGAGCACGCCACGCTCGGAGGCTGTTCAGACCTGCGAGGTATTACCTTGCGCAATCTCGCTGAGCTCGCGCGGCTGCGGGGAGACCTTGTGCGTGCCACTGCACTGTACGAACAAGCCCTGGTGATCGTAGGGGCCAAAGGCATGACCTTTAATATCGCCTTGTTCACGACGCTGCTGGGCCACCTGGCCTCTCAGCAGCACAACTACGCGCTGGCCAAATCTCGCTACCGGGAGAGCCTGGTCGTCTTCCGGTCCTTTGACAGTCCGACCTTTATGGCCTGGTGCCTGGAAGGCTTGGCTGCTGCTCTCACTGCAGAAAGGCAGTACGCGCAGGCAGCACGCTTCTGCGCAGCAGCGGTGACCATGCGTAAGCAGATGCAGACACCACTTCCATCATCTGAACGCGATGCGTTTGAGCAGACGATGGCTACCGCAAAAGCAGCGCTTGGCGAGCCTGCTTTTGCAGAGGAGTGGACCACAGGCACCGAACTCACGCAGGATCAAGCCATTGACTACGCTTTGTCAGATGCGTGTACCTGAGAGCGGGCAAAAATGCCACTATTGTGCCGCATAGGCTTTCGTATCGACCACATATCTTGGCGGAAAGGAAGGGATGCTGACGAAAAAGAGAGGAGGCAACAGGAAAAAAGAGCGACGCTCTAGGTATGCCAGCTTATGTGGCGGAGGCGATCTGCTGAAGGCGCTTGGCAGCGTGGCACTTTTCTTGGCAAACGGTATTTTATATCGGACAAATGACACACACCCGTTTTCTTCCATGGACGAGAGGAACAGGTTACTTCTCTGCTTGGTTGATGAGAGAGGTGTAGGCACGTTTATTGAGCATTGGCTTGCCTGTTCTCGCGTTTCCTGACCTTGTAGGTCTTTTGATGAAGGCAAGATGGGAGATGAGAGCGATTGTACTGGCACAACTCTCCGATTGTGTGAATAGATGTCCCAAGTAGCCTGCACAAGGGCTTTGCGTTCTGAAATGCCCTCAGAGGAATGGTCCGAACGAAACGCTCCCCCTGTTGACCAAAAAGTCTTGCGGCCGTAACCAACAGCTGCCCAAGTGCAACTGTTCCTATGAGTGAGCAGGGAAAATCCAGGGTGGTCTTCCCCCTCTGGAAGCAAGCTGACCTGGCATGCCGATGCTCTCTTTGACAAAGGAAGGAAGCGAGCGTGATGAAACTCCTAGCTCTCCTATTCTGATACGAGATCAATTATTTGAAAGTGAGGTCAACATAGGCGTTTCTCTTGACGCTCACGGAGAAGCGTCGCGATCTCATTCGTTGCAGATGTGACCGCCATTGGCGCTCTGATGCTTGCAGCGTCGAATGGGAATACCTTCCGTGCCAAGATTGAGGGATTGAAACGTGACTGCCCGGTTCGGCAACACCGGGACCATCAGCTCTTGACCATGGAATAACAAGGAGGAACAGATGAGAAAACTACTAAGGGCCATCCTGCCGGTCGCCGTTGTGCTGGCGCTCTCGCTCTTGACCGGGAGCGTGGTGACCCGCGCGGCCAATGCGGCGACGAAACCCGACTGGGCCGGCAATCCTCGGATCGATGCGACTGGGGACCTCGTCGTCAGGCTCCTGAACGGCAGCTTGAGCGCACCCTCGGGGCCCTCGCACCAGGGAACTGCGTGCGCCGCCGAAGCAAGCGCCACCGGCAACATGCAAGTGAACTGCTTAGCCGAGGATAACGGATCCCCGCAGAACACGCAGAGCGAGACCAGCGTGGCGGCTTCCAGCGACAAGGTGGTGGTCGGGTTCAACGATTCGCTGGTCTGCTGTATCCCGGCGCTCAACTTCACCGGGTACTCGGTTTCCACCGACGCCGGGAAGACCTTCACCGACATGGGCGATCTGCCCTGGAAACCCACCGTTCAACCGACCGGAGATCCAGCGGTGGCGCACGATGCCTCGGGCAACTTCTACTTTGCGAGCCTGGCTCTCAGCTCGGATGGCCTGGGAGCGCATTCCCTGATCAGCTTCTACAAGATGCCTGCCGGAACCAACACCTTCCAGCTGGTCTCAGTCCCGGTCGACGTCGGCAGTGGGATCAACTTCTTCGCCGACAAGGACTACCTGGCGGTGGCTCCCGACGGGAGCGGGCACCTCCACTTCTACATCACCTGGACGTTCTTCTCGCGTGCTCCCCAGAGCCCCATCATGCTGACCGACTCCACCGACGGCGTGCACTGGCGGACCACCATGCTCTCGGGCTCGCTGGCCTGCGCCCAGGGGTCGAACCCTGTCCCGCACGGGGGCACCCTGTTCGTCTCGTGGGAGGAGAGCGTCCCCGAGGGGTGCACGAACTTCACCGTCACTGCCGCCAACGAACGGATGGCGACGTTCGACGTGGCCAACGCAACGGTGCTGGGCATCACGACCATCGCGCCGGTCAAGGGGTCCGGTGACAAGATCGTGGCCTGCAACAACGCGCAGGACCTGCGCGAGGTCATCGAGACGCAGACGGGGCACGACGCCCGCAACTTTGAGATGCCCAGTACGACCATCGACCAGCACGGCGTCCTCTACGCCGTCTGGAACGACCGTCCCGCCGGCGTGGGTGGGAACAACACCAACGCCACCAGGATTTTCCTGAGCTTCTCGCGGGACGGCAACAAGACATGGAGCGCGCCACAGCAGATTAGCGCCAGTCCCAACACGGTGACGATGAACGATCGCTTCCAGCCCTGGATCACGGCCGATGGCAGCGGGCTACATGCCATGTGGTATGAGCGGGTGCCCGGCACCCCCGTCGACCTGATCCAGACCAACAGGGAAGACCTGAGCCTGGCAACGGCCACGGCCGGCCCGAAGCCGACAGGCGAGGTGAAGCTCAGCACGGAGGCCTTCCCGATCGTGCAGACCAACCCGCAGCAGGATCCGGTCATTTCCTTCTGCTACATGGGCGACTACAACAACGTCACTTCGAATGGCACCACCCGGTTTGTGACGTGGGGTGATAACCGCAATGTCGTCACCACCTCGGCAGGGGTGACGGAGCACCAGCCCGACGTCTTCTTACAAAGCTACTAATCGCCAGAGGGGAGGCCGCCATGTGGTGGCCTCCTCCTCCCTGTGCTGGCTACTTGGGGGTAGAACTACACTAAGATATTGTTGGCGAATTCGCTTTTCGTGCTTGGAACGCTCAGGATTCGTGCTCAGCATGAGGCTTGTTTTTGAATTCGCCAACAATGCCCCATGCGCTCTCCGGCGCACCACCGCGCATGAAATTGATTTTGCCCTACCCCTAATTTCAGGGGAATATCACGTTGGGTGTACCACCAGGGAGTATCCAGCATATAGGAGGGGTCGTGTACCCACTCCGGGCAAGATTGGTGATGGAGGTCACACAGGTATTCGACAGATGCCGCGCAAAAAGCTCCCCAACGCCGGGTAGCTTCGGTTTCCTGCTCTGGCTTGATCAAAGGGTCTTTTACCAGGTCAGGTCGGATATGCTTGGCATAGCCATACCAGGCGTTGGAAAAATCTCCTAGCGCCGTCCAGGGGTCTTCTCCCTGGCAAATGCGTTGGTAGGCGTAGGCCATGGTATCGATCGTGGCAGGGAGCGCTGACGGTTCTTGGTACCGGTCAGCGTAGTCTTGTGACATCAGACGTAGGGTTTCAAAGTTCATGGTCAGGCCCCTCTCCCAAAGAGTTGGTTTAGAGCATTTTCGATACTTTCGGTATTCCTCTGTTGCCCCTCTGGTAAGATGTACCGATCTAATAGCTGTTGAGCCTGTTGGCGTGTTCGGATCTTCGTTTTCGGAAGTAGTATAGCACAATCCTCAAGGTCTTTCTGGCGTCCCGCAGTGATTTTGAGAGCCAGGATATACTCGACTTTCGGGATGTAGACATGCAGTGGGCCAAACCGTTTCCATAGCTTGCCGTCAGGCACGATCACTTCATCGTACATCAGCATCTGAGCAAGATAGTTCAACCAGTTAGCATCGAGATCGTGTTTTTGCGTGATGACCTGGACGCTCTCACGCAGCGGAGCATAAGCCCGCTGAAATCCCTCTTCGTCGAGCCAGAAGATGTCGATGTCTTTGGTGGGACGGGGTGCATTGGCGAGGAGGAGCATATATGCGCCTCCGATCAGAAGGACGCGAACCGGCTTCTTGAGTCCTCGGTTTTTTAGCTCTGAACGAGGTAATGTTCTATGTCTTCTGCTTCCATCTTTGCCTCCCGGATTATGTGCCTCAGAAGTAGATTGTTTTTACTCTACACCAAAGCGAGCCAGTGTGCCACTGGTCTGAAGCCAGGCGTGAATATGGCGAGTCCTTGTTTTGGGCGCCAGGGTTGCCTTTACCCACTGAGCAGAGGAGCTTGCCAGGGATAAGTTACTCGCTCCACAGACTCATCGGGTTGCCGTGTGAGCGCCTGAGCGATGAGGTACCGGTAGCGCTTGCTGGTGGACTGATCGGGATAGCCCAGCAGTTCCTGCAGGATGAACGGCTCGCCCCCGGTCTGAAGATACCGCAGCGCAAAGCTCTCGCGCAAAAGAGAGGGATTGACGCCTCTCCTCATAATCCCGGCCCGTTTCCTGAGCCGAGCAAATAAGAGCGCCATTCCATTCCTGCTGAGTGGACGCCCCGTCTCGGAGAGGAAGAGATGATCATCGCTGGCACCTCTTTGCGCTCTACACGCTACTGCCCATTGACGGTAGGTATCCAGATACGTGAGCAGGTGACGCAGCCCCTCGTGCCCTAGGCTGAGCCGCCGCGCCTGTGCGCCTTTCCCCCGTATCAACAGAATGCCCTGCTCCCGGTCCACATCGGAGAGGCGCAACACGCAGACCTCCGAGACACGCATGCCGGTGTCAAAGAGCAGCCAAAGGATGGCACGGTTGCGCATCGTGGCGCGCTCTGCCAGCACGTCGGTTTTCCTTGCGGAGTGGCAGGCGAGCAGCAGGCCTTCCCATTCCTCAGGTGTCAGCGGGTGAAGCATGCGGGTTTCCAGCTTGGGAAGGGCAAGGTGCGCAAACGGGGTGGCATGCAGGTCCTTGCGATGCACCAGCCACTGACAAAAGGCCCGCGCCGAGCGCACGTAGGACTCAACCGTGCTGGTCTGGAGCAAAGGGCATCTGGCGCTGGGGGTCCGAGCGAGGAACGCCACCCAGCCGCGCACCTGCGCTTGCGTGATCTGGCCAAGCAGGAGGCACTGGTGCTCGGTGAGCAGATATCGCTGGAACAACTCCAGGGCGTGCTCGTGCCACTCGATGGTTTTTGGACGGCGGTGGCGGCTCCTCTGATCTTTTAGATAGTCCTGAATGGCTTGCTCAATGGTCAGCGTCGAGGGAATGTGGCGAGATCGTGTGCTGCTCGTAGGAGCGAGGGACACCTGAAGCTGCTCACCTCTCGGCAGGCAACTGCTTGGGGCGACCGTACACCTTATCGTTGCCTCGTCCGCAGTTTGTTGAGGCGGGAATGGCCTTTTTTCCTCGGGTTGCTGGGCAAGTGTCACAGAAGAGCAACCAGTACCTGCGGCAGTCGCTGGAACATGGCGGTCTGCCTCTTGCTCAGGCTGGACCGGCGAGACGGGATCAGGAACACGCGCGTGAACTACCTGCTCCGGCCATGACTCCTCCAGGATCCGAGCTATGGCTGGAGCACGCCCAGAGAGACAGCGTTCGACGCAAAAGGGGAACACCGCCACGGGAGAAGTCCCTTCGGCATCTGGAGAGGTGCTCGTGTCCGAGGCAAAGAGCGCCTGTTGCAAGTCTTGCAGATGGTGAAAGAGCCGAAGTGGGTCCAGCACCTGGGCCACCCGCAGCAACTCCTGCTCCTTGGATGCCGGCAGAACTTTAAAAAGCAGGAGCCGTTGCAACGGGGTTTTGGCCGCGTCATAGACCCGACGCACTTTTCTCCCGTCGTATTGTGTGGCTTGCAGCTTCATGGAGGGCTGAAAGCCGTTCACGTACAGACGCAGCGCCTGGTACACCTCGCCCAGTTGCCGGTAGGCGCGTTCTCCCTCCAAGCGATCATAGCCGATCACCTGGCGCACGATGGCCCCGTTCTTCTGGTCGACAAAGCATTGATCGTTCTTGAGACCCTCGCGTCCTCGCGTAAAGGTGATGTGTTCCTGTTCACAATAGGTCAGCAGGGGATCGTTGATGAATTCACACCCATTATCGGCGTCCAGCCCCAGGATGGGAAACGGAAAGCAGGCTCGCTCCTGCTGCAACGCGCACAGGACCGCCTCGGCGCTTTTGGAGAGCAGGGGCAGGCATTCGGTCCATCCGGTGGCAAGATCGGTGAGGGTCAGCGTGTAGAGATAACTTCCCTCGGTCTGCGCACCACAATGTGCCACCAGGTCCGCCTCCAGAAAACCGGGTCGGGTCTCATTCCACTGTGCGAACGTGCGGACGGGGATCTGCTGTTTGAGCAGCGTCCCGGCGTGCGTCGTCGACATGCCATGCAGGCTCTGCGTGCGGGGTGCGCGCAGGAGGCGGTCTGCTGTGGCGGCACTCATGGAGAGCAGTTGGCTGCGGCAAGCCTCGCTCAGCTACAGGTGCCCATGCCTCTCCAAAGCATCGATGAGGGTTGGCAGAAACGGCATGAGCCGCTTGCTACAGATCCGATTGGACGCTTGCCAGGCCAGGAAGAGGGCGTCTTGGACCTCTGGTCCGTAGCGGCGTTGCCGCCGCGGCCCGGGTGGGTGCTGTCCCTCTTCTGAATGGTTGAGCAGCCACATCGCATAGCGGCGGACGTATCCCGTCGTGGCAGCAATCTCGTCGAGCAGCGCCCCTTTTTGTGCCGCGGACGCCCCACGATAACGAGGGACCATCTGTTGGAGCAACTCGCGCCTCGTTTGAAAACTCAACGTCAATGACACGTCTCCCCTCCTCGAGAAATACAAGAGCACATGGCTTTTTGACCAGACGCTTGCCATGCTTGCCTCATCTCCTCAAATCTGCCTCACTTACTGTTTACAACGAAGAGGAGGTGCCGGAGTCTGAGAGGAGAAAAAGCAGGTCTGGACGCACTCGACGTGACTCCCATCCTTTGAAGTGGGTGGAGTGGGAACTGGTTGCAAAGGCAGATTTTGGTGAGGCAATGCGTGCCACGAAGGCAGGTGCTCACGAGGTTTCGCACTCATCAGCAGTATACACCTCTTTTCGAGATAAGGCAAAACGTTGTGACAACTCCTTTCGAACGCTGAATTAACGAAAGGATGTACGAAGTAGCCAGTATAGCCTGTGATAATCGCAACTTTTCCGTTTACTTGCATAGGTGTGCGACCTGAACTTTCTCTAGACAAGCAAATGTATGGGGGAGTCCACCACTTCTGCTGGCCTGCCTGGCCTTCCGTTCCTCCTTTGCGCCCTCCGTCAGCTTCATGCATTATAGGCCCAAAAAGTACACCACACCTTCATTTCCAGGCCCCCAGGCCTCAGCCACTCTTGAGTATGCTCAAGATGTGGTATCATGACTGCGAGCTCAGATCGTCATGCCACACCCATTTTCATAGAAGGAGAGACATGTCTGAACGCGTCGTAGCTCTCCTCGCGCGCGCCCAAAACGACCAGGACTTTCGGACGAGCGTGCTTCGGGCAACACCAGAAGAATCGACCAACCTTGGATTGAAGCCAGGCCAGCAGGCGGTCCTCGTGAGCAATCTCTGGCTCAGGAGCCCGTTTCGCCCAGAGGCCCTCCCCGACTGGGATGCGTGTTACGGGCACGCTTTCTCCTGGGTGGATTACCGCTCACAGGTGATTCCCTGGACTCCGTTCAGCACCCCTCTTCACCACACAACAGTCGCTTTCATCACCACAGCAGGCGTCCACCGATGCGAAGACCCGCCTTTCGACACGCAGGACGAGGAGCGGGGTGATCCCTCCTACCGGGTCATTCCCACAGCAGCTGCTGGAGAAGCCTTGTGTGTGAAGCACCACCTGGGCCTCGTCGGACCTGGCAAGGATGGCGACACCAATCATTTGCTCCCAATGCGCGTGGGGCGACAACTCTCGCAAGAAGGCATCATCGGCGCGCTCTCCGCCGAACACTACAGCTTCATGGGCTACATCCCACACACGCAGCCTTTGCTCAAGCGAACTGCACCTGAGGTTGCACGGCGCCTACGTGCGGAGCAGGTGGGCGCAGTCATCCTCATCCCGGTCTGACCGCTCTGTAACCAGTCAGTTGGACTGATCGCGCGTATAATCGAGCAGGCAGGCATCAGCACGGTCTGCTTCAACCTGCTGCTGGCAACGCCCTCGCAACAGGTACGCCCGCCACGTACCATCTGGCTGCCCTTTTTTCCCTTTAGCCTGCCGCTTGGGGCTCCCGGGAACGAACCCCTGCAACGCCGACTCGTCCTGGATGCCCTCCAGATGCTCTCTACCTGCCCGACCCCAGGTACAGTCCTGCGCCTTCCCTACACCGTGTGGGGTCCGAACGGAGGAGCAGCTTGACGCATCCCACATGCTCAAGCGTGACAGACCTGTCTCACTACGCCTGCACCTTTTCGGCCTCCGGGAAAGTAACCGTCATCGGCATTCCCGACCCGTTCAATGTCATTGTCCAGTATCTCATCGCGGTTGCTAAAAGCTCCCCGCACCCCTCGGATGCACAGGCCTTTGTGAACTTTGTGCTCTCTCCGGCCGAACAGGCCATCATGAGGAAGTACCAGTGTATCCCGGTCAGCGCCTGGATGGAGCTCCTCTCAACGCATCTGCCATTGTTGAAGGGAGTCTCGGGAAACAAGATCTGGGGCTGCTTCTTCAGACAGCGGTTAAGGACGAGCGTGAGGTTGCTTCCTCTTCCCACAACCTGCCCCTCCCGGACACAGAGCCACGCGCGCTCTGCTGTGATTGCCCTGCTTCAGAAGAGGGTGTATAGTAGAGGGGATGGTGTAGCAACCAGAAAGATCCGAGCCGTCCTCGTTCGGCTCCTGTTGTCTCTACTTTAGATGAAGAAGGAGGGTATTCCCATGCCATTTCGTTTTAGCGCGCGTAATCAGTTACAGGCGAGGGTGAAGTCGGTCAAGCTCGGTGAAGTGATGGCCGAGGTGATTGTCGAGCTCCCAGACGGTCAAGAGATTGTCTCAGCTATTACCCGCACCTCTGCCGAGAGCCTGAACCTCAAGCAGGGAGACGCTGTGCTCGCGATCATCAAATCGACAAAGTTGATGACGAGAGAGGAAGGAAGAGAAGAGTACGATGGACCAGACGAACGATGTTTTGAAAGATGATGAGCAGTCAAGGTCTGCGGGAGGGATGGTCGTCTCTTTGCATGTGGCGCCCTCGGCAGATATCCCCATGACCTCGCTTCTCTCAGCGCAGGTGGTGCCGGGGAGAGGCATGGTCGGCGACCGCTATTACCTGCGGCGCGGCAGAGATGCCGCGTATGACGAGTTGACTTGTGATGTCACGCTGTTCGACCAGCGCCTCCGGCAGTTCGCGACGCAACAAATCCATTCCCACTTCCGCAAGAGGCTCCGTAATCAGGATGCGCGGCGCATCCCTGTCCTCCACTTGAAATACAACCATGACAATCTCTCTCCTTCCAAGCTAGGCACGCTAGTTCTCAGTCAAAGAAGTATTGATAAGAAATAAGAGAGGCCCTATCCTTGAGAAACACATTCAAACATTCTCAAGGAGACCTCCGTGAAAAAGTCTATCGTGAGATTAACCCAGGAACAACGGCAAGACTTACACCATATGGTCTCGACAGGAGAAGAGGCAGCACGCAAGTTACTGCATGCACGGATTCTCTTGAAGGCCGATGCAGGAGAACAGGGACCAGGATGGACAGATGAACAGATCAGCGAAGCCCGTGGCGCGTGAGCACGTCAACGCTAGTGCGGGTGAGACGAGAATGTGCTGAGCATGGGTTGCAAGCCGCGCTCACGCGTCGTTCGCTCAGTCGCAGTCGTCCTCGACGATTGGATGGGGAACACGAAGCCCATGTGGTTGCGCTGGTATGTTCAGTGCCTCCTGCTGGGCGGGAACACTGGAGTCTGCGGAGGCTTTCTGATCGCTTAGTCGAGTTGGAGGTGGTTGAGCAGGTCAGCCATGAGACCATGCGGCAGGTGTTGAATAAGAATGAACTCAAGCCGTGGCAAAAGAAGCACTGGTGTATTCCTCCGGAGGCCAATGCCGAGTTTGTGTGTGCCATGGAGGAGGTGCTGGACGCGTACAAGCGACCTGTCGATGCCTGCCATCCACTGGTCTGTATGGACGAGGTGAATACGCAATTGCTCCTGCGATGTGCGCTCACCTTTGCCTGCCGAGCCAGGTCAACCGCTACGGCAGGACTATGAGTATGAGCGAGAAGGAGTCTGTCACGTGTTTGTGGCTTACGCGCCACTGGCAGGCACTCGGTTCGCCCAGGTGCGAGTGCAACGGACCAAGCGAGATTGGGCCGAGTTCATGAAGGAGGTGCTTGACCAGCAGTACTCGACCGCAGAAAAGGTCGTCCTGGTGATGGATAACTTAAACACGCATAGTCCCGCTTCCTTCTATGAGGTGTTTCCTCCTGCAGAGGCCCGACGGCTGGCACGCAAGCTAGAGATCCACTACACGCGCCATCCATGGGAGCTGGTTGAATATGGCGGAGATTGAACTGAGTGTTCTGAGCCGACAATGCCTCTCCCGACGCTTGAGTTCTTTGGAGGAAGCCACACGTCAGGTCGAGGCATGGCAGAACCATCGCAACCAGGATCAAGCGAAGGTCAACTGGCGCTTCACGACGGACGATGCGCGAATCAAGCTCAAGCGTCTCTACCCGTCACAAGATGTTTGACTGAGAACTAGGTCGGTAGAGTCGGGCGGCGCTTCCGCCTGTCGACTACTTTTCGGTGGGTGGCCTCGCGGCGCTGACGCGCGTCCGCAAGCCGAAATGACTGAGTGAGTTCGCTCGCAGTTGACAGCCAACAGGGTCGCCGGAAACCGTCGGATTTGGACGATTCTGGATAGCGGACCTGTCAGTTCTCAATTCGCGGCGACGGTTCCAGACGGTCCTGGACCGCCTCGAAGTACGGTCAGTTTGCGCGGCTACGACTGCTGCGAGAGCCAGGGAGGGGTGTAGGCTCCAACGCCGTAGACAAAGGCGAGTAAGTCGTCTGCAGCCCACTCCTCGGCGATCTTCC
>Ga0207684_10002483_pt1 | contig 18543 bp, 19 predicted proteins | sample KBSK5501metaG_FD_184342 | JGI IMG/M metagenome (GOLD analysis project Ga0207684, IMG submission 184342) | Corn, switchgrass and miscanthus rhizosphere microbial communities from Kellogg Biological Station, Michigan, USA - KBS K5-50-1 metaG... | ecosystem: Host-associated > Plants > Roots >...
GATACAGGAAATGGGTGAGCGCAGCCTCGCCGAACGGAAGCAGGTCAAGCTGGACGCCGGGCGGGAAGTAGTTGGAGCGCTGCGGGAAGTTGGGCCTGCCCAGGACCGGAGCCGCGCCGATCGAGGACATCAGGTTGGCGACCAGCGCGAAATGCAGCATCTCCTGCACGGCAATCCCGCGCAGGACCTCCCGCCATCTCGCCACCGCGGCCGCCTGCTCCGCGGTCAGGCCCTCCCCGGCATCCTGCTTCAGGCTGAAGCCCGCGTAGAGGTACTGGCACATGATCATGTGTTCCAGCTGGGACGCCTCAGCCAGCAGGTACCAGAGGTGCTCACGGTCCTCGACCACGAGCCTGGGTTCAGCCATCAGGTGCTCCAGGGGTTCCGCCGCATCACGAACCGTCAATGTTTACATGATTACATGTCGGCACGCCAACGCGCAGGCTTCAGCCTCCCGCGACCAGCGAGCGCAGCACGTACTGCATGATCCCGCCGTGGCGGAAATAGTCCGCCTCCCCGGGCGTGTCGATCCGGACGACCGCCCGGAACTCCCGCCCGTCCGCGCTGACCGTGACCTCGCGTGGGCCTGCTAGCCCGGGGGGACGACCCCCCGCACCCCCCGCCAGGCCAGTGTTGATCTCCTCGATGCCGGTCACGTCGAACACCTCACGGCCGGTGAGGCCGAGCGAGGCCGCTGACTCCCCCGGCCGGTACTGAAGCGGGAGCACGCCCATCCCGATCAGGTTGGACCGGTGGATCCGCTCGAACGACTCGACCAGGACCGCCCGGACGCCGAGCAGCAGGGTTCCCTTGGCGGCCCAGTCCCGTGACGAGCCCGAGCCGTACTCCTTGCCGCCGAGCACGATCAGCGGCGTGCCCTCCTGCGCGTACTGCCGTGACGCCTCGTAGATCGACATCTGCCCGCCATCGGGCAGCTTCACCGTCACGCCGCCCTCGGTACCCGGGGCCAGCTGGTTGCGGAGCCGGATGTTCGCGAAGGTGCCGCGGATCATCACCTCGTGGTTGCCTCGCCGCGACCCGTAGGAGTTGAAGTCGCGCCGCTGCACCCCGTGCTCGCGCAGGTAGTCACCGGCGGGACTGTCGTTCTTGATCGCGCCGGCCGGTGAGATGTGATCGGTGGTCACCGAGTGGCCCAGCATGGCCAGCACCCGGGCCCCGTGGATGTCAGTGACCGCGGCCGGCTTCTCGGTCATCCCGTCGAAGTACGGCGGCCGCCGCACGTAGGTGGAGTCCGGGTCCCAGGCGAACGTGTCGCCCTCGGGGATGTGCATCGTGCGCCATCGGTCGTCACCCTCGAACACGTCCGCGTAGTCGCGGGTGAACATCTCGGCGGCGACCGCGGTGCGCACCACGGAGTCGATCTCGTCCGGGGAGGGCCAGATGTCGCGCAGGTATACGGGCGTGCCGTCGGGTCGCGCGCCCAGCGGCTCGTAGACCATGTCGATGTCCATCGTGCCGGCCAGCGCGTACGCGACCACCAGGGGCGGTGAGGCCAGGTAGTTCATCTTCACGTCCGGGTTGATCCGGCCCTCGAAGTTCCGGTTGCCCGACAGCACCGACACGACCGCGAGGTCGTTGTCGGCCACCGCCGCGCTGATCGTCTCGGGCAGCGGGCCCGAGTTGCCGATGCACGTGGTGCAGCCGTAGCCGACCAGGTTGAAGCCGAGCTTCTCCAGGTAGGGCACCAGCCCGGCGCGCTCGTAGTAGTCCATGACCACCTTGGAACCGGGCGCCAGCGTGGTCTTCACCCACGGCTTGCTGGACAGCCCGGCCTCGACCGCCTTGCGGGCGAGCAGCGCGGCGCCGACCATGACCGACGGATTCGAGGTGTTCGTGCACGAGGTAATGGCCGCGATGACGACGGATCCGTGATCGACGGAAGTTTTCGTTCCGTCGTCGAGTGTGACCTGTACCGGTGCGGACGGGCGGCCTGGCGGGCCCTCAGCCACCGGATCGGAGGCGGGGAACGTGCCCTTCAGCCCGTTGTCCAGGCCGGGCGCGGACACGTAGGTGCCCAGCGCGTCGCGGAACGCCGTCTTCGCGTCGGCCAGCGCCACCCGGTCCTGCGGGCGCTTCGGGCCGGCCAGCGACGGCACCACGGTGGACAGGTCGAGCTCCACTTCCTCCGAGTACCGGGCGGGCTGACCGGGGTCATGCCAGAGGCCTTGTTCCCTCGCGTACACCTCGACCAGGGCAACCTGCTCGGCGGGCCGGCCGGTCAGCCGCAGGTAGGTCAGCGTCTGCTCGTCGATGGGGAAGATCGCGCAGGTCGAGCCGAACTCCGGGCTCATGTTGCCGATCGTCGCCCGGTTCGCCACGGGCACGGCGGTCACGCCCTCCCCGTGGAACTCGACGAACTTGCCGACCACGCCGTGATGGCGGAGCTTTTCTGTGATGGTGAGCACCAGGTCGGTGGCGGTCGCCCCCGACGGCAACTCGCCCAGCAGGCGGAACCCGACGACCCGCGGGATCAGCATGCTCACCGGCTGGCCCAGCATCGCGGCCTCGGCCTCGATGCCGCCGACCCCCCAGCCGAGTACGCCCAGGCCGTTCTGCATGGTGGTGTGTGAGTCGGTGCCCAGGCAGGTGTCCGGGTAGGCGCTGCGGGCGCCGCCGTCACCGGCCTGCGTCATGATCACCCGCGCCAGGTGCTCGATGTTGACCTGGTGCACGATGCCGGTTCCCGGTGGCACCACCCTGAATTGACTGAACGCTTCCTGCCCCCACCGCAGGAACTGGAAGCGTTCTTGGTTCCGGTCGAACTCCAGGTCCACGTTCCGCTGGAAGGCGTCCGGCCGTCCGAAGATGTCGGCGACCACCGAGTGGTCGATGACCAGCTCGGCCGGCACCAGCGGATTGATCTTCCCCGGATCGCCGCCGAGCTGGCGCATGGCCTCGCGCATGGTGGCGAGGTCGACCACGGCAGGCACGCCCGTGAGATCCTGCAGGATCACCCGGGCCGGAGTGAACTGGATCTCGGTGCCGGGCTGGGCCGCCGGGTCCCACTCCGCCAGGCTGGTGATGTGCTCACGCGTGACGTTGTGGCCATCCTCGGTGCGCAGTAGGTTCTCCAGCAGGATCTTCAGGCTGAACGGGAGGCTGGCCGCACCGGGCACCGCGTCCAGCCGGTGGATCTCGTATGCTGCCTCGCCGACCTTGAGCGCGGCACGGCTGCCGAAGCTGTTCGCGGTCATCGTGTGCTGGCCTCCTGTCCTGTGCCGCCTGCGGCGGCCGGCTCTTCCTGCATCCTGCCGCAGAACGCCTGGCACAAACCCATCGGCCCGGTACCTTCCCGGGCCGCCCTGGCAGTCTGGGTGAGCCCGTCCACAGCACGGTATCTCGACATCGAGCTAACTTACGAAGCCCACCGTAGGACGGATGTATCTCGACGTCAAGACAAATGCCCTACGATGCAGCAGGCTTCGCGAGGAAGCGGCCCCACTCCAGCGTCGCCAGAGGAGCTTCTCGCCCCGATCGGCCAAGACAGCCAAGACAGAGGTCTGGTCAGCCTTCGTCGCTCCACCTGGCGCTCGTGGCAGCCGGGGCCGACACCCCAACGGCATGCAGGGCGGCGATCATCGCGCCTGCGCGTGCAGATAGCCGCAGCAGACCTGCGGCGCTAGGGTTCTTGCCGGGATAGCTCGTCACTAGTCTCGATGCCAGTAGATCTCGTCCAGCGAGCGGGTGCAGCCCATGGCTTCTACGTCGGTCGTGCTCGCGGTGTTGCTCACGCAAGGCAGTACCAGCGCGAAGTCGAGTCTCGACACCGCCAATACTGTGGTCAGTGTTATTGGGACGTCAATAACCGGCCTGGCCGTAATCATTGGTGGTATCTGGGCGTATTTTAAGTTTGTGAAGGGACGGACTTTTCGCCCACGGCTTGAGGTGGACATGTCGGGTCAGTGGCGGAAGGTCGATGGCAAGCAGCTGCTGCAGGCACGGATCATGGTGAAGAACATTGGCGCGTCCAATGTCACATTGCTGCAGAAGGGCACGGGCCTTCGAGTCAGCCTGCTCGCTGCGCATCAGCCAGCGCCGCCCGCTCCTGTCGAATGGGAGGGCCAGAGAGTGTTCGAAATCCTCAAGGAACACGCGTGGATTGAGCCCGGAGAGACGGTCTCCGACGATCTCCTGCTCGATCTAGGTTCGGCTGCCCCCGTGCTGGCCCTCATGGAGGCACGGCTGGTGTGGCGCCGACGCCGCGACAATATTGTAATCGCTGCACGTGAAATCATTCCCACTGATGCGACAATCAGTGGGGTCAAGGAATGAAGGATGGAGTGAACTATAGTGATCCAGAAGCGCGAGGACCCCAAGGAAACACAGGATTGGGAGAACCAGAAGAACGCCCCGGACCAATCGAACGAGAACAAGCAGGAAACCAAGGAGTGGGAAGAAGCGAAGCGGAGAGATCAGAAGGACGGGACACCTGAATACGATCAAGAGCCTAAACAAGATCAAGAGCTCTAGATAGGCGGACGTGCCCGCACGCTGCCGCGCTTCGGGCGGCCGGTGGCGTCGTCACGCTCCCCGGCCACCCCAGCATCACTCAGTGTTAGCACTGCTGATTACGGGCCCATCACGGGCACATCAGGCACATTCAGCACCATCCCACCATCCAACCTCATCCCACCATCCATCCAGCCCATCCACACCATCCACACCATCCACCACAGCGGTTTCTCTGACTCGACATCACGCTATTCTCCGCTGGGCGGGCGGCTACGCCGCGGGGCCGCCTATTTTCATGGCCAGCATGCCGACGGGAAAGTCAGGATTGCGTGGCGCCCCGGCGAGAATTCCCTGTCCCGGCCCGGCCGGCTGACCGGCCGCAACCGACGCCCCTCGCGCGCGGCGAACACCAGGTCGCCGACCTCCTGCGGGCGGGGCGTGGGCGGCCCAGGACGACTATTGCCTGGTAGAGCTACACCACACGGTGCTGATAGCGGAGAGGGCCAGATCGATTCGCCGCCGGATTCTTGCCGTTTCACGGGCGTATCAGATCCGGCAGTCTGGCCCAGCTGATTACCTGTAGTCAGCAATACAATGCATTCCGCGCATGGCCGTCCACGCCTGGCCGGCTAGACAGCCATCGCGAGAGCGTCAATGCTCGCAAGCAGGCACGTCCGCAACGCCAGCGACTTGATGGAGTCATACACCATGTCCGAACGCGACCATGGCCCACGGGCGGTCGCGACCCTGCTCACCGCGCCGACTCAGCAAATAGACCGCCCCGCCCACAATCGTGATCTGCTGCGGTCTAGGGCTGGGCGATCCCTGGAGTCGCGAAAACGGGACCCTGTGGACAGCTGGCCGGTGCGAAGCTACCTTCAACTCGGCGCCCTGCCGGGCGCGGTGCCGTGCGCGCGGTTGCACGCCAAGCTGGTGCTGTGGGAGTGGGGCCTTGATCGCCTGGTGGAGACGTCTGAACTGCTGGTGTCGGAGATCGTCACCAACGCCGTCCGCGCCTCCGTCGGCCCGGCGAACGGTCAGGGCGACGAGCAGCAGGTCAGCGGACTGCCCTCGGTATGGCTGTGGCTGGCCACCGACCAGCGGGACGTGCTGATCCAGGTCTGGGACGGCAATAACGAGATCCCGGCCTTGCGGGACTTGGGACCGGAGGCGGAAAGCGGACGCGGCCTGCTGCTCGTCGAGCGTCTCAGCGCCCAGTGGGGCAGTTACACGCCGGACGGCTGGAGCGGGAAGGTGGTCTGGGCGATTGTGGGCGAGGACGCCGCGGGGCGAGCTGGTCTGGCCGCGAGTGCCTGACCGCGAGTGCCTAACCGCCGACGGCGGACTTGAATCACCGGCCAGCGGCCGCCTTGTCCAGCCCGTGCCGGGCGGCACTGACGTCCAGGCCGCCGATGCCCTCATCGACGAGCGAGTCCCACCGCTGGCCAATGGCGTCGAGGACGGGTAGTGACACGTCCGCCGCGCCGAGCGCCAGCCGGATGTCCTTGAGCGCCCACTGGAGCGAGAAATCTGGCGAGTCGTCCCCGGCGTCCATCTTGCGGAACTTCGCGTGCGCCCACGGCGAGGCCAGGTTTCCGGCGCCGAGGAACTCCAGCACCTCCTGGTGATCGACGCCGAGCGAGTCCACCAGCGCCAGGATCTCCGCGGTTCCCTCGGCCAGGAAGACCAGCCAGCTGTTCATGACCAGCTTGAGCCGGGTGCCCGCGCCGGCATCGCCGAGCCACTTCGTCGCCCGGCCGATCGCCCCGAACACGGGCTCGAGCACAGGCTTGGCCGCCTCCGGGCCAGACGCCAGAATCAGCAGCTGGCCCGCTTCGGCTGGGCCCCGGGTCCCCGAGACCGGCGCGTCCACGAAGCGGATGTCGGCGCGCTCTTCCGCCACCCGGGCGACCAGCTCGCTGGTGGCCGCTACGCCGACGGTGCCCATCTGCGCCCACACGGCACCCGAGCGCATCGCGGCCAGCATGCCCTGGCCGAAGGCCACGGACTTCACCGACTCCGCGTGCGGGAGCATGGTGATCACCACGTCCGCATGAGCGACGGCGTCGGAGGGCAATTCGTGCGCCACGGCCCCCTCTGCCGCCAGCGCGGCGGCGGGCTCGGGTGTCCGGTTCCATACGTCGACCGGCAGCCCGGTCCGCAGGAGGCTGCGGGCCATGCCGGCGCCCATCGTCCCGATGCCGAGCACGGCGACCCGCGGGCCCGTGCGATCCGGCGTAATGTCGTTCACGATTGCCTCCTAGCCATGTTCGCTGGCTGTCATGTTCGCTGGCTCTCATGTTCGCTGGTCATGTTTCCTGGCTGGGTTCCCTCGGCTTCGATGTGCTGGCGACGGTGCCGGAGGCGTTCTGCCATCCTGTCCATGGCTATGTCGGCATGCACATCATGTACCGGCGCCTCTAGGGCATGCCACGTACGGCGGCTCAAGATCTACGGGCCGCTAGCTGCGGGCCGCGGCCCAGCCGGTCCAGTGTTGCACCAGCACGCAGACCATCGGGCCGGCCGGAGGACGCTCGCGGTACTGCGGATACCGCTCCTCCAGCAGGCGGAGCGGGTCTGCCATGTCGGCTGGCTGGTCAATGACCGTCGCCTGGCCGTCGGCGCGCACCCACCACAGCCGGGACCAGTCACCGGCGTAGTGATCGGCGAGGACGGCGACGTGCGGGTCGGCCCGGATGTTGCGCAGCCGCTGGAGTTGCGCGGTTCTCTTCGGCTTGAAGTCCACTGCACTGTAGATGCGGTCACCGTCCAGCGCGAAGGTGATCGGCACGATGTGCGGCCTGCCCGCCGGGCTGATTGTCGCCAGCCGGGCGACGGCAGAGGTGCCGAGCCGCCGCCGCGCTTCGTCCTGCGGCAGATCCAACGGGCATCACCACCCTCACGCCTCCATCCTCCACCTCCCGAGGCTGTCCGGCGTGATGTTGTCGAGCGCGAGGTTGTCCGGCGCGGGGTTGTCCGGCGCGGGGTTGTCCGGCGCGGGGTTGTCCGGCGCGGGGTTGTCCGGCGCGGGGTTGTCCGGCGCGAGGTCGCCCGGAGGCACTCTGCTTCCGGGGCGAAGTCCGATCCTGGTGACGCGAAGGTCCTGGCGGATATGGTCCGCACCGACCGGCACAACCACCGCCAGGTCGCCGGGGACAGCGAGCTGGCCGGGGCGGTCAAGGTCCTGGCCCGCGCGCATCAGTCGATGATCTGGTCCCGGCGGCGGCAGGCGAACCAGCTGCGCTCCGCACTGCGGGAGTTCTACCCGGCTGCGCTGGCCGCCTTCGATGACCTGACCAGCGGCGATGCGGTAGAGGTCCTCCGTCTCGCGCCGGCCCCGGCACAGGGTGCGGCGCTGTCACGGACGAAGATCGCTGCCGCGCTGCGCCGCGGCGGACGGCAGCGCCGCATTGACGAGCGCGCTGCCGCGATCCAGGCGGCGCTCCGGACCCCGCAGCCGCTTGACAACCTACGGCCGTGGGATGTCTAGCGCTGGCGGTTCTTGTCGATCTGGTCGAAGTCGCCGAAGCCGTTGAAGCTCCCGCCCCCGCCCGACCACTGCCACATCAGGGCGTGGGGAGAGGAACTGGTGACCCCGCCGAAGAACTGCGCGCAGGTCCTCGTGCCCGCCAGGCACCAGCCGGCCGGCAGCCGCGACAGCGAGCTGGTGAAGGCCGTGTAGGTCCACTCGTCGGTGGTCGGGATGGACGCGGCGCTGCCGGTGCCGAAGATCGAGGCCCAGATCGAGGGGGCCGAGTACACGCCGATCTTGTAGTGCGAGTGGCTGAGGAGGTAGGCGCGGTACCCGTCGAAGTCCGCGCGGTCGACGCTGGGCGCGACGTACGCCGTCTTGACCCGGCCGCTGCACGGCGCCGTGTAGACCGCGTTCCAGCCGTTGTCCGGCGCTGGCGCGATGCCGGGCAGCTCGATGTCCGCCCAGACGACCGGATACGTGATGCGATGCCCGGCCATGTCGCCCAGGGTCTGGGCGGCCTGCCTCGCTCCCCACGCGGACGCTTCCTTGGTCGTGCCGTTGTAGTGCGGGTCCACTCCCGGGCCGGCCATGAACCAGTAGACACCGGTGCCGATGCCCTTGCCGTACGTGAGGTAGTTGGTGTTTGCCTGCGCGCTGTTGGCCGCCGACCAGGCGAGCCTGCCGCCGCACCCCCGGACCCAAATCGCCCAGCTTCCGATCATCCCGATGTATCCGCCGTAGGGGCTGCCGATGCGGGGTTCGGAGTACGGCGCCTTGCCGCCGATGGTGATGGGCCAGCTGTCGGTTCCGTACCAGAACCCGGCCGGGCTGTCGGCCGGCACCGCTCCCGGCGCCGCCGCCACGGCCAGCGACGCAGCCGGGCGGCCGGTGCTGCCCGCCGGACCTGCCTTACCAGCCAGAACGAAGATCGATGCCAGGGCCAGGACTGATGCCAGGGCCGATGCAACGGCAACGCGGGGGCGTTTCATTGTGCTCCTTGCCATGAGGCGACGCCGCGTTCCACGGAATGCATCTGGGCGGTGTCAGCCCGTTATTGGATGGTATCGAACCTTGAGGGGCCTTTCAGCGCACTGCCAGGTGGCGACGTGATAGACAATGTTTTGCCTGGTCAATTCGTTCGCCACATTCGCGGGAGGCACCCATGAGCCGTCAGGTCAAGTACGTGCTCCAAGAGTCCGAGATCCCGCGGCAGTGGTACAACGTGATCCCCGACCTGCCCGCGCCCCCGCCACCTCCGCTGCACCCGGGCACCCGCGAGCCGGTCGGCCCCGACGACCTGGCGCCGCTCTTTCCGATGGCCCTCATCGGCCAGGAGGTCTCGCCCGAGCGGCATATCGCCATCCCGGACGAGGTCCTCGACGTGTACCGGCTGTGGCGGCCCACCCCGTTGTTCCGTGCCCGGCGGCTTGAGGCGGATCTTGGCACGCCGGCCCGGATCTACTACAAGTACGAGGGCGGCAGCCCGGCAGGCTCGCACAAGCCCAACACGGCTGTGCCGCAGGCGTACTACAACGCCGCCGAGGGCGTGACCCGGCTGACCACCGAGACCGGGGCGGGCCAGTGGGGCAGCGCGCTGGCGTTCGCCAGCGCCGTGTTCGGCCTCCAGTGCGAGGTGTGGCAGGTCCGCGCGTCCTACGACCAGAAGCCCTACCGCAAGCTGCTGATGGAGGTGTACGGCGCGACGGTCCACCCGAGCCCGTCCGACGTCACTTCCTCGGGGCGCGCGGTGCTCGACGCCGACCCGGACTCCCCCGGCAGCCTTGGCATCGCCATCAGCGAGGCGGTCGAGGTCGCCGGGGGCGACCCGGCCACCCGGTACGCGCTGGGCAGCGTGCTCAATCATGTGCTGCTGCACCAGACGGTGATCGGCGAGGAGGCGCTCAAGCAGATGGCCGAGGCCGGGGACACGCCTGACCTGATCATCGGCTGCACCGGCGGCGGGTCCAACTTCTCCGGGCTGGCCTTCCCGTTCCTGCGGGAGAAGCTGGCCGGCCGGATGAACCCGGTGCTGCGCGCGGTCGAGCCGGCCGCCTGCCCCTCGTTCACCCGCGGCGTGTACGCCTACGACTTCGGCGACACGGCCGGCTTCGCTCCCCTTCTCAAGATGCACACCCTCGGCCACGAGTTCGTGCCGGACCCGATCCACGCCGGCGGGCTGCGCTACCACGGCATGTCACCGCTGCTGTCGCACATGTATGAGCTGGGCCTGTTTGAGGCCGTGGCCAAGCCACAATCGGAGTGCTTCGCGGCGGGCCTTCGTTTTGCCAGGGCAGAGGGTATTGTGCCGGCACCCGAGCCGACGCACGCGCTGGCCTCCTGCATCGAGGAGGCGCTGCGGTGTAAGGAGACCGGTGAGGAGAAGGTCATCCTGACCGCCCTGTGCGGCCACGGCCTGCTCGACCTGACCGCCTACGCCAGCTACCAGGCCGGTGAGGTGATCGACCTCGACTTCCCCGACCAGGCAGTCCAGGACGCGCTCAGCCACCTGCCCGTGGGAGTGTGATCACGCGGCCGTCACCGCGGGTCACGCCCCAGCTGGGATGGCTGGAAAAGATGGCGGAACTGGGGCGGTGACCAGCGGTGATTGGCACGAGTCGGTCTGGTTCGTGCTCGGAGCTGAACTATGGCGTTTACCACGACCGCTACCAGCGCACCCCGGACGGCTGGAAGTTCACCGAGCGCGTCTACGAGATCAGATACCTTGACACCACCCCACTCGCGGGCTCGGCGCCCCACGCAGCCGGGGACGCCACTAACCCATAGACATGCCGGGCAAGGTCTGACCCAGACCGTCACCTCACCGGTCACGGTCGCCTGGTTCGTCCTCGGCTAGGCCCGGCCGCCACCCAGGTGGGCCAAGCCCATGACCTGTCCGCGGCCGCCCGAGCGGACGGGCCCCCCATTCCCGGGAGTCGAGCGAGATCCTGCGGTGATCACCGAGAACCCATATCTGGCCCCTGCGGAGGGTGACGGAGAAACTGACCGTCGATAGCGCGTTGCCCGGGTAGACGTAGGTCTCATCGAGCGGCCGCCGCCGGCGCCGGTGGATGGGCCCGCGGCCGCATCCGCTGGCACGGGGGCCGGGCAACGTGCTCGGTGCAGGATCGGTGTCGTCAGGACGTGCTCGGAGCGGGATCGGTGTCATTGGGGCCGGGGGCGGGTGGGGTGCTGGTGACGGCTTGGAGGGCGCGGATGGCGGTGGCGGTGACCTGGGCGGGCGGGGTGCCGGGGGGATTCCAGTAGCGCAGTTCCGCGTAGCCGTAGCCGTCCTCGTCGATGATGAGTTCGGCCTCGCGTTTGCCGGACGGGCTGAGGGTCGCGGTCAGGTCGAGCCCGGCGCGGGAGTCGGTCAGGTGGGTGGTCAGGCCGCAGGCCGTCAGCTCGGCGGCCATCGCGCGCATGCGCTCCGCGTCGTACTGGGCGATCGCGGGCGGGGCGGTGCCGGGCTCGGGCATGGTTGTTTCCCTTCCTGGTGTTGCGGACCGCTGCTGGCTGGTGCACGCGGGTCGTGGCTGTCCGGCGAGGGCGACGGTGCGGTGCTGGCGCTCGTCCGGGCGGCGGCCCGTCATGAGCACGTCCATCTCGAACCACACGGACCACCCGGTAGCGCTGTCGCCGGCTCGTCCCCACTCTCGGGCGAGCTGGGCGACGATGAATAACCCGCGCCCGTGCGGCCCGTCGGGCGGGCCGACCGGCCGGGTCCAGGGGCCACCCTCGTCCCGGACCTCGACCCGCAGCCGGCCGGCGTCGATCTCGGCGCGAACGGTGAAATGACCGCCCGGCTGGCGCGAATGGCTGTGGACCGTGGCGTTGCAGGCCAGCTCGGACAGGCACAAGGTCGCGTCATCGGGCGGCCGGGCAGCCGTCCAGGACGCCGGCCAGGAAACGGCGGGCCTCCCGGATCTGCGCCGGGACAGCCGGGAAGGCACGGCACCACGCGAGCGGTGGTGCGGCGGCGGTCTGGCGCATGCCGTCTCCTGTTGTCTGTGATGTGGCGGTTGCGTTCTGCTCCCTTACAGCGTGGCTGCCGGGGAATATGTGAGAAAGGAGTTCGCGCCAGGGGTCGCGGGACGGTCTGGCCGCGCCGGAATGTGTCGGTTGGTTGTAGGGAGCGAAAGCCAGTGGCATCACGGGATTTAGACCCGGCGGCCAGCCCGCTGCGGGTGTTCGGTGGCATGCTGCGCCGCTACCGCGTTAAGGCGGGCATGTCGTTAGAGCAGTTAGGTGCGCGCGTGTACCTCTCGGACGACATGGTGGGGAAGATCGAGAACGGGCAGCGGGTGCCTACCGAGCAGTTCGCGGCGGCCTGCGATGCGGTGGCCGAGCTGAACACGGGCGGAGCGCTGGGCGAGCTTCGGGAACTGCTGAAGGACTACCTCAAGCAGCGGGCTTACCCGGGCTGGTTCGTCCGCTGGCCGGACAAGGAAGCCGACGCGACGATCCTCCGGTGGTTCGAGCTGGTTGTCGTCCCTGGCTTGCTGCAGACGCCGGAGTACGCGCGGGCGCTGCTGGCCAATCGCATCGGCGGCCCGGATGACACCGACGAGATCGTGGCCGCCAGGATGGAGCGGCAGTCCATCCTGGCCCGTGAGGAGCCTCCCGAGCTGTGGGTGGTCATCGACGAGGCGGTGCTGCACCGCCCGGTCGGCGGGGCGTACGTGATGCGCGAGCAGATCAACCATGTGATGAAGGCGGCGCGGCGGTCTAACGTTGTGGTCCAGGTGATCCCGGCGGCCGTCGGGGTCCATGAAGGTATGGCCGGAGCGGGGTTCATCATCGCGGACTTCGCGGACGCGCCGCATGTGGCCTACCAGGACACATCCGTGCGCGGGCAGGTCATCGAGGACAGCGACGACATCGCGGTCCTCACGGCCATCTGGGATAGATTGAGAGCGGAGGCGCTGCCGCGCACGGCGTCTCTCGCCCTGATGGAGGAAGTGGCTAAGACATGGACCTGAGCCGCGCCGAGTGGCGCAAGGCGAGCTACAGCAGCGTTAACGGCGGCGCGTGCGTGGAAGTCGCGGGCAACCTGCCGGGCATCGTGGCCGTCCGTGACTCGAAGGATCCATCCGGGCCGGTGCTGATCTTTGCCCCGGCCCAGTGGGATGCCTTCGCCGCTGGGGTAAAAGACGGCGCATTTAACCTCGCCTGAGCCGTAGCCCCCCAGCTCATCACCGATCTGGCTCGGTGTAGGGAGTCATCGAAGGTGTCCGCCCGGCCCGCTACTTGTCCATCGCGTGTCCGGGCGGGCGGTCTATCTGTGCGTGGGCAAGGGTTCCCCGCCGGCCACGGCGTCTTTGGGATTGGGGTGCCTGGCGCTGCCGCTCGTCAGTCGGCGGGGGGCAGCCCGCCGGCTATCGATGGGCTCGCACCGTGAGGATCACTGCTGCGGCGAGGATGGCCGCGCCTGCGATTCCAGTGGAGCCTAGCCGGTCGCCGAGTATCAGCGCTCCGAGGAGGGCGCCGGTGAGCGGTTCTAGCAGCGCGAGCAGCGCAGCGGTGCTGGCGGCGACGGTGCGCAGGCCGCGGAAGTACAGCGTGTAGGCCACGGCCGTCGGGCCGGTGCCCAGCGCGATCAGCAGGCCGATGGCGGGCCGCATGCGTTCACGTGCTTCGATCATGAGGCCTTGGCTCGGTTCGCGCGCAGCTGGATCAGGCAGGCCGACGGCGTGCGCGGCAGGACGACGGCCAGCGCCCCGGCGGCCGGCTCCCAGCGGACCTCGGCACGGGCATCGCCCGGATACAGCACCTCGGGGGTCGCCGCCACGCCATCCAGGTGCCGGACGGGCAGGGTGATGACCGCGGGATTGGCGTGCTGCCCTGATCCGTCGAGGGGGCCCCGGCGCCAGGCGACCAGGTATGTGACGCCGGGCGTGCGCATGCCGAGGGCGACCCGGGAGTCGGTCCATCCTGGCAGGCCCAGCGGCCAGAACGGGACGGCCCGGGCCAGGTCGGCCCGGATGCCCTTGTATACCTCCACCGCCTCGGCGACCAGTGCTCGTTGCTGGGTGCTCATCTGGTCGATGTGGCCCGACAGGTGAATGCGGCCGAGCATCGCGCTGCACAGGGTGAAGGCGATCTCGTCGTCGGTGAACCCAGGCTGCGGGTAGGCCCAGACCGCGGCCTGCTCCGGCGCCATCGCGGCCGGGGCCGCCGCCGCGATCACCGCGTAGCGGAGATGATCCTGCTGGTCGCTGGTGGACTGAAGCTGGAAATGCGACAGCATGGCGTAGTCCATGCGCATGCCGCCCGATCCGCAGTTCTCGATGGTGAGACCCGGGTGCCGGTCCAGCACCCGGTCCAGCCACTGCAGGTGAGCGCGGTTGTGTTCCAGCAGCCCGGCCCCGGCGCTGAGCCCGCCGGTATCCGTGCCCGGGCCGGCGTTGACGTTGTAGTCGAGCTTGAGGTAGCCGACGCCCAGGTCGCCCACGAGGAAGTCGACGACCTCATCCAGGTGCTTCACTGCCTCCGGATGGCGCAGATCGAGGTGGTACCGGCCGTGCTCGACCACGCGTTCCCCGCCGCGCGCGAAGAATGCCTCGGGCGGGAGCTGGTCGGCCACCGGGCTGCGCACGCCGACGACTTCTGGCTCCAGCCACAGGCCGGGGACCATGCCCTCGGCCCTGATGCGGTCCAGCACTTCGGCGATGCCGTTCGGGAAGCGGGTCGACGAGGGCTTCCACCGGCCAACGCTGTCCCACCAGCCCTCGCCGGTGTCCGCGTACCAGCCGGCGTCGATGCAGAAATACTCCGCGCCCACCCGCGCGGCCGCCCCGATCAGCGGCAGCAGCCGCTCGGTGGTCGGATCGCCGTTCAGCGTGTTCATGTAGTCGTTGAAGATCACCGGGAGCCGGCGGTGATCCTCATGCGGCCGCCTGACCGCCCGCCGGCAGGCGGTCAGCCTGGCTATCGCGCCCTCGAAGCCCTCGTCGCTCACGGCGACCGCCACGGGCACGGTGGTGAAGGACGCGCCGGGCGCGAGCGGCAGGCGCCACTGGTGCTCGGAATCCGTGGGCCCGAGCAAGGCCAGGTAGGCACCCCTCACGTTCTCCCCCGGCGGCCCGGCCTCCCTGCTGGGCGGCCCGTGCTCCTCGCTGGGTGGTCCGTCCTCCCCGTGGCGGGCCGTGAACTCGCCCACCTGCCAGTGCCAGGCTCCGTTGTGCTCTATCTGCCAGGCCCACGCCTGCCCGGTGCGGCGGTTGACGACCGCCCCCATGGGCAGGTACGCCCCTGATGACCAGCTCCCCTCGCTGGTGAGGCCGAACCGGCCGCGCGGGTTGGCCCGGGGGACGCGGCCATCGATGTCGGGCAGCGCGTCGCGCAGCGCCCGGCGCTGCCACCGGCCTTCGGCCAGCCAGTCGCTGTCGGCCCACAGGACATCACAATCGGCCAGGCCCTGATCTCCCGGCTGGACGGGCAATGCTCCCGCCAGCAGGGAGGTCACCGATTCGACCGTCACGGGCCGGGCTCCGTCGTTCGTCAGGCAGACCCAGGAACGCAGGGCGCCACACCCCTCGAGCACCTGGTAAATGACTTCGGCACGCAATCCGGTGACCGGATCCTCAAGCTCGACCCGCAGCTGGCGCCACGGGCTGTCAGCGTGCTCCTCATGGCGGGCGTAGCGCAGCCGGTGCCCGACCACCGACTCCGCGTACCGGCTGCCCGACCAGGACCGGCCAGCGCCCGCGATGATGACGTCGACAAGCGGCAGTCCAGTCAGCGGCTCGGGCTCAGGTCCGCCGGCGGCCAGGCGGGCCAGCCGGGCCGTTCCGTCCTCCTCGACGTCGATCCCCAGATCGAGCGCTCCGTCTGCCCAGCCAATACGTGCCCGCGCTGATCGCATCCCGGCGGCCAAGTGCGCCCTCCCTAGCAGAGCTGCTGATTTTGCACACGTCACGCGGGTGAAGTTCTCGTTACGCATGCCTTGACAGCATTTAATGTGACCGGTCACAATCCTGGCATGAATGTGACCGGTCACACAACCGGCGGAGCGGGCCATGTTTCACGCCCGGTGAGCATCCGCGATGTGGCCGCTGCGGCCGGCGTGTCCTACCAGACCGTCTCCCGGGTGATCAACCGGCATCCGAGCGTGAAGCAGTCAACCCGTCAGCTCGTCATGGCCACCATCGAGGACCTGGGCTTCCGCCCGAACCGGGCGGCCCGCGCGCTGGCCGGCGGCCCCATCGAGTCCATCACCGTCCTGACCTCCAACACGACGCTGTATGGCTACGCCTCCGCCTTGCAGGGCATCGAGGAGGCAGCCCGCCCGGCGGGCTTCGCGGTGGGCGTCAGGGTCGTGGAGTCCGACGACGAGGACGTGGTCGCCGACGCCGTCGACCGCGCGGTCGAACCAGGCAGCGCGCTCATCGTGCTCGCCTATGACCGGGCGGGCACCCGCGCGCTGGCCGCGGTCCCGCCCGGCGTGCCGATGGTTGCGGCGGTGGAGACCCCGGTCGGTGACGAAGGCGAGGGCAAGCCCTGGGTCTGGATGGACGACCGGGCGGCCGCCCGCGACGCCACGCGCTTCCTGCTGGAACTCGGCCACGAGACCGTGCACTACGTCGCGATCCCGTCCTCGACCGACAACAGCCAGCGGACCGCGGGCTGGCGGATGGCGCTGCACGAGGCGGGCGTCCCCGTGCCCGAGGTCATCCAGGCGGGATGGCAGCCCCGCTCGGGTTACCAGGCCGGCCGCGCCCTGGCCCTCGATCCCGAGGCCACCGCGGTGCTGTGCGGCAACGACGACCTGGCCATCGGCGTGATCCGGGCTATGCATGAGGCCGGCCGGAAGATCCCGGAGACAGTCAGTGTCGTCGGCTTCGACGACACGCCGCAATCGGAGTTCTTCACGCCCGCGCTCACCACGGTCAGGCTCGATTTCATCGAGCTGGGCCGGGCCTGCTTCGCCCTGCTGCGGCCCTTCCTCGACCCGCGGCGGGCCCCTGACCCCCGGCCGTGGCCCCGGCCGCAGCTCATCGTGCGGGAGAGCACAGGCCCCGCCCCCGGGGGAGGCGCCTTATGCACATGACCACCCTCAGGCACTCCCGCACGGCCGCCGCCGCGCAGGACGGGCCGCCCACCCGCAAGCACCGCAACACAGCGAGCGGAGCCCGCAGGCTGGCCACCGCCGCGCCTTTCGTCCTGCCGAGCCTCATCGGCGTCGCGGCATTCCTGCTCATCCCCGTGGTCATCGTCCTGGTGCTCAGCTTCGTCCAGTGGAACTTCCTTACTCCGCCGCGGTGGGTCGGGCTGGCCAACTTCTCCACCATGGTGCAGCACGACCACGTCTTCCACGCCCTGCTGATCAGCGCCTATTACGTGCTCTGGAATATCCCGTTCCAGACCGTCCTGGCGCTGGCGCTGGCGATGCTGCTGGTCAGGAAGATGCCGGCGATGGGCGTCTTCCGGGCTCTGTACGTGCTGCCCTACATGTCCACGCCGGTGGCCATGGCCGTCGTCTGGAGCTGGATGTTCAACGCGCAGAACGGCCTCATCAACCGCCTGCTGCTGCTGGTCGGCGTGCACGGGCCAGACTGGCTCGGCAGCACCAGCACCGCCCTGCCCGTGGTGGCCATGGTGAATACCTGGCAGTACGCCGGCTACAACATGCTCTTCTTCCTTGCGGGTCTGCTGGCGATCCCGCCGCAGCTGTATGAGTCAGCGAGCATCGACGGCGCGTCCGCCTTCAGGCGGTTCACCAGGATCACACTTCCCCTGCTGAACTCCACCATGCTCTTCGTGCTCGTGACCGACATCATCGGGTCGTTCCAGATCTTCGACACCGTCTACGTGATGACCCAGGGCGGCCCGGGCAATGCGACGAACGTCATCAACTACCAGATCTACCAGACCGCATTCCAGAACTTCGATGTCGGCTCGGCCGCGGCGATGTCGCTGCTGCTCTTCGCCGTGATCCTGGTCGTCACCGTGATCCAGTTCCGTTTCTTCCGCAGCCGTATCACCTACGAGATTGCCTGAGCGATGGCCGCAACGACGCTGACGCCGACGCGACGGTCCACAGCCGCCCCGGCTCCGCTGAAGAAGACCCTGAGGATCCTCAAGTACGTCGTGTTCTACGGGTGCCTGACCCTCATCGCGCTGGTGTTCCTGACCCCCTACGTGATCGCCTTCTTCGGCGCCTTCAAGTCAGAAGCCAACTTGTTCTCCACTGCTCCGTGGTCGCCGCCGCACTCCCTCTACACCGGGAACTTCAAGACGATCCTGTTCAGCGACGACTTCATCCGTTACCTGGGGAACACGTTGCTGATCACCTGCGCGCTGACCGCCGGGCAGGTCACCTTCGGCGTGCTTTCCGCCTATGCCTTCGCCCGGCTCGAGTTCCCCGGCCGGGACGCCTTGTTCGCCGTCTACCTGGCGACACTCATGGTGCCGAACGTCGTGACGCTCGTGCCGCTGTACACGATGATGCGCCAATTCCACCTGACCAACACCTACTGGGCGATCTTCCTGCCGTACGTGCTCGGTGTCCCCTACACCATCTTCCTGATGCGGCAGTACTTCAGGTCGCTGCCATCCGATGTGTTCGCCGCGGCCCGCGTCGACGGCTGCTCGGA
>Ga0207684_10002485_pt1 | contig 18541 bp, 18 predicted proteins | sample KBSK5501metaG_FD_184342 | JGI IMG/M metagenome (GOLD analysis project Ga0207684, IMG submission 184342) | Corn, switchgrass and miscanthus rhizosphere microbial communities from Kellogg Biological Station, Michigan, USA - KBS K5-50-1 metaG... | ecosystem: Host-associated > Plants > Roots >...
AACTGCGCCGTCCTGGCCGGCGCGCATGTTCTGCTGGTTGAGGACAACCCATTCAACCAGGAGCTGGCGCGTGACCTGCTGGGCCGCGCGCAGATCGTGGTTCAGGTCGCCAACAACGGTAAGCGCGGTCTCAACACCCCGTTGAATTGAGCGCTGAGTTTGAGCACGATGGTGTCCACCATACGAGGTGGACCCATGCAGTCTGAGTCAGGTCTGGGGATCGGAGTTGAGCGGCTGCGCAGCAATGGCAAGCGCGTCTATGCGGTTGCGCACAAGCGCTCGGTTGTCGAGCAATGTCTGAGGCCAGGGGCCTCGGTTGCTGGAGTTGCTCTGGCGCACGGGATCAACGCGAATCTCGTGCGCAAGTGGATCGACAAGCACAAGGCGCAAGGCCAGTCGACATTGCTGCTGCCGGTGACGGTCGCCGGGGCGCAGCCACAACCCGCACGGCAACAACGAATCGCGCAACCGCGACGCGCTGTGTCGGCCTCGTCGTGCCTGATCGAAGTCGAGGTTCATGGCTCCTGCGTGCGCCTGTTCGGCCCGGTCGATGGCGAGGCACTTCGCTGCATCTTCGATGCGCTCGCCCCTCGTCGATGATCGGGCTGCCGTCGAACACTCGCGTGTGGATCGTCGCCGGCCACACCGACATGAGGAAAGGCTTCGACGGCTTGGCTGCCGTCGTGCAAACCGCGCTCACTGAGAACCCATTCTGCGGCCACGTCTTCGTCTTCCGCGGCCGCCGCGGGGACATCCTCAAGGTGCTGTGGTTCGACGGCCAAGGGCTGATGCTGTTGGCCAAGAGATTGGAGCGTGGTCGCTTCATCTGGCCGCAGGCCACATCGGGCAGCGTGGCGCTGACGCCGGCGCAGTTGTCGATGCTGCTCGAAGGCATCGACTGGCGCAGGCCCGTTCGCACACACCAGCCCGAACTCGCCGCGTAAACCACTGGATGAACTTGCCTCCGGTGCGCCACCAATGGCAGGCACCGCCGAAGGCCGGCACAGTAGATAGCCGCCACGTTCGAAGTCGTAGCGGGCCACGCAGCTCAAGAGCTCTGCCGTCTCTAGACCTTGTGCCGATGCGCTCACGGCACGAGCATGGAGAACCCATGGCGCTAGGTTCGCGTGCAGACGTATGTCGTCGGCGGCGCCAGTCATTTCAGAACTCAGCACGCCGACCACGCGCGCGCGAACGCTATGCCACGAGTCGGGTGCGGGATTCCGAAACCTGACCGTCCGCGACACTAGCGTATGCACGCTTATGGAATCGGCGCCCACATCCTCCGCAAGGCATTGCGACAACAGTTGAGAGATGGCCAAGTCCACTTGGTCGCGTGCATGGGTCGGATCAACCTTGTGGGTCGCAGCGTGGGACGCTGCGACGATGCAAGCAACCAGCAGCGGTATCGGAATGGGCGCCTCCGCCAACACTGCCGCGTAGCGCAACAGTTCGTACGCTGGCTCATCCAGTTGCCGGATTCCGGCCAGGAACGTAGCCGCAATGTGGCGTTGGTGGCCGTTCGGCAATGCCTCGTCCAACTGTGCGGCCAAGTCCAGCGCATCGCGCCCCGGGTGTTGGAGGGCACCTTGCACTGCGTTCAAACCACGGCGGTCAACAAGCGCCGCGGTAACGTCGACGGCCAGCGCGTGATTGCCAAGCAGATCGCAGATCGCACCAGCAGTGTCGCGATCCCCCGGTGACAACAAACGATCGCGAGTCAGTAGACGCACCGCGTCGTCTGCATCGAGACGCGGCAGCTCAATTGTCGGCACATGTCCGAAACGTCTCGTGCGCGTGGTAAACAGAGTACAGCCGAGCGGGTGTGGCGCCTGCCAGCCGCCCAGGCCTTCGGGTCCCAGATCGGCAGGCAGATCGTCGACTACCCAGAGAAATGGCAGCGCTTGGTGGACGAAGTGGCGTGTCAAGGCGCCACGCACTTGAGAAGGACTTAGCTCGGAAGTGTCAATCGCAAGGCGCGAAGCGATCTCCAAGACTTGGGCATCACGCAGACTAATACGCTGACTGACGTCGAGTTCCTTCTCGCCTTCAGTGTGGCCGAAGGCCCGCAACCAGAAGACTCCGCCCGGATAGGCGGCGCCAAAGCGCAGTGCGTACTCCTCAGCCATTAGACTCTTGCCGATTCCACCGGCCCCGCGAACTATCGCCAAACCAGGCTTTCCGCCGGTACCCGTGAGCATTGCTGCCTGGCCGGCCTGCAGAGCGCCGTGCAGTTGCCACATGTCGCGCAAGCGGCCCACGAAGCGGCTCGAACCGGTGCCCATCGCGGGTAACCACAGGGGCGGCGTAAGAGATTGCAGCGCGCCCATCGGGGTCGTCGGCACCCGATCCAGCGCAGTTTGGATGCGCTGGGACAGCCCCTCTACGGCGACGGCATCCCCCGGTACTCCGGGGCCGCTCAGGTGTAGTTGGTCAAAGAGCTCGGGCAAATGGACGTGGGCATTGCCGCTTTCGGGGTTCACCACAACGATGCGCCGTCGAGGATCTCCCTCCGCTTGGCCCGCGGTGTAGGCACTCGTGAGCTCCCACTGACAGGCACGCGACTCGTTGTAGCGCCCCGAGTACCAAGCCAGCAGCGCGCGGGTCGCTGACAGGCCCGTGGCCACGGCTTGCTGGATGCTCGCCATGTCCTCGACCTCACGCGCGTCTTGCCACACGGTCACGCCGCGCGAACGCAGTGCGGCCACCAGCGGCTCCACAACCGATTTGTCGGCCCAGCGGTAGCTTAGGAATAGATCATAGGTTCCAGGCATGCGTTGGTCTCCGCACCTCCGCGGCGCTTCGGACAGTGTGCCAATCTTTGCGAGGACGAGAAGTAGGAATGGTAGGTGGCCGCGAAATCCGCTTTGGAGGCACAGCGGGACGTCGTCCTGCAAACCGTGGCCAGCGGCACCCGGCGCTTCGCCAGCTTGTGATTTGAGCAGCAGACATTCGATCGATGGAGTCACGGGATGGCACGGCCCGCGCCCTTTGAGGGTTGCAGTACACCTCAGCGCAGACGCTCACGTAGCGGCGACTTTGAGCCGCGATTGATCGGTAGGTGGCCGAGACTGTGAGTGCAGGGATCGGGTCGATCGGGTGGTCCCGGTGCAAAGCGGACATCGGTGTCGACGGCGCGAACGACCGCTCGGGGTCGGCTCCCGGCCGACACGAAAGACCGCTGTCCGGCGCCCGATCCTCGTGGCCCTGGCACCCGGGAAACGCCCGGAGATGGCAGGCCGCTTTGAATGGCGGATTCAACCGGTCGATGCAACACACTGATCACTGCGCAAGCAGGAGGAGTGTTGCAGATGAAGTACCGCACGCGCACCTACTACACGGAGGGCCAGAAGGCCTTGATGTGGGAGCGATGGAAGCAAGGCTGGACGCTGCACCAGATAGCCAAGCTGTTTGACCGGGCACACACGTCAGTGCAGGGAATTCTCAGTGCGTCTGGTGGCATCCGTCCAGCGGAGCGGCATCGGGCCCAAATGGCGCTGACCTTGTCGGAGCGTGAAGAGATCTCGCGTGCTGTGGTGGCGGGTCGATCGATCCGAGCGATCGCTGCTCTTCTTGGCCGAGCCGCATCCACAGTCAGCCGCGAGATCAAGCGCAACGGTGGGCAAGAGTGTTATCGGGCGAGCCAGGCCGACCAGGCTGCCTGGGATCGAGGACACCGTCCCAAGACCTGCAAGCTGGCGCAGAACCGGACACTGGCACGCATCGTCACCGACAAGCTTCGAATGCTGTGGTCGCCGGAGCAGATCGCCGGCTGGCTCAAGCATACTTACCCGCGCGACGGGAGCCATCGCGTGTCACACGAGACCATCTACCGCAGCCTCTTCATCCAGGCGCGTGGCGCCCTGAAGAAGGAGCTCCTCCAGCACTTGAGGCGCACGCGCGGCATGCGTCGGTCTCGGCATCACACGCAGAAGACTGACGTTCATGGACGGATCGTCGGTGCCGTGTCGATTAGCGAACGGCCGGCGTCGGCCGAGGATCGCGCCGTGCCTGGTCACTGGGAAGGAGATCTGATGTTCGGCGATCGCAACAGCCAGATCGCAACGCTGGTCGAGCGTCAAACGCGATACGTGATGCTGGTGAAGGTTGCAGGCCAGGACACAGAGACGGTCGTCAATGCGCTCATCAAGCATGCGCGGAAGCTCCCTGAGGAGCTCTACAAGTCTCTGACCTGGGATCGGGGCAAGGAGATGGCGGATCACAAGCGCTTCACGCTGGCCACGGACATCCAGGTCTACTTCTGTGATCCACGCAGTCCTTGGCAACGCGGTAGCAACGAGAACACGAACGGCCTGCTTAGGCAGTACCTGCCAAAGGGCATCGACATCTCGAGCTACTCACAGGCCAAGCTCAACGCGGTAGCCAGACAATTGAACGAGAGGCCAAGGAAGACGCTTGGCTACCACACGCCGGCTGAGATGTTCAGCCACACCGTTGCGTTGACCGGTTGAATCCGCCAGGTGAACCGGTCGTTCACCCAGAAGAGCGCCACAGGCTCCTTTGGGTCGAGACTGCTTGCTCAGGGGGCCCGCGTCGATGGCCGCCAAGCTGAAAACCGATGAAGGGCGTGACGCGTACCGACGACGCAAGTGGATCGCCGAGGCGCCCAACGGCTGGATCAAGAGCGTCCTCGGGTTCCGCCAGTTCGGTCTGCGCGGGCTGCATCGCGTCAACGCAGAGTGGAAGCTCGTGTGTACGGCTCTGAATCTGCGCCGGATGTGCGCATTGAGCGCTTGTTGAGGCCGCAATGCGGCAAAAACCACTTCAACATGCGGCCCCGGCGCCACCTCTCAATGGCGCCGCCGGCCGCATAGCGCACTCAGTTCCGGCATCGGATGCTCGATCAGCCGCTGCCCGCCCCGTCAGAACCGTCTGCCGCCCAGGCTCCTAGCCTCCCACAACTGTCACTCACGAGCCGCGGGCGATCACTGCCGTTCAGACATGTAGCTCGGGGGCGGCGGGACGCACGCCTAGAATGCCGCGCCATGCATTCCGATCACGTCGCCCCGTGGCTGCGCCCCTTTGCGGCGCGCCGACCAAGGCTGGTGTGGCTGCTCGTGTTCGTTGTGCTGCTCAAGGCGGCCGTGCCGCTGCTGGCGGTGTCGTCTGCGCGCGAGCGCGGTGTGTCTCTCGCCGAGGTCTGTTCGGTGTATGGCGTACGCACCGTTCCCGACGACCAGGTGTCCGGTTCCTCCAAGCCCATGCAGTCCGAGCACGCGAGTTCGCAGGACTGCGCGTTGACGCCGCTGCTCGGAGCCGCCCTCCTGGGTGCCCCGCCATTGGCCACGGTGGAACTGCACGCGCCAACTCGGTTGCTCCTTGCGGCTCCCGTCGAACCGCTGTCGCTGAGAGACGCCAGCTTTGCATGGCTGGCTGGCCGCACCCACGCCCCGCCTCTGACGGGCTGATCGGCTCCTGACCGCGCCGCCTGCCGCCGCGCGGGTATTGCCGCCTCGGCGTAGGCCAGCACGGTTGTTCCCTCGACCGACCGTCTCGCATCCCCATGGGCGCGCGGCAGTATTTCGACTGCCTGATGCCGCGGCGCCTCATCATTCGTTCCACTCCAGCCGGAGAACCTCATGCAACCCTTGTTCCGTCTGTCCTCCTCGCTCGTTGCTCTTGCATGCGTGCTTGCAGCTTCGAGCGCACAGGCCTCCTGCGGCTCGTCCTTCTGCACGCTGCTCAACGACCGCTTCGCGCTCGGGCTGTCGGACCACGTCGGCTGGAGCGCCGACGTTCGCCTGGAATCCGTTACGCAAGACCGGCTGCGCAAGGGCACATCGACGATCTCGCCGTCCGAGGTGACGGACGAGGACGCCATCGAGCGTCATACGCGGAACCTGAACCTGGTCACCACGCTGGAGCGCTCGTTCGACCCGCACTGGTCCGTGGCGCTGCGCGTGCCTGTCGTGCGGCGCGATCACTTGCACGACCTGCTCGACGAAGAAACCGGCAGCGTCGGCGCGTCGGAGCAGTGGAAGTTCACACGCGTGGGCGACGTGCAGGCGCTAGGCCGCTATCAGGACGTGAGCGAGACGCAGGACTTCGGCTGGGCCGTGATCGGCGGGCTGAAGCTGCCCACCGGCAGCCGCTCGGTCGTCAACGGCGATGGGGTGCGCGCAGAGCGTGCGCTACAGCCGGGCAGCGGGACGACGGACCTCGTGCTTGGCGCGTCGCTGCGTCGCACGCTGGGCGCCACCGACGCATTGAACCTGCAGGCGACCGTCACCCAGGCCCTCGACAGTCGCGAGGACTTCAAGCCGGGCAGGCGCACCGAGTTGTCGGCGGGCTGGTCGCATGCGATGTCCCAGCAGTGGAGCACGGTGCTGCAGCTCAACCTGTCGCACAAGGGGCGCGACAGTGGAGCGCAGGCAGAGCCGGAGAACAGCGGGTCGACGACGGTGTCGGTGTCTCCGGGCGTGAGCGTCGTGACCGCCGCCCATGACACGGCCTACGCCTTCGTGCAGTTGCCGGTCTATCAGAAAGTCAACGGCATCCAGCTCGTGCCGCGTGCATCGTTTGCCGTGGGATGGACCCACTCGTTTTGAGCGCGCCTCGCTCGGGGTATTGAGCCGCCTGCCGAGTCGAGCTGCCGCCAGCTCACATGGCGGGGATGCGCCATGTGCGCTGGCTCGAAGCGGGGACTGGGCACACGACTCGCTGAGGCCGCTGCATCCAATCCCGATCCGCCACGTATGAACGCCGGTGGAACGTTCACCCCAACACCAAGACAGAGGAACCGACATGGGCGGCCTGTGGCCCAGCAAGACGAGTGCGATCGCCTGGGCCGCAGCCCTGGGCTGCCTGGCCGTGCCAGCGTGGGCGCAGCAGAAGGAGGAGCCTGCGGCGAGCCCGTCAACGGGCGCGGCGACAACCCAGCTCCAGACCGTCGAGGTCACCGGACGGCACTACGACAACGCGGTCGGCAGCTCGGACGCCGCCTCGCAGGGCGTGATCCGCGCCGAACTCCTGAAGAGCCGTCCCGCGTTGCGTCCCGGCGAAGTGCTCGAGTTCGTCCCGGGCGTCATCGTCACCCAGCACTCGGGCGACGGCAAGGCCAACCAGTACTTCCTGCGCGGCTTCAACCCGTCCGAGATCTCGCCAGGCCTGCGGCTGCTCGGCGCCGTCGAGCTGCAGCGCAACGATGGGCCGTGGACCGTGCCCGAGGGCTTGCGCAGGAGCAACGCGGTGCTGACGCTCAGCGCCGGCAGTGCCAGCGAGGGCTGGGGCGCGAGCCTCATGGGCTATGACGCGCACTGGACCTCGACCGACCAGATCCCGCAGCGCCTGATCGATGCGGGGACCTACAACGGTCGACCCTTCGCGCGCTACGACTCGCTCGACCCGACCGACGGCGGCGAGACCCGGCGCAGCAGTCTCTCGGGCGAATGGCACCGCCAGACCGACGCGGGCACAACGCGGGTGGCCGCCTATGCGATCGACTATCAGCTCAAGCTGTACTCCAACTTCGCCTATGCGGTGGAGCGGCCCGCAGGCGGGGACCAGTTCTCGCAGCAGGACAGCCGCAGCGTCTACGGGCTGGACGCCAGCCAGACCTTCAACCATACGCTGGGCAGCCTGCCGGCGCGTTCGGAGGTCGGGCTGCAACTGCGCTACGACCGCATCCGCGTCGGCCTGTTCGACACGGCGGCGCGCAACATCACCAGCGTCACACGCGACGACAAGGTGCGCGAGACGATGCTCGGCGTGTATGGGCAGACCTCGATCGAGCTCACCCCATGGATGCGCACGGTGCTGGGCTTGCGGGCTGACTCCGCGCGCTTCGAGGTCGACAGCCTCTCGCAGGCCGCCAACTCCGGCAGCGCGAGCAAGAACCAGCTGTCGCCCAAGTTCGCGCTGGTGCTCGGGCCGTGGGCGAAGACCGAGTTCTTCTTCAACGCCGGGCGCGGCTTCCACAGCAACGACGCGCGCGGCACCACCGCGACCGTCGATCCGAAGACCGGTGACCCGGTCGACAAGGTGCCCGGCCTGGTCGCCTCGCGCGGGATGGAGATCGGGGCGCGCACCGAGTGGATCTCCGGGCTGCAGAGTTCGCTGGCGCTGTGGAAGCTGGACTTCAATTCGGAGCTGGTCTACGTCGGCGATGCCGGGGCAACCGAGCCGAATCGACCGAGCACGCGGCATGGCATCGAGTGGAACAACCGGTGGATCCCGCTGCCGTGGCTGCTCGTCGATGCCGATCTGGCGTGGACGCATGCGCGCTTCTCGGACTCGGATCCGGCCGGCGACCACATCCCGAACAGCGTGGACAAGGTGGCCTCGGTCGCCGTGACGGCGCGTGACCTTGGCCCGTGGTCGGCCAGCCTGCAGTGGCGCTACCTCGGCTCGGGTCCGCTGATCGAGGACGACAGCGTGCGCTCGGACTCGTCGTCGATCTTCAATCTGCGGGTCAGCCGCAAGCTGTGGCGAGGCAGCGAGCTGACGCTGGACGTGTTCAATCTGTTCGACCGCAAGGTCAACGACATCGAGTACTACTACCAGTCGCAGTTGCCGACCGAGGCGGCGCCGGTAGCCGACAAACATGTCCATCCGGCCGAGCCGCGCACGGTGCGTGTGACGCTGAAGTTGGCCTTTTGAGCTGCCTGATGCGCATCAAGGCGACCGGCCCGAAGCCCTAGGCCGGATACTTCGCACCGCTGACCGGCAACGTGATGCCGTTGATGAAGCCGGCCTTGGCGGCCGCGTAGTTCGTCTGCCGGTCGTACGGGCGGTCGCGACGCGTCAGTTCATGGCAGCCTACGCGCAGGATGCGTGCCGCGGCGGCGGGCGGCGCCGGCGTGGCAGCATCAATACGTGAACAAGGAATCACCATGAAGATCGGCATCATCGCCATACCTCGCACCGTCCGCGGCCACAAGGCGTCATGACGCCGGCCGCCCTCGCGCCGCTGCAAGGGGCGGTCTTTCGCAGCCTGTGGTTCGCCTGGCTCGCGGCGAACATGACGATGTGGATGAACGATGTCGCGGCGGCCTGGCTGATGACGTCGCTGACGACGAACCCGGTCATGGTCGCGCTGGTGCAGACGGCTTCGACGTTGCCGGTGTTCCTGCTCGGCGTGCCGAGCGGCGCGGTCGCCGATATCGTCGATCGCCGCCGCTACTTCGCATCGACGCAGGCCTGGGTTTCGTTGACCGCACTGCTCCTTGCCGCGCTCTCGCTCGCCGGTGCGCTCACGGCGCCGCTGCTGCTGGCGCTGACTTTCGTGAACGGCATCGGCCTGGCCATGCGCTGGCCGGTATTCGCGGCGATCGTGCCGCAGGTCGTCACGCGCGATCACCTGCCCTCCGCGCTGGCGCTGAACGGCATCTCGATGAACCTGTCGCGCGTGATCGGGCCGGTCGTGGCCGGCGGGTTGATCGCCCTCATCAGCCCCGCGGCGGTGTTTGTGCTGAACGCGGTCCTTGCCGCCGCGGCGATGGTTCTGATTCTGCGCTGGCGCTCGGTACGCGAGACCAGCGCGTTGCCGGGAGAACGCTTTCTCGGGGCGATGCGCGTGGGCATCGGCTTCACGTTGCAGTCGCCGCGCCTGAAGGTCGTGATGCTGCGCGTGGTGCTGTTCTTCATCCAGGCGTCGGGCCTGGTGGCGCTGCTGCCGCTGGTGGCCCGGGAGATGCGCGGCGGCGGCCCGGCGACGTTTACCGTGATGCTCTCGTGCATCGGCGGTGGCGCGATCGTCGCGGCGCTGTACTTCCCGCGCTGGCGCGCACGGTTCGATCGTGACCGCTTCGTGCTCGTCGGCACCTTGGTGCACGCGGCCTTCAGTCTCTTGGTCGTGCTCGTGCACGAGATCTGGATCGCGCTGCCGGCGATGGTGGTGGTGGGGATGGCGTGGATCTCCGTGGCCAATTCGCTGACCGTCGCGGCACAGATGGCATTGCCTGACTGGGTCCGGGCGCGCGGCATGTCGATCTACCAGACCGCGCTGATGGGCGGTTCGGCGGCCGGCTCCGTGATCTGGGGGCAGGCCGCCGCGTGGTGGGGCGTCGACCGGGCGATCGCCGCAGCAGCGCTGTTCGGCGTCGTCGCGCTGCTGGTGACGCGGCGCTTCACCGTCGACGGCAGCGCCGAGATCGACTTCACGCCGGTGCCGGCGCGGCAGTTTCCCGAGCCGGCTGTGCCGATCGGTCCCGACGAGGGGCCGGTCATGGTGACGATCGAATACCTGATCGATCCGGCGCGGGCTGCCGAATTCGCCGAGGTGATGCAGCGCACGCGCCAGGCGCGGATGCGGCAGGGCGCGCTGTCGTGGGGCTTGTTCCGGGATGCCGCCGACGCGGCGCGCTACATCGAATATTTCGTCGACGAGAACTGGGTCGAGCACCAGCGCCGGATGGATCGCTTCAGTGCCCACGACGCCGAACTGCGCGATCTGCGCCTGAGCTTTCACCTTCGCGACGGGCGGCCCGAAGTGAAGCGCTACGTGGCCGAGGCGGTGAGCACGCGGCGGTTGTGATCGAAGCCGCCGAGGCGCTTCACTTTGATCGACAACGGTCGCACACTCTTATGCTTCGCCCCGTCAGGAGTCATTGAGATGCGCACCCGAAGCCCTGATGTGCTGGCCTTCGTGATGGCCGGTGGTGAAGGGTCGCGGCTGGCGCCGCTGACCGCCGATCGCTGCAAGCCGGCGGTGCCGTTCAGCGGCAAGCACCGCGTCGTCGATTTCGTGCTCAGCAACCTGATCAATTCGGAGATCTTCGCGATCTACCTGCTGGTGCAGTACAAGTCGCAGGCGCTGATCGAACATGTGCGCAACAGCTGGACGATGGCCCGGTTCCGGCCCGACCATTTCGTCACCGTGGTGCCGCCGCAGATGCACAACGGCTGCGGCTGGTTCCAGGGCACGGCCGACGCGGTGGCGCAGAACCTGTACCTGATCGAGATTCACAGGCCCGAGCTGGTTGCGGTGTTCGGCGCCGACCACATCTACCGGATGGATGTGCGCCAGATGATCGACGAGCACGTGTCGTGCGGCGCGGACGTGAGTGTCGCGACCTTGCCCGTGCCGCTCGGGCATTGCAGCTCGTTCGGCGTCGTCGAGGCGGATTCGCAGCGGTGGGTACGGGGCTTTCGCGAGAAGCCGGTGAGCACGGCCGCGATGCCCGACCGCCCGGGCTACGCGCTGGCGTCGATGGGGAACTACCTGTTTTCGGCCGACGTGCTGATCGAGGAGCTGCACCGCGCGCGGGCCACCGGCGAGAGCGACTTCGGCCGCCACATCCTGCCGCGCATCGCCGGCTCGCGGCGAGTGCTGGCCTACGACTTCACCACCAACCGGGTGCCCGGCCTCGGCGAGTTCGAAGACCCGCACTACTGGCGCGACGTCGGCACGATCGACGCGTATTTCGACGCCCATTTCGACACGCTGGGCGCCCGGCCGCGGTTCCGGATGACGAATCGCGAGTGGCCGATCTATGCCAGTCCCGACCCGTCCGAATCGGCGCAGATCGACGGCGGCGCGATCACGCAGTCGCTGGTGGGCTCGGGCTGTTTCGTCAACGGGGCGCACCTGAACCGCGCCATCCTGCGCCGCACCGTGACGGTCGAGGTCGACGCGCAGCTCGACCAGTGCATCGTGATGGACCGGACGACGGTCGGCCGCGGCGCGAAGATCACGCGGGCCATCGTCGATCAGGACAACCACATCCCGGCCGGCGAAGTGATCGGCGGCAACCGCGAGCGGGACTGCAGCCGCTTTCACGTGAGCGACGCAGGCATCGTCGTCGTGCCGCGCGGGTACTTCGGGCCGCGCCTCGACCGGTGAGTGCGGCCCGGGGTCCTACACAAGAGCGGGTCGATTACCGACGCGCCTTCAAGGGTGATCGCGTTGCATCGAGGTGGCGCAAGACATAGATTGAGCCGTCGATCTGACGGGATGTACGGTCATGACTCGCTACTGGGTACTTGCACTGATCGTTGGCGTGCTCGCGGTGGTCTATCTGGTGCGCCGGACCCGCAAGGCAGCCAGCTCCCCGGAGTCCGTCGATGTTCCGCTGGAGACGGAGCAATACGGCCCCGGGCCGATGCCGGACGAAGCGGACGAAGACGACACGGCGCCCTCGGTGTTGTCGCCGCCCGAACTGAGGCCGCCGAAATACACCTCGCGCTGAAGCACCACGCTGCGGCCGCCGCCGCCCGTCAAGCCAGGTCGATGCGGTACATGCCGCGCCCGTGGGTGGCGCAGTAGAGCGTCTGGCCGGCCCAGAACAGCTCGTCGGCCGAAACGTTGGCCGGCCCTTCGTTCGTTGGCGACCAGGTCGCGCCGCCGTCCTCGCTCGCGAACAGGCCGACCTCGGTGCCGACGTACAGCCACGACGGGCGTTGCGGATGAATCGCCAGCGTGTGCACCGGCGCGGCGGGCAGTGTCGCGCCCAGCGCGGCCCAGGTCGCGCCGCCATCGCGCGTGACCCAGACGTTGTCGCCGGCGAAGCCGCCGAAGGTCGCGTAGGCCCAGCGCGCGTCGGTCGGGTGCGGCACGAGGCGGGTGCAGTAGCGCCTGGGCGCGAGCGGCTTTGTGCCGATGTGGTCGCAGCGCTGCCAGGCGGGCGCGCCGCTCGTGCCGTTCGTGGTGCGGAACACCGCGCCGTCTTCATGGCCCACCCAGACGACGTCCGAGTCGGCTGGCGAGATTCCGATCGCCGTCACGAGCTTGCCGGTGCCGGGCTTGATCGCGCGCCAGCGTGGGCCGCTGGTCGGCGTGTTCGGCGCCTTCGCGTCGTTCGTCTCCCACACCGAGAGCCCGCCGGCGAGCAGGCGCTGCGAGCGCTTCGTGTCGAGCACGAACGGCGCGATGAACAGCGCGTCCTGCGTGCGTGCGTCGGGAATCTGGAACGGCACCGGCTTCCAGGCCCAGTCGTTGCGCGTGGCGTCCCAGAACTGGCCGCTGATGTAGCGCTCGCCCTGCGTGTCGGAGGTCGCGGCGCCGTCGCTGTTGCGGTGGATGTTCAGGTAGACGTACTCGCCGTAGAAGACCTGCGGGTCGGACGGATCCGAGGCGCACCAGCCGCCGTCGCCGCCGAACCAGCTGTTCCAGTGCTCGCTGCCGGCATTGGGTGCGAAAGCCAGCGTGCCGTTGTCCTGCGCGCCGCCGACGACGCGGCCGCTGCCCGCATGCACCGCCCCGCCATAGAACTGCGTGACGCCGTAGTTGTTGTTCAGCTCGGTCCAGCCTCGCACGAACGGCGGCTCGGCCTCGCGGCCCACGGCGTTCAGGTCGTCGGCCTTGTAGACGCCGCCGTCGTTGCCGAAGAACACGCAGCGGTTGGTCGTGCCGTCGTAGCCGGGGTGCGAGACGATCGCGTGGTGGTCGGCGTGCGCGGACGCGTCGTCCCACCAGGTCGAGATCTCGCGCAGCGTGGCACCGCCGTCGGTGCTGCGCCAGAGGTTGACGCCGCCGACCAGCAGGAGGTTCTCATCGGTCGGGTCATCGGCCCAGACGACGTTGCCGTACCAGCCCTGGTCGCCGAGGAAGGGCGCGGGCTTGCCGTCGCTGCCGAGCGCCGCGCACTGGCGGTAGTGCTTGCCGCCGTCGGTGGAGCGCCAGAGGCCGCCGGCCGTGCCTTGCACCGACGCGTACACGACGTTCGGGTTCTTGCGCGCGTAGGCGAGCTCGATGCGTCCGCTCCATGCGCCGTCGTGCGCGGCCGGCTTCCAGGTCTTGCCGCGGCTCGTGCTGTACCAGGCGCGGCCGTCGGTCAGCCCGCCGGCGATCGCTCGCGTGCTCAGGCGCGGGTGGCACTTCACGTCGGCCACGCCGCTGGGCAGCACGCTGGCCCAGGTGGCGCGCGCGGCATCGGCGCTGCGCATCAGTCCACCGGGCGTCGCTGCGAGCACGACCTTGGCGTTGCGCGACACGGCGATGCGGTTCACCGCACCGAAGTCCTTCGTCGCCGTGATGAGCTGCCAGCTCGCCGCGCCGACGATGCGGAAGATGCCGCCGCCGCGCAGCGCGTCGATGTTGCCGAAGCCCTCGCCGGTACCGGCGTAGACGAGGTTCGGATTCTGCGGGTCGAGCGCCAGGCAGCTCACCGCGAGGTTGGCCATGAAGTCGTCGACCGGATCCCAGCGCGCGCCGCCGTTCGCGCTGAACCACACGCCGCCGGCCGCGCTCGCGGCCAGCATGCGCTGCGGCTCCTGCGGATGCACGACGATGGCGCGCGTGCGCCCGCCGATGTTGCCCGGCCCGAGCCATTGCCAGCGTTGCGCCGAGAGCCCCGCCGCCGCGCCCACCAACGCGAGCGGCGTGACGGCGCCGAGCACCGGCACGCCGGCCACTTCCCTGGGCGCCCTGGTGTCACGCGCGCGCAGCGTGCGGCACTGCCGGACGGCGCGGCCCAGCGCATCGGCCGGCACGCGGCCCTCGTCGTCGCGCGATTTGCGCAGCTGCTGCAGCAGCCGCGCGCGCGGCGCATCGGGCACGCTCAGGCGCCGGATCGCGCGGCGCAACACGCCTTCGGGTGCGCGCGCCAGGCTTTCGTTGGTGGTGCCGCGGGTCCGACGCAGCGTTTCGACCAGCTCGACGGGCAGGCCGCGCCGGGCGGCCAGGTCTGCGTCGGAAATCGCCATCGCGTGTCACTCCCGTGGGGTTGGGTGCTCGGGTTCCGGGCCGTATGGGCCGTATTCAAGGTCGCAGCGCGCGTGGCGCGCGGGGCACGATCTCGTCGAGCTCGCAGTCCCACAGCCTGTGGTTGCGAACCGTGTCGTGGGCGCTCAGCACCGTCTTCAACCGGTCGCCTGCGCGTTGCTGCACGATGCGGTAGTCGATGGCGTCGAGCGTGGCGCGCGCGAGCACCGAGGGGTCGTTCGTGGCCGATTCTTCGCCGCGGGCGGCGGGCGGCTGCGGCCACTCGGCCAGCATCTGCAGGCGGCCCGAGTCGGCGTCGACCGTGCAGGCGCCGGCGGCCGGCGCGGGGCGGCGGTCTCGAGGCAACGGCGCACCGCCTTCATGCAGCGCGTGCAGGCGCCAGCTCAGCAACGCCTGCGCCACGCCTGCCCAGGCGGCGTGCAGCTCGATCCCGAGCGTGGGCCCGGGCAACGCGCTGGCCCAACTCGGCCACGGCAGCGGCTCGCTGCGCCAGAGCTCGGCGCCGTCGGGCGAGTCCAGCGCCAGCGCGACGACGCGCGGCGGCCCGAACGACAAGGCCAGTGCGCGGCGTTCGTCCAGCAGCAGCGGCGCCATGGCCTCGTCGCTGCGCCACAGGCGTTGCCCGCTCTCCAGCCGCAACGCGACGATGCGGCCCGCGGCGTCGCGCCACAACGCGTGACGGCCGGCGGCGTCGGCAATGCCGCCGGGGAACGCTCGGGCCCAGATCGGTGCTGGCTTCGTCGTCATCGGTCCGTCGTCGACAGTGGGACGCATCGGTCCGTTCAGCGCGCGTGCGAGAGGCGATCGCGCCGCCGCTCGCGGCGGGCCAGCACGGCGGCGATCGATGCCGCAATGACGAACGCACCGCCGACCAGCCAGCGTTCGGCGCTGCCGTCGCCGCCATCGGGCGATTCGTCGAACGCAAGTTCGATCCACTGGGGCTCGATCAAGGTCGCGATGAAGCCGGCGACGCTCAAAGCGCAGGCGGCCCATTCGGCGCGGTAGAGCCAGACGCGGCGAGTCGTCGTGGGCATCGGAGGTCGCTCCTCATGAACGGCGTGGGAGGGCAGTGTTGCACCAACGCCGGCGGCTCGGCACCCCCAGTCTGCAAAGACGCTGGCGAGGTTCCGATGCTCGATGAGAATTACTATCATTTGACGAGACTGGATAGGTCTGCTCAATGTCACCCCATTGGTGCTTTGTATTTGATATGCCGGATCGGCAGGGGTAACGTCGCCGCGTGGCGCCGTGCGCACGGCCGCCCGAGTTCCACTGACAGATCACTGACAGGAGATCGATATGGGCTTGAAAGGGTCGAAGACCGAGCAGAACCTGAAAGACGCGTTCGCCGGCGAGTCGCAGGCGAACCGCCGGTACCTGTATTTCGCAAACAAGGCCGACATCGAAGGCCAGAACGACGTTGCCGCACTGTTCCGCTCGACCGCCGAGGGCGAGACCGGCCACGCACACGGCCACCTCGAGTTCCTCGAGGTGGTGGGCGATCCGGCGACGGGCCTGCCGATCGGCCCGACGCGCGACAACCTGAAGGCCGCGGTCGCCGGCGAAACCCACGAGTACACCGACATGTACCCGGGCATGGCCAAGACCGCACGCGAGGAGGGCCACGACGAGATCGCCGACTGGTTCGAGACGCTGGCGAAGGCCGAACGCTCGCACGCGAACCGGTACCAGAAGGCGCTGGACGTGCTGGTCGACTGACGACGCACGCGGTGACCTTGTCGAACAGGGGGCCTCGTGCCCCTTGTTCGTTTCAGCCGCCGTCGCGCTATCGCCACCCGACGATCGCTTCGACGATCGGCCCACCGAACACCGAACAACAGACGCCGGGAGACCCGCATGACCCTACGAGAAGGCAACCTCGAAGCCCCGACCCGGCATGCGGTCGCATGGAAGACCGCCGAGTTCTACGACCAGGCCGCGTGCGAGAAGGAGATGGAGCGCATCTTCGACATCTGCCACGGCTGCCGGCGCTGCGTGGGCCTGTGCCAGTCGTTCCCGACCCTGTTCGATCTCGTCGACGCGACCGCCGACGGCGAAGTGCACGGTGTGGCCAAGCAGGACTTCTGGAAGGTCGTCGACCAGTGCTACCTGTGCGACCTCTGCTACATGACCAAGTGCCCGTACGTGCCGCCGCACCCGTGGAACCTGGACTTCCCCCACACGATGCTGCGCGCGAAGGCGATCAAGTTCCGCAACGGCAAGGTCAAGGCCGGCGAGAAGCTGCTCGCGTCGACCGACACGCACGGCTCGTTCGCCGGCATTCCGATCGTCGTGCAGACCGTCAATGCGCTGAACAAGACGAAGCCCATGCGCAAGCTGCTCGACAGCACGCTCGGGGTGCACCCCGACGCGTGGCTGCCCGAGCTCGCCACATCGCGCTTTCGCTGGAGCGCCGACAAGAAGAGCGGCCGCGTTGCCGTGAAGGACGGGCAGCGCAGCCCCGGCAAGGTCGCGATCTTCGCCACCTGCTACGTCAACTACAACGAGCCCGGCATCGGCCACGATCTGCTGAAGGTGCTGGCGCACAACGACATCGCCTACGAGATCGTCGAGAAGGAGAGCTGCTGCGGCATGCCCAAGCTCGAGCTCGGCGACCTCGACGGCGTGGCGCGCCACAAGGAGGCGAACATCCCGGTGCTCGTGAAGTACGCGCGCGAGGGTTATGCGATCGTCTCGGCGATCCCGTCGTGCACGCTGATGTTCAAGCAGGAACTGCCGCTGCTGTTTCCCGACGACGCCGACGTGAAGCTCGTGCAGGAGGCGATGTTCGACCCGTTCGAGTACCTGGTCGCGCGCCACAAGGACGATCTCCTGAAGACCGACTTCAAGACGCCGCTGGGCAAAGTCAGCTACCACATCCCGTGCCACGGCCGCGTGCAGAAGATCGGCCGCAAGACCGAGGAGATGCTCAAGCTCGTCGGCAGCGCGGTGACGGTGCAGCTCAACACGGTCGAGCGCTGTTCGGGCCACGCCGGCACCTACGGCGTGAAGACGCCTTACCACCCGGTCGCGATGAAGATCGGTCGCCCGGTGTTCAAGGCGATGGGCAAGGACGAGCCGGACTACATCGCCTCCGACTGCGCACTCGCCGGGCATCACATCGCGCAGGGCATGGAGGTGGGCAAGCTGCCCGCGGCCAAGCTGCGGCATCCGCTGAGCCTGGTGCGGATCGCCTATGGATTGGAGTGAAGGGATTGGAGTGAGGAACATGGCCATCACCAAGGACAACCTGCTGACGCTCGAGGCCTACGCGAAGATCCGCAAGGCCAGGACGCCCGACGTGATCGCGCACCGCAAGCTGCGCTCGGTGCGCCTGGGCGATCACATCACCGTGCAGTTCGAGGACGAGACGACGATCCGCCGCCAGATCCAGGAGATGCTGCACATCGAGAAGATCTTCGACGAGGACGGCATCCAGAGCGAGATCGACGCCTACGCACCGCTCGTGCCGGACGGCACGAACTGGAAGGCGACGATGCTGATCGAGTTCCCCGACCTGCATGAGCGCAAGCGCGAGCTCGGGCGGCTGATCGGCGTCGAGGACCGCATGTTCGTCGAGATCGAGGGACATGCGCGCGTCTACGCGATTGCCGACGAGGACCTGGAGCGCGAGAACGACGAGAAGACCTCGGCGGTGCACTTCCTGCGCTTCGAGTTTCCCGATTCGGCACGCGAGGCGGTGCGCGCCGGTGCGGCCGTCAAGCTCGGCTGCGACCACACGAACTACCCGGCGCATGTCGCGATTCCGGCCGAGACGCTGGCAAGCCTGGCCGGGGATCTGCGCTAGGGCCTGTTAACGCTATGGGAGGGCTCGCGTGACTCAGCAAAGCGGCGCCTGCAAGGCGCAAAGCGCAGCCGTAGCAGCGCTACGGCGAGCATTTGCAACGCGGCAGGCGC
>Ga0207684_10002487_pt1 | contig 18534 bp, 18 predicted proteins | sample KBSK5501metaG_FD_184342 | JGI IMG/M metagenome (GOLD analysis project Ga0207684, IMG submission 184342) | Corn, switchgrass and miscanthus rhizosphere microbial communities from Kellogg Biological Station, Michigan, USA - KBS K5-50-1 metaG... | ecosystem: Host-associated > Plants > Roots >...
ATTTGCTGTGCATCAGTTTCATTCCCACGATGCGCCGCCACGGGTAACCGAGTGATTGCACAAATGCGCCCGTGCCCGCAGGCGCCGGGTCCTGACCAGCGGCAAGATCCGGCTGGGGCGGTTTGTCGGCGTCATAGCAAAAACGAATTTGCACACCTGCCTCGGCCCGGTCGCGCAATGCCGCTGCTAATTCGGCCCGGAGCGGATCACTGAATCGCATGTCGTAAATGGCAAAACCCAGCGTCTGTTTCGCCGCGCGTATGAACGTGGTCAGCCGAGTCATGACGTCGTCGCCGGATTGTTCGCCTTCGGCGAGAAAGAACACTGAAAGATTATCCACGCCGGGTCGCCCATCGCCTGATCGACGGCGCAACGCAAGTTCGGCCGCCCGGGCGTTGAAATGATAGTCGACGCGCTCGGGTGGCATTCGGGCGATCCAGAATGCATCATAAGCCGCTTATGATCCGAAGTTCGTTACCATCCTGTGGTGAATCATGCATCGTAAGCGGCTTACGGTGCAGCGAGAATGGGCAGCGAAGTACTATTTCTTACTGCGATACCGCGCTGATTTTTCGCGAACCGCAGCGCGTCGATCGGAATTCCGCTTCGCCGAATACGTCAACTTGGCTTTCGCGGTCGATGCCTGGGATTGCGGCCTGATCACGCGCGCTTTGCGCACATCGAAATAATCGAGCACGTCCTCGCCTCGATCGAACTTCTCTTCGAGATTCTCCGCCGTCGTTCTCTTATCCTGCGATCTTGGCATACGTCTCGATCTCTACTCCAGTCGATTTCCTTACACTAATAATCCGGATTGCCGCTCCACGATAGGTGATAATCGCGGACCAGTGCTCGCCGCCGATTGTCCCGATGACGAGGAATCGCTTCTCCAAAGCAGTTTTCGCTCCGAGAAGGACGTGCTTCGATTTCCAGAGGGCCTGAGCTTCAAGGAAATCTATTCCGTGTTTCGCCTTGTTGCTGGCGCTCTTCCCCGGATCGAACTCGAATTCCACCGCTACTTGTTAACGCATCAACATCGGAGACGCGACCGTTGATATGTCATCACGGAACGACTTTCGACGAAGCCGACCCGTAATCTCTTTCAAAAGTAGAACCCTTCTGCCTTTTCGAGCCACGTCATGGACTCAGTGCTTTCGCCGGTCCCCAGCTTTCTACCGCCAGCGCTGTCAGCACGATTTCCACCGCCAGCGCGGCGAGAATAATTCCCATTACCCGGACAAGAACGGCCGCGCCCTGCTGCCCGATGATCCGCAAGATGATATCGGAAAAACGCAGGAAAATGTAGGTCAGCAACAGCACTACCAGCAGGACGACGCCGGTCTCGGCTTGCTGCGGCACGGTATAAACATCGTTATCCGTCAGCACGATCACCGCCATCATCGCGCCCGGTCCCGCGATGGAAGGCACTGCCAGGGGAAACACGGCCAGGTCGCGGCCTGCCTCGGGCGATCCTGGTTTGGAATCCAGTCCGCCAAAAAGCATTTTGACCGCGAACAGGAACAGGATGAGTCCGCCTGCCACTTTGAGCGACTGCATACGAATCCCAATGGCGTCGAGAATAATTTGTCCCGCTATCACCGCTACGATTAGGATGACGGTGGCGTAGAGGGTAGCGCGCAGCGCGGTGCGGTACCGTTCTGACCGCGAGAGCGATGCGGTCAACCCGGCGAAAATCGCCACATTCCCGATTGGATCGATCGTCGTCCAGATCGTTGCGAAATCTTTGCAAATCTTGACGAGCAGCGGAGACATTCGACCAGTGTGCGGGAATCACCGATGACGGTCAATGCCGTGTGATCACCCGGGAATCAATTTCGAAGTAAGAGTTCACTGATGATTGTGGATGGCGGGATTGCGAGTCGCGTTCGGGCCGCCCATTTCGGTCTGGACCCAGCCGGGACAGACAGAATTCACCGCGAAGTTATTTGCGCCAGTGGCGAAGGACGCGATGCGCGGGCACGGCGGTGGCGTGGTCGCTGGTGCTGACAATCAATTCACGGCGGCGCAGATTCTCGAGCGCAGTTTGCACGGCGCTCTTCGAAAGGCCGGTCGCTTCTGCGAGCATGCGCAAACTTGCGGGCACAGGTTTCCATTTCGCGCGCGCGGCCTGGCCATAGAGATGCAGATAAACGAGATATCCGGCCGGTTGTCGATCGTGCCCGACAATGTCGCGCATCAGGACGTCGAGCACGTAATCGTCAATCGGAATGGTTTTGTGGAAGCGAGGCATTTTCTGAAGGATGAAGGATGAATTAAGAAGGATGAAGCAATTGCCCCTCACCTCAATCCTTTCCCAGAGGGAGAGGCGGGAGCAACAGGGAGATTCATTAGCAGCTATACCGATAAACGGACGGTGGTTTCTGCGCAAACAAGTCAGCCGCTTCTGGACGCAGATGCGGAGACAAATTTAGATTCGACCATGATCAAGCAAATCAAGTTCGTTAGCATCCCGGTGGCCGACCAAAATCGGGCACTCGATTTTTACACGGAGAAACTCGGATTCACCATCATCACCGATCAGCCGTTCGATGAGAAACAACGCTGGATCGAGTTGCGGGTACCGAAAGCCGAGACGCGGGTCGTATTGTTCACAGCCGAGGGCGATGAAAAACGCATCGGCTCTTTCATGAACATGTCGTATACGTGCGATGACATTGATAAGACCTATGAGGAGCTGAGTGCGCGCGGCGTGGAATTTGAAGGCCCGCCGCAGAAACAACCGTGGGGCACGTACGCGATGTTCAAGGACAGCGAAGGCAACCGGTTTCTGGTCTCGGGGTAATCAGCGCCGCAGGTCACATCAAACGTCAAACATCAAACCTCGAACATCAGACATTTTGTCACCAGGGGATTACCTTTTGATCTCTCCACCCGCCTACGCTTTAGCTACGGCGTGGCAGGAAACTTTCCGGTTATCAAGCGGGGCAAAATCACCAAGGGATTACTTTGCGGTCTCTCCAAAACTTGCTGGTTTCTTTTTGCGGAGCTTCAGAGGCTAACCATACCACCCCCGCTGCTCCTTCGAGGACGGAGCGAGTCGCGTTCGAACCACCCATATCCGTCCGCACCCAACCCGGGCACACAGAATTCACCGCGAATTTCGGTAACGCGGCGGCGAGTTGGACGGTGACGCCGTTGAGTGCTGTCTTCGAAATGCAATACGCTGGTGCCCAGCCGTCGGCGCCATCGGCCAATTGGCCGCCGCCGCTGGAGACATTGACGATGCGCGGGGCGTCGCTCTTTTTCAGGAACGGGACGAAGGCCTGCGACACCAGCAACGCGCCGACCGTGTTCGTGCGCAACGTGGTCTCGAATATTTCCGGCGCGACCATGAGCACGTCCTTGTCGTCATCGAGCAGAATACCGGCGTTGTTGACCAACACATCTAAACGGTCAGTTGACCGCGAAAATTCTTCCGCCGCACGCCGAATGGTGTCCGGTTTGGAGACGTCGATCTTCAAAAACGTGACAGCGCCGCCGCTGTGGCCTTTGCCATACTCTTCCTTCTCGCCTTCCTTGGTGAGCTTCTGAACAGCCGCCACTCCGGCATCCGAGTCGCGCGCGCCGATAAAAACGTGAAAATTTCGCCGCGCCAGCTGCCGCGCGACTTCAAACCCGATCCCTTTGTTCGCGCCGGTCACGAGCGCGATCCGTTGCTCTTTTGTCATCACTCACCCTCACCTCAATCCTCTCCCGAGCAAGGGAGAGGAAGCGGAAAGCCTGCGCCGGTCACGAGCGATGCGTTGTTGCAGTTTCATGAGGGAATTCTACCGCGCATTACGCGAATAAAAACGGAAACGAATGCAAATCGCGGATTGCAGATACCGGATGCGGAAAGGTGTTGTCGATCTTCCGCTGAAGACATCCGCCTTTGCCAAGGCTCCAGCGGACGAGTCGGACGCTACAGGAGAGATTTTTCCCGGTAAACGGTATTGGTAATCTACGCAAAGTGGCCTATCACAGGTGCCAGGCTTCGGTACAGTGGTCGCCGCGGTTAAACTACAAATCATATATGAAAAAGAACCGGAAAATGACAGTAGGCGGATCGATTAGCGTTTGCGCGGTCACAGTCGGGGCGTTGTTTTTTTTGCAATCTGTTCGGACCTGGGCTCAGACTCCTTCGCCCGCGCCGAAGGAAGCGTCGCAAAATGGCGCTTCACCGCGCGACGGGCAGCACGATTTCGACTTCGCTCTCGGCAATTGGAAATTCCATCTGAAAAGACTGGAGCATCCGTTGACCGGCTCCAACACATGGGTGGAACTCGACGGTCATTCGAGTTGTCGAAAAATTTGGGATGGTAAGGCGAACCTTGACGAGGTCGAGGTCTATAGTGCGGATCGGAAGACGCACATCCAGGGTCTGACGCTGCGACTTTACAATCCGGAATCGCATCAGTGGAGTCTCTACTGGGCCAACGCGGCCAAAGGCACCCTGGGTCTGCCACCTGTCGTTGGCCAGTTTAAGAATGGGCGTGGCGAATTCTACGATCAGGAGGATTTCAACGGTCGAGCGATCTTTGTTCGATATGTCTGGTCTGACATCACACCGACATCGGCGCACTTTGAACAAGCGTTTTCAACCGATGGCGGAAAGACGTGGGAAATCAACTGGATCACTGATCAGACTCGAGAGAAACCGTAGAAGGGAGCGATTTTGTTCGGTGGCGAAGAGCCGAGGGTATGGCGCGTCAAGAGCTGCTTCCGATACAATCAGGATTTTTTCGTTGAATCGCACTCCACGCGTTGCCTGTGGTCTGCGGGCGAAGTACGCTGGGCGGTGAAGTTGTTTTCTCGATCAATTGTCCTTCTGATCGCCGGGATTACCGCAGGCGCCGCCGCCGGTCGCGCGGATTCCTCTTCCGGAGTACGTGAGCGGAAGGTGGATGTCGGCGAAGGCGTATCGTTGCGGGTAATCGAAGCCGGCCAGGCCGCCACGGGGCCGACTTTGGTTTTTATTCCCGGGTGGAGCACGGGCGCCGATATCTGGCGACAACAGATCGATCGTTTCGCTCCCGCTCATCGCGTGATCACGTTCGATCCGCGTTCACAGGGTCAATCGACGATCACGACGAGCGGGAACACGCCCGAAATGCGGGCACAGGACCTGCATAATTTGCTCGAACGGCTGGACGCGCGCCGTCCGGTGTTGATCGGTTGGTCGCAAGCAGTACAGGATCTCGCCGCTTACATCGAACGTTACGGCACGCACGATCTCGCCGGCCTCGTCCTGGTGGATGCGGCGGTCTCCGATGGGGCAGATGGCGTCGTCGCGCGCCCGGAAGAGACGGCGGCGCAATTCAAAATGTTCGCCGTTTACCAGGCGCACCAGCAAGAATATATTTACGCGGGATGATGGGCGTCATTATCAGCAAACCGCAGCCCGAAGGCGCGATCGACCAACTCGTCGCCACTGGAATGAAAACCCCGGCCACCATCGGGACCGGAATGCTGGTCGCGGATTTTTTCGGAGTGAATCGCACGGCTGCGTTGAAAAAGATTGATTGTCCGACTCTGGTCATCGCATCTGCGAAATCGGACGAACTGGCTCGCCAGCAGGCGGGCGCCGGCCAGGTCCGAGCGGGACTGGCATTACCTGCGCGTTTTGAAAAGATCGAAGACGCAGCGCACGCCGTCTTCCTCGATCAGCCGGCGCGCTTTAACGAATTGCTCGAGAAATTTGTAAAGGACCTGCGGCCCGCCTCGACAGGTTCAACGCAGTAGACGGCGAGGCAGAAGAAACAGCGATCCGCCTATCGAGCACATCCACGTATGCTTCGTTTCTACGCGCGAGCGGCTGAAATTTAAACCCCGCATCGTTGCCCGCAAAAGGGCGACACAGCTCAGTTTCTAACGGGAACGAAATTATCTCCGCGGCGTTCTGCCTTCTTCAGCGTCATGCAAGTCCACCCAGGTTTGAATATCGTCGCGATCCGCGAAGCCTTCCCGCTCCTTCGCCGCTCGTAAATCGGCGCTCGCTTCATCGCGCCAACCGCGCTTCAGCAAAAACGCGTTCCAAATCTTGATTTCTTCCTCGTTAGGCCGCCGACCGTGCTCAAAACACCATTCGAGAATTTCCTCGTCCGATCCGCCCTTTAGCGTTCGATCGACAAGGTCGTCGTAATTTACTCCAAGGAATCGCGTGCAGCGCGCGTCGAAGACAGTCGGGTCGTCGTCCACGCCAACAAAATAATCCGATGGCAGTTTACCCGCCGCGTTCAGCCGGATCTTGTCCAGCATCCGCGCAAAGTAAATCAGGCCTTTTGTTTCGACGTAATCGCTGCATGGAGTCTGAGTTTGCATTTTAAAAAGCTTCTCGCCCTGTGGTAAAGTGTCAACAGTCCACTTAGAGTGAAATGGCCATACCACTTGGAGGGGAGCTTGCGGTTAGCAGCAGTTTTCGCGGAGAATCAGTAATGCCCAGTGTGATCAAGAAAGATCTCAATACCCTTTCCCAAAGGAAGAAAGTACCGGGTCTTGATGAGCGCAATCCGAATCGTGAAACGAGTTGCAAATAAAAACTTAAGTAAGAAGCCCCGGCGTCGCCATTCGATCATGGCTTTTGAGATGATTCGGCTCGATCGTGCTGCGGACGAACCGCTTCATCAACAGCTCTACCGCCAGATTCGCGATGAATTAATTTCGGGCAGCTTCAACAACAACTCTTCCCGACTTCCCTCCTCTCGCGCGCTGGCCGCCGATCTGGGAATATCGCGATTTACGGTAAACCTCGCTTGCTCGAGGCTTCACGCGGAAGGGTACCTTCAATCGAGAATTGGATCGGGCACGTTCGTTGCCGAGCCGTTGCCCGAGACTTTCCTGAGTGCGCGGACGGCAAAAGCAGAACCACGCATAGAACGCCCGCCCCGCCTCTCTGATCGGGTAAGAAATATTCCGGATCACCGGGTCGGAAAAGAATTCGATTTCGGAATCGCCGGCCGGCCCGGTGTCTCCTTTGTCCCCGCTGTTGCGGCGCTTGACGAATTTCCGATCGCAATTTGGGAACGACTCAGAGCAGAAGTCCTCGCAAAAAAGGGGGCACATCTGCTCCAGTATGCATCAAGCCGGGGCGACGCCGACCTGCGCAAGGCACTCGCAGCTTATTTATGCGATTACAGAGGCGCACGTTGTCATCCAGACCAGATCATCATCACCGCTGGGACGCAGCAGGCAATGATGATCAGCGCAATGGCCCTCGTAAATCGGGGGGAGGTTGCCTGGATCGAAGAGCCGGGATTTTACCAAGCTCGCCGCGTCTTTGGCTTCGCCGGGGCGACCGTCGTTCCAAGACCCGTTGACCGGGAAGGAATCACCATCGCGCGGCCGTCGAAACATCGCTCGCCCAAAATAATTTACGTGACCCCTTCCCATCAATTCCCGCTCGGTATGACGATGAGTCTCGCGCGAAGGACGGCGTTAATCGATTTTGCGCGCGCCTGCGACGCTTACATTTTCGAGGACGATCACAACTCGGAATTTCGTTACACCGGTCCCCCGCTCCCATGTTTGCAGGGCCTCGATAACGTTGGTCGCGTCATTTACTCAGGCACAATGAGCAAGATTCTTTACCCATCCTTACGGCTGGGTTATATCCTGGCGCCAGAGCAATTGGTCGAATCAATGATCAAGATTCGGGCTGTGATGGACCAACACTCCCCCGCCATCGATCAGGCGACACTGGCCCGATTCCTAACCGAGGGATTTCTTCTGAGTCACATAAAGCGGATGCGAAAATTATATTCGGACCGAAGAGAATTCTTTATCGAACAATTCAACAATTTGTTAAGTAAGTACTTTATCTTAGAGATTCCGGAAGCTGGACTACATTTCGTCGCCTGGGTGCGACAGAAAGAACACATGCCATTGATTACGCGCGTCTGCACCGAGATCGGGATCAGGCCGTCGCCGTTGTCGTCGTGCTTTATGAAAGCAGAGCCGGAGCCCGCGCTCACTTTCGGGTTCGCCGCATGGTCGCGTGCGCAGATTCGCGAAGGTCTTACCAAGCTCGCGGCGGCACTTAATTCGAAATTGAATTAAGGAATTTCGGCAATCTGCTATCGGCCGACAGGCGCTCTTTTATGAGCCGCCCGTCAATCATTCCATTATTCTGGATCCTGCAAAGGACCACTTATCATCTCGGCTGGATTAACACCGAATTGGTCCGTACCAAACCCGCGAAGTGGCTCTGGTGGTCAGTTACGGTCAGTTCCTAAGTTTCGTCATGAAGATTCAACAAAGGAAAAATATGACAACACATCTCAAAACCAAAAGAGCTAGCCAAATTCTTTTCACTATTCTGATCGCTCTCTGCTGCGGAGCCGCTCTAGCACAGGCGCCGGCAACGGCGAAGACAAACAAGGTGCAATACAACGTATCCAACCTCCCTTCACTCGGCGGAACGAGTAGCGGGGGAAACAGCATTAATGACCAGAGCTGGGTGGCAGGCTATTCCAGACGGCCGGATAGGAACCGGCACGCTACGCTGTGGCGAAACAGTTCGCTCTCCGACCTCGGCACACTCGGCGGACCAAACAGCAGTGTAACATGGAACGTGAAAAATACCTTGGGCATCATCGTGGGTATTTCCCAAACTCTCACCCCGGAGCCGCTCGGCGAGAACTGGAGTAGCGCAGCTTTCTATAGTACGCCTAACAACGTCGGCTATATCAATCTCGGGTTTGTTTGGAAAGGGGGCCAGATGAGGGGACTGCCCAATTTTCCCGGAGGAAATAATGGTTTTGCCACCGGAGCCAACAACTTGGGTCAGGTAGTCGGATGGGCGGAGAATGGCGTCCATGACTCCACGTGTTGCTGCACCCAAGTCCTTCAGTTTCGCCCAGCCGTGTGGACTCTGGGACCGCCAGATCAGATCCACGACCTCCCTTTGATCCCCGGCGACACCTCAGGGGCCGCCACGGCGATCAATGACAATGGTCAAATCGTGGGCATTTCGGGCATCTGCGACCAGGCCGTTGGAAGGCATACGGCCAAGCACGCCGTGCTTTGGGAAAACGGCAAGGTTACTGATCTTGGCACCTTCCCAGCTGCCTGGTGGAATACTCCAACGGCAATCAATCAACACGGCGATATCGTCGGGTTTGCCGGCGACCCGGCATTTGTTGAAGGCGACGTCTTACATGCTTTCATGTGGACCCGGGAGGACGGCCTCCGACCCCTGAAGCCGTTGAAAGCACGCACACCGCAACATGTGGACAGTGAGGCCTACGGTATTAACGAACGTCGCCAGGTAGTCGGTGTCTCATGCGACGCGCAGCAGACTGATTGTCGTGCCGTTATTTGGGATAACAGTACCTACCCCACAGACCTCAACGATCTCAAAGGCGGCTCTTCTGCCTTTCTCGCAAGCGCGAAAGACATAAATAACAAGGGAGAGATTACAGGTAGAGCTATCGATCCAACTACGGGCGCGTTAATTGCGTATTTGGCGGTACCGATACCTTAGGCCTAAAGGATACACTAACGAAGCGCTCCGTCTGCAGCGTGTAGGGCCGCCTGACCGGAGTCCTGCCCGCAGTGATCGGGGCACGAGACGTGCGCCGTAGGGCATCGTTGCTGCCTTGCGCGGCGATCTACTTCTTCGGCAGGTTGGGACAGGGGTGGTTAGGGCTGATGATCCGGGCGATGTCTTGCATCATCGCCCGCGCCGGAGGCGGCGGCCTGCTTGTCGGCGGGGCTTTGCGCAAATGAGGGAGCCGCGATCAATGTCGCGAAAAGCATTGTAGTCACCGGGATAGATATTTTCATCGCCCGGATTCTGCCAGCGACAAATCAGGGCAGGCAAGTGACAAGTGCGAAACCAAGGGAAGCGAGCGTTCGCGTGACCAGGCTTCCCGCGTAAGATCCTGAAGATGAAACGAGAAAACCCGTCCATTGAAATTTGTCCCGGCATTACCCGGCGCACTGTCGCGAACGGCAAGACCATGTATCAGATGATCGCTACACTGGCGGCCGGGAGTCGTATGCCCGAGCACCGACACACGCAGGAGCAGATCGTTCACATCCTCGAAGGTCAGATGCGACTGATCGTTGACGGCGTGCCGCACGAGCTTTCCGCCGGCGATTCCTTGTATCTCGCCAGCAACGTTCCACACGGTGTGGAAACGATATTGCCGACGCGGGTGCTCGATACCTTTAGTCCGCCCCGCGATGATTACCTGGCGATCGACGAACAGAAAATGGCGGGTGATCACTGATCGGTGATCAGGTCGTCATTGGGCTCAAGCCCCGTAGCCGCACACCATACCAGCCGCACTGAGCGCGCCAACGGCACCACTCACTACCGGCCACGCCAACGTGCTTGCGCAACTTCGGGCGGCAACAGAATCAAATATCCTGAATCTCCGATTGCAGTGAAGTTGTAGGTCTGGCCGCTTCGCACATCCAGAATCATTCCCGGCGGGTTCGGCCATTTCGGACTAGGAGTTGGCAGCAATGATAAAACATGCCGTCCAGGCGACAGGAAACCCTCATAGGTGCGCCCATATGCGATGACTGCAACCAAGGCGCCATCGACACGCAAGTTGGCGATCACAAAAGTACCGAGACCAGGGTCCCGGCCCACGATTAAACGAGCAGCATCCTCAACAGGTTGCCCAACGGCAGATCCTGCGACGCCGGCGCGATGTGGCCGCGCGTCGGAGCTCATCGCCTGACTAGCGGGATATGTACTAAGAAACAAAAGGCCCGTGATCATGAGAATGAGGGCGGCGTTGCGGTTACTGTATCTGTATGTTTTCATAATAGTCATTTACTCCAATCGTAATTTTCGTTCGTGCTTAAAGATTAGCGATAGCACTGCTATTAACCATTGCCCGTTCGCGGGATTTTTCCGTAGCACTTAAGAACGAGTTGCGACTCCCTCTTTGGAGGAGATTCCTTAAATTTGGGCTACGAAATGTCGCAAAAAAGGCGACGTCTCGCAGAGTTTTTCATGCCTGACCGAGGGGACGCGCCTTGAAAATCCGCGCAGCCCGATCAAGTTCGTAAGCCAAAAGGACCCGGATCATGTCAAACCAGCCAACCGAATCAAAGCCTCTTCTCTCCCACACCATCGCCGAGTGGGCTTGCGCTCTCAATTACGAGCATCTTTCGCCAACGGCCATTCAGGCAGCGAAATTATTTTGGTTCGACTCGATCGGTTGCGCGCTTGGAGGCAGTCAGCAGGATGACGCGAAGATTTTGCTGAAGCACTACCGCGCCATGAGTGGCGGCAACGGCAACGCCACCGCATTCGTCTCCGGTTTCAAAACTAATCCGGTCGATGCGGCATTTCTGAATGGCCACATGATTCGTGCGATGGATTACAACGACATTTATTGGAAAGCTGATCCGTGCCATCCCAGCGATCTCATCGCCGCGCCGCTGGCACTCTGTGAAAGCGAACGTTTGAGTGGCAAGGATTTGATTCTCGCCACCATTATCGCCTACGAGATTGAAATGCGTCTTTGCGAAGTGGGCCGGCCGGGCGTGCGAGAATACGGCTGGCATCATGCCACCTTGAGCGCGTTCGCCGCGCCGGTTGCGGCGGGGCGCGTATTGAATCTGACGCCGGCGCAAATGGTGTCCGCCATCGGCATCAGCGCGTCGCGAACATTTTGCCCGGGAGCGGTCACGGCAGGCAAATTGACCAACATGAAGAACACGGTCGATCCGTGGGCCGGGCGCATGGGCGCCGAGAGCGCGCTGCTTGCGCGCGACGGATTCTCCGGCCCTGAACACATCATCGATGGCAAGGAAGGGCTCTTTGCCGTGTTCCATCATGTGCAATACAAGGGCGAACCGGCCACTTTCGACGGCGAGGCGTTGGTTGCGGACCTGCCCGACTCAACCAAGTCTCACTACCGCATTCTTGATTGCGGCATGAAAAGTTTCCCAATCGAGGCGCTTAGTCATTCGCCGCTCACGGCCATGATGAAGACGGTCAAGGAACACAACATCAAGGCCGACGACGTGAAAGAAATCAAAGTGGAGGTGATCGCGCGCGCCGCCGACATCCTGGGCGATCCGCACAAGTATCGACCGGACTCCAAGGAAACCGCCGATCATTCGCTGCCTTATTGCATGGCCGCCGGATTGGTCGACGGAATGGTCACGCCGCTACAATTTCGAGAAGAGCGCGTGCTGGATAAATCGCTCATTCCAATCATGGACAAGGTGAAAGTGGTCGCTAACGAAGAGTTCGAAGCGCTTTTCCCCAAGTTTCAGCCGAGTCGGGTGACCATCACCACCAACAGCGGCGCAGCGCATTCCACCCGCGTCGATGTGCCGAAGGGTGATCCGCGCGATCCAATGACCGAAGAAGAAATCGCGGTAAAATTCATCGCGCTCGGCGGCGATATCACCGGCAAGGATCAATGCAAAAAGTTGCAGAAGTTCATCATGAGCATCGATACGGCCGAGACGCTTGATGAACTCTTCAAGCTGACCACGGCGTAACACAGGCATCCTGGCTGTTTAGTCGCGCGGGCGTCCCCGCCTGCGTGGATGCAAACACCGGGCAAGATGCCCGTTCGACGAACAGGCTCGCCACCGCGAGTCAGTCCTGCGGCGGACTGGAAGCGTGTGTTACAGGAGAGATGCGCGTGTGGTCTTTGGTCTTTACGCCGTCGCGCTGCCTTCGTCGCTCCCGAACTGGATGCCCTGGGCAAGCGGCAGTTCGCTGGAAAAATTGATCGTGTTCGTCTGACGACGCATGTACATCTTCCACGAATCGCTTCCGCTTTCGCGGCCACCGCCGGTCTCTTTCTCGCCGCCAAAGGCCCCGCCAATCTCAGCGCCGCTCGTCCCCGTGTTCACGTTTGCAATGCCGCAATCGCTGCCGACCGCGCTGAGGAATTTTTCGGCTTCACGCATGTCGTTGGTGAAAATCGCGGAAGTCAATCCCTGCGGTACGCCGTTGTTGATCGCGATCGCTTCGTCGAAGTCGCGGTAGGTCAGCAAATAGAGGAGCGGTCCAAAGGTCTCGTGACACACAATTTCAAAATCAGATTTCGCGTTCGCCAGGCACGGCGTCATATAGCAGCCGCCGGCATATTGTTCGCCCTCGAGCCGCTCGCCTCCGTAAAGCACTTCGCCGCCCTCATCCTTTAAGCGCTGAATGGAATGCTGGACCAAATCCACAGCGTTTTTGTCGATCAAAGGACCCATCACTGTTTGGCGATTGAGCGGATCCCCAATCCGCAGCGACTTGTATGCGGTCAAAAGTTTCTTGCGCACTTTGTCGGCGATTGACTCATGCATGATGACGCGACGCGTGGAAGTGCACCGCTGACCCGCCGTGCCGACTGCGCCGAAGAAGATCGATTGCGTCGCCATTTCGATGTCGGCGCTGGGCGCAACGATCAACGCATTATTGCCGCCCAGTTCCATGATCGTTCTGCCGAGGCGGCCATGAACTGTTTGTGCAACATGTACCCCCATCTGCACGGAGCCGGTGGCAGAGATCAAAGGAATGCGTCGATCAGCCGACAGTTTTTGGCCAACCGTTTTGCGATCGCCCATAAGCAGCGTGAAGATCGCGGGATCAGCGCCGGTCTCGCGACAAACGCGCTCGGCAATTTTTGTCACGGCAATCGCGGTGAGCGGAGTTTTTTCGGAAGCTTTCCAAACGGTGGCGTCCCCGCAGACGGCTGCCAGGGCCGCATTCCACGACCAAACCGCGACAGGAAAATTAAACGCGGTGATCACGGCCACAACGCCTAACGGATGCCATTGCTCCATCAAACGGTGACTTTTTCTCTCCGATTGGATCGTCAGGCCGTAAAGCATCCGCGACTGGCCCACTGCAAAATCGCAGATGTCGATCATTTCCTGCACTTCACCTTCGCCCTCGGCGATAATTTTGCCGGTTTCGAGCGTCACCAGTTGGCCGAGCGCGTGTTTCATTTCGCGCAATCCGTTGCCGAGGCGGCGAACGGTTTCGCCACGGACGGGTCCCGGCGTAGTGCGCCATTTCAAAAATGCTTCCTGCGCGCACGCGATTGCCTTGTCGTAATCTTCGCCCGAAGCTGTGCGCACGCTGGCGAGTCGTTGTCCGTCAATTGGCGAGATTTTGTCGATCTTGCCGCCACCGCCACGCCATTCCCCGCAAAAGACACCCGGATTTTCCCCGGCGATGCCGAGTTTCTCGAGAACGGATTGCATGATTATTTGCGCCGGCGCCGACAATATTTGCGCATCAGTTCCGTTGCTTCATCGACAACACCGGCCGTCAGATCGAGCGCGGGACGAAAACGAATCGAACTCTCACCCGAGCGAAGGGTGAGCACGCCGAGGTCGAAGAAGCCCTTCCAAAATTCCTCGCGCGTCTTTGGATCGGGAAGATCGAACGCGAGAAACAGTCCCCGGCCGCGCGCGGCGGAAATCATTGGCTCCTCGCGTTGCAAGTCGCGGAGCTGGTCCAGGAAATATGCGCCCACTTTCGTGGCGTTCTCGACCAGACGTTCCTCTTCGATAATTCGCAAATAATGAGTTGAACGCACCATGTCGGTGAAATTTCCGCTCCAGGTTGAGTTCAGCCGGCTCGACAGGCGAAACGCATTGTCTTTCACTTCGTCCAAACGCGGGCCAGCCATCACGCCGCATACCTGCGCCTTTTTTCCAAACGCGAGCAGGTCGGGGAGAACACCAAAATGTTCGCAGCACCAATTGCGACCGGTTGCGCCCATGCCGCATTGCACTTCGTCGAAAATGAGAAGCATTTCGTTTTCGTCGCAAATTTTTCGCAAGGTGTGCAGCCATTCGCCGCGGAAATGATTGTCGCCGCCCTCGCCCTGGATCGGCTCGATGATGATCGCGCAGATGTCGATGTTGCGATGACGAATGTAATCTCGAATTTCCTGCCCCGATTTCTTCTCGCGAGCGATCACATCGCGTTCGCGTTGCGACTCCGGCAACGAAAAGTCGAGGCAAGGACAGGAAACGCGTGGCCAGTCGAACTTCGCGAACAAATCCGTCTTGCGCGGATCGGTGTTGGTGAGACTCATGGTGTAACCGCTGCGTCCGTGAAAGGCGTGACGGAAATGTAAGATCTCGGTTCCGCGGTCACCGCCGCGGCCCGCCGCCTCGTTTTTGCGCACCTTCCAGTCCATGGCCGCCTTCAAACAATTTTCGACCGCCATCGCGCCGCCTTCGATAAACAGGTAACGCTCCAGCGGCGGCAAACCGACTACGCGCGCGAATGTCCGCACAAATTCAGCGTAGCCTTCAGAGTAAACGTCCGAGTTCGCGATTTTGACTTTCGCCGCACGCTGCAAATCGCGCTGAGCAGCGGCCTGGTCGAAGTGCGGATGATTAAACCCGACGGGCATCGAACCGAAGAACCCGTAGAGATCGATCAATTGGCGATCATCAACCGCATTGTACAAATATGAGCCGCGGCTTTTCTCGAGATCGACCACGACCTTGAAACCATCGAGCAAAACGTGTTGCTCAATCGTCTCAAGAACGTTCGACGACGCTATTCGTTTTCCTTTTTCGCTCTTTGTAGTGCGGCTTCGAGGTGAAGCCGCCTCCGTGAGCACGGGCGGCATACTCATCCGATGATCGTAATCTGGAGCGGGAACGCGGTCAATGGGGAGCGCACGCATCCTGCGTGCGGCTCGCTTGAGACATTGCAAATCTCAAAGGCTTGTCCATGCTTCCTGAACCTGTCCGGCAAAATGCCGGACAGAGCGGGCAACATGCCCGCGCTCCCCTTACACAATGCCGTCACGCAAACTCGCGTGTTTTCCGGCGAGCAAATCCTGCACGAGATTATAGCCGCGCTTGTCGGCATTGCGTCCGGTTCCGGCAAACTGAGCGTCGATTCGCATGCGAGCGGAGCAGCAGAAATAATCCGCGACGGAAAGAATTTCGCCAGCCGGTTTACCCTGGCCAAGCAGCCACTGCGCGTAAGAACATGTCGCGCTGATGGCAAATAATTCCGTCGCGATCCCGACGAATCTAGAAAGGAGCAGTTGCTCCCGATCGAGTTTCGGACCGTATCGTGCCATGGCGTGAAACAATCCGCGCGCGAGTCGTTTACTCGTTCGCGCCGCGTAATTGACATGGCCATGCAGCGTCTCGTGCAGATTGTCGATCTTGCCGGCATCGCCGGGCAACCACTGGCGCGGATACCAGCCGGCATAAAATTTTCCGGAGGTGAAAACGGCTTTCGCGCGCTCCGACATCGGCAATTGGGTATTGAAGATCGCGCCGCCGACTTTCAAATGAGGATCGAGAGCTTCGCGCGCGATGAAGAGCCGCATGATTTCGCTCGAGCCTTCAAAGATGAGATTGATGCGGCAATCGCGCAGGAAACGCTCGACCGCGATCGGCTCCTCGCCACGACCAGCGAGTGATTGCGCAGTCTCGTAACCACGACCGCCGCGCACCTGCATCGCGTCATCGGCGATCTTCCACGTCGTTTCCGTCGCCCACATTTTGCACATCGCGGTTTCGATGCGCAAGTCGCCGGCTTTGCGATCGACGAGGGCGGAAGTCAGGAACGTCATCGCTTCCATGGCGAAGACGTTTCCCGCCATCTCGGCGATTTTTCCGGCAATCGCGGCGTGCTGACCGATCGGCACGCCCCATTGAATCCGCTCGCTCGCCCATTTGCGGCAGATATCGAGCAGCCGTTTCGATAGGCCGACGCACGCCGCTGGAATCGTGAGGCGACCCGTGTTCAGGGTTGTGAGCGCGACTTTCAATCCCTGGCCTTCCTTGGCGATCATGTTTTCGCGCGGCACGCGCACGTCGGTGAATTTGACGATGCCATTGTATAGCGCGCGCAATCCCATGAAGTGGCAGCGATACGTGATCTCGAGTCCCGGCGAATCGACGTCGACAATGAACGCAGTGATTTGTTTGCGTTCCCGGCCATTGACCATTTTGGGAGGCGTCCGTGCCATGACCACTAGCACGCCGGCCTTAATCAAGTTTGTGCACCAAAGCTTTTCGCCGTTGAGGATAAACGCCGAACCGTCTTCGGTCGGATCGGCGCGCAAACTCATGTTCGCTGGGTCGGAGCCGGCATTCCATTCCGTGAGCGCGAAAGCCGATATTTCTTTGCGCGCGACCCGCGGCAGATATTTTTTCTTTTGCTCTTCCGTGCCGAAGAGCAGCAACGGTTGCGGAACGCCGATCGATTGATGCGCGGAAACGAGCGCAGTCAGATTTGCGTCCCAACTCCCAAGCAACATTGCCGCGCGCCCATAATTTACCTGCGACAAACCGAGCCCGCCGTATTGCTTCGGAATTTTCACCCCAAATGCGCCCATCGCGAAAAGATCGTTGATGTTCTTCTGCGGAATTTCGCCGGTCCGATCGATTTCGTCGGCGTCGATATTTTCCCGCAGATATTTTTTTAGGCCGCCAAGAAATTCCTGCCCCGCGGCGCGGTCTTCGGCGCTTTGCTCGGGATAAGGATGGATGCGCGCAAAATCGTACCGGCCGACGAAGAGATTGCTCACGAAACTGCCGCGATCATCGAGCGGATCGCGCGAGGCTTCCGCCAGTTCGAGCGCTTCGCGTTTGCCCTTCGCCATTTTCGAGGTGTCGATGACGGCGGACGCGGGCTTTTCCGGCTCGCCAGAGGACGAGTCCGTCCGACTGGCGGACTTCGCGCTGGTTTCCTCGGCGATCTGCTTTTCGGGAGCTTCGAGGGGCGATTTCATGTCACTCTGTTCGTCGAACGGGCATCTTGCCCGGTGCTTGCAATCGATGCAGGCAGGATGCCGGCGCGACAAGCAGACAAGATGTCTATGTTACGTCTCATAGAATTTCGTGCCCTCACGCGCGTGCTTCTTCAATATCTCGCAGGGCGAAAATTTGTCCTCGCTTTGTCCCAGCCGTTCCATTTCTTCGACGATCTTCTTTAGTCCAAAATGCTCCGCGAAACGCAATGGCCCGCCCCGAAACGGCGCAAAACCGGTTCCCAAAATCATTCCGTAGTCTGCGTCCTCCGGCGAATCGACGACCTTCTCTTCCACGCAACGAGCAGCTTCGTTCACCATCAGAAAGATTAGCCGGTGGGCCAGCTCCTCTTCACTCAACCTTAATCGCGGATCGCGATACATCTCCGGTGGAATGGCTGGTCCCTCAGCGCCTTCCGGATCGCCATGCAATCCCCGCCGCCATTGCGTAAGCGACTCGTTAACCGATTGCGTTTTGCCTTCGTATTTGTAAAAACCGGCGGCGCTTTTCCGACCCCACATCTGGCCCTCGCGCAACCAAAGCAGGACGGCGGGAACGTGATCACGCTCTCCGTATGCCTTCTCCAGCGTATTGCCAATATCAATGGTGATATCGACGCCGATCTCATCGATCAGTCGCAACGGGCCCATCGGCATCCCCCATTGCACCAACGCATGGTCGATTTTTTCTGCGTTCACTCCGCTTTCGAACAACTCAGCCGCGTCGAGCAAATAAGGAAACAAAACGCGATTCACGAGGAACCCCGGGCTGTCGCGGACAATTACGGGCAGTTTCCCGATTTTCCGCGCAAATGCGACC
>Ga0207684_10002489_pt1 | contig 18531 bp, 10 predicted proteins | sample KBSK5501metaG_FD_184342 | JGI IMG/M metagenome (GOLD analysis project Ga0207684, IMG submission 184342) | Corn, switchgrass and miscanthus rhizosphere microbial communities from Kellogg Biological Station, Michigan, USA - KBS K5-50-1 metaG... | ecosystem: Host-associated > Plants > Roots >...
ACGTGATCACCGTGCCGTCGCACACGAAAAAGGACAACCCGAAGGCTGCCCTCAAATCCCAACCGCGCCGTCAATGACGCGGACCCGCCCCTACGTCGTCATCTTGAGCGGCCGGGGACAAATGGCCGACATGCTCGCCGAAGCGAACGCCCCCGAACCCCCGTTCGCCGCCGTCGTCTGCGAGGACATCGAGCGCTCCGGCCGGGACACGTTCAACGCGCTCAAGCTGGAACGGGAACTGTCCGACAAGGGCATCCCGCTGTTCGCCGCCGACGAGCCCGCCGACATCCAGGGCATCAACCCCACCACCGTGCTAGTCCGCCGCATCAAGCAGGGCGTAGCCGAGTACTTCCGGTTGCAGATCAAGAAAAAAGCATGGGAAGGGATGCGGCAGCACGCCATCGCCGGATGGAACACCGGCCCCGCCGCCTACGGGTACACCGCCGAGCGCATCCCGCACCCCGCGCCGATGAAAGCCGCCCAGGGACGCACCAAAACCCGTCTCGCGCTTGACCCCGTGCGCGGCCCCGTCGTCGCCGTGATCTACACATGGCGGGTAGAAGAACACCTCGGCATACCGACCATCACCGCCCGCCTCAACGCCGGCAAGAGCCTGTACCCGCCGCCCGACGGCCTGCACTGGGCCGAGCCCACCGTCGGCAGAATCCTGGCCAACCCGAAGTACACCGGGTACATGGTGTTCGGCCGCCGCCGCAAGATCAGCCGCACCCAGGACCGCGCCACCCCCCCAGATCAGTGGACATGGTCCGAGGAGCAATCCCATCCCGCGATCATCACCCGCGCCATGTTCGACGCAGCCCAGGCCATCGCCGAAGCCCACCGCACCGCCGGCGACACCACCGGCAGCACCCAGCCCCGCACCCGCCACAACTACATGCTCCGCTCCCGCATCCGGTGCAACCTGTGCCAGCGGCGCATGTGCGGCACCACCCGTTCATCGAGCCGCTACTACGCCAGCGGCCCCGACGTGTGGCACACCTACTACCAATGCACCCACGACCCCGCCAACCCCCGGCACGCCGCGCTGCGCCCCGACCACCCCCGCACTGTCAGCGTCCGCGAAGACGTCCTGATAGGCGAAATCCTCCAGTTCCTCACGCTGCGCGTGTTCGGACCCGAACGCCGCGCACTGCTCGCCGCCCAGCTTCCCGCCAGCGAAGCCGACGCCGCCGCCCAGCGCGCCGCCCACCGCGCCCACCTCACGACGGAACTCGCCCGGATCGACATCGCGCAGCGGAACCAGATCTTGCAGATCGACAGCCTGTCACCCGACCCGGCCGACACAGCCGCGAAGGCCATGCGCGCCCGCTGTTACGAGCGGTTCAGCGAACTGCACACCGAACGCCAGGGCATCGAAGCCCAGATCGCAGACATCGACAGCACCCCTGCGCGCGACGACCACGCCGAACTGCTGGACGCCATCCCTCTGCTAGCTGGGAACCTCAGCCAGTTGCCCGAACGTATCCAGGCCGCCCTCTACCAGGCATTCGACCTAGAACTGCTCTACCGCAAGGACATGCACCAGGTCACCATCTGGGCCACCATCACCGACAGCACCCCCCACGCCGTCGCCGCCATCATCGCCGACGCCGGCCACGACCCCGCACCAGCCACCACCAGCACTACCCCGCCCCCACCCATGCCAGCCCACGCCAGCCTCCCCGTTTACCCTTTGGCATACCGCCCTATAGGACTGAGAATATTCCGTGATCATGGAACGAGCGTGGCTTCGGGGGCCGACGAAGGGGCTGAAGTGGCGGAGGGGGCGGTTGGGGTTGCTGGGACTGGGGATGGCGCTCCTGGGGCGCAGTTTGTCGTTCCGCCGGGGCTCCCGGCGGACTGGCTGGCCCGGTGCGCCGAGGACTGTCCCGGGGCCGCGCTCGTCGTCGACGATCCGCCGCTGGCCATCGCGGACCTCAACGCCGCTGCGGGCGTGGTGACCGGGTGCGCTGTCGCGATCGCCGAGACCGGGACCATTGTGCTTGACCACGGCCCGGGCCAGGGCCGCCGCGCGATCACCTTGGTGCCTGACTTCCATCTCGTGGTGGTCACGCGTGAGCAGGTGGCCGCCGACCTCCCCGGTGCCTTCGCCCGGCTGGATCCGGCCCGGCCGCACACGCTGATCTCTGGTCCCTCGGCCACCAGCGACATCGAGCTGGTCCGGGTCGAGGGCGTACATGGCCCGCGGACGCTGCACGTGCTCATCGCTGACCCCGGCTAGCGTGTCTCAGGCCGGGGGGGTGATGTAGCCCGGGGGGGTGATGTAGCCGACGGTCAGCAGCATGTTACAGGGCGTCGTGCGACTGGGTCGGGACGTCTCGTGGCCAGGTCAGGACGTCCCGCAGTCGATCAGGACGTCCCGCAGGTCGGGCACAGGCCGAACATCTCGACCGTATGGTCCACCGCGGTGAAGCCAGCCTCGGCGGCGACCTGCTCGGCCCAGCGCTCCACAGCGCGTCCTTCGACCTCGACGCTGCGCCCGCATTGGCGGCACGTCAGGTGGTGGTGGTGCACGTGGCTGGCGCACCGGCGGTAGAGCGTCTCGCCGCTGGCGTCCCGGATGGTGTCGACCCCGCCGTCTTCGCTTAGGACCTGAAGGTGCCGATAGACGGTGGTGAGACCGATGTGCTCGCCGCGGCGGCGCAACTCGGCATGGATCTGCTGAGCGCTGCAGAAACCGGGCAGGCCGTCGAGCGCCGCGGAAAGAGCCTCCGCCTGGCGAGTGCCGCGTACCCGCGTGCCGCCCAGCGGAGGCTTAGCGGGCACCGGGGTCATCACACTCCGCACATTAGCAGTCTCCCGATCGTGCTTTCCCGCCTCGCGCTGGGGTCGCCGGGGGCTTCGAGCCTGGCCGCTCACGCGCACGTTCCAGGCGTTTCGGCCAAGATGGAGGTATGGCCGAGCGACTGAAGGATGCCACCAGCCCCTACCTTCTGCAGCATGCCGGCAACCCGGTGGATTGGTGGCCTTGGGGCGACGCGGCCTTCACCGAGGCACGGGCGCGCAACGTTCCCGTTCTGCTATCTGTGGGTTATTCGGCTTGTCATTGGTGCCATGTGATGGCACACGAGTCATTCGAGGACACACCGACCGCGGCTCTGATGAACGAAAACCTCATCGCGATCAAGGTAGACCGCGAGGAGCGCCCCGATGTGGACGCCGTGTACATGACCGCTACCCAGGCGATGACCGGTCAGGGCGGCTGGCCCATGACGGTCTTCATGACACCCGACCGCGAGCCTTTCTTCTGCGGGACCTATTTCCCGCGCGAGCAGTTCCAGCGCCTCGTCGCGGGGGTGGCGAAGGCCTGGCGGGAGGATCGCGGCCGCGTCACCGATCAGGCCCAGCGGATCGCGGCCGCGCTGGCCGAGCGCGCGGCGCCGTGGCACGTGGCAGCCGCCCCGCCGGGTGGGGCGGACCTGCGGGATGTGTGCGATCAGGCCGTTACCGGGCTTGCCGCTGACTATGACGCGGTGCGCGGCGGCTTCGGGGGAGCGCCGAAGTTCCCGCCCTCGATGGTGCTGGAGTTCCTGCTCCGGCACTCCGAGCGGGTTCCGGAGGCCGGCGGGCCGGCGCTGGCGATGGCCGATTTCACCGCCCGCGCGATGGCCAGCGGCGGCATGTACGACCAGCTAGGCGGCGGATTCGCGCGCTACTCGGTGGACGCGGGGTGGGTGGTGCCGCACTTCGAGAAGATGCTGTATGACAACGCCCTGCTCGCCCGGGTATACGCGCACCTGTGGCGGCGCACCGGCTCCCCGCTGGGCCGCCGGGTGGCCCAGGAGACCTGCGCCTGGATGATCAGCAATCTGCGCACGGCAGACGGCGGCTTCGCCTCGGCGCTGGATGCCGATAGCGACGGCGAGGAGGGGCTCTTCTACACCTGGACCCCCGCGGAACTGACCGACGCGCTCGGCCCGGCGGACGGGCCGTACGCGACGGAGGTGTTCGGCGTCACCGAGGCCGGCACGTTCGAGGGCGGGCACTCGGTGCTGCGGCTGCTGGCTGACCCCGAGGACACCGGGCGCTTTGCGCGCGTCAGGGAAATTCTTTTGGCCAAACGGAACCAGCGGGTAGCTCCCGGACGTGATGACAAAGTAGTAGCCGCGTGGAACGGAATGGCCATCGCGGCGCTAGCCGAAGTGGGATTGCTGCTTGAGGAGCCCGGATTCGTGACTGCAGCCCAGGATGCGGCCGGCTTGCTGGCCGGGGTCCAGCTGAGCGGGGGCCGGATCGCCCGGACCTCGCGGGATGGCGTTGCCGGGCCCAGCGCTGGTGTGCTTGAGGACTACGCGTGCGTGGCCGAGGGATTCCTGGCCCTTTCCGGGGTGACCGGGGAGCACGGCTGGGTGGATCTGGCCGGGGAATTGCTGGACGCGGTGCTGGACAGGTTCGCCGATGAGGCCGGCGGTTTCTACGACACCCCGGACGACGGCGAGCCACTGGTTTACCGGCCCGCCGACCCGGCGGACGGCCCCGCCCCGTCCGGCGCCTTCGCGGCCGCCGGGGCGCTGCTCAGTTATGCGGCACTGACCGGGTCGGCGCGGCACCGGGAGGCGGCAGTGGCTGCCCTCGGAGTGCTCCCGCCGATCGCGACCCGGTTCCCGCGCGCCGCGGGCTGGGGCCTGGCGGTGGCCGAGGCGATCATCTCGGGTCCCGCCGAGATCGCCGTGGTGGGGCCGCCTGGGGACGTCAGGACCGGCGCATTGCACGTGACCGCCCTGCAGGCGGCGCCGCCCGGGGCAGTGATCGCGCTTGGCGACGGCGGGCTGGCTGACGGCGGGTCGGCGGGCGGCGGGTCGGCGGGCGGCGGGCCGGCTGACGGCGAGCCGGCGGGCGGCGGGCCAGCGGGCGGCGGGCCAGCGGGCGGCGGGTCGGCTGACGGCGAGCCAGCGGGCGGCGGGTCGCCTGGCGAAGGTGGCGTTCCGCTGCTCGCGGGCCGGGGCTTGGTGAACGATTCACCGGCCGCTTATGTCTGCCGGGACTTCACCTGCCTGGTCCCGGTCACCGAGCCGGCCGCGCTGCGGGAAGCATTGGGTTATCCGGTATAAGGGGCTGGGTGTGGGTATAGAGGCTTGCGTGACATCTCGGGCGCCAGCGTTGGCCCCGGCGCGCGCCTGGATGCGCCGTGCGGCACCTGTGGGCTGCGCTGCGCTTGCCCTTCTCGCCATGGGCGCCGCCTGGCCCTCGTCGGCAGGGCGGGCTGCCCAGCGAGGCGCAACCGTAGCGGGACATGGCTCGGTCCTGGACAGTTCGGCCACAATGATGCTGCCCGCCCCCGGGGGGTCGTTGCCGGCGCAGGCGTCAGGCGCTAAGCCGCTGGGCAAGCTGCTGCGCGCGGACGTGCTGGTGATCTCGCGCCAGTCACTGCCAGCGCGCAGTGACGCTGCCGTACGGCGGGCCCCGGGCGTAGTGGCGGCCGGGTTGGTGGATGCCGCCCGGATCCAGGTCAACGGGAAGTTCGTAGCAATGCTCGGGGTGGACCCGACTACGTTCCGGGTTTTCGCCGAGCGTCCCACGGCCGCATCCGGTGCGCTCTGGCAGAGCGTCGCGGACGGCGGCATCGCCGTCTCCTACACCATGGGTAAACAGCGCAAGCTGCCGCTTGGTGGGACGGTGCGGGTGGCCGGGCGGAAGGTGGAATCTCTGCGCGTCGGCGGGTTCGGCACCGTTGGCATCGGCGGCGTGGACGCGGTTGTCTCTACCGCGGTGGCCCGTTCGCTCGGCTTCCCGGCTGGGAACGCGCTCGTGGTCAGCGCGCCGCACGCCACCATTGCGTCGCTGGTCGCGCACATCAAGTCGGTTGTGCCGAAGGGGACCCTGGTCGAACCGCTGGTGGCGTCTACTACTGCCCGTCCAGGAGTGGCGGGGGCGGCCGCCGGGCCTGCGTCAGCGTCACCGGCCGGGACTGCGGCAGCGTCACCTGCCGGGACTGCGTCGGCTTCCGGCACCGGGCTCACCAGCGTGCAGCTCACCGCCATGCTGAAGGCCGCCGTGAGCAGGCTCGGCATGCCTTACGTCTGGGGGGCGGTCGGGCCGACGTCATTTGACTGCTCTGGCCTGGTGAAGTGGTCCTTCGCCCAGGCGGGCGTCGTGATGCCGCGGGTCGCCGCGGATCAGGCGCGTACCGGGCCGGCGATCTTGCTCAGCCAGGCCCAGCCCGGCGACCTGCTCTTCTATCGCACCGACCCGACCGCGCCCAACTACATCTCGCACGTCGCCATTTACCTGGGCCAGGGCTGGATGATCCAGGCGCCGCAACCGGGCGAGAACGTCCAGGTCGTGCCGGTGGCCCTGGGCAGCGAGTTCGCTGGTGTGGTCCGGGTATCACCGGCAATCGCCGCTGCCGCGGCCGCGTCACCCGTGGGCTGACCCAGCCCGGCCGCCGCGGTGACCGCCCCCTTCGCGTGCTGTCGCGGCCCAGCTGCCGCGGTGGCCGCTCCCCTCCTGGGCTGACCCGGCGCCTCCGCTTCTCGCTCGCCCCTGCGCTTCCCGCCCCATGCGCCTATCGGGTCCCTCGTGCAGCGGCCCCGAATCCGGTGAATGTGCCATTGCACGGGTTGGAACCCGTGCAATGGCACATTCACCGGGTAGCCGCCGCCTCGACTACGGCCGCATTGTCGGCTCCGTTACGGGTCGTCGGCGGGCGAATCTGTGACTGGCGGTGCTTGCTGTCGGGAGGCAAGTGCGTAATCTTTATTACATGAGTACTGCCAAAGAAGAAGCGGGCAGCCCCGCCGAGCAACTGCGCGCCTGGTTCGTCGGCCGCATGCCTGAGGGCTGGTTCGCCGAGGCGCCGGACGTGCGGCTGGACCGGGAAGAGATCACGGTGGTCGGCCATCTCGAAGACCCGGGAACGGAGCCGGACACGGCGGAGGCAGAGCGCGCGGCGGCCGCGGACGGCCGTGCCCGCAAGTTCCGTGAGGAGACCCGTGAGCACCGGGTCGAGATCGCCCGAGAGGCGGAACTTAGATTCGGCCGGAAGGTGTCATGGGGCGTCATCTGCGGCGACCGAAAGGTGATGTTCACCACAGTGTCAGTACCGGTGATGACCCGGCTCCGCCAGTCTGAGCGCCGGGTCCTCGACACCCTCGTGGACGCCGGGGTGGCCCGCAGCCGCAGTGATGCACTGGCCTGGTGCGTCCGACTGGTCGGGGAGCATGAGGACACCTGGCTGGCTCAGCTGAGGGAAGCGCTGCGCCGGGTCGAGGAGGTCCGGGCCGTGGGCCCCCAGGCGTGACCAGCATGGAAAAAAACGGATAAAGGGTTTATACCAAAGGTCTAAACCATTCCGGGGGAAAGCTCCGCCTCTTCAGTTCCTCTGCTCGGGCCGGGTTTTCCCGCGCGCCTTCGAGAGCGGGAATTCGCGATCGTCCGGGCCCAGCCAGCGGGTACTCTGGCCGTCACTCTGATCACCTTCCTGGCTTGTTCCCGGCAGCCTCAACCGAGGATTCGCAGAACGCCGAGGCGGGCCACATTTAATCCGGCCATGCCGGGGTACACTCCCCAAATCCCGCATGTACCGAGCGCAGATGCCTGTGTGTCATGGCGGGTGAACCCGGGCGAAGCGTGCGTTAGGCGCGCCTAAGAGGAGGAGCGATCGTGGCGCATCAGGTAAACGCGGCGACGGTGGAGTGGAATCCGACCGCGGAGCGTCTCCGCGAGCTGGCGGAGAAAATGCCGAACTCATCGGTCACTGAGTTCGGCAATGTGGCAGTGAAGGCTCGCGTGGACTCCCGCAGCACCCGGTCGACCTATCTTGTGGAGGACTCGACCAATGCGACCAAACAAACGATCACCCGTGCCGAATCCGGTCGGCTGGCGGCGGCGCAGGACGCTTACATGGCGGGCGGCCACCTGGTAGTCGTGGACGGCTACATCGGCTCCGACCCAGCGTTCCGCACCAGGGCGAGGCTGATCATGGAGGCGGCCAACGCAAACGTGGCCGGCATGCAGCAGCAGCTCTACTACCCAGTGGAGGAAGACTACGACCCCGCTACCTGGGAGCCGGATACGACGGTCATCTATACGCCCAACCTCCCCGCACCGGGCTACCCCGATGACCGGGTCATCGTGGTGGACCTGAAGAGCAACATCACCCGCGTGCTCAACTCGGACTACTTCGGTGAGTCCAAGAAGGGCGGCCTGCGGATGTGGAACAACATCGTGTTCAACCGCGGCGGCCTGGCGCTGCACGCCGGCTGCAAGGTGATTCCGGTGGACGGGCAGCCCACGACCGTTCTCATCGTGGGCCTGTCTGGAACGGGCAAGACCACGACGACGTTTACCACGCAGCTGGGCAGCAAGCCCGCCCAGGATGACTTCGTCGCGCTGATGCCCGGCGGCCGGGTCTACACGACCGAGAACGGGTGCTTCGCCAAGACATTCGGCCTCGACCCCACGTTGGAACCCGCGATCTATTACGCCACTACGAAGCCGGACGCCTACCTCGAGAACGTGTCGGTGGACGCCAACGGCGCGGTGGACTTCTTCGACACCTCCTACACCAAGAACGGCCGCACCACCTGGCCGTTCTCCTATGTGGACCCCTGGCCCGCCGACCAGGTCCCGCCGGCTGAGTTCCTGCTCATCCTGAACCGGAACGAGAACATCGTCCCTGGCGTGGCCCGCCTGGACCGCGCCCAGGCCGCCGCCTACTTCATGCTCGGTGAGACCACTGGCACCTCGGCCGGCGGCAAGGACGAGGAAGGCAAGTTCCTGCGCGTCCCCGGGACCAACCCGTTCTTCCCGCGCGACATGGCCGACATGGGCAACCGGATGCTGGAGCTGCTGGACAGTCACGAACTCAAGGTGTTCGTGCTCAACACCGGCCGGGTAGGCGGTGGGGACGACCACCCTGGCTCGAAGAAGGTCACCATCCCGTTCTCCTCAGCGATCGTGCAGGCCATCGTCGAGGACACCATTGAGTGGACGGAGGACCCGGACTTCGGGTATGAGATCGCCACGTCCGTGCCTGGCGTCGAGGATGCCGAGATCATCCAGCCACGCAGGCTCTACGAGCGGCAGGGACGCCTCGGGGAGTACGACGCGATGGTCGCCAGGCTGAAGCGTGAGCGCAAGCAATACCTCGGCTCCTTCGCCGGGCTTGACGAGGCCATCGTGAAGGCGATCGGCTGAGCTGCCCGGCTGTGCTGGGCCCGCTCGCCGGTCAGGCAGCGGGCCCGGCACATGGCACATGCGCGGCGCCCGGGTGCCCCAGTGGCTGAACGACGGGCTAACGTCCTGTATACAGGTGATTACATCTAGTAATTATGACCAGCCAGTCCGGCGTACCGTCGCGACCTCAGCCCGAACTGGTGAGATTCTTGGATACGGTGCTGAGAGGTGATCCAGCTGTGGCGGGATCGCCAGCCGCTCGTATCACGCCTGCCGGGCGGGAGCAGAATCTGTCGGCGGCCCGCTGGCTGGCCGGGCGGGCCTGCCGCGGAATAACAGCTGAGGAAGGGTGCAGATGGGGTTTCGCGATCTCGTCTACCGGCTGTATGAGCACAGGCTGGAGGCATCCCTCTCGCCGCGCACGATCCCCCGGCATGTCGGGGTAATCCTCGACGGCAACCGCAGGTGGGCGCGCTCAGCGGGCCTCGCTGACGTCAGCGACGGCCACCAGAAGGGCGCCGATCACATCTTCGAGTTGCTCGGCTGGTGCCGTCAGGCCGGGGTCGAAGTGGTCACGCTCTGGCTGCTGTCCACCGACAACCTGGCGCGTCCGCCAGCCGAGGTCGCGGCCCTGCTCCGGATCATCGAGGGCACCGTCCAGGGCCTCGTCACGCAGGGCTGGAACGTCAATCCGGTGGGTGCCCTGGACCTGCTGCCCGCGGAGACAGCGCAGGTGCTCAAGGACGCGGGGGAGGCCACCGCCGGCCACCCAGGGCTGATGGTCAACGTGGCGGTCGGCTACGGGGGCAGGCAGGAGATCGCGGACGCGGTCCGTTCGCTGCTGCACGACCACGCCACCAAGGGCACCAGCATCGAGGAACTCGCCGAGATCCTCGACATCGAGCACATCGCCGATCACCTCTACACAGCCGGCCAGCCCGATCCTGACCTGGTCATAAGGACGTCCGGGGAGCAGCGTCTGGGCGGATTCCTGCTCTGGCAGAGCGCGCACTCGGAGTTCTACTTCTGTGACGCCTACTGGCCCGCCTTCCGCCGGGTGGACTTCCTGCGCGCACTGCGCTCGTATGCGGCACGGCACCGCAGATTCGGCTCCTGACGCTCGCCTGAGGCTGCTGCCTGAGGTTGGGCGGCCTGAGCCTCTTTCCAGAGGCTGCCGCCTGACGTTGACGGCACTGCTGAGGCTGCTGAGGCCTGAGCCTGCCGAGGCGTGGGTCTTCCGGGGAATGCCCGATCACGGGTACCGTCGGGAGTGACGGGCGGTGCCTAGCCGCCCGCCGGGAGGGCCCTCGACATTCTCGAGCTCCGTGTCCTGGCACGCAGGCGAGACGAGCGAAGGGCCGGGGTACGGCCTTTCGTGGGCCGGTCCCGGTCCTGGAGACACTTCTGTGTCCGACCACGGCGCCACCCCAGGCGCCCAGGGGAGAACGAGTGGCCAGTTCTTCTGCCCGCCGCTACACGCGGCCCAGCAGCGCCAGCACCGACACTGTCAGCGACCGCCCCGAGCGTCCCGACGCTCGCCGCACCTACGTGCTGGACACCAGCGTTCTGCTCGCCGACCCGGCCGCCATCGGCAGGTTCGCCGAGCATCGCGTTGTCCTGCCGATCGTCGTGATCACCGAGCTGGAGGCCAAGCGGCACCACCCTGAGCTTGGCTTTTTCGCCCGGCAGGCCCTGAGGTACCTGGATGACCTGCGGATCGAGTACGGGAGGCTCGATGCGGAACTGCCGGTCGGGGACGAGGGCGGGACGGTCTGCGTCGAGCTGAATCACGCCGACCCCCAGGTGCTGCCCCCGGGGTTCCGGCTCGGTGACAACGACACGCGGATCCTGTCGGTGGCGCGCAGCCTGGCGGCCGAGGGCAACGATGTGGTGCTGGTCAGCAAGGACTTGCCGCTGCGGGTGAAAGCCGCGTCGATCGGCCTGACCGCCCAGGAGTACCGGGCCGAGCTGCCCGCCGACTCCGGCTGGACCGGCATGGCCGAACTGGATGTCAGCGCCGATGAGATCACGGAACTGTACGACACCGGGAAGCTCGACTGCCTGGCCGCGCGTGACCTGCCCTGCCACACCGGCCTGGTGCTAGCAGCGGGCGGGCAGGGCGGGCACGGCGGGTGCAGCGCGCTCGGCCGCGTGCTCCCCGACAAGTCGGTGCGCCTGGTCCGCGGCGACCGTGAGGCGTTCGGCCTGCGTGGCCGGAGCGCCGAGCAGCGGGTGGCCCTTGATCTGCTGCTCGACCCGGACCTGGGGATCGTCTCGCTCGGCGGCCGCGCGGGCACCGGGAAGTCGGCGCTGGCCCTCTGCGCCGGCCTGGAGGCGGTGATGGAACGCCACCAGCACCGCAAGGTGGTCGTGTTCCGCCCGCTGTACGCCGTGGGCGGCCAGGAACTCGGCTACCTGCCGGGCTCCGAGGCCGACAAGATGAACCCGTGGGCCCAGGCGGTCTACGACACGCTGTCGGCGGTGACCTCCCAGGACGTGATCGATGAGGTCCTGGCCCGCGACATGTTCGAGGTGCTGCCGCTCACCCACATCCGTGGCCGTTCGCTGCATGACTCATTCGTGATCGTGGACGAAGCGCAGTCGCTGGAACGGGGTGTATTGCTGACTGTTCTTTCCCGGATCGGGGCCGGATCGAGGGTGGTGCTCACGCACGACATCGCGCAGCGGGACAACCTGCGGGTAGGCCGGCACGACGGCGTGGTCGCGGTGATCGAGAAGCTCAAGGGCCACCCGCTGTTCGCGCACGTGACCCTGGTCCGGTCGGAGCGCTCCCCGATCGCCGCGCTCGTCACCGAAATGCTTGAGGACTCCGGTTTGTAGGCCACCACAGGGGCTTGTAGGCCACCACAGGGGTCTGTAGGCAACCACCGGGGTTTGTAGCCGCACCGAGGTCCCGCCGCCGCCGCCGGCACGGTACCGTGACCAGCGATATGAACCATTCACCGCAGCGCCAGCCACCACGGGCGCCCGGCCTTTCCGGGCACGCGCGGCCCGCGATCACGACCAGCACGCCGGTGTCCGTGGTCATGCCGGTGCGCAATGAGGAGCGTCATCTTGACGAGGCGGTCCGGCATGTGCTCGAACAGGATTACCTCGCTCCGGTGGAGGTCGTGCTTGCGGTGGGCCCGTCCCGCGACCGTACCCTCGATATAGCCGAACGTCTGGCCGGCGCTGATCCCCGCATCACCGTCGTGGCCAACCCAAGCGGGCGGATCCCGGCTGCGGTCAATGCGGCCATCAAGGTGTCGCGGTACCCGATCATCGCGCGCGTCGACGGCCACGCCCTGGTCCCGGCCGGATACCTGCAGCAGGCGGTCCGGACCCTGCAGGAAACCGGCGCGGACAACGTGGGCGGCATCATGGCCGCGGAGGGCGGCACGCCGTTCGAGGAGGCGGTGGCCTGGGCGATGACGTCCAAGGCGGGGGTCGGCGGTGCGCGATTCCACACCGGGGGGCGGGCCGGCCCGGTGGACTCGGTGTACCTGGGCGTGTACCGGCGCGCCGCGATCGAGCAGGTAGGCGGCTACGACGAGGCCTACCAGCGAGCCGAAGACTGGGAGATGAACCACCGGATCCGGCTCTCCGGCGGGCTGATCTGGTTCCAGCCGAAGCTCCGGGTGACCTACCGGCCGCGGGCCAGCGTGGCCGCCCTGGGCGCGCAGTACTTCCACTACGGCCGGTGGCGGCGGGTGGTGGCGCGCCAGCACGCGGGCACGATCAACCTGCGTTACCTGGCGCCTCCGGCCGCGGTGCTGGCCATCGCCATGGGGATCCTGGCCGGCCTGGCCGGGGCCACGTTCGGCCCGGGCTGGCTGATCGCCGGATTCATCGTCCCCGGGGCCTACCTGGCCGGTGTCATGGGGGTCGCGGCACTCGCGGCCCGGCGCGCGCGGGCGCGTGTCGTGGCCCGGATCCCCGTGATCCTGGCGACCATGCACATCTGCTGGGGGGTCGGCTTCCTGACCAGCCCGCGCAGCCTGATCCCGGGCCGGGCCCCCGGCGCCGGGCAGCACCGGTTAGTGGGTCCTGACGGCCCAGCGCCCCGCGCGCGGGGTCTGACCGGCCAATGATCAGGTGTGGCCTGCCCGGTTGATAACCCGGAGGGTCGCCAGTCGTGTCGCAGGTGCTCTAGCCCGCGCGGAAGAGCCTGTCTACGACGCGCCCGGCCGCCCCGCCGTCGTCCAGCGCGCAGTACTCCGCGGCGAACGCGTGGTAGGCCTCCCGGTACCCCGCCGACAGCCCACCTGGGTCCCGCAGCGCCTCGATGACCTCGGCGGAGGTGGACAACAGCGGTCCTGGCGCCTCAGCCTCGAAGTCGAGGCAGAAACCGCGCAACGTGTCGCGATAACGCTCCAGGTCGTAGGTGAAGAAGAGCATGGGGCGGCCGGTGACGGCGAAGTCGAACATCACCGAGGAGTAGTCGGTGATCAGGATGTCCGTGATCAGCAGCAGGCTGGCGATGTCCGGGTAACCGGTGACGTCGAGCACCAGCGCGCCCCCTGGGCTGTCCAGCCGGCCGCCTCTGATGTTGCTGCCGCCCCTGATGTTGCTGTGCATCCGCAGCAGCAGGACGTATTCGTCTCCCAGGCAGCGGGCGGCGGCGGCGGTGTCCAGCTTGAGGGAAAACCGGTAGCCGCCGTATTCAGGCATGGCGTCGTCACGCCAGGTGGGGGCGTAGAGGACGACTTTCTTGCCGGCCGGAAGGCCGAGCCGCTGCCGGGCGTCGGCCGCGAACTCGTCCCGACGGGGGTGCCTGAGCAGGTCGTTACGCGGATAGCCCGTTTCCATAATCTCGCCGTGGAATCCGAACGCGCGACGGAAGACCGGGGTGCTGAACGCGTTCTGCGACAGCAGGACGTCCCAGCGGGCGGCGTCCTCGCGGACAAGGTCCGGATAGATCAGGCCATTAGTGAACTGCGGTCGCTCAATATCAAGGCCGATGTGCTTCAGTGGCGTTCCACGCCAGGTCTGCACGCAGGTCTGATGGTCCCGTTTCCGGAACCAGGTGGGCAGTAGGTCGTTGAATACCAGATAGCGGGCTTGTGCCATTGCCTCGTAATGGGCCCGGCTTCCTTCGAGGAGCAGGCGGGAGCCTTCCGGCGTACTGAACTGGCCCTCAGTGGTTACCCATGCGTAATCGAGATCAGGATTCCTGCGCCGCATTTCCTCATAGATGGCGCGCGGGTTGCATGAGCATTGGCGGCCGCCGAAGCTGCTGAACACGGCCAGGTCGCGGGGCGCGAGGCCGCTGACGGCCGGGTAGTCGACCAGCTGCAGGCGGCGTTGGGCGAAGCGGCCGCGCTCATCATCGGCCAGCGCGGTGCGCACGTTCAGCCGGAGCGCATCGGTCCGGTACGGTTGCGGGGCTATCTCCTGCAGGCCGATCGGGATATAGCCGGGCAGGTCTGGCAGCAGACTGCGCGCCACCGCCACCGTCACTTCCTCGCCCTCGCCCTCGCCCGTGCGGGCCAGCACGTTCCAGCCGCCGCTGGCCAGCGGCAGATCACCCGCCATGGCCGGCATCCGGCCCGGGCTGAACTCGGCGGTGAAGTGACCGCCGTCCCAGGCCAGCGGGACCGTGTGCGTGACGGTGGATACGTTATGGCGCAGCAGCAACCCGGCGGGCTTGCTGCTGACCGGACCGGTGTAGGTCCCGCGGAGAGTGAGGCGCCGGTCTCGCGGTTCCGGCGGTTCGTGCGGGTCCGGCGTCCATTCCAGCTGGGTGACGACGGGGCGGCGGCTACGTTCGAGGACGGACAGGTAGCCGAACTGGGTCACGAAGACAGTAATCTCGCGGCCCTCGTGGCTGGCCTGCGCTCCGGCGCGCACCGCACCGGCGGCCACCCGTGTCCTGCTCCCACCGCCGGTATCCAGCGAGATGTCGCAGATGACCTCGTCGTGAACGTGAATGGCGTGGTCGATGTGGCTGGCGCCCTTCTCCGCCGAGCTGATCAGGCGCGCCACTGGTACCTGGGCGCGAAAGGCGGCGCGCCCGCGGCGGCGCTGGCCGCGGCCGGGCTGCTGCGGCACGGCTGGTTCCGCCGGAACCCGGACGGCCGGTGCCTCGCCCCGGCGGGGCGTGATGATCAGTGTGGCATTGGGCGAGAGTGGGGCGGTGCTCCAGCCGTCGATCTCCAGCAGGCCATCGTGGGCCCGGCGCCCGGTCGCGAAGGCACCGACCCGCAATCCGCGGATGACGAAACGCTTGTCGGCCTCCGGGGAAGGCTGGATCCAGATGCCATCTTTCACCCAGCGCCCCTCGGGCCACTGCGCTGATCCAGGTGCAATCTCGCTGATCGGCCCTCTCCGGCTGATGCCGGCCCCACTGACCTGCACCATCAGCTCCCAGTTCGCCGCCCTCCACACGCCGGGAAGAGTGGCGAGCCTGCGCGGGCTGACCTCGACCGCGAAGCCGGACCAGTCATGACAGGCCGTCGCCTGGCCCGAGCGAGATGTGATGTCGGGCCGGCGGATCCGCGTCACAGGAAGCCGGATGGTGCGGCGGGTCCTGCTGTTGCGCAGCGTCACCCTGATCCGGGTGTCACGGACGTCGGGAGCGTCCAGATCCCGGATGTAGGCACTCCCTTCGATGCGGAGCTTGCCCCCGCGCCAGGTGACTTCGTCCAGGCGAGCCTTCAGCGTCATCTCGTCAGTGACGTCATAGACGCTGTCGGGGATGCCGCGGGCCGGGTCGCGGAAGAACGGGTACTGCACATGCCACCGGGGCGGGCGCTGGGCTCCGTCCCGCACCACCGGGGCGCCGCCGCCGTCGCAATGACGCCAGAACCTGAGGACCTCAAGTAGCTCCGGGAGCATCCCGGCCCGCATCAGGTAGCAGTAAAGCCGCCTGATCGCCAGCAGCTGGGGGTACACCGCTTCGTCCACGGTCCGCAGATAGCCCGCCGCCAGCTCCAATATCCGCTGGCGCTCGTCGTCATTGGCCAGCTCGATCGCGTTGGCCAGAATGGGGATGTCGATGTCAAGCGCGAACGAGTCGTAGCTCGGCTTAAGCGCGGGCGCGCTCGCCGCGAGAAACGCGCCGATGGTCCGCAGCGAGGTCATCCGGTCCTCGATATTGGACAGCTCGCGGGTACGCTGCGTCGTGGACAGCTCGCCGGCTGCCCGCAGCCGCCAGTAGTAGACGATGTCGCGGAACACGTCCACGGACGCCGCCATCACATGAGCGCGGACCATGGGCGGCGCGTCTTCATACAGGCCAGGCGGAAACTCCAGGCCACATGAATCCCAGAACGACCGGCGGAATACCTTGTTCCACGGTGTGCGGTCCTGCAGCAGGACCGGGTAGCGGGAGGCGTGCGTGCGCTGAAGGGTCGTTTTGAATATCTCACTGTGCGCAGGTGAGGCCCAGATGCTGGCCGGGCTGAACCGGAGCACGCCGCCGCAGGCGATATCCGAGCCTGTCTTCTCCAGAGACCCGACGAGCAGGTGGTAGGCATGCGGGGCCAGCAGGTCGTCGCCGTCGAGGAAGGCGAGGTATTTCCCGGTCGCGAGGCGCATGCCGGTGTTGCGCGCGGGCCCAGGGCCCTGATTCCGGTCCTGCACGAGCCGGAAACGCGGATCGCGGGCCGCATAGCTCTTCGCGATGACCGTGCTTCCGTCGTCGGATCCGTCGTCGACCATGATGACCTCTAGGTCACGGAACGTCTGCCGGGCGACGGACTCAAGAGCTGCTTGCAGGTAAGGCTCCACGTTGTAGAAGGGCACGACAATGCTGAGCTTCGCCACGTGAATATGCCTCCCCGGTGAGACGGTCCCACCGTCGACAGCCTGAACGGCCCGCAAACGGGCCCCGAAGACGAGCCGCAGGATACCCGACGCTACAGCACATCCCCCTGGCCTCGGGGGGCGCGGGCGGGTGTGGAGTCGGAGGGGTGCCCCCGGTCGGAGAGCGCGGACCGGGGTGGGCGGCCCGGAGCGTAAAGAGCCGAAGGCGAAGCGAAGGGGTGCCCGCCCCGGCTCGCGCGGCCACACAGAGGAGCGCAGGGCGGGGTGCGGGAGCCGGAGGGTAAAGAGCCGAAGGCGAAGCGAAGGGGCGCCCGCCCCGGCCCGCGCGGCTGCAGCTGGGCGGGGCGCCCGCCCGGTTCGCGCAGATAGACGGGCTTGCCCAGCGCATAGATGCAGTTTTGCGCTACTATGCTCAGCTACCTCCCCGGCAGCATGCGTGATCGTTTGAAAGCAGACTCTTGGTGAAGAGACGTCGGACAGCCCAGGTTATTGCCGTAGTCGCCATCCTGGGCTTGGTGTACGCATACGTCAATGTGAGATCTACGGTCGCCCGGATAGCAATGCCCGGCACGATGAGTATGACCGGCAACACCAAGCATATGCCGATGCTAGAAGCAACCGCTCCGGATTCGTTCACGCCCAAGGCGGATGCGCTCCCCTCGTCCGGTTGGACGGCAACGGCCAGTGACCAGGAAGGCAGCAATCCAGCGAGCAACGCCATCGATGGCAACAAAGCCACATTCTGGCATTCTGAATACTGGCCGGCGACTGTGCCCCTGCCGCACAGCATTACGATTGACATGCACGCCACTAACCAGGTTTCCGGGCTCACTTACCTGCCTCGGCAGGATTCAAACTATGACGGTGATATTGGCCAGTACTCAATTTCGGTCAGCAATGATGGAACGAGCTGGGGAGCACCAGTTGCTACGGGGACCTGGGCGGATGATAAAACCCTGAAAACCGTCGTATTCAGTAGCGTACCGGCTCAGTTCGTCCGGCTGACTGCCTTGACGGAGGCTGGCAATCGCGGACCGTGGTCGTCGGCGGCGGAGATAGGCCTACTGGGTAATCCGGCCATCGGCCCGGCTTTGCCGCGCACCGGCTGGACGGTCTCGGCTGACAGTCAGCAATCCGCGGCTAATGCCGCCAGCAACGTCCTGGACGGTAATGCCACGACTATCTGGCATACCCCTTACACCGGAACGATCCCGCCGCTGCCGCACAGTATTACGATCGACATGCACAGCACGCAACTGGTGTCTGGCCTGTCCTACCTGCCGCGCCAGGACAGCACTTTGAACGGGACCATCGGCCAGTATTCTATATCTGTCAGCAGCGACGGGAGCAATTGGGGCTCGCCCGTAGCTTCGGGAACTTGGGCGGATGATCATACGCAGAAATATGCCGTCTTCACCCCGGTATCGGCCCGGTTCGTCCGGCTGACCGCGCTGACCGAATCCGGCAATCGCGGGCCGTGGTCGTCCGCTGCCGAAATCAATATTCATGGCCAGGCGCCGGCCGTAGGTGTGGGCGGCAGCTGGAGCGCGCCAATCGGATTCCCGATCGTACCTGTGAGTGCGGTCATGCTTCCAAATAACAAGCTGCTCACTTTCTCGGCTTTCG
>Ga0207684_10002492_pt1 | contig 18517 bp, 22 predicted proteins | sample KBSK5501metaG_FD_184342 | JGI IMG/M metagenome (GOLD analysis project Ga0207684, IMG submission 184342) | Corn, switchgrass and miscanthus rhizosphere microbial communities from Kellogg Biological Station, Michigan, USA - KBS K5-50-1 metaG... | ecosystem: Host-associated > Plants > Roots >...
CCACCCTCCAGGGCCAGTGCCCTCACTCGCGGCCGTCGCCTCTAGCAGGACGCGCACGACCGCCGCAAGCGTCGCGGAAGCGGCCGCAAAGCGTGGAAGGGAGCGCAGCCGCCCGCGCGTCGAGGCGCGCTCGGCCCGCTCGGCCCGCGCCAGCAGCTTGGTCGCCATGAGAAGATCCAGCAGGTCCAGCGCGTCATCCACCGCCATCTGCTCGAGGCGTTGGGCTGTCGCGACGATCCCCTAGCGCGCCAGCGCACGCACCCGATTGCGTGGCGCCGCCGACAGGTTGACGGCGTCAGCGCCGACTGCGCGTACGTCGGCGACTCGCTCCAACGCACGCGCCAATTCTGGCCCCGAGATGCGTGAGGGAGCCGTGCGGAGCTGTTCGAGCGCAGAGACGCGTGATCCCGCTTCAACGAGGAGGAGACGTTCGAGCTGCTCACGCAGGACGGGACTGGCCGCATCAACAGCGTCAGCAAGCAGCGACCAGAGGCGCTCAGCGGCCTCCACTCGTACAGTTGCGACCAGCTTGGCCAGTGTCGTGGCGCCAGGGAGGAGCGTTTTGCGCTCAAAGAGCCAGGCGGTCGCGCGCGCAAAGAGGGCCGACGGCCCCCCGGTCGAGGTTCAGGCGCGTGCGGCGAGAAATGCGCGCAGGTCCGGCTCCGCTTCACTATAGGCCTGGTAGCCGTATGCCTGGCGAATCTCCCACGTATGCGCGTAGAAGGTCATCTTACGCGTCGTGTAGGTGGGCAGGTCACTGAGGTCGTCAATGCCGAGTTGAGCGGCGACGTAGGCCACGACTTCAGCGGGAACGCCGAGGGGATCTGCCAGGAACGTTCCCAGGTAGCGGACGGTTCCTAGTCGATGGTTGGTCAAGTCAGGACGTCGGTCCGGGAAACAAAGGCAGCGACGCGTTAGCAACCGAGTGTGTCCAGTGCCGAAATCTTTGGGCCTTCTCCCCTACTTGACCAACCATCGACTAGTTGCAGCGCAAAGCCCAATTGTAAATGCGGCCGTCGGCGGCGCGCAATCAGCGCGCGATCGGCGTCGTCGAGGAAGAATAAGCGCTCTCGTTGCACGCGTGAGGGCGCTCCGTAGAACCGTCCGTACTGCGCGAGCTGGTCATCAGTGAGAAACTCGGTCGGCATGCTCGCACAGCGGGCTAGCTGCGAGGAACGTCACATCCTGGTCCGTACCGCTACTTTCCTCTCCGGTATTCCTCAACCTCCTACTTCCAGGGCGGGACGGTCACCGGCTACCAGTTTGGCCGCAGTCAGGTGGTCGGGCGGCTGTACAACAAGAGCCTGGAGACGAGGGAAAAGGGCAACGAGGTGTACGCCGAACTCCTCGCTGCCCGCTGTGGAGATACGTTCAATCCTGAGCAGGATGTCTGGCGACTGGAGTTTGCGATCAAGCGCGAAGGCATGAAGGGCTTTCGCCTCTATGCGCCGCCACAAGAGGATGATCCCGAAGAAGAGGTCGAGGCGGAGATGAGCGCCGATGACCTCCAGCACATTGGCACATTGCCGCGTTTCCTTGCCCGGCTGGATGACCTCTTCCGGCACCTCACCCGCCATTGGCTCCGGCTCGTCGAGCAGAGCGACGACGCCAACCGCTCGCGCTGGCCCATGCACAGCACCTGGGCGCAGCTGCGCGAAGCCTTCGGTCAACTCGCTGGTGTCCCTCCTCTCGACGACGAGCAGCGCCAATTGGTGCGCGGCGCACGCTATCGTGGGCAGATGCGCCTACTCCGGCGGATGGAGGCAGGCGTGATTCGCTCGCTCGAAGTCGAGGACGCCTCGCCGACTTCTGCCGCCCTCATGACGCTGCAATGGTGGGTGGAGCGCATCGCCGAGAAGGAAGTCTCACGCCTCACCGCCAAGCGCCAGCGATACCAGGAGCAGGGCAAAACGATTCCCGCCTGGGTACGCCGAGGCATGGATGAGCGGTTTCGTCGCGTCGAACAGGTGGAGCAGCGCATCCAGAAGCTCCTCGGGATCTTCGCCGCGCATGGCGTGCTGCCCCTCGACTTCAAGCCCGCGCACAACGTCGGTGATCTGGTGTTGCAACACCTCGATGCGCTGGAGCAGGAGGCAGAGGAGAAGGGCGGGGTCCAACAGGTGCTCGCCGACCACTTCGCCAAGGTCTATAGGATCAATCTGTCGCTCGCAGCCTAGCGGAGGACATCTTTGCTCGGCTATGACCGCCAGGCTGCGGCGTCAACCGCACATTGTTAGGCAAACTCCGCTCCAGCCATAGCGCCGAGACGGCAGCCACAGCAGAGACCGCAGCGGCGACGAGAAAGGCCAGCGTAGGAGAAACGCCCAGGAGTGGAACGCCTAGTGTCGGCGCGATCGCCAGGCCAATCCACCAGGAGAATCCGACCAGCGCCATGTACCGTCCACGCAATCCCTCCGGCGCGAGGTCGGCGGTGAGCGGGTTTAGCACTGTCGTGTGGAAGCATTCGCCGACGCCAACCGCGATCCATGCGATGGCCAGTAGTACGACCGCCGCGTTCGCGTTCGCGCCTGCGGCGATCACGAGCATGCAGGCGCCAGTAAACAGGGACGCCGCAAGCGTCATCATCATGACCCGGCGGCGACCCTCAGCCAGTTTGGCGATTGGGACCTGGGCTATCACGACCGCCAGCGTATTGGTAAGCAGTAGGAGTCCGATGAGTTGTGTACTGAGGCCGATATCGCTCCTGGCGTACGGCGGCGCAACCCAGGTGAACACCCCCCAGCCGACCGCGATCATCGCCACATTGATGAGGGCGAGATGGAGAAAGGCTCGATCACGAAGCACCACGCGGTATCCACCACCCACTGGCTCAGGCCGCGCGGCCTCACGCACGACGGCGACCAACACGAAGACATAGATGAGGTAGGTGATCGCGTTGAGCAGGTAGAGCGTCACGAACCCGCTCAAGCCATAGGCCGCGACGAAGCCGCCGAGCACGACTCCGATGCCGAGCCCGGCGTTCGTGGCGACACGCGAGACTGCCGTCGCGCGGTGGCGGACCTCTGCGGATGTGAGCGCGGCCAGCAATGTTGACTGACCCGGATTCAGCACGCCGTTTCCCACGCCTGCCAGTGCGGCAGCCACAAACGCCTGCGTGGGCGTGTGAGCGAACGCCAGTCCCGCATAGCCGGCTGCGAGCGCAATGCCAGCGCCAGCGGTGGCGGCGCGCGCTCCAACGCGGTCGATCAGCGGGCCGGCAAACGGTGCCGCCACAACCGCTGCGACGAAGATCACGCCGATAATGAAACCGGCGAGACTCAGGCTGAAGCCACGACCCTCGGTCAGATAGATGACCTCGAAGGGCAAGACAGCGCCGTAGCCGAGCATGTTCAAGAAGACCCCGACCTGCACGAGCCAGACCTCGCGCGAGAGACCAAAGCCAAGGCGGCGCGCCATTCCAACTGTCTTTTCCATGCCTGTTGGACTCCATCTCAGGCCGACTCCGGCGATGCAATTCGCCGAATGTATCGACTTACCGTTTGACAGGGGATCCCCATTTCCCCTCTGCCTTTGATCATGCCTTGATAAGCTGGTAGAATCGTTCCTAATTGAGGGTGATTTCATGCGGGAGCAGGAATTTGGTCTATCGCCCCACCGCTCGCGTGCTCACTGTGCTGGAATTACTGCAATCGCGCGGACACATGACCGGCGCAGAACTGGCGCGCAGGCTAGAGGTGGATATCCGCACGGTTCGCCACTATATCGAGACCCTTATTGACCTGGGTATTCCTGTGGAGGCGCGACGTGGCCGCTACGGCGCCTATCGCTTGCGTCCTGGCTACAAACTGCCTCCACTGGTCTTCACCGAGGATGAGGCGCTGGCGCTCACGCTCTCATTGCTGGTGGCGAAAGAGTCTGGCCTAGCGCAGGTCGCTCCCGCGTTTGATGGAGCGCTGGCCAAGATGGAGCGTGTCCTTCCGGCGACGACACGTGCGCGCATTCAGGCGGTGGAGCAGACAGTGGCCTTTGGGGGCGGCGCATCTCCAGCGGCACCCTCAGGCCCAGCTGTATTGGCGCTCAGCAATGCGACCCAAAGCGGGCGACGGGTCCTCATGAGTTATCGCTCGTCACAGGATGAGCTGACACAGCGGGCGTTTGATCCCTATGGGATCGCATACCACCTGGGCTTGTGGTATACGATTGGCTACTGCCACCTGCGACAGGATCAACGCCTCTTTCGCCTGGATCGCATCACGCACGTTGAGGTGACAGGCGAAGCATTTGCCCCGCCAGCCAACTTTTCCGCGTTAGAAGAAGTGCAGAAAGCACTTGCCTCTGTGAAGCGGCAGTGGCGCATCGAGGTATGGCTCCAGACTAGTCTACAGGAGGCGCGGCGGCAGTTACGTAGCGCAAATGCGCGCTTTGAGGAGATAGGCGACGGCGTGCTCTTCCGCGTCGAGGTTGCGGATCTGCCGTGGATGGCTCGCCTGCTGGCCGGACTGGGTGTTCCCTTTCGCATCCACCATCCCCCAGAATTGCACGATGTCATGCGCCAGTACGCAGAGACCCTGGCAGGCTATGCTCAACGCTCCGTGGGGGAATAGTTGCTTCTCGTCACGCTGGCGGCATGAGCGCGCAAGCGCTGTTCACCAGGGGTGGCACGCCTGCGAAAATTCATTACTATCACCCCTGCCAACACCAATACTCCTCCCACAAGAGCGAGGATAGAGGGCCATTCACCCAACCAAACCCAGGCAATACCTAGAACAAGCAGGGGCTGGAGATACAGGAAGCTGGCGGCTCTGGTGGCTGGGACATGTGCCAAGGCATAGGCCCACGTGACGTAGCCAAGCGCGGCAGGAATGATGCCTAGGTAGAGAACGGCGAGCGTATTGCTCAGAGGGGCTGTCTTGATCTCTTCCGGCAGACCTGGCAAGAATACGAGCAGGAAGCATGCGCTCGCCGTGACCGCACAAGTGGTGAACTCGACTGCAGTGTAGTGTTTGAGCAAGGGCTTCTGGCCTACCGAATACAGGCTATATGCCACCGCCGCGCCCAGGATGAGAAGGGCGCGCAGATCAAGAGTCACGCCCGACGCCCCGCTCCATGCGATCACTGCTATCCCACAAAAGCTAATGAAGATCCCCAGCCAACCAGTACGATGCAGCCGCTCACCCAGCCATATCCACCCTTCCAGAGCGACAAAGACAGGTCCAGTATTGATGAGAAAACTGGCGACCGCCGCTGGCACACTCACCTCACCAAGATTGAGAGCCACTCCATAGAACGCAATTCCCACGAGGCCGAGCAGCGCCATCTTCACGAGATCACGCCAAGGAGGCAGGCGCATATGCTTTGCCAAGGCATAACTACTCAACGTGAGTGCAGCCGCCGCATAGCGTAATAATGCGAGGTGCAATGGCGAGTAGGATTGTAATCCCGCGCGAATACCAGGAAACGCCGAGGCCCACAAAGCTACTGTCAACACAGCTGCAAGTAGCGGACGTGACCCTGGCCCCTTCTTCTCCATACGCTTAGGCGCTCCTTTATGTCCATACCCCAACGTCTGTGCCTCCGAGGCACACTTCCCCCATCGCTATGCAAGTGTATTGTTGAAATAGGAAAGAAGCTGCCCTAATGACATCGCATGACAGAGCAGATGACAGAACACACATCAGATATGAGGATTCCCCTACTCATGCAGCCGGAACTCTTGCGACCCTGCTTGCATGTCGCTGACACTAACCCATCGAGTGCTCAGCAGCAAGTCGATGGCGCTGGATGTAAAGGGTCGTGGTGAAAGAAGTGATGTGCATCACTGCGAAATGTCAGCCGTATCAAGAACAAGGCGAGCAAGTCCAGACATGGGTCCGCGCGGGGATGAAAGAGCGCTTCCGGCGGGTGGAGCAGATCGAGCAGCGCGTGTGGATGCTTCTCGGGATCTTCGCCTCCCACGGGGTGCTGCCGCTAGAGTTCAAACCAGCCCATTCAGTTGGGGACCTGCTCGTGCAACATCTTGATGCCCTGGAGCAGGAAGCGGAAGAGAAAGGCGGGGTACAGCAGGTGCTCGCCGACCACTTCGCCAAGGTCTACAATGTTAGCATGCCGCTGGCAGCATGACATCCTCCAAAGGCAGTGATCGTGCGCCTCCTTCATCAATGCGACTTCGGCTCCCCTTTGAGCGGGCAAGGGTCGCTCTGATCGTGGCGGGGCCAGTAGCGGAGCAGGTCGCGCTGGCTGCTGGAGTTCCACTTGCGCCGCGAGGACGTCAAAGGCTTCCGCTTGTACGCCATGCCGGAGATGGAGGATGCCGATGAGGTAATCGACGCCAAGTTGAGGCCAAGGATTTGCCCTATATTCACAGCATGAGGAAATCCCTTCACAAGGCCGGGCATCTATGGGTCTACCGCACCAGGCGCTGGCTGCGCCTCGTTGTGCTGACTGACAACCGCGCGCTGGGGGGAGACACCTGATCTCCTGGTGCGCGCAGTAGTGACGAGATGGCCCAGTGCGGCGCGGGGTCTGGGGCAGCGATCCAGCGCTCTGCTTCAGCGATCTTCCTCGCGACCGCGCAGAGTATGTCCGCAGGACTCGGCCTTGACAGGGCGCCGTCGGGCAGGAGGATGCGACGAGCCGCGGCGTGTCTGCTCAGACCGCCTGAGCGGATTATCAAGCGGCAAAGCGGCGATGCCACATCAAAGGCGCTCCAGTTAACTCGCCTTGGCCGCTGCTACTAACTTGGTCAGCGATTCCTTTGCGTCGCCGAACAGGATGATCGTCTTGGGATCGTATAGCAGGTCGTTATCGGCGCCGGAAAAGCCGGGTCGCATCGACCGCTTGAGGAAAACCACATTGTGCGCCTGATCGACATTGAGGATCGGCATGCCGTAGATCGGGCTCCCGGGCGAACTCCGCGCGGCCGGATTGACTACGTCGTTCGCACCAACCACCAGCACCACGTCTGCCCGCTTGAACTCGTCGTTGACTGCATCCATCTCCTTGAGCTGCTCGTACGGCACATTAGCCTCCGCGAGGAGCACGTTCATGTGCCCCGGCATCCGCCCTGCCACCGGGTGGATCGCGTATTTCACCTCTACCCCTCGCTGCTCAAGCACGTCCGCCAATTCCCGCACTACATGCTGCCCCTGGGCCACGGCCAAGCCGTAGCCGGGCACGATGATGACGCTGCGCGAGTAGGCCAGCATCGTGCCGAGGTCGTCCGGGGATCCGACACGCGTCGTGCGGCCATCCACGCCGGCGTCCGCGTTGGCGCTGACCAGCCCCGGGCGGAAAGTGCCGAACAAAATGTCAACCAGTGAGCGACCCATCGCGTCGCTCATCAGCTTGGTCAGTAGCGTGCCGGAGGCGCCGACCAGGGTCCCGGCCACAATCAGGGCAAAGTTGTCGAGCACGAACCCACTGGCCGCGACCGCTAGGCCGGTGAACGCGTTGAGCAACGAGATCACGACCGGCATGTTGGCCCCGCCGATCGGGAGCACCATCCCCACGCCCACGGCAAGCCCTAGGGCAAGGAGGACCGTCAGCACGGCGGCCGAGCTGCTCACTGCCAGCAGGATACCCACCAATCCTATCCAGGCGAGTGTCAGCAGTACATTCACCACCCATTGTCCTCGGTAGGTGATCGGGGTGGCGGTTACCAGCCCCTGCAGTTTGGCGAACGCGATCATGCTGCCGGCGAACGAGACGCCACCGATGACGATGGCAAACGCGCTGGGAAGGCCGGTCAGGAAATCGGGATGGTTACCGCCTAGCTTCAGCAGCTCCGACAGCGCGACAAGCGCGGCAGCCCCACCACCTACCCCGTTGAATAGAGCGACCATCTGCGGCACTGCCACCATCTTCACGGCTCGAGCGCCCACCGTTCCAGCCACGGCGCCGATCGCGCCCCCCGCCACGCAAATGGCAATGCCGGATGGCGTGAAGGAGTCGCGCAGCAGAACCAGGGTCCAAGCCACGGCCAGCGCCATGCCCACAGCCGCTATCCTGTTGCCTCGGCGGGCGCTCGTGGGCGAGCTGAGGAACTTCAGTCCCACGATGAAGCAGACGGCCGATAGGAGATAGATCAGGGAAGTAGCGATTGCCATCACTCTTTCACCCGCTCGCTAGCAGACCGTCGGCCCTTGAACAGCTCCAGCATGCGGTCGGTCAACACAAACCCGCCCACTACGTTGGTAGTAGCCAGCATCATGGCCACTAAACCGAGCACAATCTCCCCCGGCGTCCGTGCCTGGGCGGCGATAAGGAGAGCCCCGACCACAATGATGCCATGGATCGCGTTGGTGCCGGACATCAGCGGCGTGTGCAGGATCGTCGGCACCTTCGAGATCACCTCGAATCCGATGAAGATGGTCAACACGAAGAAGATAAAGAGGCTGACAAAATCCGCGTTCATCTGGATGCCTCCGACTGCGTGGGCACGAGCGCGGGCAAGATCCGCTGGATGGCGGTGTGGATGTGCGGATACCATGGCATGGCGAAGCCTCTAGCAGGTGCAGGAACACAAGTGAGACTGACTCCCTATCTTCGGGGGCTTCCTTCGTGCTGTCACCCGGTAGGTATGCGTCAGAGCGCACTCCCTCTTGACACCCATCTGTTTCGCTGGTATATATTCAATATGGATATACCCACTGCAAATATATCCAATGAGAGGAGATGTTATGGACGCGCACCCCGACCCATCCTCTCTGCTCCCCTTGACCCCGGCGGTGTTTCATATCATCCTTGCCCTGGCGCTGCGTGAGCAGCATGGCTATGGCATCATGCAGGAAGTCCTCGTCCTCACCCATGGCCAGATCCATCTCACCCCAGGTACCCTCTACCGTTCCATCAAACAGATGTTGCAGTGGGGGCTTATCGAAGCAGCTGACGAACGTCCCGATCCCTCCATCGATGATGAACGCCGTCGCTACTATCGCCTCACCGACTATGGTCGCCGCGTCGGCAAGACCGAAGCCCAGCGCCTGGCTGAGTTGGTGGGACACGCTCGTATCGCGCATCTCTTAGGAGACGATGGGGCACAGCCGCGGATCGCGGGAGGCCACTGATGCCCCCATCAGCCGAACCACGTATCGTTGCCCTGTTCACCTGGTTCTACCGAGGGCTCCTCCGGGCCTATCCTCTCGCTTTTCGTCAGGCATTCGAGCAGGAAATGCTCCAGGTGTTCCGACTGCGTTGTCGTCAAGCCTGGCAATCGGGAGGGGCGCCAGGATTAGTATGGGCCTGGCTCGGTATTGTGGGCGATCTGCTGTTCACCGCCATCAGCGAACGCTGGCATCACGGAGGTACTATGTCGCGGACACACCTGATTCGACTCGGTGGTATCGCCCTGCTCGCAGGGGGACTCGCCTATCTCTTTGGCGGGATCGTCCTGGTCAGCATCCAATCGTCGATCGAGGCCACCGATCCATTGGGACCTGATGAGTGGTTCACCTCGATCGGACCGACCCTATTTGGCATCTCTTCTCTGGCAGGATTCACTGGGCTGATTGCTCTGCAGAAGGGATCAGGCGGGACCATTGCCGCCAGCGTCGCCTGGGTAGGGACAGCTGTGAGTCTCGTGAGTGCGCTCCTCTTTAAGGCCAACCCGCTGCTCTTCATGACTGAGGATGCGGACAGGACAGCGATCATCTTTGTGGCGGGTTTGCTCATGGCTGGAGGATTGATCGCAACAGGGATCGGCATGTTGCGCACGCGGCCTCTCGTCCGAGCCAATAGTTTCCCGCTGTGGATAGGGGGATGGTTCCTGCTTTTCTCCTTCTCTGGCATATTGCTCATTCCGCAGGTGTATTACGGGTTTCTCCATTACCAATTTCTCCAGTATGGGGTCCTCGTCGATTTCCACCTTCCCCTGTTTCTCAGTGTGCTCATCAATGCCATCCCTATTGCCCTCCTCTACGGGTTCTTGGGGTGGAATCTGTGGACATACCACGCCGAAACCGTGGCGGAGAGCAGTCAAGAAGAGCTTGCTCTGTGACACTTCACCAGAGAACAGGCATCAGCATGCTCACCAATGCGCAAGCCAAAGGCCTGTTTCAGAATCGGAGGAATGGGGGCTAGAACAGGGACATTGCTAGTTTGTGCGCTCGTCTTCGCCTTGTCGCGCTCGACACATTGCACGCTCTCTCACATCCCTGGCTCCCTGCAGCGCTCAATACGGTAGTGGGTATGTATCAGGGCGTTCCTCCTGACACATACCCACCTTCTTCGTTGACTGCTGAGAATCTCGAGGAGCGGTACGCCATGAACGGTATCGAAGAGGCGATCAAAGGACGCTCGACTGTGTCCCTGTGTCCATTCATGCCACGTAGCAGGAGGTCACGCAGGTGGTCGACGAGGGCACAGGCGACCTGGCACCTTCGGTAGCGGGTTCCATGTGACTACAATACGAGCGGCCTCCGCTTGGCGGCCAAGCGATGCTGTACGATGCTGGCAAAAAAGGAGCGTGATCATGGCTACTGCTGAGAAGAAGAACTTCGCCACGCCGGAAGAAGTCCGCACTCCGCCCAAGACCGAGGTCGCGATCGTCACATTTGGCGACCGCATGGTGCAGCGCATCACCTACCATCCTGGCTGGCGGTGGTCCGTCGATATCAAGCCCGGCGCGGGGACCGATTCGTGCCAGGTCAACCACTTCGGCTATGTCCTGTCTGGACGATCGCATCTTGTCATGAACGATGGCGCCGAACTCGATGCAGGACCGGGCGATGTGGTGGTGATTCCGGCAGGACATGATGCCTGGGTCGTTGGGGAGGAGCCCTTTGTGTTCGTGGACTTCGGCGGGGCTGTGCGCCCGGCCTAAGGTCGACGTTGGCGCTGGAAGCGTATGAGGCTCGAGGTGGAGGGGATTCGAGGGAGATGGAGCGAGTCGAATCCCCAGATCTCGCAGGACCGCCAAAGGTTTTCACAGCAAGGGATTATCTCTCCCTCACCAGTCGCGCGGAGCATCGAGCGTTCGCGTGTCGTCGAGGCCGAGCAGGCGTCCAAGAAGGGCTCGCCTATGAGGTCAAGCTCTCTACGCCCGATAGGGTAGACGCGGAAGCGCTCGGCTAGTTTCGGGATGTGTACGCGCTCGGTGAGACAGGCGTACCTCCTTTACAGGTCGATTGCTAACCACGGGAGAGGCAAGTCCTGGAGGGCATCGAGCAGGGCCAAGGCGAGACCGAGGAAGCTGGCGCGGCCCCACTGGGCGACCGCCGCATGCCACCCCAGCGGCAGGTCACTCCTCTCGGGCAAGGCGGCGAGCGCCAACCAACACAACGCGATGGTCAGCGCGAGGAGGAGGCGCGTCAAGCGCTCAGGCGAGCCGATGTGGACGTGCTTGAGGTGAAAGCGCGACTTGCTGTCCTTGAAGCGCTCCTCAATCCAGAAGCGCTGGCGATACCAGGCGACCGCCTGTCGTGCGCTGGGCTGATTGGTCGCCAGGTACCATGGCTCCGCGGGTTGGGCATGACGCAGAGTGCGAGAGAGGTGGCGCGGCGAGCGCCAACAGAGGGCGACGTTGACCCACAGATCGCGTGGACGGCCTTGGTAGCGCTGGCCGTAGCGTACGTGGGGCGCCCAGCGCATCTCCCCCGGTTGCAACCCTTCCGTTCCTAACCGAGCGCGCGTGCCGTCAGCGGTGACCAGGCCGGTCCCGGCAGTGATACGCACGACGTAGTCAAGGCCGTGCTCCTGCAGCCAAGCGAGAAAGGCGGCGCGGGCAAAGCCGTGGTCAGCTAAGACAACAGGGCGCACCCGCGTTGGCAGCGCCTGCACGACCGCCAAGAGGGCGTCCTCTTCGAGCTGATTCTGGCTCTGTCCGGCGGGCAAGTCATCGCGATTGTAGGCCAGTTGCAAGAGCGGCAGCGCTCGGCCACGTCGGGGCACAGCAATGCGCAGCACTTGGTAGCGCATGCGGCGTCCGCTAGGCAACGCGCTGTCGAAGAAGGTCCAGTCGATAGCCAACCCAAGGAGGCACGGATAGCCCAAGCCGGCGATGGTTGCGGGGATGAGGACAAGTTGCAGCGCCTGCGCGTCGATGCGGGGATTGTCGAGGAAGTGCCACAACCGCTTGACGCGGTGCAACAAGTCGTGCTTGGGCGCGGGCACACGTCGCTGCTCAGGATGGGGACGTGGATAGGCGCGCGCCAGCTCGGATAAACACGAACTCCGCTTGGCCAAGAGCGCGCTCACCAGCAGGGCGAGATTGGTCGCCTGCGTCGGCAACAACAGAGGGAGGACGCGCTTGATGGCGACCTGAATGCGGGGATACCAGGGCATAGTGAAGCCTCCAGCGGATCGGGGAACCCAGGTGGTACTGGCTCCTGATCTTCGGGGGCTTCCTTCTTGCTGTCAACTGGTGGGTATGTGTCAGGTCTATCGGGTGGGTGACAAGGTGGCGCAACTGCGCAACAACTATGATAAGCAGGTCTTCAACGGCTCGGTTGGCGTGGTGACGGCGGTCTCGCTGGAAGAGCAGCACGTGCGTGTGCGCATGGATGAAGGTGAGGAGATCCCCTATGCGTTCGATGAGCTGGATGAGCTGACCCACGCGTACGCCATCAGCATCCACCGCAGTCAGGGCAGTGAGTATCCCTGCGTCGACATTCCCCTCACCACGACCGCCTGGCAGATGCTGCAGCGCAATCTGCTCTACACCGCCGTCACGCGCGCCAAGCGGCTGGTCGTCCTGGTCGGTAGCCGTCGCGGGCTGTGGAAGGCCGTGCAGACCATCGGCGCTGGCCAACGCTACACCGCCTTGGCGCAGCGGCTGCGCGCCTCGCCGTCATCAAGACGCCCGTCATGAGGAGTGGCGCGCCACAATTCGAATGAGAAGGGAGCAGCGCCAAGAGAAGCGTCCGGATCGGTTGCCCATCATTATGAGGACGTGTCAAATGTAGATAGCCCTCAATGCTCGGCTGCCGCCGGCCCTCGTAACGCAAGCGCACGACCATCCAGCGCGCAATAGGCATCCTCGAATTGCGGCGGACATGCCTGGATGCGTTCCACTGGCGCATCCAGGCATGTAGCGTATCGGCCCGTATCGGCCCGTATCGGCCAGCGCGCCTCAAGCGATCACGCGCGTGGACGCGTCCGCTCAGGTCAAGTGAATGTAGGCATGCACGACAAACTGTGCGCTGGCCGCTGGAGGGCTGTGCATCAAATCGAGCGGGCTCATCCCAATGGATATGCCGTTGAAGATCCCCGATATGGGGCCATGCCAGAACTCCTCAATCCCCGGCCCACCAAGCGCATTAATGCCGGGGTCCACCCGCGTCGGGCAGAAGGTGAAGGTGCGCGAGATTGAGACCCCCTGGTAGCTGTACCCCAACGTCGTGTCGGTGCAGTGGTCCTCTGTGTAGGTGCGCGTTGGCTGCCAGCGCACCATGGTATTGCCGGAGTGGTAGGAGTCGCCCACGTAGGTGCTGTAGAGCGAGTAAAACGACTTCTTCAGCGTGGTGGTGGCCGTCATCTCATCAGAGAGGTACCAGTCGCCTCCACCGTTGTTGATCTCCAGCGTCTGTATGTTGCAGTAGTACTCCTTCGCAATACCACCCGCCACGGACAGTGTGCCGCACGCGCTCGCGACCTGCAGCGGCTGGGCGAGCGTCCCCTGCGCGGCCTGGAACATTGCGAGGGTCTTGTCCACGGGTGGCGGCGTGACGTCCAGCGCGCCGGTGATCTCACCAGTATCGGTCGTCGTGAGGGAGAGGCTCACCGTCGTGCCTGCTGGGCCCGTCGCCTGGACCTCCGTTCCCCCTGCCGCGCTCGCGTCCCAGGTGAGCGTGTAGGTGCCGTCGACATTGGCGACTGACGACGTCAGCGCCACCCCTGGGACGGACGTGATCATCGTCATCGGTCCGGGGACGACCCCCGCGACTGCCCCAGACTGCGCTGCGGCGGCGGCGTGGGCGGCTGCGCCACGCGCGCGGAGCAGGGTGGTCGCACTCACCAGTGGGACGGCGACAACCAACAGCAGCAACGCGAGACGGGGGAGCCTCTTTACTCTAGGGCGCATGCGACGTTCCTTTCAACGGGTCACGAGCGATCCCGTGTGGGACAACCGGGCTGGCGCCGCGTGAGGCCACGTCCGGCCACTACGTCCAGCCACCGCGCCCATGGTAGGACTGGCGTGCGCATCCTGTCTTGGAAAAAACGTATCTGCTCTCGGTTGCCTGCCGCTTCGGGTCCTCACCGCGCCTCACCGTGTCCTCACCGCGTCCTATTCGACCACGATGAGATCGGTGGGCGAGCGCTCGCTGCGGTCACGCAGATAGACACAGGGAGAGACGCCAGCCAGGGCATGGAACTCGTTGATGAGATGCGCCTGGTCGTAGTACCCACCCTCGACGGCGAGTCGCGCCCACGGCGCGGGCCGTCCCTTGCGCGTGCGGCGCAGCACGCGGAGAAAGCGCTGAATACGGATGTAGCGCTTGGGGGTGAGGCCCACCTCTTCCTTGAAGAGGCGCGTCAATCCTCCCACGCTCAGACCCGCCTCCTCCGCCACTGACGCGACCCGCACTCGATGGTCGAGGGCGCCGCCACGCGGAGTCGTCGAGAACGCGCGCACGGCATGGCCGACGGCGGGATGTGGCGCCGGAAAGCGCATGAGCTGGCGACGCAACAGCCGCTCGAGGACCCCAAACTGCTCCGCTGGCCGACGCGCCTGCGCGAGCCGCTCGCCAAGCTCCTCCGCCGCGCGCGTTCCCCAGAGGGCATCGAGGGGCACATCCGCATCCTGCAGGTCGCTCGCGGGTAGGCGAAAAAAGCGTGAGACGCCGACAGGCGCAAAGTTCACTCCGAGTCGCCACACCGGGCGATCCGTTCCCAGGAGGAAGGGCCGTGTGTAGGGGCCATGCAGGACGGCATGCGTTGTCCGGTGCGATTCGTTGTGCGGTTCCACGCCTGAGTCGGTCGTGGACACCCCGACTGGAAGAGGGTCTGGCAGGAGGTCTGGCAGGCTGAACCCGTCGCCGCTTAGATCGATCACAAGCTGCGCGATGCCGGTGGGCAAGAGGCGTTCACGCGCATGCGGCAATGGGCCACTCTGGTAGAGCCAGTATGAGGTGATGAAGGCGGAGAGCGGCGATGGGGGATCGAAGCGCTGAAGAGCAAGGGACGTTGCGTCGTGGGAAACAACAGGTTGCCACGCGTCGGCGCGGCGCGAATGGGCGTCAGCGCCTGACGACATACTCGCCTCGCTCCTTTCGCTCCCTCCGGGCGTTCTTCTTCCTTGCCTCATCAGCGCTCCTCGTGGCCCTGATGGCCCTCGTGACCCCGGTGGCGCCGGACGCACGCCCTCGCCACAAGGGCAGTCGGCGCAGCGCATCAGCTGTGACGTGCCGTGCGTAGGCCGATTTACAGCAAGCCTGCCACTTCGATGGATGAGGAGGAAGCTGCCAAGACGGTGCGAGACTGCGGAGCAGGGTCGCTCTCTTTCAGCGTCATGTCTTTATCCTGTCTTAGCGCTTCTTCAGCGCTTCATCACGCTTTGCGGTCGTTGCTAGGTATACTGCATGTGAGGCGCTGCGCCGAAGGACTGGCGCGCCCTGAAGGAACAGGCCCGTGAAGCCAACAGCGCACGCATGACGCTCGTGGCAGGAGAAAGGATTTCGATGACGATGCCGCATGATCCGCTACCTGATCCATCGGCTCCACAGCCGCCCACGCCAGGGATACCGCAGCCGGTCCTACCCGACCCCATCGCACCCGGTGGGCCAGGGGGGCCAGACGGGCCACTCGAGCCGGTCGAGCCAGCGCCAGAGGGGCCAGACATGCCGGTTGTTCCCGAGGTTCCTGAGGTTCCTGAGGTTCCTGAGCCACCAGAGATCCCTGACGAGCCGGAGAAGCCAGAGCCGGAACCACCAATGGACCCGTCGAGGGAGTCAGATTCCCCTGACACGCCAACACCACGCCCGTTGGTTCCCGACCCCATCACGCCCGATGGACCTGATGGACCTGATGGACCTGATGGACCTGATGGCCTCTGAACTCCTTGGCTGTGACGACCGATCACCGCACGGAAGGGAAGCGCCATGGTGACTTATCAGTGTCCCATCCATGGTCCCATCGACGCTGGCGACGCCGTCTTTCTCCCGCAGACAGAGCAGGAGGAGGGCGCACACGACGCCGGAACGAAGAGCACTGCCGTGTGCCCAGATGAGCATCCCAACGGGCAGAATTGACTGTGCGGCGTCTGGACGTGGACGTTGCAGCCGGTCGCAGAGGAGGAGCCCAGCGATACGTATGGCGCGAGCGAGGTCCTGACGGCGGGGTCCACCGCCCTACTCGGGCAGATCTTCCTCGACCCCGCAGATGCGACAGCGCCGACGTCTGGACATCTCATACCACCAGTGGTTCGTATGCTGCCCGGTCGTCTCGCTGCGCTCGGTCCGTATCGCATACGCGACCAGACGCTGATAGTACGCAGCGGCGCCCCCACGCTGTTTGTAGGGACCGCGCATATCGCGCCAGGCGCCGGATTCCTGTTTGCGCTGCAGCCACCACCCGTCTGCTCGCTGGACGATGCGCCAGTCATCTGGCTGGATGCGCTGCGTGTGCTGTGATACTGACTCGGTCTGGGCTCTTGGAGTATGATAGACAGCGGTCCACATGGGACGGCATGAGGCGACAAGCGGCGACGATCAGCCGCGAGATGGCGAGGAGGTGCGAATGGTGTGGGATCCCTTTCGCAGTCGGGCGCCGCGTACGATACGCTTCTGTACCATCCTGGTCCACTGCGGTGCCGCCTTGATTGTCGTCGGGTGACTCGGCGTGCTCATCGTGCCAACGGCCCTTACTTTTGTGATGGGACTCATCGCTGCAGCCCATCGAGCCCGAGGGATGAACAGTGGGAGCGACCTTGGCAAGGATGCGCCCTACCCCTCTGGATTACTCGGGGCAGATCGCCTTAGCCCGATTCCTCGGGTGCGCTGGCGGCCCAATCCCCATGCCTGAAATGGAAGCTTCGGCCTCTCCCCCTGCCTTGCCGCGCTGGTTCGGACCTAGAGCCAGCCCCGATGATCCGGCCGTCTTGGCCCTGATCGACCGCGTCGCGCGCGGGGCCGGGTGGGCAGACATCGGCGGTTCGTTCAACCTCACCGTGCGAATAGACGCTGAGCCGCCGGTTGTCCTCCGGGTTCATAGGCCGTGGGTAACGCGCGGCCGAGTGGCTGGACTGCGACGCCTGCGCGAGCGGCTCCAGCGCACCCAAGTCCGAGTCGCTCGGCCGATTCGGATGTTCGGCTCCGACCTCGTGAGGGTCGCTGATCGTTGGGCTGAGCTTGAGGAGTTCATCGATCACGTGCAGCCGCCGGCGACCCAGGACTCCTACGTCCGCCTATTCGAGGAGCTCGGACGTCTTCACGCGGCGCTCAAAGCAGTCTGGGAGCCCAGTCCGCCCGAACCTCTCGACGACCACAGGACATTCGGCCAACTGCGTTACTCGGTCGGCTTCACACGCCGCCGGCTCGGACCCCGTAGCGAGCCGGTCGTGCGTCGGATGCGCCAACTGACTGGCGAGCTGTCCAAGCTCCGGAAGGGTGTCGAACTGCCATTCGCGCCGATTCACGGTGACTACCGCTTGGGCAACGCGGTCGACCTGTCAGACGGCTCCTGGGTCACCCTGGACCTGGATTTTGCGAGGGTCAGGGAGCGGCTGTACGACATCGCGGGCGCTCTGAGCCTGATGCGCGACCTTCCCGGCATCGCCACCAGCCTGAACCCCGGTGCACAGAGCGGCAAATGGCTCGAGCCGCGACTACTGCTCGACGCCTATGAGCGCACCGCTCCGGAACCCCTGACTCCCGACGAGCACCGTTGGCTTCCCGGGGCTCTGGCCCTTGTACCCTTGCACTGGGCTGCCACCGCCGGACTCGTAGGAGACGGCGTCGAGGAGGCGGAGAGCGCAGTGAGCGCCGCCGAGGCCTGGTGGTCGCGTCGGGCTGAACTGTCGTCGTAGTCCGGCGGCCGCGCTTGGGGAACGGATCCGAGGCGCCTCTTGGCTTATACTGATCCCTCTTCTGTCATGTTGGGAGCGCCAAGCGGAAGGTGTTGACGAGTGAGCCCAGCGCGGCGAGGCCAGTCTGGACCGCCTGGACGTGGGGAAACGGTGCCAGGCGGAGCCAGGGCAGGAGCAGGCAGGCACACACATAGGGCTGCAACAGGAGCCGGAGCGTGTTGAGGTGGTGCTTCCACCCCGGACCGGCATCCCAGTCGGGATGGGTCGCCAACGCGGCGAATGCGGCCTGCTCCTCGGGGGTGGCGAGTGGGGGAGCGGCGACTTGGCCGAGGGCGGCGAGGTCGGGACTCTGCAGACTGACGAGCGTATAGGCGCTCATCACCAGTTCCCACCAGCGCGCGATGGCGTCGTACTCGGTCACCCGCTAGTCGGCCCAGCCCAGATCGTCCTTGGCCTGTTTAAAGCCGTACTCAATGGTCTGGTTACAAATGACAAATTTTGCCTGAGCCGCTCCGCTCGACTGCATCTCTCTCACTGGCATCTCCCCTGGCGCCGACGCCTCGGGGCCGTTGCTCAGGAGGTATATCCTGCCCATCA
>Ga0207684_10002493_pt1 | contig 18508 bp, 17 predicted proteins | sample KBSK5501metaG_FD_184342 | JGI IMG/M metagenome (GOLD analysis project Ga0207684, IMG submission 184342) | Corn, switchgrass and miscanthus rhizosphere microbial communities from Kellogg Biological Station, Michigan, USA - KBS K5-50-1 metaG... | ecosystem: Host-associated > Plants > Roots >...
ATTCCTTGATCGTAAACTCGCCCGCGTTCCCCAGGTTCACCGGATCGTGAACGTCGTCAACATTCATCAAACGAATCAGGCCTTCGATCAGATCGTCTACATAACAGAATGATCGCGTCTGTTCGCCGGTCCCATAAATCGTGATCTTGTCGCCGCGCAGCGCCTGGACGATAAAGTTCGACACCACCCGGCCATCGTTCTCGAGCATTCGGGGGCCATAGGTGTTAAAGATGCGCGCAATGCGCGTGTCAACTTTATTCTGCCGGTGATAATCCATCATCAAGGTCTCAGCCAGGCGCTTGCCCTCGTCATAGCACGAGCGCACCCCGACCGAATTCACATAGCCCCAATACTCCTCCGGCTGCGGATGCACTTGCGGATTGCCATAGACTTCAGAAGTCGAGGCCTGGAGGATGCGCGCGTGGACTCGCTTGGCGAGACCCAGCATGTTGATGGTTCCGATGACGCAGGTCTTCACGGTCTTGACTGGATTGTACTGGTAATGGACCGGCGACGCGGGACAAGCCAGGTTATAAATCTGATCGACTTCGAGCAGGATGGGTTCAATCACATCGTGCCGCAGGAGCTCAAACCGCGGGTTGCTGAGGAGGTGTGCAATATTCCCTCGCCGTCCCGTGAAAAAATTGTCGAGGCAAATCACTTCGTTCTCTTCGGCCAACAGGCGTTCGCAAAGGTGCGAACCCAGAAAGCCTGCGCCTCCGGTAACCAGGATTCTCAAGTTCTTAGGGAACTGCATCATTATGTTAAGTGACCTTTGGGCGATTCATGGTTGGGAGACTATGGCGGCGCGCGGTAACTTTGCGAACATATCCTCGAGAAAGACTGCGAGTCCTTCTCTCGGCGCCCAACCCAATTCCTGACGCGCCCGGCTGGAATCGACTTGAATGGCTAACGGTTCGGCCGTTCGCAGCAAATTCGGATCGACCATTACCGCGAGCTTCCCTGTGGATCGAAAGTAACCTCGCCAGGCGGCCGGATTTCCACCCTCGAGATCCCAATCCAGTTCGAAGCCACCGATTGTAAACGCGCAATCCACCAACTCCCAAACGGCATGCGTCTTTCCGGTTGCCAGCACGTAATCTTTGTAATTCGCTGCAATGTCGGCTTGCGCTTCTCCCGTCTGGGCGGCGCGAACCTCGATCTGCCGCAGAATTCTACACATTCCTTGCACATAGTCAGGCGCAAACCCCCAGTCGCGCTCGACCTTGAGATTGCCTATCATTAAGGGATGCAGGCGGACCGGCTCGTCGGCTGAACTCAGATTGAGCACATGCCCCACGACCTTGCGCGAAAGAAAAGACTCAGGACGGCGGTGCGACTCGTGATTGGAAAGTATCCCGCTGGCGATGCGCAAACCGTAGGCTTCGCGATAAGAATGACACACCAGGTGGGCAGCCGCCTTGGCGCTGGCATAGGGACTCTGCGGATTCAGCGCTGAGTTCTCGTTGTAGACTTCGACGCCATCCGGAGACATCCCGAACATGTCCGTCGAAGAAGCTTGATACAATCGCGAATCCGGGCTCTGGCGGCGCAGGCACTCAAGCAGAGAAGCAACGAAGTCTGCGTTTAGCAGCCAGGTGAGTAGCGGCTCTTTGAACGAGCCGGAAACACTCGACTGTCCGCCGAGGTTGTAAATTTCCGCCGGCCGCTCGTGGGCAATCAAATCAAAAAGCGGCTGCGGAGCTGATAGTTCAACCGCGTGGACTTCGAGGAGTTTCGGTTCCTTCCTGGACTTATGAAGTCCGGCAAGGTCCTCAGGATGACGGACAATCGCGTGCACTTTCCATTGCTCGTCCAGCAGTCGCTCGGTCAGGAAATAGCCGTCCTGTCCGGAAGCTCCGATCACCATCGCTGTCGTGGGGCTCGTGGCAGAGTCTTTCATACCAAATTCAAAACACTCGCTCGCGACTGCTCAAGCATGTTGCGCCTTCCCGCAGGTGAAATCCGTGGCTGACGATCCCAATGCATCGAAACTGATGAATGGGTATGGTGTAGCTTCAGAAATGAAAAACGAAAGCTGTTACCAGGGGAAGAACATTAATTGAATTTACCCTGGACCAGAAAGAGCGTCAGTGTCACGGAACCTTATGACCTTTTCGAAGCGAGAAACCGTATATATCTTTCACCATAAGGATCATCGTTTGGCTCGTCACTCATGACATTTACGCTGTAGTTGCGCTCGCGGAAAAACTCAACCAGGTCCACGTTACTAAAGTGATAAGCGTACTCGTTCACAGCGTTATTATAACTGTTTCCAATTTCAATCTTCTTAACCAGGAACTTGCGTCCCTGATATTCGAGCACTTCACGATTGTCACTCGCCGTGGCCGGCCCGGTGCAGTATCCTCCCAGAAAAATGTTATCCGACAGCGACATTAGATTCTCGAAAAACAGGAAGGGAGCAAGACTGTGATAGTAGACGCCGTGAGCGAACGCCAAATCAAACTGGCCGTATTTCTGCCGGTCCGCGTTATGAAAATCATCCATGATGAGAATCACGTTATCCCAGCCAAAGCAATAACGCGCGACCAGCGTTTTGATGAAGCTGACGGCGCGCGCCTCTATACACGTAACGCTCTCAACGCCCATGTTGACGAGTCCAGCGGTCTGCGCACCCTCCATTGGGCCAAATTCTATGACCCGTTTGCCCGTCAGGGGAAGGGCCTGATTTAAGTCGCCAAAGAATTCGCCGAAGAAGTCGTTGCCGGTGTAATAAGCACCGATTTCTTCCAGCGACTCGACAGAATACGTGAGAGAAGCCTGAGCTTGTTGTATGGTCGTAAAGGGGAGCGCCAACTCCTGAATGCCTATCACGCGATTGCCGTAGCGCTCCTTCAAATCCTTAACTGTGCGCCACTGGCTCTCGTTTATGGGAACCTTGCTAACAATGATTTTTGCGTTTGCGGGGATCTCTCCAAAATCAGCGCCCAGCTGCCAACTCCATTCGATCCCTTTGACGTCTTTCCAGCCGTGCCTGGTAAAGCCCGCACGCAGAAACTCAATTTCTTCAGAACTTCCCAGGATAACCAGCGGCCGTTCCGGCGAATGCAGGCGAAAAGGAATCATCTCGCGAAAGACGGGCCGGTTCCAAATCCTGGGAACCACCAGATTGCCTTCTACCAGTTCTAACTTCCCGGTCTCGTTACCCTTCCTGTGAATGTCGAGTCCGACCATATGAAATGATTTCTTGATAACGCTCTTGACAAACTTCTTCATGCACTGCCTTCCTGATGTGTAAAATTCTATCCGGTCAAATCTTCACTAGATGCTGCTATTCGCGGCCGTTGGTGACTGTGATGACAGTCTGCTCCCGCGAGAAGCGTATGTAGTTTCGCCGCGAATCGTCCATCGCTCCGTTCATCATGCCACTTGCGTCGTAGTTGCGTTCCCCGAGATATCCTTGTCCCGCCTCGCTAAAACCATGTCGTGGTCAACCATCAAGCGAACAAGTTCTTCAAAGCCCACTTTGGGTTCCCACCCCAGCTCTCTGCGAGCCTTGGACGCGTCTCCCTGAAGATAGTCGACCTCGCTGGGCCGGTAATACCAGGGATCGATTTCCACGTATTCCTGCCAGTCCAAATCAAGATAACTGAAAGCCCGCTCTACAAATTCTTTCACGGAGTGTGTTTCGCCAGTGGCGATGACATAGTCGCCACATTTGTCAGCCTGCATCATCAACCACATCGCCTCAACATAGTCCCGGGCGTAACCCCAGTCTCGCTTGGCCTCCAGGTTGCCGAGATACAGCTTGTCCTGGAGACCCAACTTAATGCGCGTTGCTGCCCGGGTAATCTTGCGCGTCACAAAAGTTTCGCCGCGGCGTTCCGATTCGTGATTGAACAAAATGCCGTTGCAAGCAAACAGGTCGTAGGATTCCCGATAGTTGATCGTGCTGTAGTAGGCGTAAACTTTGGCGCACGCATAGGGCGAGCGTGGATAAAAAGGCGTTTCCTCAGACTGCGGTACTTCCAGCGCCTTACCGAACATCTCTGAAGAAGAGGCTTGATAGAACTTCGGCTTGATGCCGGCTTCGCGGATTGCTTCCAGGATGCGTACCACCCCCACTCCGGTTACTTCCCCGGTGTACTCAGGCACATCAAAGCTAACCCGGACATGCGACTGGGCTCCGAGGTTGTAGATTTCAACCGGTTGTATCTGGCGCAGCACGGTGTTCAGCGAACTCGAGTCGTTGAGATCGGCATGAACCAGAAACAGCCGGGTCGACTGTTGGTGTGGATCCTGGTAAAGATGATCTATGCGTTGAGTATTGAAGGATGATGAGCGACGAATTATGCCGTGCACTTCATAGCCTTTTTCCAGCAGGAGTTCGGCGAGGAATGAGCCGTCCTGCCCGGTGATGCCTGTTATTAATGCTCGTTTGGTCATTCTTGGTAATTTCCTTTTTGCTTACATCAACAACTGCCGCCATCTGTCAATTATGAAATCCGGCAGCTAACCGTTTTTAGTTGGCCCTGGCAATCTGCAAAACATTCCAGGTAGTCTCGTCCGGCTCGCGATCGAAATCTGGAAAAGACCCCAACCGGATGAGCTCGAAGCCACTTGATTGAAGGTAGAGTTCTAACTCAAGTGGAAAGAAGTAGCGCATCAAGTGCGATTCTTCGGCGTTGCGAATCAGACGATCCCCTTCCAGAATCCAGAGCAGGTAATCTACACGGCAGACATGACGTCGGATATCGAGCGTTCCCGAACTTACGCGCAGAGCCTGGCCGCTATCCGTTGGAATAACTTTGACTCGTTGCGAAGGGCGCTCGGCCAGAACTGCCGGGCCATACCAGACATCAAAGAGAAGAAGTCCACCGGCGGATAGATGCGCTCGTGCGGTCTTTAACGTCGAAAGTACGTCTTCATTGCTTAGTTGATAACCGAGCACGGCGAACATGATCAAGACCGAGTCGAATGTGCGGCGCAGATCAAGATCGCGAATGTCCCCTTGCTGCAGTGTCAGATTCCTTGAGTCTGTCGGCGCCCCCGCCTTGTTGCGCGCGCGAGTAAGCATATCAGGAGAACGGTCCACTCCGGTCACTTCGTAGCCGCGCCCGGCGAGCGGAACCGCATGACTCCCGGTGCCGCACCCCAGATCAAGCACGCTGTGCACTCTCTGGCCGCCGTAGGTGCGAAACATTCTTTCTATGAGATCGCATTCCGCGGAATAATCTTTATCCTGATAAAGCGTATCGTAAGAATCTGCGTAGACTGGGCCAAACGGCTGGCTCATGACATGACCTCGTTTACAACGTCGCAGACACGTTCCAATTGATCCGCTGTCAGCGCCAGTCCAGATGGCAGATACAATCCCTGGCGCGCCAACCGCTCAGCGACAGGATAATGCTCGTCAACAAAGAGACCGCAGCTGTGTAGCGCCGGCTGTTCGTGCATGCCAAGAAAGAACGGGCGCGTCTCGATGCCGTGCTCCGCCAGGCTATCAGCGAATTTGACTGCGTCCATTCCGGTCTCCTCAGCGATGACTACACCATACATCCAGTAAACACTGCGCGCCCAACTTTCCTGAACGGGAAGCTGCAAGCCTTTGACGTGCTTCAACCGGCGGTTGTACTCCTGGCCCATACGGCGCTTGCTCACCACGATGTCGCCCATGCGCTGAATCTGAGCCACGCCGATCGCGGCTTGCATGTTGGTCAGGCGGAAGTTGAAACCGAGCTTCTCGTGATAGAAGCGGCGTCCCGGGAGAAAACAAAGGTTGCGCTGCGAACGGGCCTCCTCAGCGAACTGCAGGTCGTCTGTGACGACCATACCGCCTTCGCCAGTAGTGACCAGTTTGTTTGCATAGAAGCTAAATGTGCTTGCCAAGCCAAAGCTACCGCAGCGGCGCCATACCGGCTGCTCGACTTCAACCGCGCTCAGGTATTCCGCTCCGTGCGCTTCGGCGGCGTCTTCAATTATTGCAAGCCGATGCTTCCGGGCCAATTCCAATAGCGGATCCATTTCAACCGGATGGCCATAAATGTGCACGGGCATCAGGGCTCGCGTGCGCGAGGTTATCTTCGCCTCGACCTGGGCAACGTCCGCGCACCACGTGCGCGGATCGGAGTCCACCAATACCGGGATACCGCCGTTGTTAAGGACAGCCGTGACGCAGGAGATGATCGTGAACGTGGGCATGATCACTTCGTCGCCAGGCTCCAAATGCAGGCCGGCGACTGCGACCTGCAGGGCTGTCGAACCATTGCTGACCGCAATCCCGTAACGTCGGCCACAGTAGCCAGCCCACTGCCGCTCAAATTCCTCGATGAATTTCCCTGAAGATGAAATCCATCCGGTCCTCACACACTCAGCGACGTACGCGAGTTCCTGGTCCCCGAGCAATGGTTCGTTAACGGATATTCTGTTTTTAGAATCGTTCTTTTTCATCGACGCCGGTGTATGGGCCCTGCTTCACTTCGAGTAGGACTGTGTCTTCCTGCATACGAAATCCGTGGCCTCCGTTCACCGTCAGAACGATGTCGCCGGGGCCAAGTTCGCGTGTGGCCACGAGCTGCCGATCGCCGTTGTAAATATCTATCTCACAATGGCCGGCCTTGATCATTATTACTTCGGCGGTTCCGACAATGTGCCGCTCAAGCTTCTTGTGCAAGTGTCGCTGAACTTCGCCACCGGCCGGATACACGACAAAGCCAAGCTGAAAATTAAAGTCGTCGGGCGTCAGAAACTTAGTCTGCTCCGGGCTCAGCTGCGCACGAATAACATATGCCAACGCTTCTGCTTCCCAGACGATCTTCTCAAAGTGATCCATAAACTCTCTCTCTCGAAAGCTCAACGCAGAGCGCGTCGTTCCCTTTCACTTCTTACTCTGGTTTTCGCCTCTTCAAGAATCTGCATCAGGCGCGACTTGAAGTCATCCGGCGTGAACGTACGCAAGCGGCGCTGCCCACGCTCAACCAGCGTTCGTCGCAAACCCGCATCAGTCCATAAGCAATTGATCCCATCAGCGATCTGTTCGACGGAACCCGGATCGATGAGAATTGCCGCATCTCCCGATTGTTCCCGGATACCCCGAATATCCGAGGTAAGCACCGGACAATTCAACTGCCATGCTTCGAGGACCGGGATATTCGATGGCCCAAAGAAGGTGGGCATGATAAGTGCGGTGGCGCCCACGTACAAGCCGGAGATGTCGGCATCCGGAACGTAACCAAGATAGTGAATCTGTTCTGTGAGATCACAGCGAGCCGTAACCGCCTTCACCTCGCGGAAGACCTGCTCGCGAATCGCGCCGCTGTGCGAGCCGCAAAAAGCGATGGGTATCTTGAGACCATAGCGCTGCCGCAAAAGCCCGAGCGCTTCAACTACCCGGACATGATTCTTATGGGGCCAAAACTGCGCGGGATAAAAGAGGTAATGATCGGGCAGACAATACTTCCCGCGGATTCGCCGCTGCTCTGTTTCAGTGGTCTGCGGCGCCAATGTGCAAGAGGGGAGCAGAGGCAGGATCTTTATGCGATCCGGGGTAGCGCCATATTGGCCGTAGAAGTTTAGAATGTCTTCCTTTCCCGTTTCTGATTCGGCGAGCAAAAGGGTGGCGTTGCGAATGCCGTTTCTGAAAAGGTATTCGCGGGACTCCCCCTCACCATTGGCAGAAACCTCGGGAAACTCCGGCTGCAAACGGTGTTGGAGATCGTGGACAGACATGACATAGGGAATCCGAGTTTCAAATGACAAAGAGCTCGAAATCGGATAGAGCATCAACTCAATTCCATTACTCAGAAACCATTGTTCCAGCTCATAGTTGAACTGAACCTTGTTGGGATCGGCACTCGGGCCTTGGTTCCGGTGGAGCAATCGGCTTGCCAGTTTCAAAGTGGCTTCGCGCGGTCGGGGGCCAACTACGCGTTCGGCAAGAGATATGAAGCGTCGCCTCGATGTGATCGGCACCAACGGCTTCACGACCCACCCCTCGTTCCGGAGAGCAACGACAGCAGGATTCCGCATTTTATCAGCGAATAGAATAAAGCTATCCCTACTCGTCTGGCGATTATCGAGCGCCTGAAGCATAGTGAAGCTATACTGGTAAATACCGCCGTCGGACGCGTTCAATCCAGGAACGATACCAATGCGCATGACCCTGCCCTCGGTGAACCTACGTCAAAACCTGGGACGCTCGCCGTTATGATGATCGGGCTCAACAAAGCCGTGAAGTAGTCCAAAGCCGACAAGTCTCTGCTGGACTGGCCCATCGTAGTCTCAGATGCCCTGAAACCTCTGAACATCGCGCTTCCCTCGCCACTCACTTCTGCAAAACCAGCGATGGTTTTCGTATCGGGTCCGAGGCGAGTTTCCTTTAGTCGCCCGCTGCAAAAATACGTTGGACATTGGTCAGCCTTCAGGCATTCTTCCCGAGCAAATTCGACCATAGACCTCGTCAACCGGTAAGCCTGATAGATTGCCGGGCTTGCCAGTCCCCGGAAAAATAACGCTCCAGGATCCCCACCAATTCCTGCATGCGACGATCAATCGTGTGTTCCGTCAGGGTACGCCGCTGGCCGGCCGCGGCGATGGTCGCTCGTTCTTCTTCGTGCTCAAGATAGTATGAAATCTGTTCCGCACATTCCTCGACGGAGTGGTACGCCACGACTTCCCGGCCCACTTCAAATAACTCGGGCAGGTTGGACTTCCAGTCGGTCAACAGCAATGTGCCCATTCCGGTAGCCTCGTACAATCGGACATTAGCGGCACTGTTTTGGGCAATATCGATGTGCATGTTAACCGCGATTCTAGCGTGTTGGAGCGTCCGATACATATCGTAACCCCAAAGCGGTGGCTGTATCTTTGAGCGAAGTGGAGAATCTGCCGGAAGACTATCGCCGCAATACCCGAAGCAGGAAATCGGCACGCGGCGAGCAAGCTCTTCAAGCATCGTTGTTCGCTGACGGTGAAGCGATCCCACTGTGCCTATAAAGACAGTGTCAAGTCGCGGTTCAGCGCCGGGCAGCTTATTCAAGATGGCCGCGTCGAAACCGAGTCGAAACAGTTCGGCCTTCAAGCCGGCCCGGCGAAATCCGTCGACGAAATGAGGCGCGCAACTGAGGATCAGGTCGTATGCTCGCAGATCGAAATCGTTTGGAATCGGATAACCGATTTCCCCGACCAGCAATCGATTCTTCGCTTTCAGCTTCTTCAGAAACGCTATGGAGAATGGCAGAACGTCGGTAAAGATAATAACGTCCGGCGCGAACTTCTCGACTTGCGCGGCAATCACCTTCTGTTCCCAGCCAGGGAGATTCAGCCCTTTCCGAAAACCGAGCCTCCAACGAACACTCTGATAGCCCCGGCGCGCAAGATGCCGTAAACCGGAAGACTCAACAACCACCCCGTGCTCCTCGGCCCAGCGGCGCTGCAAGGCGGTGGCATTGATGATGAATTGATCTGCCTGGTGTCCCAGCTTCTGCAGGTTAGCGGGAAACGAATCGCCTCGGCCGAATCCATAGTCATAAACTGTCCGCAGTTGCTCGGCATAAGGCCGACGCTCGAGACCTGGATTGCCTTGATAAACCGCCTCCAGCGGTTCCGGATAGTAAGTGTCAAGGATCAGTATTCGCATTTTGTCAGCCGGCGTCTTAAGCCCTGCGTCGATCATACCGCTTCCGCGGGCGCGATCGACTGCTTCCGGGCCACAATCAGGTTCCAGCCAAAGGAACTACTGAGGCGCTTCTTGAGCAATACGTCTGCCAGATTTACCTCTTCCATCAGCCACTCCGGACAGAACCTTTGTTCCCAACGGCCAGGATCAAAATTAAAACCGCTCCGAAGGGACACAATCTGAAGGACGGGTGCAACAAAGGCCCGCAGCGGCAGACAGAGAAGGCCATTCCACCAGTCATTCACAAAGTGTCCGATCGTCATATCATGTTCCAGAATACTGAAACCATTTGCCTGGAAAAAGGCGTCCCATTCAGAAGGGGATTTAAACTGCATGTGCGGGACACCGGGTTCCAGCGGGATACCTTTTTCCCTGGCCTTCCGCAAACTTCGCTTGAAGTATCTTTCGAATAAACTTCGGCGATTGGGAACGATCGTGAACAACAGGCCTCCCTCACAAAGCAATTGGTTAAGGGCGCGCACATAACTCGACGGGTCCGGCAAATGTTCGATCACGTCAAAAGCGATCACCAGATGAATCGGGCGCTCTTGTTCCTGGAGATCGCTCAGGTTACCCGCCACCAGCTTTGGAGTTGAACGCAACTTGGACCAATTGTACGAATCGAAATACCGCCGCATGACCGTCTCGTGCAAGTCAAAGGAAATAACGGAAAACCCCTGCTTGATCAATTCGTAGGAATCTCGCAGCGAACCGGCTCCAAAGTCCAAAGCCACCGGCTTGCTAAGCTCTCCTCGCAGAGTTTCGAGCCGATCGGCGAACAGCGTCCAGCGATAGCGAACGCCTCGCGTGTTGCAGCCAAATAGCTTTGAAACATCATGGCGACGATCAAAGATCAGCGGCACATCGCTCGGCCGGGTGGAAGTGATAGGAACGTCGTCGGTACGAAAACACCCGTTGTCAGTAACAGCAGGAGCAGTTTCAACTTTCGGGGCGATTCTGTTTCTTAATCCCAGGACCTTCGCCAATACAATAAAGGGCGCGAAAAGAAAAAACAGCGCGAGCCACGCCAGGCAAACTGCAGCCAGAACCAGAAAAGCCCAACCCAGCCGTAACAGAAAACCGGCCAGCTTTATGGGACTGCGACTGATCCTGGTTGTGATAGCGTGTTGGGGTGACATCCTAACGCCGCGGTGACTTTCGAGCATGCATTCACGACCCGGTTTTCACGCTTCAGCATAGACCTCGGCAAGGGCGCTGCAGACGGAATCGATGTGCTCCTCTGTCAGCTCCGGATACATCGGCAGGCTTACCACCTCTTTCGCTACTCTTTCGGTTATCGGGAGCGTGCCGTGGGGTATTCCCATGTGTTCGTATGCTGGTTGAACGTGTAATGGAACAGGATAGTGAACGCCCGTGGCAACGCCCTCGCTCTTCAACTGGGCCTGCAACCGATCGCGTTCCGCCGCGCGCACGACAAAAAGATGCCACACCGGCTGAGCACTTTCATGCACGACCGGCAAAATGACGTCCGGAAAGGTGAGCCGTTCCACGTAGTAGTCGGCGAGCCGCCGCCGGCTTTCATTCCAATCGTCCAGATGGCGCAGCTTCACGCGCAAGATCGCGGCCTGCAGGCCGTCCAAACGGCTGTTGACCCCCTCCATTTTGTGCGTGTATTTCTCCAGCCGGCCGTGGTTGGCCAACATTCTGATCCGCTCGATCAACTCTTCGTCCTGACTGACGACAGCGCCGGCATCGCCGAAAGCGCCAAGGTTCTTTCCCGGATAAAAACTGAAACAACCTGCGTCACCTATCGAACCCGCGCGCCGGCCACGCCATCTGGCGCCGTGGGCCTGGGCCGCGTCTTCAATCACTTTCAGTCCATGCCGTTCGGCGATCTCCATGATCGCGTCAAGCTCGCACGGCTGGCCATAAAGATGCACGGGCACAATTGCTTTCGTGCGCGGCGTAATAGCCTGTTCCAGCAAAGCCGGATCCATCAACATCGTGTCTTCTTTGATGTCCACGAACACGGGCCTGGCGCCGGTCATGGAGATCGCTTCCGAAGTGGCAATGAAAGTATGCGCCACGGTAATGACCTCATCGCCCTCACCTATTCCCATGGCTTTGAGAGCAAGAAAAAGCGCGTCGGTGCCATTGCCCACGCCCACGCAGGCTTTGGCTTCGCAGTAAGCGGCAAACTCTGTTTCAAACCTACGCACTTCTTCGCCACCAATAAACGCACTTTTAGTGATAATGCTTTCGATGGCAGCATCGATCTCTGGCTTGATAGTTTGGTATTGATCGAAAAGTCCGACCAGCGGAATGTTCTTCATCGTTCTCCTTAACTCGACACCTTCCTGGCTCGAATTACCAACCTGCCTCCAAAGTACTTCACCGGGAAAAGACCCGAGAGCCCTTCGACGAAACGAATCAGACGGCTGGCGGGGCCAGAGAGATTCTCGGCAAAAAGCTCGGGCTGACCCATGAGCGCGCCGGAAAAGTACTTGATCTGCAAACGGTTCTTTTTCAGTTCACGCGACAGGGCAACCGGATTTTGAAATCTTCCTTTGGTGGAGTTCACAAATTTATGCTGATAAAGCTTCTTCAAACCGTATATTGAATATCGGTTGTAAGTCAAAAGCACGAGGTCGCCGCCCGGTTTCAGAATTCTGGCAAACTCCGCCACTGATTCTCGCCAATCATAAACGTGCTGCAGCACCCGGGAGCAGACAATCAAATCAAACGATTCGCTCTCGACTTCAATGCGCGAGGCTTCCTGGCACAACTTTGTCGCAAAAGGAATCTTCAACTCGTTGGCCGCCTGAGTCGCGCGCTCCAGTTGTTCAGAGGAGATGTCCATGCCGGTCACATGTGCCGCGTGGGGCGCGTAAATCGGCAGCAAGCGGCCGTTGCCGATCCCAACATCCAGGGCCTTGTCGTAAGACCGGCCTTTCAGAGCTTTCGCCAGCGCGGCTTTCTCCAGGGCGTCGATGACCTGGCCGCGGGCCGGCTTGAACCAGCTCCCGTAATTTGTAGCGTCCCAGGTCTGGCGCTTTAACCTGGCAAACTCTTCACGATCGTATTGCACGTTCTCAGTCATCCCATTCTCCAACATATGCTTTGAGCGTCTGCTTATCGTCAGGTCTGATCAGCAGCTTACGTAATTCCTTTGGCGATACAAAATCCATTCCCTGGCCTTCATTCAATGACAACTCAGCGAGCGAAGCGTTTATCTCACCGACAAAAGCAAACTCGCGTTTATTGTTTTGCACGAACTCGCGAAAGAGACCGAGGGTTTCGACATTGTAGCCTGTCTCTTCCAAAATTTCCCTTTGCGTGGCTGCGTAAGGCGATTCTCCGTCTTCGATACTTCCGCCAAAGAGGGCCCAGTGTCCGGGATAGCGGATGTTCGGATTGTCGTCACGATGCTGCAGCAAAATCCGGCCGGCCGCATCCATCAGAATAGCGCTCACCCCCTGGGCGGTGGTGTTCCTCAGTTCCTGCTGTAGTGCGATGTAAGAGCTGACATCCGCAGGCGCCGAAAGATCGTAGCGCATTCCGCGCAGCAGATAAATCAACGGATGGCCGGCCTCGGCAAGCCGCGAGATATAGTCTTCAAATTTGTGCTCGGCGGTAAGGTTATCAAACGACGGCAGCAGTCGCAGCGCCTCGCGAGCGAAAAAAGTGCAACCCGTAGAGTTCATTGCCAGGCCCAACTCGCGATCGTCGATACGGTTGTATTCATAAACATGAGGCGTGACGTTCCGTAATGCGCCGGAGAAATACTTAGCGCGATCCCGCTGGTGGGTCGGATTGACGGTGGCCACCATCAGAAACGGTGGGCCACTACTTCGAAAGCACCGCTTCGCCTCTTGAAGGTCGCGCGAATCGCTGAAGATATTATCCGGACAAAGTACGACGAAATCGCTCGTGATCCGATCGCCGGCGCTGGCGATTGCGTGAGCCAAACCCAATTGCTGTTCCTGAAAAGCAAAATCAATCTCGACGCCAAAGTCGCGGGCGGACACAAAGTCGCGCACCATCTCGGCACGATAGCCTGTGACCACAACTATCTTTGACACCCCGACTGATTTCAGAGATTCAATCGCTCTGGCGATGAGCGCCTGGCCTTCTATCTCAATGAGAGCTTTGGGCAGTTCAGTGGTCAGCCCGGCCATGCGAGTGCCGCGGCCGGCGGCAGGAATGATTCCGATTAACTCTGAATTCATCTAGCACAGTCTCTGATCCATAAATTTTCGGGGCGCCTCAATAGCGATTACCGCTACGCGCCGCTGCAATCATTAAGTCGCGGATACCGCGCCGGCCAGATCCGACATCGTGATCGATTGGCCGGTTTGCAGCGCTGTTTGCGTCGCTTCCAATACGGCTACTACATCTCGACCATGCCTGGGCCCGGTCAGCGGGGTTTGTCCGCTCCTGAGGCATTCGAGAAAATGCGCGGCTTCTCCTTTCAAAGGTTCCTGAAACGAGATCCGCGGCAACCAGACATCGCCCGTGCGATGTACTAACTGATAGTTGAACTGGTCGTAATCCATCTGTTCGCCAATCTTGGGCACGCGATCAACGCCCTTGTCGAATACCATGATCTTATCGTCGCCTACGTCATCATAGACCACCATCTTGCGGCTGCCGACAAAAGTCATCTTGCGTACCTTGCCGGGATCAAGCCAGCTGACATGAATGTGCGCGCTGACGCCGTTGGCCCACTTCAACGTAGCGAACACCACGTCTTCAATCCCGGGTTGAATGTAACTAACGCCCACGGCGGAAACCGAAACCGGAAGTACGTCCTTCATCAAATAGAGCAGAATGCTGACGTCGTGCGGCCCGAGATTCCACCAGGCATTCACGTCTGAACGGACCTGGCCGAGGTTCAGTCGCTGGCTATAGATGTAATACACCTGTCCCAACTCGCCTTCGTCCAGCAGCTTCTTGGCAAAACGCACCGCAGCGTTGTAGAGAAAGGTGTGGCCGGCCATTAGAGTCCGGTTGCCGACGGCGGCCAGGGCAACCAACTCGTCAGCCAACCGGGTGCTGGTGGCCAGTGGCTTCTCGACAAAGATGTGTTTGCCGCTTTCCAAAGCCAGCTTTGCCAATTGATGATGCGAAGCTGCCGGCGTGGCAATGATGACCGCGTCAATCTCCGCGTCATTGAGTACTGTGTCGAAATCTCTGATCGCCTGCGTCCGGGGAAAATTAGTCTCCACATAACTGCGCCGCTCGGGGCTCGTGTCGACGACGTACTTGACCCGGCAATCACTCTGAGCCGAAAAGTTTCGCAGCAGATTCGGCCCCCAATAACCGCAACCTATCTGCGCCAGGGTTATTTGTTTTGAACTCATTACGCGGATGCCTTTTCTCTCTAACCAAAGGGACGTCTGATTCTTCGCAGGCCGAACGTCACTCGCCCGCTATCGCAGGCGGTTCTGACCGCGTGCCGCCGTCTCCGCAGCCTCGATCGTACGCAAGAGCACATCGATAGGGATGCTCAGGTCATCATACCCTTTTCGCGATACCCCGTTGGCGCCTGTCTGGAAAGGCCAGCGAGGATTTTCGCGAAAATCATTTCGGGGCCTTGCGGATTTCCACGCCTGATTCTCGGCAAACAAGTACCAATAATCCTGCCCCAGCGCCGCTGCCATTTGATAGTAGAGACCGCCCATCAGATGAAAGGGATCGAGCGCCTCGACGACGACGGTGCCAGCCGGCGCAAACAAGGTATGGGTCAACCCGGCGCTATGGGCGCTCACGATGGTGGCGGCGTCTCCAAACAAGGATATCTTTTCCGCAACCGACAACGGATTCGCATCGACGATCAGGAATCCTTCACGTTCCAAAGCGCCCATGATAGCCTCTTCGTTAATAATGCGGCGGTGCGCGGCCCCCTGACGACTTACATACAAACGCTTGTCCTTAATTGCAGAGCGATTGCCACAAAACTTTTTCCGCAAGGACAACAGCGTCCAGTCCGCGGCCGAGAAAGTCCAGTCCGTAGTGAAGGTGGCGTAAGCGGGGAACGAAGGAAAATAAAGCTGGTCGACTTCATAGCAACCTCTCGGTAGTTGCACCAGACGCGCATCATCAACACCCAGCAAAGCGAGGCTCTCGCGCTGCCAATCACGCAAACCATCTTGTAAGAGAATCGGCAGCGGCGGCAACGAAGCTGCGATTGCCAGACGCGTTAAGCATTCAGTGAACCAGTGGTAATAACTGCTTGAGTGACGGGAGATCAAAGTCATGTAGCTTCCCGCCAGCCTGGTCGGTTTCGATCTCCGACGCAGAGTATTGAACTCGATGTCCTGCGTAAAGAAAAAGGACTTCCAGCAACAAGACTGCTCGAAGGCCCGATCGTCGGGAGCAATAATGACGCCGGAATGGGAAAAGAGTCGTGCCCCCGGAATTGAGGCTACAAACGTTTCCGGTTGCTGCACCGTTTGTTCATCCTGAAAAACAGGTGGGATTTCGGCAAGGCTGCGCGGCGGTTGACGTTGAATGACGACGGCATCGCGGACTTTTCGGTACCAGCATTCGGCCGCGGGGTTGGCTGCCTGGTATTCGCTGATCCATTCACGCATGTCCGGTATGAGACCCTTTGGCGGGCCAAACGTTCGGGAGGAAACGGGCAAACGCCGTACGCCCCCGACGAGTTTCGAGTGTAACCATCCATAACCCTTCAAGACCACGCTTTTCATTTACGGTCGTGAAATCCTAATCCACCGACAGCGGTCCCAGTGGAAAACCGCGGTCACCTCGCGGACGAACTGGTTTTTTGGATCTGCGCTTTCTTCACTACCCTCATCCACGAGCAACTTGTTGCTGCTCTTGTAAAAAATTAAGCGATGCGACTTGAATGGGGCTTAACTCAGCTACCGGCCGTGCCTGCCTGGCCAGGTAGCCCGACAAAATATCGGCGGCAGCACCGATAGAAGGCACGTTCTTATGCGACGAGGCATGCAGCTTATGCCCGCGTGCGCGCGCCAGGAAATTGAAGGCCCGCTCATTCTTCTCTGCAAACGCCCACGCCATGCTCTTCAGACGACGCACCGAGCCGGCTTTGCGCCCCGGCTCACTTCCATTTTCCTTTGCCCGTTGGTGTTCCTGCCACAGACGCTCGAACATTTCACCGCTCCCGGAGAAGTCGCGCATGTAAGCGGACAATTGATCGAACTCTGCCGAGACGTCTTCGTAGTCTTCGAACATGGTCAATTCTATGAAGAGCGATTTGAGATACGCCTCTGTGTCAATTCCGCCGGTGAAAGCTTCCGGGTAAATCCGCTGAAATAAGAGCCAGGTAGCATAGAAATACGAATTGACGAGATAGCTCATCCGATAGGGAACCCCGGCGAGAAGATCCCTCCCGAAGAGAGAGACATACTCTTCATGCTTCTGCTTACGATTGAAATGAATGCCGGCGTTACTGACTTTGCTGGCTCCATTTATGTAGAGCGGTAAGTCGATGAAGTGATAAGAACGATTCGTGCTCAGCAGTTGTCCCACCGAAGCGAAATCCGGGAAAGGTGGTACGAAAAAAATGCCGGTCCGTCGCTCGCAGGCATCGATAGCTTCCTTTGCAACCGCACAATTAAGCATCTTTGGCACAATTCCGTTGACACTCCAATCGAACCGGCAGAGAGCCTCAATCACCGGCGCCGAGGCAACTTCAAAAAGCTCACCCGAACTGTAGTTGTAAGTGAACGAGAGTCGTCTCTGGTCAGGAATGTCCGGGTGGTTATAGCCTCCCGAACGCCAGACCAGGACGTTCATCTCAAAGCGTGACAACACGTCATGGATGTATGAAAGCGAATCAAGAGTGAAGGCATCGTCGTCGCATAAATAGACCAGGTAGCGGCCCCGCGCCTGCGACAACACATATTCCCAGTTGTCGCACATGGAAAGATCGCGACCTGGATTGACGTATCTGATCTTATTCGAAGACTTCATAAAGTGTTCGATGACGGCTTTGGTATCGTCAGTCGAGTTATTATCAGAGACAATGATCTCGTAATCCTGAAACTTCTGATCGACAGCGGTCAGCAGCGACGAACGCAGCAGAGTGGCGCGGTTCCTGGTGGGCATTAGCACGGAAAAAAAGGGCATCTTCGATTCCTCTGAAAATCAAAGCGGGCAAGTGCCGCCGCCGACATGACATTATTACGCAGAACAATTTGATGTGCCATTTGATGGCCCTTCGGTGGAGACAACAATATTCGTGTCTAGTGCCTGCGATTCTTGCCCTCCCTTACGGTCGGGCTTCAGACACTCTCGCGAGCAGCCGTGAAGATGCGCCCGTCAGACAACTGCCAAAGTTGACGGTTTGGTTCGCTCCTCCAGGGCGGCTTTTAATACTCCACAGACAAAGGCGACGTTATCTTCGGTCAGGTTCAATCCGGAGGGAAGATTGATGCCGTAAGGGGTGACGCTATACGCGGTGCGGTTACGGCCCCGCGCCAGGCGAGCCTGCTCCGTTTCGAAATATGCGGGGATTGAACTCAGAGGGAAGAAGAATGGACGACAGTCGATGTTCTGTTCGTCCATCAAGCGCATCATTTCCTCCTTCTTCAGTCCAATCCTCGGATCCAAAACCGCTGTTACCATCCAATAAACATTTTGTGTTTCCGGCGCTCCATAGTTAAGTTCAATACTTTTGATGTCGCGCAAATTCTCTTCATACCAACTAAAGATGAGTCGTTTCCGGGCTAGCAGTTCGTCAATCCGCTCTAACTGGGCCAGACCTAACGCAGCTTGCATGCTGCTCATCTTGTATTTATAAGCCACTTCGTGATTGAAGAACATCTTGTCGCCCGGCTTGCGACCGTGGTCGCGCAGAAAGAGAGCCCGGGCCCGAAGATCGTCATCGTCGGTGACCAGCATTCCTCCCTCGCCGGTAGT
>Ga0207684_10002494_pt1 | contig 18508 bp, 17 predicted proteins | sample KBSK5501metaG_FD_184342 | JGI IMG/M metagenome (GOLD analysis project Ga0207684, IMG submission 184342) | Corn, switchgrass and miscanthus rhizosphere microbial communities from Kellogg Biological Station, Michigan, USA - KBS K5-50-1 metaG... | ecosystem: Host-associated > Plants > Roots >...
GGAATGCCCACAAGCATCCTTTTGTCTGGGGGCGACGACGTCGGCATCAACCACCTCGGTGTTCCCAGAAGTTTTCCTTCAAAGTCAAAGTAATGCGCATTTAGCGAATGCACCACTAAGTACACCGCCAAGTTGAAAAGGGTCGCAATAGGAAGGGAGATGAAATATAGAAGTGCCAACTCACTTCTCACCTGATGCACGTTCAGACCTAGGAGTTCTTTGGTCGAATAGACACAACTCTCTACATTTCAGAGAGGACATCAAACCTTATCGATAGAAGGAGGTAATCTTTATGACAGACTGTGCACAACTTTTGAAAGATCGAGACGAGGCATTTTGCAATGGTGAAGACACAAGTGGCTTCGACCAGCAACTGCAAGCATGTAATCTCCCACGAGGGACATGGAATGTTGACGCTTACGGAACACAAGGGCTCCTTGTTATTAGCAGTCTCGACACTGATGGCATGGTGACGGGATCCATATTAGGGGACAACTTCAGCAGTGCCACATGGGATTCTGCAAACAGACTACTTAACTTCCAACGACCCCTGACCGGATCGCCGAACAACCCACAATCCTATATAGGAGGCCTCTTCCCCTACTTTGACCCGAGCACAGGGAAGGTCCAATCGACGCTTGCAGGAACATTCCAGGAGCAAGGCATCTCAGGGACATTTGGGTGGTTTGCCCAGACAACCTTTCTCCCAGACAGCATTAAACAGCCAAAATGCCCCCCAGAGAAATAGAAAGACACTTGTGGCAAAGAGAAGGACACCATGGGCAAAGAAAGCGACACGATGACCGCAGGAGGGGAAATGGTGGAGCAATCGATCTGCCGATTGCTTCTCATAATCAATCTTCTGCACAGGGACGAGCGTTCATCTGCCCTGAGGAGCGTCCGGACATTGGGAGTCAGATGCTCCAGCAGCCAGATCACATGCAGGAAGAAAACGGGTGATTCTTGTCATTGCTGGTTGCTACGATGTGAGTGTCCAGGCTCTCGTAACGAGATGGCCTATTAGGCCCGCAACCGGAATTTACAACGTTCAGGTAGTCAGGGCCTAACAGGCTTAATGAACTTCCATGAGCAAAACATGCTTAACCATCCCTCAGCGAAAAACATGGTTTTCTCACGTTCACTTAACGAGGAAAATCTGCTTCCCGTTCTCAACATTTGGGAATGAGCGCCATTGTTACAGGCAGGCGCGGGAGGATACTCATGTTCAGGCCTTGGTCTAGGAAGCAACGCACGCGGAAGGCACTCCTTGCTTTCCTGCTCTTGCTCATGTTTGTGCTATATGGCGTCTCTCCCCTGTTTGTGCTTCGGTCCGCACATGCAGCCTCTCGGCAGGGGAAATGCATTCCAAGCGGCCCCACCCCGGTTGTCACCGCTTACGCCGCTCCCGACTTGGGCGGCATTTCTCCCGCAGTTCTCGTGACGGTTGGAACGCCAGTGCAGGTGACAGGGACGGCTGAGAAGGTCCGCATCACGCCGGACTGCGAACAGACCTCCACGCCACTCACGCCCTTTTCCTGGCACCTCACCTTCCAGCCTCCGGGTGGATTACCCACCGACGCCACCTTTGCGCTCAAGGGGACCTCGACGCTCACACCCAGCTTTCTTCCCCAGCAGCCAGGAACCTATGTAGTGCAGCTACTGGCAGGAGGAACAAGCGGGACTGTCCGGATTGAAGCTCTTCACGAGGGACAAAGCTGGTACTCCATTGGCCCCGACGGCAGTCTCGGCCCAGATGGGACCGGCTATACGGCCGCCGGGCGGGTGAACGTTCTGGCATTTGATCCCAACCATCCAGCCACCTTGTATGCTGGCAGTGCATACGGCGGCGTGTGGAAGTCACTCGACCGCGGTGGCAGCTGGTTCCCGATGAGCGATCACAAGGGATTGCCCACGCTCGGAGTCGGGGCGCTCGCCGTCGCCGCCGATGGCACAGTCTATGTCGGGACCGGCGACCCCAATCCTGGCGCTGATAGCTACTTCCAGTACGGGCGTGGGGTCTACAAGTCAGGAGATGGGGGCGTGACCTGGCAGCCTGCAGGGACCACCGTTGATGAACGTTGTCCACAGGAGAGTATCGCTTTCACCGGGCAGGCCAGGCGCATCCTGGTCGATCCCCACAACGCAAACGTGGTGTACGTCGCAGCCAACGAAGGGCTGTTTCGCTCGATGAATGCAGGAGGCTGCTGGCAGCGACTCCTTGGGCTCGTGACCGGCATCACGGATATCGCTATGGATCCACTCAACACGACGACACTCTATGTAGCTACCCCGAACTTCGTCGAAGGCCTCTGGAAGACAACAGACGCCAAGGCTCCCTTCCCGCACTTTGTGCCATTCATGCATCTCCCTGTTTCTACCACTTACAAAGTCATTCTTCTGGCAGTAGCCCCCTCGGCACCCGCAACTGTCTACGCCGCCTTTTCTGTCGATGATCGCAGCGATATCATTCGATCGACTGACGGGGGTCAGACCTGGCAGCAGAGGCAATCGCGGTGTTCTTTCCACCAGTGCGCCTACGATACCGCGGTAGCTATCAGCCCTACCGACCCCGATCAGCTCGTCTATGCTGACGTGAAGGCCTCCCTTTCGACCGATGGGGGCCAGAGCTGGAGGTCCATCGGCAGCGGCCACGATGACTTTCATGCACTGACCTTTGCCCCGGACAATCCTCAGCTCCTCTATGCTGCCACCGATGGTGGGGTGTACCGCATCACCGTTTCTTCCGGCCAGGGGTGGGAGCCGCGCAATCTGGGACTGGTCATTGCCCAATCGAATGTCCTGGCGCTGGCGCCAACCAACAGCCAGGCCGCGGCGATCGGGGTGTGGGACAACGGGACCCAGCGCCGTCTCGCCGGGCGGAGCTGGCAGCAGATCTGGGGCGGAGATGGCTTCAATGCAGCGATCGATGCGGCCAGTGACCAGACTATCTACTACAACTACAACGCGTGTGGCTGTACCCGCCATGGAAGCGAATTCGACCGCTATCCCGGCGGCGCCATGATCGGGAGCGCTGATGGCTACCTCAGCAATCCGTATCGTCCAGGTGAACTGTTTGCTGTCGGACCCAATGGCACATCGAATAGCCAGCTCTATGTCTCAGAAGAGACGAACACCCAGTCTCCCGCCTCCTGGCATTGCGCTGACCCCAACCCAACTTCGAGCAGAGCCTTTAGCCTGGAGTTCAGTCCCGATGGGTCGTTCTACCTCAGCCGGCAAGACGGGACGATCTCACACTTTACCCTGTCCCTCTCGCCCACGAGCGTTGTCCTGTGCGGCCCCGGAAAGACCGCGGCGCAAAACGTGCGGCTCATCTTCGTCGGGCCTCCACCAGCCAATGGGGGATCACCGATCATCCCGCGTCTCGCACTCGACCCTTTCAACCCGCAGAGCATCTATGTGGTGTTACCAGGCGCCAGCACTCCGCAGCGGGTGCTGCGGCTCAGCCAGATCAACAGCAAATGGACCCTCACCCCTCTGGCAGCCACTCTGGACACATCCCTTACTCTCACGGGAGCCATCGGGGCCGATCCCAGAATGCGTGGCGAAGTGTACGTCGGCACGACGAACGGATTGTACGTAGGTATACTCCAGGGGAACGGGACATATAGCTGGGGTATGAATACGGATGTGCCCGATACCTATATCACTGGCATCGTCGCCCAGCGCAACAGCCAGGGTTACAGCGGCATCCTGCGGGTAGACACGTTTGGGCGGGGGGTGTGGGAACGGCTCTCCGGTCCTCACCGGTGCCAGCCTGTAGGTGTCACCATCAGCTGCTGGCCCGATACGACAACCGTGCATTGTCTCAGCTGCCCATCGAGCCCGAGCGATTTCGCCGCCAGCCAGCGCAATCCCTCCGCCACGAACGGAGCAGCCTGGCTCGCAATCCCTTACGATTATCGAGGAGAGGCCGGACCCCACGCCTTTGTGCGCGTGGCGATGTTGTCGCATGGTAAGGAACTTCCCTTCTTCTTCACACAAGATCAGCAGGTGGGCATTGGGCAGGGCTCCATCGTGGTGAAGCTGATGTATGCAGCCAACAATCCTCCCCTGGGCGTTCACACCGATGCCATCCGCTATGAACTCCTCGCACAGATGGCCCGATCATTACGAGCACGACGGTGCCGTTCGACAGGTGGTGGCTCCGACCCGAGGCCCGCCTCCTCATGCTCGATGCTGAGGGGATCAACCAGGACGTGGGAGCGCATGAGGAAGGAGGCGATGCCACGTCTTCCTCGATACCCATCCCCTTGACGGTCCAGATCGGCCAGAGACCAGTGATGAGGGGAAATGCTCCATTGAGTCTGCCGATCGTATCCGGTACGAAGGTGACGATACAGGTTGCTTCCGCATTCAAAACGGATCAGGGGACCCTCTACTTCAGTCAATGGGTACGCGACTCAGCCAGGACAGGGACACAGGCGGCTATTACGTTAACTCTCACTGAGAACACGACACTGACAGCCTCCTATACCACGACACGGCCCCCACCACCTCCCGGCTCCGGGTTGCCTGGATGGTTGCAAATTGTACTGCTGCTCCTGCTGCTCGTTGCGCTCTCCGTGCTGATGTGGATCATCGTCTCTAGGTTCCGGCGGAGGCCGGTGACCCGTGCGCCAGGGACGGGATAGGAGAGGGCATCAGCTTGTTTACCATGAGCCATGCTTGAATGAGCATGGCCTGTGAGGCCATACGGAGAGATTTGCAACGTTTCATGAGGAGGGCTGTGAAAGTCAGATACCCACTGATGGGGCAAACGTTTAAGATCAGAAGCTGTCGTTCCTCACAATGCAGATCTGATTCGGGCAGGTACTTCCTCGCTAACGTTGTAAATTTCGGTTGCGGGCCTAATAGGCCGAGATGGGGTTCACACGATGCCCACCTGGTTGCCTGTAACGACTTGTCGGTGTGTGGATGGCGCGCTTTCGTTGGTGCTTTTCATGCCTCTCATGCCAACATTGGGGGCCATGAGGTGACCCTGGAGGAGATCAACGGCATCTTGACTCGTATCCCGTGCATAGGTGCGGCGGTTGGGACTCAGTGTATTTGGCATCGATCTACGACTCCGACCCGATGGGAGATGGTATTGTTTTGAGGTGAACCCATCGCCTGCTTTTACATACTTCCAGGATGCAACGGGCCAAAACATTGATGAAGCACTTGCTCATCTTCTCGGGCACTCCTCGTCTCAGGAACTGACTACCCTTTAAAGCTGAAAAGCGTCGGGCTCAAGCTACAAATGCCCTTTGAGTGCGAGCTTCACAAGGAGCCATGACTTGGGCAGCAGACTTGGTAGACCAATTGAAGGGATGCGCATGAGCGTTCCATGCTGCAACCAAGGCCAGCAACCGCTCTGCCAACTGCTCCAGGTTGGTGAAGTCACTGATGCGGAGCCATTTGCACTGGGGATGCTGAACCACTGCCCCACCTGATTCATCCAAGAACAATGCACCGGCAGAAAGTGGCAGAAGAAGCGTGTTCAGCGACAATTATTTTGGCTCACTTCTTTTGGGGATGAGCCATGATTATTACCGCCAGATGCGCATTGATGAGCAGTGTACAAGATGCAAATTTTGATTTTGCAAGTAAGGTTTCGCCAAATATTTGTGACGATAAGCGAGGTTCTGCCAAATATTTGTGAAAAAAGCTGCCAGAAATTCGTGACGATAAGGTTCATCTCACGCTCAACACTGCTGAGCTTCTGCCAAATACTTATGACAATCACCAATTATTGTAAATTATCAAATATATTGGGCCCGCTACAATAAATATTGGGCCGATTCTATCATAAATATTGGGCGGGCCAATTAAGGGTATCCCAACCCACCCATAAGAATACACGGGTTTTTGCCAGAAATCAAGTTATTGGAAAATTATAGAGGGGGAGTGCGCAAATTCGTGCTCCTGGCACTGACGCCGAAAGTGTTATTACCACTAGTAATCGGCTTAATCCATAAGGCTACCACTTAGACAATTGCAACTAAAGGAATACCCGGGCTCGGTTTTGGGCCCTTGGCGTGGGCATGTGTTGCGGGTGCAGCCGCCGCTGGTTAGGGGATAAACTATGGGTTATGCGTCAAATCCGCTTGTTAACTGGCTCCTCTCGCGTTCTTACGGGCAGGGGGGACGGTTGCTGTGCCTAGCTCCGCCACTGGGCAGACCCGTGTGATGGCTACTTGGGACGTCCGTTCGAAAAAAGCTCATTGGAGCTTTCACCCAAGGTATGCATACCCTGAACAGCAGCGTTCAAACAAGGGAAGAAGCTCTCCTGTTGTTCAAATTCAAGAAGAACTTTCACTCAGTAGATGTCTGCCTTGTTCATCACCATGTTCATTTGAGAGAAGACATCCCGAGCGGCTCCCCGACTTTGTCGAGCCTTTCGCCAGAATGACGATCCGGCACTGTCAGCAGATCAGCCCCATTGGACTGGCAACGTGCGGCAAAGGGGGATCCCGCCTCGCCACCCGCTTGGGCATACGGACCACCCGTCAGACGATCCTGCGCCGCATCATGGCTCTGCCTGATTTCCCCGCCGAATCGATCCTCTTTCTTGGCATCGACGACTTTTCCTTCCTGCGCGGGCGCCGCTTTGGCACGATCTTGGTCAATCTGGAGACCAGGCACGTCGTGCATCTTTTGCCTGACCGCACAGCGGAGACCTCGGCAGCTTGGATGCGCCACTATCCTGACCTGATGGCGGTCAGCCGCGACCGGGGAGGCGACTATGCATCGGCTGCGAAGGCTTCGGCTCCACAGGCGACGGAAGTCGGCTGAGAGATTCCATCTGCTCAAAAATTTGGGAGAGGCCTGAGAAGGCGTGCTGGCACGCCATCTGGCCGCTCATCGCAGAAGCCAAGCCGAGAAGTCCTCGGCCACGCCTCTGGAAGAGGTGCCATCGCAACAGCCACCGCAATTGAGTCCAAAGGAAGCCGAGCTGAGCCAAGCCAAGCGAGAGGAGCGCCTCGCCCACTACCAGCACGTCGTGGCCTTACGCCAACAGGGCTTCTCGCAGACAGCTATTGCCGACCACATTGGCATAGGCCATGCTCCCGTCTCGCGTTGGTTGGAACGTGGCATGTTTCCCGAACAACACCTGCGCCCACGAAGGACACAGCTTGATCCACACCTGCCCTTTCTGCGCGAACGGTGGGAAGCAGGCTGCCACACTATCGCTCAGTTGTATCGGGAGCTGGTAGCCCGTGGCTACACCCGCTCGTATCGATCGGTCTACAAGCAGCTCGTTCGCTTGCTTGCAGAAGGACGGAAAAATCCCGAGGGTCCGCGTCTTTTGCCGCGACCTCCTCTTCTGGCACGACAAGCGGTATTCCTGTTGCTTCGTCGACCCGAAAAACTGACGGTTGAAGAACAAGAGACCTTACTTATCATTCGTCAGTTCCATTGCGAAGTGGATCTGGCTTATGACCTGGTCCAGCAGTTTGCCCAGATGCTCGGTGAGCGCTTGGGAGAGCGCTTTGATGGCTGGCTGGACCAGGTGAACCAGAGCCGAATCCCCCAACTTGAGTCCTTTGCCGCAGGAGTCGAGAAGGACAAAGAGGCGGTGAGGGCCGGGCTTACCTGGTGGATCAATAACGGCGTAGTGGAGGGCCATGTCACCAAGCTCAAACTCATCAAACGGCAGGGATAGGGGCAGGCTGGCTTTCCACTGCTGCGGAAACGAGTGCTCCACGCTTTCTGAGCCATGCATCGAAGGAGAGCCGCTAGCGCATTAAGCATCCACGCCGTCCTCTTTAGGGAGACGGACCAAGCTATTGCCGCTATTGAGACCCTTCTGCAGACTCACTGCTCTTAAAAACAGGGCTGGATTTCCTAGATAAGCAAGAGAAAACCATACTCCTTGCTGCTTTTTCATCAGGCAAGCGAGGGGTAAGCCCCCAAAGTGGGCAACAGCCACTTCGTAGGGCATTTACCAACAGACTCTGCCAATGGATACACAATAAACGAGTGCCTTCATTCAAGAGCGTTTTAGAGTGTTGTTATACGCTGGGTATTTCTCCGCTTCAAGCCATGGCGAGCGACCCAGCTGCATTGAAAGAAATACTCGGGGAGAAAACGACTGGCCGAACACTCCACTTTGATAAGCGGATGTGCCGTTCCGTGGACCGCGAGCGCGAGAAATCCTACAAGAGGTGATCGAGGGTCGCGTACCACCCCGATCTGTAAATCAGATCGAGCGACAAATGGGGCTCGGGCAGGGCAGCCTCTTGTACTCCTTTCGCTAAGAATGCCGCATGGTTTCTGCTCAGTATAGGGCTATCTCTATCGAGCGGTCAAAACAGCGGGTTGCGCAGGAGTGCGCTGAGGTCCAACTGGTCACCCGAACACTTTATGAGCAGGCAATATTTCCGACCTATAAGCAAGTGAGGGCACGACTCTCAAATCCCAATCTCATGCGCAGACCAGAAGTTCGAGCCAGCTGGCATACTGCTCGGCGCGAACTAGGATTGGAAGGTTGATGCCAGGGAAGTTTTGCTTTTCTGCAAGCGCAACGAAAGTTTTGCCGCGCTACAAACTCAAGCAAGTTTCGCCGCGGCGAAACTCATGTTGAATTTGCAGTTTTGCGGATTTAAGATAAGTTCTGCCGCATTCGCAAGGAAGTTCTTCCGTCTTTGACGCTCACGCTCCGACCCTAAAATCCGAATTCATAGGGAAAGTTCTGCCGTGATTCCCAAAACTAACGGAAAGCTTTGCCTCGACTTTTGTATGTTTCTAACTTTTTAATAGCCTCCGGTATTCACAAAAAGCAGAGACTATCGATGGGTTAAGAACTCTATTATGCTGTCTTGCTGCCAGGATAGGAGAGCTGTTCCCGCTGGGTTCCGTTCTCTCGCCGCGCTGGATGGAGCGGTTCGCGTTCGCTCCCGGTCAGGCATCGAGCAGTAAAACAGGCAATCTTTTGGAAGATCACCCTGCTTATAAGCCTGTGGAATGGTTCGCGCTCGATGCGAGCCAGGGAAGTGATCTCCCACTCGCGGTAGTGCTTCAGGGCCTCTCGCCTCGTACAGAGACGTTCAAGCTGTCGCTCAAAGTACCCCGGCTCATGCCTAATAGAACCAGGGCGTTTTCCTTGCTTGAAACTACTCTGCTTTCCCAGTTGACCTGGTAGTAAGCGTATCGCGCAAAAGCGAGATGGATTAAGGTTTCTCTGGTAGACGCGCCAGGATTTGCGTCAGTAACGCTTTTACATGGTCAAATCGTCTGGTATGTTCACCGAGCAGCACTGTCTGCTCAGTGGACTGTGTTTCCAGTCGGTCTAGGCGATCCTTGATGCTGCTGACATCCGCTTTTATGACCCTGATATCCCCTCCCTGGCTGGAAGTGACACCGAGCAGAATGGTGATATTTTCGTTGATCTCTTTCATATGGCGCGCCTGTGTAGGAGGGAGAGCCTCTTCTACTTTTCTTTCATCTTGAGAACGCAATAGTTCAAGCATCGCTACTTTGCGCTCGGGCGCAGCGATGCGGTCTTCCTGAGTTGGCACTGGCACAGTATCCTTTCCGGTATAATGTGCCTCATTTCTGCGCATTATACCATACGTTGCCGATGGTCAAGACCCTTATTTTGATTGCCGATGGTTTAAATGGCAGACACTGTACAGGGCTGCATCTGGCTTGAGCCCGCTTTTCCCTTGTGTCAGACCGGTGTTAAGAACAGATCTAGGAGTACTATGGGGGTGGTCGCTGATGGCGCTGCGGACCGCTTTCAAGATTGTGCGGGCCACGTTGCCAGCTATCCCTCCCGAATAGCCCCACCTCCTTGATGCAACTGTTGTATCTCGCCCTTAAAGCTCCACGCCACGGCAAGCAGAATCGACTTTCTTACTCTGAGGACGACAGCGCGGCAGGCGACACGGATTGGTGCTGCGCCTGGATCAAAGCGAGCAGGGCCCTGAGCGGAAGTGGTAATTGCCTCAGGCACAATGCTGGAAACGCAGCTTGTGCCAGGCCAATGGCGTCCCGGCCTGCAGTGGTGAGAACAACGATGGGAAGTCCCAGATCCTTAGCAAGATCACTTAGCCTAGCAAGTATCTGTCTCCCACGCTCGTCCAGGATCAGCTCGAGGAGTAGGACTTCGTGTGGCGCTCCCCCTCGCCGCGAGGCAGCGGCCGCGAGCCCCGAGAAAAGATCCTGCACCGCGGGGTACAGCGTGACCGCGTGGTCGGCGAGGCCAAGGGCGGTGACAAAATATTCGGCCAGGGCCGCGTTCGAGGCGAACAAGCCAATCCGCATGGGCGCGCACACGTCGTCAAATATTTGACGACCTTGCTTTCCCATGAAGACAACTTCCAATCTTGCCTGTACTACTCGTTGCACTGAAAAAAGAGAACGCATCCAAAGAACACCCTCGCCTCCTGGCGTGCCAGAATGCCGTGCCTGGTAGCACTTGTGACAGTGGCATCGCCGCAAGGGGGGGTTACGCTACTAAGATAGAGTAGCAGATGACCCTCATCGCTCCATCACGAGAATTCACGATGTCCTCACGAGCATTGCAGGAAGAGAACGGGCGGACTGTCTTCGACATTTTGTACAATTGTACAAAATGTCGAAGACGGGGCAGGAGGAAAGCGGCGCACAGAAGATGTTCTCCTCTCCCGATACGCTGCTTATTTAGCGTGATGAACGGTAATGCCAAAATGCCGATCGTGGCGATGGGACAAGAATATTTCGCCGAGCAGACGCGCCGACAGCAACTCGTTGTCGGTCAGGCCGATGCCATTGAGTTGCTTCCAGAACAGCAGAAACGCTCCTATTGGAATGGCAGCCGATGCTGCATCAAGTAGTTTGTTATCATGAAGCACTCTCTCCAGCGATAATCACCGTAAAACGAACTTTTCCCATCGCTTCATCTTAGGAGAGCACGTGGAGGGATGCGTCTTCGTCCTCGTCTTCTCGGGGGGATCTCACTCATCCAACAGATGGAGCATGATCTCGCCATCCGTTCATCGGAAACACGCCAGACCGTGGGCAGGGTCATAGCTCAGGCACACTCTCATGGAGAAAAGCCCGGAGGAAGAAGAGCACACTCATTAGCATTGCGCTCCTGCTTCCTCATCGTTCTGGGCGCTTCAATCCCAATTGGTTGGCGACCACGGCTCCGACACGCCGTTTGGGAAGCAGTCGGGGGATGATCCAATTGAAGAACGGACGCGGCACGACAGCATAGCCGTACCGAGCAGGGGGGTGAGGAGTGGTCAGAGCCTGCCAGACGATCTCCCCGAGGCGTTCGGGTGGGTATCCTCTCCGACCACCCTCGATCATGTACGTGCGGTAGGCCTCGACAGCTTGCGCATATTCGGTGTCGCGATACGCAGAGGTATCCACCTGCTCTGCTTTGTCCCAGATCGCTGTGGCCACCGCTCCCGGTCCAATCACAATGACATCGATGCCATGCACCAGCAGTTCGATGCGCAGGCTGTCTGAGAACCCCTCCATGCCGAACTTGGAGACATGATAGGCGCCAAGAAAGGGACCGGCGAGCTTCCCGCCAATGGAACTGATGTTGATGATCCGACCAGGTCGGCCACTTCGTCGATGATCGGCCCCCAGCAGATCGACAAAGGCCTGGGTGACGATCAAGGGACCGACCAGGTTCACTTCGAGTTGCTGACGATATTCGTCAATGGGCTGATAGATAAGCGGCGCGGGAACGGCGATCCCGGCATTGTTGACTAAACCAGACAGGGTGTGACCTTGCAGACGTTCAGCAACCTGAGCCGCAGCCTGCCGCACGGTCTGCTCGTCAGTGATATCGAAGAGCAGCGGGGTAAAAGCTTCTCCCCATGCGGCGCTGAGCCGATCGGCATCCTCGCTCTTGCGAACGCTGCCAAAGACCTGAAACCCATGTTGGATCAAGACTTTGGCCGTTCCCCAGCCAATGCCAGAGGAAACGCCGGTGACGACAACCGATGGCATGACAAAACCCTCCTCTTCGCGGGGACACGCGTGCAACAAGGCACGGAGAGCGTCCCCGCACACTCGTACATAATCCGAGAGGCCATGAAGGTATACGATGTATACCTTCATGGCCTCCAGTGTATATCTTCCATTTTTCTTTGTCAAGAGCTATACTAGAGCAATATGCCGTATCCAGCCAAAACCAATGCGCAAACCATCCTGGAAGCCTCGATCGAGCGCCTCGAACGGGACGGGGAAGCAGCCCTTTCGATGCGCGAGGTAGCCAGTCGCTTAGGGCTCTCTCCTCGTGCCCTCTATCGGTATTATCCTGATCGCGCTGCCTTAGAAGCGGCGATGGCAGAGGAAGGGTTTCGTCGGCTGCGCGCGGCTCTTCTCGAGGCCGTGGGTACGCTTGAGGGAAAGGAGGCGCTTCGAGCAGGGGCAACTGCCTATCTCGCCTTTGCACAAGCTCACCCCACCTGGTATCCCCTGCTGATGCGATTTCACCAGCAAACACCGGGCCTTGTGCAGGCAGAACATGCGCTGTGGGACTTTGTGGTAGGGCTTGTTGAAAATGCGGTAGGGCAGGAAATGGCAGCGAGTGCAGCCGTCGCCTTATGGGCCTTCTTGCACGGGTTCATTCAACTCGAAAGCGCCGCTATCCTCGGTGAGCAGAAACCCCAAAGCGGCTTCCAGGTGGGTCTGGAAGCCTTTCTCGCCGGACTGACTTCACTCTCTTCCAATCCCTCGCTCTAACCACCTTGAGATGAGTACTCCGGTATGTCAGCTAGCTAACAGGATTGGCACACTGCAAGAGCTGTCATCAGAAGAGATGCACTTGAAGCGTCAAAGATGGCATGCGAAAGCAATGACCTTCCAATCTCACTCGGGTTTCGATGAAGCCTGGGTGACTATGCCATCGTTGTTTCATTGGTCAAGCGTTCTCCAGTTTCTGCCATACACTCGCGAGCAAAGAAACGCAAGGTATCCAGGTGTAGGATATCGGGGAACCCGAGGATGATTTCCTGGACGCCGATTCCTTCCAACTTTGCCAGACGCTCTCGGATCGTTTCCGGGCTGCCAATCAGCGCCCCCGCGGCCACAGGGCGGTCCAGGAGTGCGGCGGGGAACTTGGCCCGCGCTTGCTCGTCGGTCTCGCCGATGCAGCAGAAGGCCCCAGCCGTGCGGTGGATGCTCTCGTAATCGCGCCCGACGGCTTCACAGTGGGCTTTGAGTACGGCGAACTTGTGCTTGATCGTCTCCTCATCGCCAAACACGTTACAGGCATCGGCGTACTGCGCCACCAGTTTGAGGGTCACCTTCTCGCCGCCACCGCCGATCAGGATGGGGATATGCGGTTGCTGAACGCCCTTGGGCTGGTTGATCGCACCACGCACCTGGTAGTAGCGGCCCTCGAAGACGGCTTCTTCCTGCGTCCACATGGCCAGGATCACCTGCACGGCCTCGCCGAGACGACGCAGGCGCTCAGCAGTATCGGGAAAGTCGTAGCCATATCCGCGGTACTCGTGCTCGTGCCAGCCGGCCCCGATGCCGAGAGTGAGTCGCCCCTGGGAGAGCACATCGACCGTGCTGGCCATTTTGGCGAGCAGGGCGGGATTGCGATAGCCGGTGCAGGTGACCGTCTGGCCGATGCGGATACGCCTGGTATCACGCGCCACGGCGGCGGTGGTCGTCCAGCACTCAAACGTGACTTCTTGCGAGGGCCGTGGGGTCGTATGAAAGTGATCGACCAGCCAGGCGGACGCGAACCCGACTTCGTCGGCAGTCTGGGTCACCTTACCTCGTAGGCTTCCACGGAGTCCTTGATGCCCGCCAGTTCCATGTTCCAGCCTTGCGGCAGGGAGAGACCAAATTGTAGAGACATAGACACCTCTCTCGCTTCTGCGAATACGGGAAGAAATTGCTTCCCCCTCATAGGAGCACGCCTGGCCGCCCGGATGCACGTGACCTCTTGACGCCGGTGCTCTCCTTGAGTATGCTCTCTTCGTGGGACGCGTACCAGAGTGTGTTGATCATAGGTCTCGGACTACCAGGATAAGGAGCAACGAGAGATGCTGAAGAGCGAGCAGAGGGAGGCCCTCGCCGACTTTTTGCGCAAGCGCCGGGCGAGCCTGTCTCCCGGTGAGGTGGGATTGCCAGCGGGGCTGCGACGCCGCACGCCGGGGCTGCGCCGTGAAGAGGTGGCGCAGCTGGCCAATATCGGCATCTCCTGGTACGTCTGGCTGGAGCAGGGACGCGAGGTGCACCCTTCTGCCCAGGTCCTGGAAAGTCTGGCGTGCGCGCTCAGGTTGACGCCCAATGAACGTCGGCATCTGTTTCTGCTCGCCGGGCAGCCACTTCCTCCTCCTCTTTCCCCTGCGGAGGAGAACGTCGGTCCGGCGCTCCAACAGCTGCTGGACGACCTGAACCCGGGTCCCGCGTATATCCTGGGACGACGGTATGACTATCTGGCGTGGAACAGGGCTGCCGATGCTCTCTTCGCCATTTCGGACATTCTTGCGGATACGTCGTCCCCCTACGCGCGTAACATGGTCTGGCGACTCTTCACCAACCCGGCCACGCGGGCGCGCCCCAACTGGGAAGCGGTAGCGCGGGCGACGCTCGCAGAGTTTCGCACGGCCAGCGCTCGCTATCCGGGCGATCCCCGGTTCGAGGGGCTGATTGAGGATTTGAAGCAGCTCAGTCCTGAATTTCGTCGGTGGTGGCCCCACCACGACGTGCGCAGCGCGCTGGATGGTCACAAGGTCATCGAGCATCCGACATTGGGGTACCTGGAGTTCGAGCATCTGGCTTTGCAGGTGCTAACCAACCCCGATATCAGGATCATGGTCTACACCCCCAATGCCGTGACACGCACAACACTGCAACACTTGCTAGCGACAGCGACCGGCAGCGACCCCAATAGCGGTGCTTCAACGCGCCAGCAGAGGGAGAGGAAGGAGACGTAGCGCTCGCGGACTGGAGCGCTTCGGCGTAGCGTTGCATGCTGTCCTGGTTGTGTCACAAAAGTACGTCCCGTTGCGCAACCCGTGGGCAATAGAAGAGGGTGAAAGCAGAAGCACCCTTTCGAGGAAGGACTTTCACGCCTCTCCCTTGATTTCTCGGAAGGAGAGTCATGCTTATCTTTGATGAGGACAGACCGTCCGACTCGCCTGTCGTCGAAAGGATCTGGCATTGCCATGGTGAGGGCACTCGCCCTTTTCTCTCGATTGCTCAGAGCCGGTGCGAGCTGGTGTTCAGCAGACTGCATGGCAAGATCACCCTGACGGTGCGGGGGCCAGAGACCAGAGCTACGCCGCTGGGCGACTGCCCTGCCGGCGGGGAGTGGCTTGGCATCCGGTTGCGGCTCGGTGCGTTTCTGCCGCCTCTGCCCGCTGCCACGCTGGTGAATGCCTCGGTGACCCTGGAAGTCTCTTCGAGCGCCACCTTCTGGCTGGGTGGCTCTCCCTGGCAAGTTCCTGACTATGGCAACGCCGATACGTTTGTTGATTGGCTGGTGCGTGCGGGACTCCTCTTTCGTGAACCGCTTGTTGATGCTGTCTTACAAGGTCAACGGCAGCGCCTCTCACTGAGCACCATCCAGCGGCGTTTTTTGCGGGCAACCGGAGTCACGCAGGCCACGGCTCGCCAGATCGAACGTGCTCGCTATGCGACTCTCCTCTTACAGCGGGGCACCTCGATCCTGGACACCACGTATGAGGCCGACTATTTTGATCAGCCGCACCTGACCAGGTCGCTCAAGCATTACATCGGACAGACTCCTGCTCAAATACAAGAGAAAAGCCGACCTGAGCAGATGCCGTTTTTATACAAGACAACGCCCTTTTCTTGAGTCATACTACCTCTGTCTGATGAACACCCAACGGGAGAAATGATCATGACAGAGAATACGCCCCAACGCTCAGATGAAATGAACAAGAGCAGCCAGTGCCTCTATGCAGAGGTTCACGGCCTCACGATGTATTACGAGGTGCATGGCGTAGGCTTCCCCCTCGTCCTGCTTCACGGCGGTTTGTCTGCCATCGGCACCTCGTTGGGCAAGCTTTTGCCGGATTTAGCCCGCTCGCGGCAGGTCATTGCCATCGAGCAGCAGGCTCATGGACACACCGCCGATATTGATCGGCCCCTCACCTATCAGCAGATGGCCGAGGACACCGTCGCGCTGCTCTCGCACATCGGGATCGAGCAGGCCGACTTCTTCGGCTATAGCATTGGAGCCGGGATCGCCATAGAGATTGTTATCGATCATCCATCGCGGGTGCGCAAGCTGGTGGCCGCCACGCCCATCTTCACTGCAGACGGCTTCCATCCAGGGGTTCTCACCGGAATGGAGGCGCTCCAACCCGAACACCTGGCCGGGTCTCCCTTCCAGGAGGAATACGAAAGAGTGGCGCCACATCCGCAAGATTGGCCTCAGCTTATCACCAAAGTGAAGCAGCTGAATCGGGAGTTTGTGGACTGGTCGCCCGAGGCCATTGCCTCGATCAAGGTACCCACCCTGCTCATTGCAGGGGATTCCGATATCGTCCGCCCTGAACACGTGGTCGAACTGTTTCGACTGCTTGGCGGCGGCGTTCCCGGTGATAACGTCGGCCTCCCGCATGTGCAGCTCGCTGTGCTGCCAGGGACCACGCATATCACACTCGTGGACCGTACCCAGTGGCTGGTTCCGATGATTACAGGCTTCCTCGACGCGTCTGGTCCCGTCTAAAGATCCCTTTTCCTTGCAGCAAAATGGCGAGGAAGAGAGCTCCATCAGAGAAGGAGGAATGCACAACCATGATTGCCAGGATCTGGCGCGGAGTGACCTCCGCCGAGCAGGCTGAAGAGTATTTTGCGTACCTGATGGAGACGGGCCTCAAGGACTACCGTGCGGTGCCAGGAAATCGGGGTGTTGAGATCTTGCGCCGCACCTATGAGGGAAAGGCAGAGTTTCTGCTCATCTCTCTCTGGGAGTCGTATGAGGCTATTGGTGCCTTCGCGGGCGAAGACATAGAACGAGCCGTCTATTATTCCAAGGATAAAGAATTCCTTTTGGAACTGGAACCAAAGGTCACGCATTATGACTATGAATCGCATACAGAATGAGAAGTGGCCGTGGATTGCCGCCGCCCACGCGATGCGCACGCAGTTATTCGAGAGCTTGAGCGACGCTGATCTGGCGTTTTCTCCCGGCGGGCAGGCGATGACATTCGGCGCCTTGTGCCGCGAGATGGGTGAAACCGAGCATTCGTACACGCAATCGTTGAAAACGTTGCAGCAAGAGTGGTCTTATCGTCATCCAGAAGCAGATGTGGCGAGTCATGTTGACCATCTGAAGACCTGGTTTCAAACGCTGGATGGTGAGATGCAGATGGCAATTGCTACTTTCCTGGAGGATGGGGAGAAGACCATTGATCGTGGTGGCCCTGTCACAGTAGAATTTCAACTCGATACCTACTTACAGGCTGTATTGATCTTTCTGGGGAAGGCAACGATCTATCTCAGAGTGATGAACAAACAACTACCTCCGTTCTTTGAGGAGTATATTGGATAATGTCGCTTCACGCATATGAGGACGCTCGGGAACAGCGCAGCACGTTTCCCCACGATCTGCTGCAGAGCCACTCGCTGGTCGGCTGCAGGGAACTCACGAGGAGCAAACGAACAGACTATGGCCAGAACCTTTCCTTGGAAAGTCAGCGACGAGTGGTGGAGGCAAGTCGAGCCGACTTCACCCCCCAACTCCGTCGCATGCGAAAGGGGGCCGCCCGCGCATGTCCGACCGACAAGCTTTTGCAGCCATTGTGTCTGTGCTGCGAACGGGTATTCCTTTGGCTCTGGTTGTCGATGGAGCCAATCGCCACGGCTGCAAGCTGCTCTGTGCCACTCTGGATGGGATCGTCATTGCTCGTCCTCCATCGAGCCGAGAACATCCACAACACAACACCTGTGTCTGGATGCTGGCTATGATTCCCCACTGATGCCTCTCCTGGTCCGCGCCCGGAGCTATCTCGATCATATCCGCAGCCGCGGGCAGGAGAAAGCGGCGAAAGGTGCACTCCCTGGATACCGGGCACGACGCTGGGTGTGGAGCGCACACATTCTTGGCTCAATCGCTCTCGTCGTCTGTTCGTTCGATGGGAAAAGAAAACCTGCAACTACCTGGCATTTCTCCTCTTTACTAAGGTTTTCGGATAAGGTCTTACTCCTCTTCATTCAAGGCCTCGCCGCGCTGCAGCTTCAGAGCATTTTGCGTCGAGAAGAGCACGTTGCGGCGCAGGCGTTGCGCGACCATGTAGCGAGTTGCCGCAACCAGGGCGAGACGGCCATCAGGATGATCTGCTCCCAACACGGCGTGTTGATGCAGCGCGGCATCCACCATCTGGAACGTGTGGAACGTGGCATCCTCGCGCAGCAGCGCCTTCCCCAGCGTCGCTTTCAACTCAGCGAGTGGATAGCGCTGTTCCTGATAGTGATGCACGATGGCGGCGGCTTCCTCCACCTGCTGGAATTCTGCACAATACAGCAGGCGCTCCAACAGCGCGGATTGGTCATGGAGCTGGGCGGGAAT
>Ga0207684_10002495_pt1 | contig 18501 bp, 16 predicted proteins | sample KBSK5501metaG_FD_184342 | JGI IMG/M metagenome (GOLD analysis project Ga0207684, IMG submission 184342) | Corn, switchgrass and miscanthus rhizosphere microbial communities from Kellogg Biological Station, Michigan, USA - KBS K5-50-1 metaG... | ecosystem: Host-associated > Plants > Roots >...
GCGATTTCGCTTTTCCCACAGCCCGTTCGCACCCCGATGTCGTTTTAGTGCCTCGTGCGACCCTCGCGCAATTGGCCTATGCGGTCTGCTACTGAGCAAAAATGTACAAAGTCGAGTCTAGAGGATGTGGGACAAGGGGATGAGCGGGTGTGCGAAGGCAGCGCACTGCGTCGCGCCATAGTCCCGGAGTGGACGGGCGAGACCCGCCATTGTGCGTCCAGCACCTTGACCGCGCGCATTTATATTGATTATGCTTGATTATGATTGATACGCAAGACCGCGTATCGAGACGAGATGTGGATGGGAGGCAGCGACGATGCTGATGAGAGAGCCTGCTCAACCTGAGTATTTCGCGGAAAGCTTTCCACGTGACGCCTTTCCCGCCTCTGTCTGGACCGAGCGCCCGGCGACCCTGCCACACGCGGTCTGGACGACCGAGACGACGCACCGCGATGGACAGCAAGGCGGGCTGCCGCTCACCACGGAGCAGGGGCTGGCGATCTACGACCTCCACTGCCGCTTCACCGGCGCCTCTGGGGCGATTCGCCAGGCCGAGTTCTTTGTCTACCGGCCCTCAGATCAAGCCATGCTCAAGGGCGCGCTGGAACGCTATCAGAGCGGCGCGCCCATCGAGCCGACGACCTGGATTCGCGCCACCGCGAAAGACGTGACGCTAATCCGCAACCTCGGTGTGCGCGAGACTGGCATGCTCGCCTCGGCCTCCGACTACCACACCTTCCATAAGTTCACGCCAGGCGGACGCAATCAGGCGGCGCAAACCTACCTGGAGGCGGTGCGGATGGCGCTGGACGCGGGCATCCGTCCCCGGCTCCATCTGGAGGACGCGACGCGGGCGCCCATGGATTTCATGGCGCCGTTCGTCGAGGCGGTCCTGATCATGAGCGCGTCCTATGGACCAGAGCTGCGCCCCAAGTTCCGCGTCTGCGACACGATGGGGCTGGGGCTGCCCTATGACGACGTCGCCCTGCCGCGCAGCGTCCCGCGCCTGATTCGCGCGCTGCGTGAGTTGGGCCTGGCCGCTGAGGACCTGGAGTTCCACCCCCACAACGATACGTGGCTGGTCGTGGCGAACTGTCTGGCCGCGATCCGCACCGGCTGCGCCGTCATCAACGGGACGACGCTTGGCAAAGGCGAGCGCACCGGCAACGCGCCCCTCGAAGGCGTGCTGCTGCACCTGATCGGGATGGGCTACTTCACGGAGCGGCGGCCCGACTTCATCGCGCTGAACGACCTGGTAGACCTCTATGCGCAGATGGGCGAGCCGGTCCCGCCCAAGTACCCGCTCTACGGGCGCGACGCCCACCGCACCCGCGCCGGCGTCCACGCCGACGGGCTGAACAAGTTCTGGTGGATGTACGCGCCGTTCAACGTTCCCGACCTGCTTGGCAGACCGCTAGAGGTCTCGCTCACGAAGGATAGCGGACTGGCGGGGCTGGTCTTCGTCATCGGGCAGCGCCTTGGCCTGGATGTCGCCAAGGATGATCCGCGTCTGCTCGAGGTCTATAGCTGGCTGACCGCGGAGTTCGACAACGGGAGGCAGACCAGCGTCGAGTGGGAGGAGCTGGAGCCGATCGTGGCGCGCGCCTTCTCGCCCACCAGAACGCCGGACGGCGACCTCGCCAGGATCTGAACCCATGTTGCGCGTGATTCCCCTTTCCTCCCAGGGAAGTGGTCAGCGGGCGAGGTGATACCAAAACTGCCTCGGTAGTTGTCGTATGTGATGCGAAAGCCTTCATTTCAAGGGCTTGCTCACTTTGCCAAACGACAACTACCCAGACGATATTGGTATGAGCTAGACTTTATCGAATTGGAGAAGAGAGAAAGGTAGGATACGCTGTGACCACTCCAAAGCCAAGAGGAGGTGGTCCATGCTACTCCTACCCGCCGATATTCTCGCATGTCTGGCGCACTTTGCGCCGCTGTTTTCGCGCCGGACCTGGCGTCATGCGCCTCTCCTCGTCGTGGGCGCCATCCTCGCTCCGGGTCAGCGTCTGGTCAGTTCGGCCTTACGCGCCGTCGGTTTGGCTCATACTCCCACCTTTCAGACCTCTCACCGTCTCCTCAGTCGCGCCACGTGGTCGAATCTGGACGCCAGTCGTATCCTGCTGCGGCTGCTCGTCACGACGTTTGCGCCCCGGGGGCCGTTGGTCCTGGGGATCGACGAGACGATCGAGCGTCGGCGCAGCCAGAAGATCGCGGCGACCGGTATCTATCGCGACCCGGTGCGCTCCAGCCAGAGCCACTTCGTCAAGGTGAATGGCTTACGCTGGATCTGCGTGCTGGTGCTCGTGCCCATCCCGTGGGCGAGGCGCGTCTGGGCACTTCCCTTCCTGAGCGCGCTTGCCCCGTCCGAGCGCTGCGCAGCGCGGCGCTCGGCACAAGCCTGTCCCCACCTGGGCGCGCTAGCTGATTCGCTTGGTCCACCGCTGGCTGCCGCAGCGACGGCTCGTGGTCGTGGGGGACGAGGATACGCAGCCCTTGACCTGCTCGCCGCCGTCCGTCCTGTGGCCACCTTCGTCACCCGGTTGCGCCTGGATGCGCATCTGTGCGCGCCACCACCTCCGCGCCCGCCACGACAACTGGGTCGTCCCCGGCTGGTGGGCAAGCGGTTGCCCACCTTGGAGCACTGGCGTGATGCTGCGGCAACACACTGGACGCCGCTGACGGTTCCGCGCTGGTACAGCCAGGGCCTGCGTGTCGTCGAGGTCACCTCACAGACCGCCGTCTGGTAGCACACGGGCTTGCCACCGGTTCCGATTCGTTGGGTGCTTGTCCGTGATCCACAGCGGACGTTTGCGACGCAAGCCCTGCTCTGCACCAATCTGGAGGCGACACCGCTGCAGATCCTCTCCTGGTTCGTGTTGCGAGCCGCAGATGGAGGTCACCTTCCACGCCGTCCGCACCCATCTGGGCGTCGAGACCCAACGACAATGGTCGCCCCAGGCGATTGCTCGCACTACCCCCGTCCTGCTGGGTCTCTTCTCCCTCGTGACGCTCCTCGCTCACGAGCCCTGTTCCCGCACCACCCCTCCATTGCCACTGACTGCCTGGTATCGCAAGACGGCGCCGACGTTCAGTGATACCTTCGCGCTGGTTCGCCGTCAGCTGTGGACCCAGACGACTTTTCCCACATCGCCCATGGCGCCTGAAGTCGAGAAAGTCCCGCGTATGCTCCTCGACCACCTGGCCACCCTGCTGTGCTATGCGGCCTGAGCCACCCTGTTTGGATAAAGTCTAGCTCAGACGATTGCAGCCAGCAATCGGGCACAGGTGAGATCATCTGCCGCGAGGTCGCCGCCCTCCTCGATGATCCACCACGCGCTCATCATGGCCTGCACCAGCGCCCAATCGCGTACCCGTGTACGGTCCAAGTCAAGCTCCTCGGCCAACTGGTCGATGCGGCGCGCCAGGAGGCGACTGGCCTCGTGCGTGGTCAGGTCATCTGGCAGGTGATAGCAGACCAGTCCACTCGTCTCGTAGGCTGGCTCGCCAATCACCCCTTTGGGATCGATCGCCAGCCACGGCTCACGCTGGGCGGAGAGGACATTCTCGCGATGCAGGTCACCATGGAGCACGACCCGCTGGGTCATGGAGGCGCTCAGGTCAGCCAGCAGGGTTTCTGCTCCTTCGAGCAGGGGGGCGGGGAACGGGCCGCTGCCCCCGTCATACTGCCGCCGCAGGTGCAGGAAACCCTGTCCCCACTCGATGAGCGATGGGAAGGGATGCTCCAAGGGAACCGGTCGCCACACGTCGCGCAAGATGGTAGCGGCAATGGAGATGGCGCGCTCGTCATCTTCGACCTGACTCAAGGGGGCGCCTGGAGAGAGACGCTCGAGCAGCAGCGCCTGGTTGATCGTGTCAGCGTCCAGCAGACGCACCATCCCGCGACCAGCACAGAGTCGCAGCGCCTCCGCCTCCTGGAGAAATTCGCCGGTTGGCGCATGCGCCTTCACGACCACCGTCGTCCCGTCGCGGCGGCGCGCCTGGGCGAGATAGTGGGAGGCGTTTGACTGGTACACCACCGGCGAAGCGCCCGTGAGGTTCCACTGCTGCCGACAGCGCTCAAGGATGAGGGGGAGTCGCTCGATCCAGGCACGGCCCGCCTCACCATGCTGTGCGACGGCTTTCCACATGAAATCCCCCGGGACAACAAACCTCCGTTTGGGCACAGGCGTCCTCCCGGCGCCAAGCTGGCGCCAAGGAACCATCCGGCAAAGAACCGCCTCTGCTTGTGGCGTACCTCTGTTCATACCTGCTTTGAGGCGCCGTCACGAGAGCGTGTGTGGGAAGTGCGAATGGCCAGCAGCGGCTCGCTCTTGATGGCGCGACCGGAGGCGTCCGCACAGCGCTCGCCCCAGTTGGTCAGCCGCGGGCGCACCAGCTCAGCGTCCTTGTTGAGGGCGGCGATGCTGCAACGGAGGCGTTCCGGGCCTTGCCGCAGCCACTCGATCGCCGACGTAGTGCGTGCCAGCGCATCGACTCCCTCGTCGACCCCCTCGACGAGGGGATCCTCCCAGGTCAACGTCGCGCCGCCGAAGGCGTAGTCGTGGTATATGACCTTGCAGCCCCCACGTGGGGGACGATGTCGCCTATCGAGCGGCTCCCACCGGGGGGAACCCAGAGCCAATCCTCGGGCGCGCGCGCGCGCAGGTTGCCCACGCGAGAGTGATCGTTCGTGGTGGCCTCGAACGCCTCGTCCAGCAGGTAGAGCAATTGAGCGATGGCAGGTGGCGCTGGTGGTGTCGTCATGCCACCCAGTCTACCAGTCGAGCGCCTGCCCCGGCCGACCAAGATGCCCGTGCCCCTCTGGTTCTGGTGGGAGGGGCCGGTGCTGCCCGACTTGGCGGCTGTCTGGCAGGCGTACGTCGCGCGTTTCTCGATCGAGCACACCTTCCGCTTCTTCAAGCAAACCCTCAAGTGGACCACGCCCAAACTGCGGCGTCCGGAGGCGGCCGACCGCTGGACCTGGTTGCTGCTGTTAGCCTATGTCCAGTTGCGCTTGGCCCGTGACTGGGTGGCGGATGTGCGTCTGCCCTGGCAGCGGCCGCTGCCGCCCGAACGGCGCACGCCCGCGCGGGTGCGGCGGGGCTTTTCGTCGCTCCTGCCGGCGCTGGGCAGTCCGGTGAACGCCCCAAAACCCTGGGGACGTTCGCCGGGGCGGCCCAAAGGCAAGCGTTCGCGACCCGCCCAGCGGTTTCCCGCGATCAAATTGACGTCTTGAGCCGGGTTCTGCACCAACAGAGCGGCTCTGCAGCCGACGGATTCGCCCTCCGTTGGCACTCTGCTGTGGCTAAAATTGCAAGCTTAGAACAAGAGGCGGAGGAGAAAGGTGGCGTCGGACAACTGCTTGCTGACGCCTTCGCGAAGGTCTATAAGGTCAGCATCCCACTGGCGGCATAATGTCCTCTCATGGACCTACTCGCGCGCCTCCTACATCAAGGCAGACACGGAGCAGCCGAAGCGCAACCACGAGCCATCAACTTTCATCCTTGCTTATCCAGACATCGGACGCCGGAGGCAAGTTGAACCAGACAGTCACTCCCTGATCAGGTGTGGCGCGCACGCCGATGCGCCCGCAGCAGACACCCGATCGTTTATCGTGGCGTATCACAGCGGCCTCACAATCCCGTATCCTGCTTTGCAAGACGGCGGCGAGTCATATATAATCGGGATACGTCCGCCAAACTTGTGCAAGACCGTGCATGTGTGCGCGGAGCTGGTCAACGCACTTCTCCGGCGATGCCGAGCGGGCGACATCCGTCCGAGAGCTTCTCCTTCCCGGTGCACGCTACAGCGTGCCTGATCTCGCGCGTGTTTGGCAGAACACGGTTTGACAGAGCACAAGCTGGGATCGTGATGTTGCGCGTCTTCACTCGTCCCCGCGCGAGCCACGCCGCATCACAGAGCAACAGTGCGTCTATCGTGCAAGGTATGGTGCAAGACGCAGAGAAAGAGGAAGGACATGGCGACTCATCTCGGCTCGTCTTCATCCCGGTTCCCGCGGCTGGCCCGCCGTATCGCGCCACTCGGGGGCATGCTTGGGCTACTCGCTTTGGCGCTCAGCGTGCTGGCTGGCTGTGGCGGCAGCTCAACCGGTGTGCAGTCAGGCGGCACGCTCGTCTTTGGCGCCCCGGTCTCGAAGACGGGCAGTCTCTCCCATGAGGGAACCGATACGCTCAATGGCTACAACCTCTGGGCGAAGACGGTGAACGCCAAGGGCGGCATCACCATCGGCGGCAAGTCCTACCAGGTCTCGATCAAGTCGTACGACGACGCCAGCGACGCGAACAAGAGCAAGCAACTCACCACGCAGCTTATCACCTCCGACAAAGTGAACTTCCTGCTCGGCCCCTACGGCACCACAGCCACGCTTGCCGATGAGACGGTGGCCTTGCAGTACAAGATCCCGATGGTGGAGGGCAACGGCGCCGCGACCAGCATCTTCTCGCAGGGCAACAGCTACCTCTTCGGCGTGCTCAGCACCGCGCCGCACTACGGCCAGACGATGATTGACGCGGCCGCTTCGATCACCTCGAATGGCCCCAAGACCATTGCGATCATCAACGCCGACGACTCCTTTTCAGCAGACGTGGCCAAGGCCGCGGTGAGCTACGCGCCCACGAAGGGATTCACGATCGTCAAGACCATCCCCTACAAGAACGGCTCGACTGATCTCTCCAGCGTTGTCAATCAGCTCGCGACGGCCGATAGCGGCCATGCGCCCGACTTCGTGCTCGGCTCTGGTCACGAGGCTGAGGCCATCGCGGCGCTCAAGAGCGCGGCGCAGCTCGGCGTCAAGCCCAAGCTGTGGGGCTTCACCGTCGGCCCGGCCCTGCCCGACTTCATCACGACGCTGGGAGCTACCGCCAATGGCGTGTTGGGCAGCTCGCAGTGGACGCCGCAAGTGAAGTATCAGGGCGCCGACATGTGGGGCACGGCGCAGGCCTTCGAGCAGGCGTACAAGGCCGAATACAACGTCGAGCCGTCGTACCAGGCGGCGGAGTCTGCGGCATGCGGCGTCGCTTACCAGTTCGCGCTGCACAACGCCGGCAGCACCGACCCACAGAAGGTGCGCGACGCGCTGGCGGCCCTCGACGTCACCACGTTCTACGGACAGATCAAGTTCGCCTCAGATGGGTCGAACCAGACCAAGCCGATGGTGACGACGCAGATTCAGAATGGCGTGCTCGACACAGTCTACCCGAGCGACGTCGCCAACGGAACGATTCAGTATCCCGGCCAGGCCTAGCCTGGCCGGGCTCAGCGCGGTCGCGCGTCTTCGGCCAGGTCTCTTCGATGCCACACATATGGCCTCTCCCCTTCTGCATGCGGGGGAGGGGCCACGCTCGACGTCGGTATGGCGCTTGTCTGTTGGAGCCGCGTTGTACGATGGGCGCATACCCCACCTGGTGGCGCGTGAACCCGCACGTAGCCAGAACTGCGAGAACCGCCAGCCGTATCGCCAGATGGACGAGCGGATGAAGGCTCTGCTGGGCATCTTCACGGCGGCAGATGGAGGACAACGGTGGACATAGGGAACATCCTGATCATCGGGGTACTCCTAGGATGCTTCTACGCGTCCGTGGGGCTGGGCTTCTCGCTGATCTGGGGCATCATGAACATCGTCAACCTGGCGCAAGGCGCCCTCCTGATCTTGGGCGCCTATGTCGCGTACTTCGCCTACTCGTTGCTCGGGCTTGATCCGTTCCTCGCTATTCTCGTCTCGATGGTCACCATGTTCTTCGTGGGCTGGCTCATCCAGTATATCGCCATCAATCGGGTGATCCGCGCCCCCTTCCTTGTGACGTTTATGCTCACCTTCGGGCTGGATCTGCTGATCACCAATCTGATGCAGCAGTTCTGGACAGCCGATATCCGCTCGATCACGACATCCTACAGCAATGCCCATATCGATCTGGGATTCGGCGCCATCCCGCTCGTGCGCGCCGCCGTCGCGCTCATCGCCGTGCTGTTGACCGCGGCGCTTAGCGTCTTCCTGACACGCACCCGCATCGGCAACGCGATTCTGGCCGTGGGCATGGATCGTGAGGCGGCGCGGCTCATGGGCATCAGCGTGGCACGCATCTACGCGCTGACGTTCGGACTGGGCGCAGCTCTCGCCGGGGCGGCGGGGGCGATGCTGGCAATGACGCTGGCGTTTCAGCCGTCGAACACCGGCACGTATACGCTCTTCGCCTTTGTCGTGGTCGCGCTGGGTGGTCTCGGCACGCCGTGGGCGGCGCTAGCCGGTGGCATGCTCTTTGGCCTGGTAGAGGCGCTCGTCGGCGCTCGCCCAGAAACGGTGGGTTTGCAGTCGGCAGCGGCCTTCGCCATCCTCGTGCTGGTGTTGATCGTCCGTCCTAGCGGCCTTCTCGGCAAGGCGTTCTACTCGTAAGGGAGTGCCGGATGGACTCCACCGAACCGACCGGAACGAAGGCCGTACGACCAACCAAAGCGCGCGCTCCCGCGCCGGTGGCGCGCGGGAAGCATAGCTGGCTCTGGTCGCTGGCCGTCGGCATGCTGATCCTGGGCGTGATCGGCGCCATCCCCTTCCAGAACGACATCGCGGGGCTGATCCTCTGGACGAACGTTGTAATGTTCTGCTGTCTGGCGCAGTCCTGGAACCTCATTGGCGGATTCGTGGGCTACGCCGCCTTCGGCAACGTTGTCTTCTTCGGTATCGGCGCCTACACCGTTGCAGTGGCGTTACAGCATGACGTGCCCTACGCGATCGGATTGCTGTTGGGAGTGGTCATTTCCGCCGCCTTCGCTTTCCTCCTTGGGCTGCCGGTGTTGCGCCTCAAAGGCCACTACTTCGCCATCGCGACGCTCGGCGTGGCGGTGGCCATCGGCGAGGTGGTGGAGGCGGAGGGCATCGGCGGTCCTGGTGGGGAGGCATCGCTGCCGGCGCCCACCTTCGGCGGACTGGACACCAACACCGTCTTCTTCTTTGCCTTCGTCACGCTCTCGGCGCTCCTGCTCTTGGGCACCACTTGGCTGACTCGCACGCGCTTCGGCTACGCCCTGGTGGCCATCCGTGAGAACGAGCAAGCCGCAGAAGCGCTCGGTATCGCTACGTTCTGGTACAAGGTGGCGGCGTTCACGATCAGCGCGATTCCCACGGCGCTGGCCGGAGGGCTCTACGCGTACTGGCAGCAGTTCTTCAATCCGTCAGGTGAGGGCGGAGCCTTCGACCCGAGCCGGTCTATCGCGATGGTGCTGATGACCTTCCTAGGCGGGGCCGGCACGATTTTGGGTCCGTTGATCGGCGGCATCATCGTCGAGTATCTGGATAACTACACGCTGATCAACTTCTCGACGATTCACGGGCCGCTACTTGGCGCAATCGTCGTCCTGGTGACGATCTTCCTTCCTCAGGGGCTGATCCGCTTGGTGCAGGAACTGACGCGCGCGCCAGTCGCGCTGGAGGGACCGGAGGCCGCGAAGGTCAGCTACATCCACCGCATCGGAGAGGGGGTACGGCGTGTCTTCCGCTTCATTGCATCCCAGGGGGTCTAGACGTGCTACCTGATGGACCGAACGGACCCTCCGCGTCCCTGCTGGAGTTGAGCGAGGTCACCAAGCGCTTTGGCGGCTTGCCCGCGGTGCACAACTTCGGTTTCTCTGTGCGCGAGGGCGAGGTGGTCGGCATCATCGGACCTAATGGTGCGGGTAAGTCTACGCTGATCAGCCTTATTGGCGGAGCAATCTCTCCGACCGCTGGGACGGTCTCCTACCAGGGACGCGACATCAGCCGTCTCTCACCGCATGCCCGCTCGTACCTGGGAATTGCCCGCACCTTTCAGATCGCGCAGCCCTTCGTCGGCTTGGACGTGCGCGAAAACGTGCTGGTGGGCGCGCTCTTCGGCCGGAGGAATCTGAGCCGCAACGAAGCGATGCGCGTGGCTGACGAAGTACTCGAGCGGGTCGGACTGGCGCGCAAGGCCAGACTCAAGGGTGACCAGCTCACGGTCGCGGACCGCAAGCAGCTCGAGATGGCGCGGGCCCTGGCGACCAATCCGAAGCTGTTGCTCCTCGACGAGGTGATGGCGGGCCTCACCTACAACGAGGTGGACCAGGCCGTCGAGCTGATCCGTGATATCAACCGCTCTGGCGTGACGGTGCTGGTCGTCGAGCACATCATGCGGGCGATCCGTGGCGTCTCGGACCGCGTGGTGGTGATGCACCACGGGCGCAAGATCGCCGAGGATACGCCGGATGAGGTGCTATCCGACCCGCGCGTCATCGAGGCCTATCTGGGCGAGCGCTATTCGAAGCAGCGCCAGGCGACCCAGGGTAACCAGAGACAGGGAAGCGCCGAGACCATCGAGAACGAATGGAAGGAGGGGCTGGCATGAATGAAGCTGGCTCCCCCTTGGTGACCAACGGGGCCAACCACTCGCGGGCCACCGGCGTACCTGCGGCTCCGCTGCTCTTGATGCAAGAGGTACATGCCGGGTATGGCGAGACGCAGGTGCTCTGGGACATCTCGCTCTCGGTTGGACGCGGCGAGGTGGTCGCGCTGGTCGGCGCGAACGGGGCTGGTAAGTCTACGCTGCTCAACGTGCTCTCGGGCCTGTTGCCGGCATGGTCCGGCACATTGGAGTTCGATGGACGCAATATCAAGCGTATGGTCGCCGACCGGATCGTGAAGCTGGGCTTGGCGCACGTGCCGCAGGGACGTCGCTTGTTCGCCGCCCTCTCCGTAGAGGAGAACCTCAAGCTCGGCGCCTACACGCGCCGCGCCGGCTCGACGAAGGCGATCGTCGAGGATCTGGAGCGTGCCTATGCGCTGCTGCCCAAGCTGCGCGAGCGACGCAAGCAGTTTGCTGGATCGCTCTCGGGGGGTGAGCAGCAGATGTGCGCCATCGCCCGTGGGCTGATGACGCGGCCCAGCCTGCTCTTGGTCGACGAGCTCTCGCTCGGCCTGGCGCCCAACATCGTCGACGACATCCTCCACGCCGTCGACCGCATCCACCGTGAGGAGGGGCTGAGCTTTCTGCTGGTCGAGCAGGACGTGCAGATCGCGCTGGAGCGTGCCAATCGCGGGTACGTGCTCGAGAATGGCCGCGTCGTGCTCGAAGGCCCGGGCGCGGAGCTGCTGAGCAGCGAAAAGGTGCGCGCGGCGTACCTGGGTGAGTAAGCCGCCTCTGCACAGGTTCTTGCCCCGCGCGGAGATGGGTGTTGCTGTGCACACGCTGAGACGGGCATCCGTCGCCACGAGTTAGGAAGAGAGCCGGTCTCTTGACGAGGACCACGGTCGGTGAGGCGCTGTCGCGATGACGAGCGTAGCGGCGAATGAAAGCAGCGCCAGGCTCCACAGGACAGGAAGATAGCCGCCGAAGCCATCGTAGAGCAGGCTTACCCCAACGGGGTAGTTACGCGCGCCCATGAGCACTGCAGCCATCGCCAGTCCGATGCCGGCCCAGATCAGATAGAAGGCGCTCAGCTCTGCGACGCTGACCCGGGCCAGGATCAGGAGCGCAGCAGCAATCGACCCGAGGTCATCAACAGGCGAGGGCCATGGCGATCCAGCCATGCGCCCAGCGGGGACGCGGCGGCGCCAGAGATCAGCAGTGCCAGAGAGTACGCTTCCGTGAGTTGGGTGCGCGACCAGTCGAGCTCGCGCTGCATCGGGTCGAGGAAGACCGAGAAGGCACAGTAGAGCACACCCCAGGAGGTGACCTGGGCGCTTCCCAAAGAGACTACCATTGCCCAGCTGTAATACAGGCGATGGGGCGCAGAGACGGAAGCTCGTGGCTGGGCAAGGATATCACGCACGAGGTCGCCTCCGCTCGTTTGTCTTCTCGTCGATGCTTTGCTCATCGACGCAGAGAAGACGCATCGATAACTGGGATAAGCTCGCTGAGTTCTGAGTCCGCGCGAACGTCCCGTATGGGACGGAAGCAGCGCACGCAACATCATAGGCTCTGCGCGCGCAGAGCGCCGCGTATGGCGTCGCCCATCTGAGTGGTTGTTGCGGAGCCGCCAAGATCAGGAGTGCGCACTTGTCCGGCAGCGGTGACCGCCTCGATGGCCGACATGAGCGCCGCTGCGGCCTCGCCTTCGCCCAAATACTCCAGCATAAGCTGGCCGGACCAGATCGCCGCGATGGGATTGGCGATCTCTTTGTCGGCAATGTCTGGGGCGGACCCATGCACCGGCTCGAAGAGTCCTGGCCCGCGGCGCGTGGCAGAGTCAGGGTGAAAGTTGGCGCTGGGCGGGAGCCCAAGGCTGCCTTGCAGCGCACCGCCGAGGTCAGTGAGAATATCGCCGAAGAGATTTGACGCCACGACCACATCGAGCGTCTGCGGATGCGTCACAAAGCGCGCAGCCAAGGCGTCGATGTGGCACTTGTCGGTAGCGATCTGAGGGTACTTGGCGGCGACGCTTGCAAATACCTCGTCCCAGAGCACAGGGCCATACTGCTGGGCGTTTGACTTGGTTGCGCTGGTCACCTTGCGACGTCCCTCGCGGCGCGCCAGGTCAAAGGCATAGCGAATGATGCGCTCCACGCCGCGCCGAGTAAAGACAGCGGTTTGCATCGCTACCTCCTCTTGCGTGCCTCGGTGCACACGGCCACCGACCCCGGCGTACTCTCCTTCGGTGTTCTCGCGTACGCAGACGAAGTTGATGTCTTGCGGTCCAGCGTGGCGCAACGGCCCAGAGATGCCGGGTAGCAAGCGAATCGGGCGTAGATTCACATACAGATCGAAGCCCTGGCGAATTGGGAGCAGCATGCCCCACAGACTCACGTGGTCCGGGACGGTGGGGTAGCCGACGGCGCCGAGGTAGAGCGCATCGAATTGGGCAAGTGTGCCTAGCGCGTCGCTTGGCATCATAGAGCCATGCCGCAAGTAGTATTCGCAACCCCAGGGAAACTCCTCAGTCTCTAGCTGGAAGTCGCCGCGCATGTCCGCGAGCAGATTTAGCGTTCGTAATCCCTCCGCAATCACGGACGGGCCGATTCCGTCGCCGGGGAGGACGGCTACCTGATAGCGCCGCATCGTCGTCTCCTTCTGCTGCCCGGTTCCACCGCATGTAGGGCGCCAGTCGGCGTCACGTCTACCGGCCCATCATCGTGTCTAACGCGTGCCGCTGTTGTTGGATGGTGGCGCCGCCCGTGGCTTCACAGGAGTGAAACAGGAGGCGGCGAACTCAAGCAGGTGCGCGGTGACTTCCGCAGGCTGCTCCTCCGGCAGATAGTGTCCACACCCTGCGATCATCGTGCCACGCACGTTGTCCGCTACTGATCTCCAGATCTCGAGCACCGGTCGCTCGGCCAGATTCCCCCACTCACCCCACAGCAGAAGCGTGGGCGCCGTTATACGCCTCCCCGCATCGCGCTCTCTTCGGTAGCGTGGCACATCCACCGCGTGCGTCGCGCGGTAGTCGTTGAGGGCGGCAGCGATCGCACCCGGCTGCAGGAAAGCGCGCAGGTACTCGTTCCACGCACCGTCTGCCTGCAATCGAGCAAGCAACCCAGGTGAGCGCGCGAAGAAGTGCGCGAGATACGCTTCTTCGTGGCCAGCGATCAATTGCTCGGGGAGATCGGAGACGAGGGGGAAGATCCAATGCCAATAGCGCTGTGCCGCTTCTCCCGCAGGAAGCGCGTCATAGACCCATTCCTCGGGGAGAATATCGAGCAAGGCCGTGCCCACCACGTCGCTGGTATAGTCCAGCGCATATCGGCGAGCGACTCGCGCGCCACGATCGTGCCCGATCAGCAAGGGATGGTCAACGCCGAGCTGTGCGAGCAGCGCATGTACATCCGCAGCCATCGTGCCTTTGTCGTAGCCTTCTACGCCGTCAAGCTTGGCAGAATCGCCATATCCACGCAAGTCCGGTGCGATCACGCGAAAGTACACGGCGAGCTCTGGCAGGATCAGGCGCCACATAAGCCAGCTCTGGGGAAAGCCATGCAGGAGGACCACCGGCGGAGCCGAGGATGACCCGGCATGGACGTAATGCACGCGGATGCCGTTGACGTCAGCCCATCCGTGGGTCACCCCAACTGGCTCAGGGTTCTTCCCCATGTTCCTCTTGCATCCTCTTATGCTCGCTGCGCTCGTCGCCCCATAATACCATGTCGCCATCAGATCTCTAATTCTCCGACCGCAGATCCAGTAGCGGTTGGCAGAAATCCTGCGACCGGTTGCTCGGCAAGGAGGCGTCCTTTGCTTCGGATTCCCTCGCTGACACCCGCCCAGCAGCGGGAGTTACGTCACTGGCAGCGCGACGCTGGACGAGAACAACGGCGCGCTCACAGTCAACTACAATGTCTCGGGGCTGGAGCCCAACACCGCCAACGCGGCGGGGATCCACCTGGGCAGTTGCGGCTGGCTCAGCTACGTGCTCTATGATCTATCCCAGTTGCACGCTGATGGGAATGGGAATGCCTCCGCTTCGATCACCATCAACGGGGCGCAGCCGCTGCCGACCAACGGCAACTGGTACATCGCTGTGGACTATAATCCGACGCTCAACCGCAATAGCTTCCTCACCGTCTCCTGCGGTGACGTCGTCGTACCGACGCCGCGTTAGGCGCTCTCGCAGTTGACATCCTCTGCAAGGCACCTCTGTAGCAGACCAGGATGGGTTGGCGGAGCATCGGGTGACACAGTAGCGCTGGCCTGCATTATCAGACGGTCGCGCTCAGCAGCATGAGACAGCTACTGAGAGGCCCCGTGGAAGGAAGCAATGCCTGCTATCGTACAGCGGTGGAACAAACCGCCGTAGCAGAAGGAGGCAATGCTCACAGGATTCATCGGACCAGCGGCGCTGAGTACCGCCGGACCGGCGCTCCACCGAGCGCCGTGCCACTGCAGCCAGCGATGTCGCCGCCAAAGGGTGAGATACACGAGGTGAGTAGGGGTTAGCTCCGCCGAGTTGATCTTCCAACGACCATGAGGGGTGTCCAGCATCCGCAGGTGGCATCCAGATGTGCGATAGTGTGTGGCGGCATGACGTGACGGCTGGCGCGTGGACCGGTCACGGTCGATGTGTCCAGGGCAGTCCATTAAGCAGGTGAGGGCGCGTGGCGCCCAGGAGGCAGTCATGCGCTCCTTGCCCTTCGAGGACAGCGTCGAGGCTGGCGCTGGCGAGCCAGCAGCGCCTCCGCTAGCGCAGCTTCCCAGTGCGCCAGCGGATCTGCTCGCAGCCCTGACTGGTCGCTGCACCCTACGCGACGGCGTGGTGGTCCTAGTGCGAGCGATCCGCGACGATGACATGCAGCGGCTGCAAGCGTTCCATCTCGGGCTGTCCCCCCAGACGCTCTATCTGCGCTTCGGGCACCTGCTGGCCGGGTTTCCCGATGAGCTCGCGACCTGGCTCACGTGCGTTGACGGCGATCGGCGCATGGCCTTCGTCGCGACGGACCCAGTGGATGCAGTGGCGAGTGCAAATCAGACGATCATCGCGGTCACGCGCTATGACCACGTGCGCCCGCTGGTGGCCGAGATGGCAACGGTGGTCGCCGACCGCTGGCAGGGACGCGGCCTTGGTCCGCAATTGCGGTACCGCCTGGCGGTGTACGCCCGCTTCCGTGGCTACATGACCTTGATTGGCTATGTGCGCAGCACAAATGACCGTGCGCTGCGCGCGCTGCGGCGCGGCGCGCTCCCCTACACGCTGACGCGACTGGACGAGGACACGTTGCTGGCGACCATCAATATTACCCACGCCCAACTCGCGGGAGCGCCCCGGTACGGCGAGTTTAGATGCAGGTGACCAGAGGCAGCCCAGGCTTCTGGGCTCACGCAGGTCACTCAGCGCTCCCAAACGCCTTGATCTCCTCGATCTCTTCTGGCGACAATGCGCGTGGCGCCTCGCCATGGGCGAGCATTTCGCTCTGGACGTGATGGCGGATGCTCTCGACGATCTCGGGGTTCGCGAGCGTTGTCGTGTCCCCAATCTCGGTGAAGTTGCTGCTCGCGGCGAGGATCCGGCGCATGATCTTGCCGGAGCGGGTCTTGGGCATATCCGCGACGATCCACATGTGCTTCGGTCTGGCGATCGGCCCAATTTCGGTTTCAATCGCCTTGGCGACCTTGGCCTCGATGTCCGCGCTTGGGGTGATCCCCGGCTTCAAGACAAGGTAGATCTCGACGACGCGACCGCGCAGCTCGTCCATCATGGGCACCGCCGCGGCCTCAGCCACTTCCTCGACGGTCAGGCACGCTGATTCGATCTCTTTCGTGCCGAGTCGGTGCCCAGCCACGTTGATGACGTCATCGACGCGGCCCAGGATGCGGAAGTAGCCGTCGGCTGCCAGCACCGCTCCGTCGCCAGCAAAGTAGGGCCAGTCACGCCAGTCTTTACTCTCCGTGTTGCGGCAGTACTTGGCGTAGTAGGTCTGCACGAATCGCTCTGGCTGGCCCCAGATGGTCTGAAAGATGCCAGGCCAGGGGTTGCGGATGCACATGTTGCCGGCCCGTCCGCTGCCGGCCTCGACCACCTCACCGGTTTCATCATAGATCACGGGATAGACCCCAAGCACCCCCGGGCCGCAGCTGCCAGGCTTCATTGCCTGCAGGGCCGGCAAGGTGCTGCAGAGGAAGCCGCCATTCTCCGTCTGCCACCACGTATCCACGATGACCGCTTCGTCTTTGCCGACGGCGTGGTAGTACCAGCGCCAGACCTCCGGCTCAATCGGCTCTCCGACCGTGGTCATGTGCTTGAAGTGGTAGTGGTGTTTCTGTGGCTCATCGGGCGCAGCTTTGCGCAGCATTCGAATCGTCGTCGGAGCGGTGTGGAAGATGGTGACGCCGAGCTGCACGGCGATGCGCCAGGGACGACCGGCGTCGGGATAGAGCGGCGCCCCTTCGTATATCACACTCGTCGTCCCGAGCGCCAAGGGCCCGTAGACGATGTAGGAATGCCCGGTGATCCAGCCGATGTCGGCGAAGCACCAGTAGGTGTCCTGGGGGTGGATGTCCTGGTAGTACTTGGACGTGCCTGCGACATAGGCCAGGTAGCCGCCGGTGCTATGTTGACACCCTTTGGGCCGGCCAGTCGTGCCGCTGGTGTACATGAGAAACAGGGGGGCTTCGGCCGGCATGGACACCGGCTCGATGCGCTGTCTGCGGTACTCGTGTAGCAACTCGTCGACGAAGAAATCGCGACCAGCGACTATGGGGCTTTCGGAGACGTCGCGACCGGGATGCCGCCGCCAGACCAGGACTTTCTCGACCTCGACGCCCTGTTCATGGGCTGCGCGCACCGCTTCGTCGGCTTTAGCCTTATGGTCGATCAACGCGCCATTGCGGTAGTAGCCGTCCATGGTCACCAGGATGTGACTGCCCGAGTCGGCAATGCGGCCGCCGCAGGCGACCCCACTGAAGCCGCCAAACACCTCCGAATGGATGGCGCCGAGCCGCGCGCAGGCCAGCATGGAGATGGGCAGTTCGGGGACCATGGGAAGGTGGAAGGTGACGCGGTCGCCAGCCTTGACGCCGCAGAAGTCGCGGAGCAGGGCGGCGAACTCGTTGACCCTGGTGTAGAGGTCCTGATACGTGATCGCCTTGGTCTCTTCGGTTTCCGGCTCGGGTACCCAGATGAGGGCGGCCTTGTTGCGGCTGGTGGCGAGGTGGCGGTCGACGCAGTTATAGCAGGCGTTGAGCCGACCACCAACAAACCATTTCCAGAATGGCGGGTTGCTGGTATCGAGTGTCGTGTGCCAGTAGTGGTCCCAGGTGAGCAGATCCGCGTACTCCTTGAAGCAGTCGGGAAAGCGCTCCTCGCGGAACCGTTCAAGGATGCTCGGATCGCTGGCATTGGCCTGTCCAACAAACCGCGCGGGGGGCGGATAGTACGCCTCCTCCCGCCAGTGGACGGCGATTTGCGCTTCGGAGACGGCCGTACCCTGGTCTTTGCTTGGTGTCGCCATCGTGAGATCACCTCCGGTCTGGTCACGCGCGTTCGACTGCGGCACAGGCGGTTCGACGGTAGCCGTAGGGGGAACTGGTGGGGCGGAAGGAGTCGGAGAGGGAGGAGAGGTGGCTTGTGGCGCCAGCGGTGGCGGTGGCTGCTCACCCTCAGGGGGCGAAACGGTGGCGGTGACCGCCGCATCCGCCGGTGATGGCGCCGCCGCAGGCGGCTCAAGTCGTCTGAACAGCCGGGACAAGAAACGCATGGGGTTGCTCCGTCCTGGTCGGCTTGTTCAGGTAGCAACACGGCCTGCCCGCACCGACCTGTCCCAGGTTCACATCGCTCGGTCCTCTTCTTCTGCTACTGGCTCTGGAACTGACTGGACGCCGGTGAGGTCTCATGATGCTGAGCAATGTAGCATACACGAACGCGCTCGTCCAGCGCGTGTGTTGTGCTGTTGCCCTGGCAGGGCCAATTAGTACTATCACGACAACGAGAAATGAGGGTGGCGCATATGGTATCTTTCCTGTCTACGTGGGCGATTGGAGCGTAGCAGGAGGGCTATGATGGACAGCGCTGACGGCGTACCAGTCGCGGATCTCACCGTCCTCG
>Ga0207684_10002496_pt1 | contig 18499 bp, 12 predicted proteins | sample KBSK5501metaG_FD_184342 | JGI IMG/M metagenome (GOLD analysis project Ga0207684, IMG submission 184342) | Corn, switchgrass and miscanthus rhizosphere microbial communities from Kellogg Biological Station, Michigan, USA - KBS K5-50-1 metaG... | ecosystem: Host-associated > Plants > Roots >...
GATCCGGCTCAGGTCGCCCAGCGGCAATCCATCGCGCTGCCGCACGTAGGCCAGGGCGCTGGCCGGGCCCAGATCGTTGAGCCCCCGCCGGAAATTCACGCCTGCGCTGCTGGTGGGCTGCGCCACCTGCACGTCGACCCCGCCGAGCGCCTGCACCAGGTTCTGGAAACCGATGAAGTCGATGACGGCGTAGTGGTTGATCAGCACGTGGCTGAGATGCTCGACGGTCTCGATCATGAGAGCCGGGCCACCGAGCGACAACGCGGCGTTGATCTTCATCGTGCCGTGCCCCGGTACGTCGACCCAGGAGTCACGTGGGATAGAGATGAACGATGCCTGCTTCCGGTCCGCGGTGATATGCACCAGCATGAGCACGTCACTGCGTTGTTCACCGGGCTGGAAAGAAGGCGCTCGCCCTGCGCCGGTCGTCTGCGTGGCCGAACGGATGTCAGACCCGGCGACCAGGATCGTCATGCTTTGGCGCGTCGCCACAGGCATGACGGGCCGGCTGTCTTTGCTCAGCCCCTGGAAAACGTGCGGAATGCGCCGGACATTGCCGACCAGCTGATTGGTGATCACGTAAGCGCCGGCGACGCTGCCGGCCAGCATGGCGATGACCGATGCGACGGCAATCGCACCGGCTCGCCTGGCGCGTCTCCTCCGCCTGACCGTGCGCTCCGATTCCGCAGCCGCATGGCGGGCAGAAGGGCCTCGGCCACGCGGGCTCGGACCCCCTGGGCTCCCCGGCCGGTCCGGGCCGTGCGGGCTCGGACCCTCCGCGTTCCCCGACCGGTCCGGGACGTGCGTGCTCGGATTCTCCACGTTCCCCGACCGGTCCGGGTCACGCGGGCTCACAGTCCCAGACATCTTCATTCCCCCTTGCCATGACGCGTTTGGAGATTGGCCTGATGACCGATGCCTGACGCTCAGGGGCCGTTCGGTATCCCTGGCGCTGATGGGGTGGGGATTGGTGACCCGCCGGCCGGCCCCGTGAGGTTGTCCGTTTCGTCAGATCGGCCTCCATTGATCCCGGCGTGGCCCGAATGCTTCCGCCCGTGCACCGTGGCCCTCCCTGGTGTCTTTGGTTACACCATATGGTTACCCATGGTGTCTTTTAAATTACACAGGGTAATGTACCTCGCGCGGCAACTTAACGCCCCGGGAGGGCGACGCCCTGTTACGGCGCTGGTGGGATGGGGGTTCGGTGACCGAGGAGGTACTGGGCAGCAGAACGCCGTGCCAGCGGCCGATCCGTACCTTCGGCAGGCGGCGGTGGGTCCGGATGAGCGCCGAGGCGGGCTACGATGCGGCCGCGTGGATCGGGGGCAGTGCACCGGCGACGCCGACCAGCACGCTCAGTCACCCAAGAGACGATGATGACTACTCAGAGTGCCTGACGTTGATAGCATTCGCTGTGTGTCGGGGGACTTGATCGCCTTGTTCTCAGCGCGACCGGCCGACGCCCGCCACTTCCCGCCTGAGGCAGGGGTCGTGTGAAGCAGATCGTGCAGCCGCTCGCAGGGGGCCCGGCCGAAGTGCTCGACGTGCCACGGCCGGTCCCGGACGCGACCGAGGTGCTGGTGCGCACCGTCGCGTCGGTGATCTCGCCTGGCACCGAGCGGGCAGTCACCGCGCTCGCCCGCTCCAGCCTGCTGGCCAAGGCGCGGGCCCGGCCGGACCTGGTCCGCCAGGTGGTGCGCGAGGCGCGCACCGAGGGCATCGCCACGGCCACGCGGACCGCCCGCAGCCGACTCGCTGAAGATCTGCTGCTGGGGTATTCCGCGGCCGGTCTCGTGGTCGAGGCCGGCGCCGCGGTCACCGGGCTGCGGCCGGGCCAGCTAGTGGCGACCGGCGGGGCGGGCAAAGCCAACCACGCCGAGTTCCAGGCGGTGCCCGGCCTGCTTTGTGCCGCCGTCCCCGACGGCGTGCCAGCCCAGGACGCCGCCTTCACCACGGTGGCCTCGATCGCGCTGCATGCGCTCCGGCTGGCTGAGGTGGGACCCGGATCGAAGATCGTTATGCTGGGTCTTGGGTTGATCGGGCAGCTCGCGGCGAGGCTGGCCATGGCGTCCGGCTGCGACGTGGCAGGCATCGATCCGGTCGGCCACCGCCGCGAAGTCGCGGCCGCTTCCGGCGTGCTGGCCCTCGACGAGTGCGCCGAAGCCACCACCGACCAGGTGCTCAGCTGGTCACGCGGCCGGGGCGCGGACGCCGTGCTGGTCTGCGCGGCCGGCCGGTCGTCCGACGCGATGAAGCGGGTTCCCGCGCTGTGCCGCGACCGGGCCGCGGTCGTCGTCGCCGGGGACGTGGGCGTCCACCTGCGTCGGGCCCCGTTCTACGAACGCGAGCTCTCGCTGCGGTTCGCCCGGTCCTACGGCCCGGGCCGCTACGAGCCTTCCTATGAGGCCTGGGGAGTGGACTACCCGGCCGGGCAGGTGCGCTGGACCGAGGGCCGCAACTTCGAGGCGGTGCTCGACCTGCTGGCCTCGGGCCGGCTGAAGGTGTCCGACCTGGTGACCCACTCCTACGACATCGCCGACGCCGCCGCGGCCTATCAGCTGATCGAGGAGCGCGGCACTCATTACCTGGCCATCCGACTTACCTACCCGGCGGGAGCCGCCGCCGATGGCTGCGTCCGCCTGCGTCCCGCGCCGCCGCTCAGCTGCTCGTCGCCGGGGGTTGGCTGGGCCGGGGCCGGCGCGTTCACCAGGACGTTCCTGCCGGCCTTCCGTGCCGCCGGCTTCGACCATTTCGTGGCGGTGGCCTCGGCCAGCGGCCTGTCCGCCGTGCGGGCCGCCGTCAGCTACGGCTTCGAGAAGGCGGTGCCCGGCGCGGACGCGGTGATCGGTGACCCGGACGTCAAGGTCGTCGTCATCGCCACCCCGCACGACACGCATGCCGACCTGGCGGCGCGGGCGCTCCGGGCGGGACGGCACGTGTGGTGCGCGAAACCGCTCGCGCTGACCACCGGCGAACTCGACGCGGTGGAAGCTGCCTGGCGGGAGTCGGGGCGTCAGCTCGCGGTCGGCTTCAACCGGCGCTGGTCTCCCACCGTGCTGGCCGCGCGGCGGGTCCTCGAGGGCGTGACCGGGCCCAAGCTGGTCATGTATCGGGCCACCGCGAGCCGGGTGCCGGACTATCACTGGTATCGGGACCGGCGGCATGGCGGCCGACTGCTGGGTGAAGTATGCCATTTCGTCGACACCGCGGCGGCTCTTGTCGGCGCCCCGATCGAGGACGTCGCTGGCCTGCCCGGCGGCTGCGGGCTGGGAGTGCAGCCTGGCGACGGCGTCGTGATCTCGCTGCGCTTTGCGGACGGCTCGCTCGCCGCCATCGCGTACGGCAGCGTCTCGGCGGCGGCCGGGAAGGAGTGGATCGAGGTCCACGCCGGGCCGCACCGGGTGGTCATCAACGACTTCCGCGCCGCAGAAGCCGACGGGAAGACGCTATGGAAGGGCCGCCAGGACATGGGGCATCGCGCGTGTGCCGCTGCCTTCCGGAGGGCGGTGGCGGGTGAGGCGGCGATGCCGACCGAGGACTTGCTGGCCACGATGCGTGTCACGCTCCAGGCCGCCGCAATGGCGGTCACGGCTGATCAGTCCCTCGGCAGGCCGGGCACCGCCGTCAGTACGTTATGGGTGGGGTCACGGCGCCTGGGTGCCGCATCGCCCACGCGGCGACCGAGTCGTTCCGCACCGCATGCCACAGCGTCGCGCACTCCCCCGAGTTCAGGAGCACGACGCTCTGCTCGCCACGCCAGCCGAGTCCAGTCCACGGCGCGGTCAGGAAACTCACATCACTGCTGCGCAGCCTGCTCAACTGCAGCACCAGCGTACGCATCGCAGAGTTGGTGAATGTACTGTCCACACTCAGCGCGCCGGTGAACGCGTCGATGAGGTGATACATCTCGATAGGGTTGCTCAGGACGCCCGCCGAGGCCACGCGGGTGAGGATCGCGCGGATCAGGTTCTGCTGCCGCTGGATCCGGCTCAGGTCACCCAGCGGCAGGCCGTCGCGCTGCCGCACGAAAGCCATGGCGCTGGCCGCTGTCAGGTCGTTGAGCCCCTGCCGGAAATTCACGCTTCCGCTGCTGGTCGGTCGCGCCACTTGAACGTCGACCCCGCCGAGCGCCTGCACCAGGCTCTCGAAACCTCGGAAATCGATGACCGCATAGTGATTGATGAACACGTCGGTGAGGTGCTCGACAGTCCTGATCATCAGGGATGGGCCACCGAGCGAAAAGGCGGCGTTGATCTTCATCATGCCATGACCAGGCACATCGACCCAGGAATCGCGCGGAATCGAAATGAACGCGGCTCGCTTCCGGTCCGCGCTGATATGCACCAGCATGAGGACGTCGCTGCGTTGTTCGCCAGGCTGGAACGGCAGCTGCTGTCCATTGCTGCCCGTTGTCTGCTCATTCGACCGAAGGTCAGATCCGGCGAGGAGGATAGTCATGCTACTCCGGGTCGCCGCGGGCATTATGGGCCGGCTCGACCTGGCGAGGCCCTGAAACACGTGCGGGATGCGCCGGACATTTCCGGTCAGCTGATTGGTGACGAGGTAGATGCCTCCGACGGCCCCGACGAACACGGCCAGAACCGACACAATGGAAATGATCGCGGCGCGCCTGCCGCGTCTGCGTCGCCTGTCACCGCGATCGGGCTCGCGATCGGGCTGTGGATCTGCGGGGTCCTGCCCGTCCGCGGAGTACTCGGGCCGACCTGGATCCGCGGGGTCCTGCCCGTCCGCGGAGTACTCGGGCCGACCTGGATCCGCGGGGTCCTGCCCGTCCGCGGAGTACTCGGGCTGGTCTGGGCCGTGTGCCTCGTGAGTGCCGGACATCTTCGCTTACCCCCTCGTGTCTGACCGTCGTGAACTCAGCAGGGTGCCCCTCCCCCGTTGCCCCGGTCGAATCATGTAGATGGCACGTCGTGTTGGTTCGATTACAAAATGTAAGGTACCCCGGACGGGAACTCTGACGCCATGCGGGCTGCCCGTCCCGAAGCCGACGGCCCGGGCTGGCTCGTGCCGGTCGGGTCAGCTGGACGCCCAAGCGCTTGTTTCGCCTCAGTCACCCGAGGGCTTCCCGGACGCAGGACACGATCCGGTCGATATCGTCGCCGCTCAATCCCGGGTGCACGGGCAGCGAGAGGACCTGCCGTGCCGCTCGTCCGGCCCGGGGCGTCTCGTCGCGTGCCACCTGTGGATTGTCCCGGTAACAGGGATAGTCGTAGACAAGCTTCGGGTAGTAAGCCCTGGCGTCGATTCCCGCGACGTTCAGGCATGAACTCAGCTGGTCCCGGTCCACGCGGGCGTCCGGGGTCACTTGGACCGTGTACTGGTGCCAGGCATGGAGCCGGCCGGCGGGCACCGGGGGAAGCACCAAGCCACAAAGGCCGGCGAGGCCGGCTGACAGCAAGGCCGCGTTGCGATTCCTGGCTGCGGCCAGGCCAGGAAGCCTGGCCAGTTGTGTGGTCGCGATCGCAGCCTGCAGGTCGGTCAGCCGGTAGTTGTAGCCCGGCATCGAATACTCATACCGCTCACGCATGCCATGGTTGCGCAGCAACCGGAGCCGGACGGCGATCCCGTCGTCGTCGGTCGTCACGATCCCGCCCTCGCCGCAGGTGATGTTCTTCGTCGCGTACAGGGAGAATGCGGCGGTGCCGAACGAGCCGACCGAAGCCTGCGCCACCCTCGCGCCCGGTGCCTGCGCGGCATCCTCGATGATCACCAGCTCATGCACGCGTGCGATGTCGCGGATCTGCGACATCGCAGCGGGCAGGCCGTAGAGGTGAACCGGCATGAGCACCCTGGTCCGCGGCGTCACCAGCCTGGCCACCAGCGACGGATCGAGCGTCAGGTCGTCGCCAATATCGGCGAACCTGGCCGTCGCGCCGACCTCCAGGATGGCGTTGAGAGTGGCCACGAACGTCAGGGGTGCGGTGATCACCTCATCACCTGGGCCGACGCGGTGCGCCCGCAGCGCTGCCACCAGAGCGGCCGTCCCGCTGCTCACCGCGACCGCATGTGCGGCCTCATGCGTGCGGGCGAACGAGCGCTCCAGTTCCGCAACCCGCTCGCCGCCAGCCAGATTGCCGGACCGCAGCACGCCAAGCACCGCATCCTGCTCCTCGGTGCCCATCACCACCTTGGCGAGCGGAATGCGCCGCGACTGACGCGACCGGCCCGTTTCGATCACGGCGGCGGGGCGGGCAACCGAGGCGCACGACGCCATCTGCGGCCCCCCGTCACTGGAAAGCGGTCAACGTCGCCGACGTGCGCGCCGGCCAGTCCCACTGGCCGCTGCGCGAAGGCCGCCGGCGCGCCGCACAGCGCATCAAGGACATCACGCACCGCACCCTGGATGACGCGGGCACAGCTGACGAAGGCCGCGCTGGTCGCGGCGGGGTCGGCGATCTCATCCTCGGTGGGGTCAACGTATGGAACCCGGCCGCGCTGCCGCGCTATCCCGGCGACCACGCTCCGCGCCCGGCCAACCGGGTCACCATCGGTATCCGGTGCCGGGGTGCAGGCGGCCAGGCGCGGGAATTCGCGGATCAGGTAGATCCGCCGCGAGACACGGGGCCTCATCGCCACCACCTGGTCCCGATGCTCCCGGCCAGCGGTCAGGATGAGGTCCGCCCTGTCGATGTCCGACACGGTGAGCGCGTGGCTGACGAAGCCGTCCCCGCTAACGCCGATCTGGCGCAGGGCGTCCGCGGTGTAAGGGTGGAGCGCAGACCCATGGAGGCCCGCGGTTCCGGCGCTAGCCACATGGAAACGTGCCGCGCTGGCGCCGAGCCTCACGTGCAGGCCCGCCACGCTGGCCCGCTCGGCGATTACTGACCGGCAGGCATTCGCCGTGCAGACGAACAGGATGCCAAAGCGCTCCGCGCCGGGACTCAAGGCATTGCCGCGGGGCTCGGCTGGGCTGGCTGGGCGGGCTGGGCCGACGCGTCGTCGGGTGGCAGGCCGCCGCCGCTCAGGGGGTCGCCAGGCGCCGCCTGATACCGCCGGTATCCATAGCCGTAGTCGGGATCCCGGCGCCCGGCCGGTGTCATGCTCAGGACGCTGCCCAGGACGGGAGTGCCCACCGCATCCAGGGCCTCAGTGGTCCGGCGCACCTGGTCGATCCGCGTCCGCCCGTACCGGCACAGAAGGATGGCACCGTCGCACACGGGCGCGGCGGCCAGTGTGTCCGCGAACGGCAGGACGGGCGGGAGGTCGACGAGCACCACGTCGTATTCGGCCCGGAACCGCTCGATCAGCTCACCCATCCGCCGGGAGCCGAGCAGGTCGCTGGGATTCGGGGCTGACGATCCGCTGGTGAGAACCGTGAACAGGCCGTCGCCCCAGTCCTGAATCGCGTCGCCGACGTCCGCCGTGCCAACGAGGACGCTCGTCAGCCCAGCTCCGTTAGGCAGGCCGAGGTACGCGGATGTCCGCGGCCGCCGCAGGTCGGCCTCGATCAGGATGACCCGCTTGGCGGACCGGGCCAGGGTGATCGCCAGGTTGCAGACGGTCGAGCTCTTGCCCTCCTCGGGAAGGGCGCTCGTGAACAGCAGCACCTTGTGCGGCAGGTCAACGTCGATGAACCGCAGGTTCGTGCCGATCTTGCGGAATGCCTCGACCCGGCGGCCGACCACTGCGCGGGGTTCGACCAGCGGAAACTTGCGGGCGTGGCTGTCGAACGGGATGGCGCCGATGACCGGCTTGCCATTGGTCGACTCAGCCAGCTGGGTGACCGACTTGATCGTGGTGTCGAGCGAGCGCCGGGCCGCCGCCAGCCCGATTCCCAGGAGCAGGCCAATGCCCAGCGCAATGCCGACATTCTTCACGGGCTTCGGCGAGACCGCCGACACGGGCAGCTCGGCAGGAGCCACGACGGTGACGTGAGTCGTGGGCGGCCCCCTGCCCGGCGGACGCTCAAGCAAAGAGACGACATTGACAAATTCGCTGCCGACGGCGCGGGCGATTCGTTGCGCCCGGCGCGCCGACGCGTCAGTCACCGTCGCCGTGACCAGCACCGTCTGCGGGATCGGATGGGATCTGATCTCAGTGGACAACTCGCCAGGCGCCACGGGCAGGCCGAGTTTGCGGACGACATACCGGGCCAGCAGGGGGCCGGTGAGCAGGTCGGCGAATGACTGCACCTCCTGCTGCGAGAGCAGAGAACCCTCGTACGCACTAGCCGGGTCGTTGGCCGCCTTGGCTTGGGCCGCCACGTAGAACGTCACGCTTGAGGAATAAAGCGGCGTCATCCGGGCCGTGAATGCCGCGCTGCCGCCGGCTGCGAGCACTGTGACAAGGGTTATCAACTTCCAGTGATCCCGTAGCAAATGGAAGAAATTACGCAGATCCACGGCAGCCCGGCCCCCATGTCGGCAATATCACACACTGATGACGAGATGTGTCTTCCCAATCACAGAGGGTAATACACAGCCGGGGCCGAGGAGCTGGCGGGACGGGTCCAGCGCCATTGCGGCGCTGGCCGGGGACGGGGGATCGGGTGGCTCACGAGGCGTCACGTGATCGTGCGCAAAGTCCACCAGCACAGCGTGCCTTCGTAACACGGCGGTGGTGGCGGATAGCTGTGGAGGCTGGCTGCGATGCTGCCGCCTGGCTCTGCGGGCTGCTGGGAGCCGCCGTGCTCGTTGACGACGCACCGGATACCGGCGTCTTGCCGTCGTCGCTCTGGCGGGCGGCGCTGGCCGGATGCCTGGTGCCCTTCGCCTGCGGGCTCTTCGCTGGGCTGTACCGAGGCCGCTACCAGCGGGGAAGCTTCGACGAGGTCGCTGGCGTGGGCGTGGCGGCGTGCGCCACCGCCCTGGCCTTGATCGCGGCGGGAAGCTGGCTCGTGCCCGGCCAGCGGGCACCACTCGACACGGTGGCGGGCGGCGCGCTCTTCGCCGTGCCCGCCATGCTCGGCGCGAGGTATGTGGCGTTCGCTACCCGGCAGCGCTCCCGGGCCTCCGCCCGGTCCGCCGTCAAGATCATTATCTTCGGGGCTGGCAGTGCGGGCAGCCAGCTTGCTCACCGGCTGGCCGGGCAGCCTGGCTCCGAATACCGGCCAGTGGCGATGCTGGACGACGACCCGGCGAAGCGGCGGCTGCGGATCCGCGGTATCCCCGTCCTCGGCGATCGCACCCGGATGGCGGAGGCGGCGGCCAAGACCGGCGCGACCGTGCTCGTGATCGCCATTGCCCGGGCGGGCGGCCCGGTGATCCGTGACCTCACCGCGGCCGCCGAGAGCTGCGGGCTGGTGCCCAAGGTCATCCCGTCGGTGCGTGAGCTGCTGACCGGCGGTGCGCACATTGAGGGCGTCCGGGACCCCAGGATCAGCGACCTGCTCGGCCGCCGTCCCGTTGAGACCGACGTGGCGGCGGTCGCCGACAAGTTCGCGGGCAAGCGGATCCTGGTCACCGGCGCTGGCGGGTCCATCGGCTCCGAGCTGAGCCGGCAGCTGCACCGGTTCCACCCAGCGGAATTGATCATGCTGGACCACGACGAGTCCGCGTTGCACGCCATTCAGCTCGCACTGCACGGCCGTGCTCTCCTCGACTCCGATGAGGCGGCGCTGGCCGATATCCGGGACGCGCACCGCATCCGCGAGGTGTTCGAGCGATTCCGGCCGGAGATCGTCTTCCACGCCGCCGCGCTCAAACACCTGCCGCTGCTGGAGCGCTTTCCCGCTGAGGCACTGAAAAGCAACGTCTGGGGTTCTCTCACGGTGCTGGAGGCGGCCGCGGCGTACGACGTCGAGTCGTTCGTGAACATCTCGACGGACAAGGCAGCGGACCCGGCGAGCGTCCTGGGCTACTCCAAACGGATCGCGGAGCGACTCACCGCCCACATGGCCAGCGAAGCAGCCGGGACCTACCTAAGCGTGCGCTTCGGTAATGTGCTCGGCAGCCGCGGATCCGTCCTCACCGCCCTGTCTGCGCAGGTCGCGGCAGGTGGCCCGATTACCGTGACGCATCCTGAGGTCAGCCGTTACTTCATGACCGCGGACGAGGCGGTCCAGTTGGTCCTCCAAGCCTCCGTCATCGGGCACGGTGGCGAGGCGCTGGTACTGGATATGGGGGAACAGGTACGGATCGCCGACATCGCACGGCGCCTGGCGGCGGGCACGGCGCGCGAGATCGACATCATCTACACGGGCCTGCGGCCTGGCGAGAAGCTGGCCGAGGATCTGCTTGGGCGTGGCGAGCCAGACGAACGGCCACACCACCCGCTTATCCGGCACGTCCGTGTACCGCCGCTGTCCCCTGGCCAGATCGCCGATCTCGATCCACGGACAAGCGCCGACGACCTGCGGGCGGCCCTCGCGAGCTGCGCCGGAAGCGTTCGGCCGGACGCCGCGCCGACAGGTGCCCGGCAGTGCTTAACCGCATCCGGGTCGTATCCGGGAGCCGGTTCGTACCCCGCGGCAGCGACGGCAGCAGGCCCCGGCCCGCCACGCGGGCCTGCGACCAGCGCCGTGCGGCAGATCACGGGAATCCATCGCGGTACGCCGGGAAACGCCTGCTCGACCTGGCCCTGCTGTGCCTCGCGGCGCTGCCCGCGGCCGTGCTGGCCGGGGCTGGCGCGGCGGCGATCTGGCTGGACGATGGCCGGCCCATCCTGTTCCGCCAGGTACGCGCCGGACGCGACGGGCAGCCATTTGTGCTGCTCAAACTCCGGACGATGCGGCATCGTGACCAGGCTCGCCACGTCTTCCCCGAGGCGGGGGGTCTCACCCGGGTCGGCCGCCTGCTGCGCCGCATGTCGATCGACGAACTCCCCCAGCTGATCAACGTGGCACGCGGCGAGATGAGCCTGGTCGGGCCGCGGCCCACGCTGCCCTACCAGGTCCAGCGGTACGACTCCCGGCAGCGGAGCCGACTGTCCGTGCTACCCGGGCTGACCGGCCTGGCCCAGGTGCACGGTCGTAACCGGATGAGCTGGCCCGAGCGCATCGAGTGGGATCTTACGTACGTCGAGAACCAGAGTCTCTGGCTCGACTTGGCCATACTCCTCAGCACCGTGCGGACGGTGCTTAATGGTGACGGGGTGGGTGGCCACCCGCGCCGTGACCCCATTGCGCAAGAGGAAGGCCCGCCGCGCCCGATGCCGGGAATCCCGCCACGCATCCGGCTGGCAAAGCCTGACATCGGAGAGGAGGAAGTCGACGCGGTACGCGAGGTGCTCACCAGCGGGATGCTCACCGGCGGCCCGCAGAACGCCGCATTTGAGCGCGAATTCGCCTGCCGGCATGGAGCCATCCACGGGGTAACCTTCGCCAGCGGGACCGCGGCCCTCGCGGCCATGCTGCTGGCCGAGGGCATCGGACCAGGCGACGAGGTGATCGTCCCGTCCATGACCTTCGTATCGACCGCGACGTCCGTATGCCATGTGGGCGCGACCCCGGTCTTCGCGGACATCGATCCACGATCGTTCAATCTCGATCCTGGTGTCATACCGCGACTCATCACCCCGCGGACTCGTGCCGTCATGACCGTGCACTACGCGGGCCAGCCGGGAGAACTCGACGCGCTGCTCGACGTGTGCGCGGACAACGGCCTCGCGCTGCTTGAGGACGCCGCGGAGGCGGCGGGGGCGGAATATCGGGGCGCGCCAGTCGGGACTTTCGGCACGTCCGCGATGTTCAGTTTCACTCCCACGAAGAACATCACCACCGGCGAAGGCGGCGTTGTCCTCACCGGGGACGCGGAAACGGCCGACAAGCTCCGCCTGCTACGCAACCACGGGCAGCGGCGGACGTATGAGCACGCGCTCATCGGCTACAACTGGCGCCTCACCGAAATGCAGGCAGCCATCGGCCGGGTCCAACTGCGCAAGCTCGACACGATCCTGGCGCGCAAACGCGCCAACGCCGCCTGGATGAGCGATCGCCTGGAACACGTACCGGGGATCACGCCGCCGTATCAGGCGCCGCATGCCCGCTCCACGCACATGCTCTACACCTGCCTGGTGCACACTGGCCGCGACGCGGTCCTCGATTTCCTCCTCAGCCGTGGCATCGAGGCACGCATCTATTTCCCGCCAGCGCACCGGCAGCCGATCTTCGCCAGCCAGCTAGCGCACCTTCCCGTCACCGAGGAGGCCGCCGGGAAGATGCTCTCGATTCCGATGCACTCCCGGCTCACACCGGAGGAACTCATGGATATCGCCGACACCGTCGAGGAAGCGGTCGGCCAGGCCAGGACCGGCCGGTGAGCCCGCTGCGGGCGGGCGTCATCGGCCTGGGCACGATGGGACGTCATCATGTCAGGGTGCTGAGCGAGCTGCCCGGCGTCGAGCTTGTCGGTGCGGCAGACCCGAGCCCGGCCGCCCGCAGCGCGGCCGGGGGCGTTGCGGCGACCGCCGACCTCGACGAATTGCTCGCGCTCGGCCCCGATATGTGCGTCGTGGCCGCGCCCACGCTGGCGCACGCCGAGATCGGGCTGCGGCTGGCCGCCGCGGGCGTGCACACCCTGATAGAGAAACCTCTGGCGCACAACGTGCCGAGCGCGCTGCTGCTGGCCAAGACGTTCGAGGAGCAGGGACTTGTCAGCTGCGTCGGCCACATCGAGCGGTACAACTCGGCGCTGCGGGCCATGCGCCTGCGGCTGAGCCAGGGTGAGCTGGGCGCCGTCTTCCAAGTTGCGACGCGCCGCCAGGGACCCTTCCCGGCGCGGATCCGCGATGTGGGGGTGGTGATGGACCTGGCCACCCACGACATTGATCTGACCCGGTGGGTGACGGGCTCCCGCTATCTCAAGGTGTCCGCGTTCACCGCTCGCCCGAGCGGCAGGCCGCACGAGGATCTCGTCGCGGTCACCGGGCTGCTCCGCGATGGCACGATCACCAGTCACCTGGTGAACTGGCTGTCTTCGATGAAGGAGCGGGTCATCACGGTGACCGGGGAGCGCGGGTGCTTGCGCGCCGACGCGCTCACCAGCGAACTGTGGTTCCAGCGCAACGGAGCGATCACCTCGGACGGGCCGCGGGACCACCCCTTCCGCAACGCGTCCGAGGGCGACCTGATCCGCTTTGCCGTCGCCCGGCGCGAGGCTCTCCGCCTGGAACTGGAGAACTTCCGCGATGCCGTCCTCGGCAAGCCCGCGGATATCGTGACCATGCGGCAGGGCGTCGAAGCGGTAGAGGTAGCTGACGCCGTGCTCGCCGCGTCCTACGCGGGCACCCCGGTGAATTCCGTCACCGACGGCGTTCCCGAGCCCGGCCCTTCGCCAGCTCCTGAACGCGCCATCGGGCAGCGGGTGCCGACGTGAGCGCCAGGGTGACCGTGGTCGGACTCGGCAAGATCGGTCTGCCGCTTGCCGTCCAGATCGCGGGAAAGGGGTTCCGCGTCTGGGGCGCTGACACCAGTCCCGACGTGGCCGGACACGTCTGCGGGGGTCGGGTACCCTTCCCCGGCGAACCGGGCCTCGCCGGGCGGCTCAGCGACGTCGTCGCGGCCGGGCGGCTCACGGCGACCACGGATACCGCGGACGCGGTCTCCTCGAGTGACGTGGTGATCATTATCGTGCCGCTGGTCATGGGCGCATCGGGCCGGCCGGACTACGCATCCGTGGATGCCGCGACCGCCGCGGTCGCGTCAGGGCTGCGTCCCGGCACGCTGGTCAGCTACGAAACGACCCTGCCCGTACACACCACACGGCACCGGCTGGCGCCTGCCCTCGCCGCGGGCTGCGGTCTTCGCCCGGGAATGGACTTCGCGCTCTGCCACAGCCCGGAACGGGTCTCCAGTGGCCGGGTCTTCGCTGACCTGCGCCGCTACCCCAAGCTGGTTGGCGGCATCGACGTGGCCAGCGGCGAGAACGCCACGGCGTTCTACGAATCCATCCTGGACTTCGATGAGCGCCCCGACCTACCGCGCCGCAACGGTGTGTGGGATCTCGGCAGTGCCGAGGCGGCCGAGTTGGCCAAGCTGGCCGAGACCACCTACCGGGACGTCAACATCGCGCTGGCCAATGAGTTCGCCCGGTTCGCTGCGGCCGCCGGGCTCGACGCCTACCGGGTCATCGAGGCGGCCAACAGCCAGCCGTTCAGCCATATCCACCGGCCGGGCATCTCGGTCGGGGGGCACTGCATCCCCGTCTACCCGCACCTTTATCTAGCGGGCGACCCGGATGCGAGACTCCCGGCCATTGCCAGGGAGATCAACGACGCGGTACCGGGCGAGGCAGTGCGGCTGCTCGCGGGCATGACCGGAGGGCTGGCCCGCCTTCGTGTCGCGGTCCTCGGTGCCGCGTACCGGGCGGGGGTCAAGGAGACGGCGTTCTCCGGTGTCTTCGCGATTGTGAGCGAACTGCGGCGGTCTGGCGCCGTGCCCGTGGTGCACGACCCGCTGTACACCGCAGCGGAGCTGGCTCGGCTTGGCTTGCCGCCCTACAGCCTCGGCGAGCCCTGCGACGCGGCGATCCTGCACACCGACCATCGCGGGTACGCGGCCCTCACGCCCGCGGACCTGCCCGGTATCCGGGCTCTGCTGGACGGCCGGGCGATCACGGACCCGGGATTGTGGACGGCCGTCCCGCGCAAGGTCCTGGGGATCGGGACGCCGCCGCGATCAGCGACCGGCCCGGACCAGCGGCCGCGCGGGCACGCCCGCGACGACCGTGCCCTCGGGCTGGTCATGGGTGACAACGGCGCCCGCGCCGACCGTGGCGCATGAGCCGATCCGCAGGCCTGGCAGCACGCACGCGTTCGAGCCCAAGGTGACCCGCTCACCCAGCCGTACCGCCCCCGCGATGTTCGCCCCCGGCAGCACGGTCACGAAGTCCCCGAGCAGTGCGTCGTGCCCCACGGTCGCGTTGTTGTTCACGTGGACGTGCGAGCCGAGCACGGCGCCATCCGAGACGGACGTGTTTGCCAGGATCACGCAGCCGGGCCCGAGCACGGCGCCGGGTGAGACTACCGCCCGCGGGTGGATCACGCGGCCGGCTGTGAGGCCGCGTGAGACCAGAGCCTGAGCCAACCGGTGACGGACCACCGGATCCGCGATTGCGACCACGAACGTGCCGGGCCCCGCCCGCTCGGGCCGACCCACGGGAATCCCGCCAACATCCCGGGCCTGAGCGTGCTCATCGAGGAACATGGCGGAATCCGCCGCGGATGGCAGCGCCGCACGGAGCGCGTCGAGCGTCTCACGGCCGAACCCGCCGGCCCCGGCGATGTAGAAGGTCATCGCTGCGTCCGGCCCAGCGCCTGCAGGAACTGCCCGGCGAGGCCTGTGGCCCCATGATTCTCATATACCCAGCGCCTCCCGCGCTCGCCGATGGCGCTCCGGCCCGCTGGGCCCAGGGCCGCCAATCCGACGAGTGCGTCGGCTATCGCGTTCGGCGATTCCGGCGGCACAGAAATCCCCCCTCCCGACGCGCTCACCGGGGTGTCGGCGACCGCACAGGCCGAGACAACCGGGCGTCCGCTGGCTAGATAGTCGAAGAGCTTATTGCAGCTAAGGCCGAACTTGAAAACAGGGATATCCCAAAGCGCGAATAGGGTGACATCCACGGCCTCAAGGACCGCCGGGACCGCTTCCTTCGGCACTGCGGGCCAGAACAGGACGTTCGCGAGCTTATGTTCGCGGGCGATGCGCTCACACTCATCCTTCTCAAGTCCTTCTCCGACGATAACGAAGGCGATATCGTCGACATCTCGATCGCGTAGCACCCGGGCCGCTTCGACGAGGACGTCCACCCTGTTGGCCCGTACGTGGGAGCCAACATAGCCCGCTACCATTCGGCCTTCGCCGTGCAATTGCCGGATACGCGCCACCAGTTGGGATGCGCTACCATTAGTTACCGCAACGGCCTCGGTGAAATCAGCGATCCCGTTCGGGATGTAGACGACCTTTTCTTTCGGTATCCCGAGCCGGGTAATGTACTCTGTCGCGTGTGGCAGCAGGCTGATCACCATGCGCGCTCGGCGGTAAAAGAAGCGCTCCAGCATCCTGAGCAGCCGCGTCGTGACGGCGCCCTCCCGTAGATCTCCCATGTCAATCAGGGTCTGCGGCCAGAGATCCCGTACCTCGAAGACAAACGGAACCCGGCGGGCCTTGCTGATCAGGTATGCGGCGGCGACGGCGGCCAAGTGCACGGAGGAGCCCACCACGACGTCGGGTCGCGCAAAGCATCGCTGCGCCAGGATCACCCCGAAAGCGTAGCTCATCATGTTTCGCACCCGGCCATTATTGTTGCGCAAATAGGGCACAGTGCGTATCCATACAAAGCGGACGCCATCCACGTTTTCGACCCGCATCCGCTCGCTCGCGGCCAGCCGTTCCTCCATCAGGCTGAAGTGGCTGAAACTACTGGCGAAGATCGTGACATCGTGGCCCTGTTCCGCGAGGACGCGGCCGAACTCGTAATGCCGCGTCCCAGCAGGCCGGTCAGGAGGTGACGCGTAGTGGTTGAGAATCCAGATCTTCATGCCAGTCGCTCTCCTGAGGTTCCGCCGCACGATGGGCGGTTCGCTAGTGCAGGTTCGACCAGCAGCCTTGCTGCGCCGACGATGCCCGTCCTAGGGGTGCCTTCCCGCACAGGTTAGGCGGCAATCACTTAGGGTATCGATCTAGATACTTTAAGTCACTGCCATCCAAGTAACGCCGAACCGAGGGCTTGCCGTTGCTGACCTCTCCGAAGCAGTCGCCAGCGCAGCCCGGGCTCCTGGCCAGGTTGGCGTGGCGGCGCCGCATTCGGCTCGCTCTCCCGGGCGTCCCGCCGAGCACGGTCGGCACCACGATGGGTGCGCGGATCGCAGTGTCCGTTCTCGGGCTCGGCGCCGCCGTCATCACCGCACGCGGCCTCGGACCGCATGGACGCGCCACGCTGGCCGTGATGACAGCCGTGCCCGCCCTGTTCAGGGTCGTCGCCGTGCTGGGGCTGGACACTGCGAACGCCCGCTTCGCCGGGCGGTCACACTCCGCCTTCCGGCAGATCATCCGCCGGTCCATGCTCTTCTCAGCCGTGGCGGGCACGCCCATGGCAGCGGCGTGGTGGTGTGCTGGGTTGATATGGCCGCCGGTGCTCCTCGGCCTGACCCCCGCGCTCGCGCTCTTCAGCACGGCATTGTGCCCGGTAAGCCTGCTGCTGATCCTGCTTGGCTCGGCAGAGATCGGCCGCGGCCGGGTGACGGTCTTCAACCTCGTGACCACCGCCAGCGCGCTGGCTTACACGACGGCCCTGATCGTGCTGGTGGCGATCGGACGACTGTCGGTCGTCGGATGCTTCATCGCCAGTGGGATAAGCCAGCTGGTGGGCATTGCCGCGCTGCTGGCGCTGGCGTCCACGCGAGTGCACGCGGACGGCGAACGGCTGCCGATGCGCCGGTACGGCAGCTACGCGATCCGCGCCTACCTGCCGAACCTGGCTCAGTACGGCATGCTCCGGATGGACGTGCCCATCATTCAGGTGCTGGCCGGAACGACTGCCGTGGCCCTGTACGCGGTGGCGCTGCCGATCGGCGAGGCGCTCCTGCTGCTCCCGGTGGCGGTGGCGCTCGCGATCTTCCCGCGGGTGACCTCCGGCGCGGTCGATAGGAAGGCGGCGGACCGGATCAGTCGAACGGTCCTTGCCGCCGCGGCGATTGTCGCGGCGGCGGCGGCGCTCGCGGCGCCGGTAATCATCCCGGTACTGTACGGCGCTGCATACCGCGGCTCGGTTGCCGTTGTCTGGTGGATGCTTCCCGGCCTGGTCGTGTTCAGCGGCGGCCGGACACTCCAGGCCTATCTCGCCGCGACCGACAAGCTGAGGCTGATCATCCTGGCCACTGTGGCCGGGATCACGGTCTGCCTGGTGGCCTTGCTGTTGCTGTCGTCCCGGTTCGGGGCGCCAGGGGCCGCAGCGGCTGATTCCGCTGGCTACCTTGCCTTCACCATCGTCCTCATCGGCGGCCTTAACCGGCCGGGCCGCGCGGACTCCGTCATACGGCTGCTGCGCACCGGCTGGACCCGAACCCTACGGGTCGCGCTGGCTACAGCACGCGGCGGCGTTCGGCCGACCCTGCTAGGCGTCATTGCCGGGGCGGCTGGCCTGACCGCGGCGGTGATCTCCGTGTCGAGGAGCCCGGCCGCGATTGCCGGGGTCCTGATCTTGCTCGTCATTCTGGTCCGGCCCAGCGCCGGTCTCTACGTACTGGCCGTCGCCGTCCCCGTGTCGCAGACCTCATTCGGAGCTCCGCTGCTGACGGAACAAGACCTGGTGGGACTCGTCATCATCTGCCTGGCGGGCCAGATCGCCGCAGGACGGCTGGTCCGCCCGAAGGCGGCAACGACCGCAGTCGCTGTCACGCTGGTTGGTTACCTCCTGGCCTCTGTCTTGCTCGTTGCGGGCGAGGGCGGCGCCCAGAACTGGCGCCATGTGGTGTCACTCGGGATACCGCTGTTGTGCCTTCCGCTGATCATGACCGATCGCGTGGTTACCCGTCGCGCGCTCGTCCTGCTGAGCTTCACCGCGGCATGCCTGGCGGTGGTGGAAATGCTGACCGCCCG
>Ga0207684_10002498_pt1 | contig 18498 bp, 13 predicted proteins | sample KBSK5501metaG_FD_184342 | JGI IMG/M metagenome (GOLD analysis project Ga0207684, IMG submission 184342) | Corn, switchgrass and miscanthus rhizosphere microbial communities from Kellogg Biological Station, Michigan, USA - KBS K5-50-1 metaG... | ecosystem: Host-associated > Plants > Roots >...
CGGTCCGACCGCTCGACCGACGCCGTCGCAAAAGCCCATGACGCGATTCGGTGCCGTCAAACATGCCGCCTGCCGCAGTGAGGTTCGAGCGGCCCGGGCAATGCCCGCGAAGCATGCGCCAGTGCTTTTCGCGTCATCTACTTCGCGGGTAAGCGACTCGACTTCACGATATTCGAGGTGGCCCTTGAAAGTGTCTTTCATTCATTGTCCTCAGACGACCGCTCGGCGATGCCACAATGGGAATTGGCGACCGATACCAACAACCATTCTGGTTCTGGCGTTTTTCGTGCCTGCGCTTTTTGCACAAACCCAGAGCCCACCCATAGACGTTCAGGCATCAGCCGCAGCGAGCGGCTCTCCATCCTCGGGCGCTCCGCTAACGATTACGCTTCAGGACGCGTTGCAGCGGGCGAAGGCGAATGAGCCGCAATTTCGTTCGGCGGTCACCGCTTTGAGGCTGGCGGGGGAGGATCGCGTCCAGGCGCGTGCCGTACTCCTGCCGACCGTGACCTACAACAACTCGTTCATCTACACCCAAGGCCTCGGGCGAGTGCCCTCTGCGTGTGCAACGCCAGGCGCCTCTTGCCCTGCGGTTCGCTACATCGCCAATAACGCCGTTCATGAATACATCAGCCAGGGTGATGTTCATCAGGCAGTTTCGTTGACGGGTTTCGCTGACTACAGCCGCTCCTCGGCCATGCTGGCGGAGGCCAGGGCTAAGGCGGAAATTGCCACGCGCGGATTGGTGGTCACGGTGACCCAGGCCTACTATGGCCTGATTGTGGCCCAGCGCAAGTATGCCAGCGCGCAACGGGCTGCCAGCGAGGCACAACGATTTCTGAGTGTCAGCCAAAAGCTGGAGAACGGCGGAGAAGTGGCGCACGCGGATGTGCTTAAGGCCTCGATCCAAAGCCAGCAGCAGGAGCGCGCTTTGCAAGAAGCACAGCTCGACATGGAGCGCACGCGGCTTGATTTAGCGGTTCTGCTGTTTCCAGACTTTAATCAGGACTTCGCCGTCGTCGATGATCTTCAGACTCCCGAGCCTATTCCTACTTTTTCTGACGTGGAAGTCCTGGCCCGGAAGAATAATCCTGAACTGGGGGCAGCGCTGGCCGCGCTCCAAGCCGCGCGGCACGAAGTTACCGCCGCGTGGGGTGGCCTGCTGCCATCGCTGACCATGGACTATTTTTATGGCATCGACGCCAACCAGTTCGTTGTCAAGGATCGGAATGGCGTACGCAACCTGGGATACTCAGCCGTGGCTACCCTGCAAATTCCGATTTTCAACTGGGGCGCTGACCGCAGCAAATTGAAGCAGGCGGAACTGCGCCGCGATCAGTCGCGGGTGGAGTTAAGCTTTGCGCAGCGCCAGCTTCTTGCCCATTTGCGCCAGTTCTACAGGGAAGCGGAAATCGCGCGTTCGGAGATGCAGTCTTTGGCCAGCTCCGCGGAAATGGCAAGCGATAGCCTGCGATTGACTACGTTGCGTTATCAGGCGGGAGAATCCACCGTTCTCGAAGTGGTGGATGCGCAGAATACGCTGACCCTAGCCCGTAACGCGTACGACGATGGCCAAGCGCGATTCCGCGTGGCGGTTGCAAATTTGCAAACTCTGACAGGAACCTTCTAGCCGGATGAACCATACTCAACGAGCCGTCTTCTCAAGTTCCGCGGGCAACTGGGCTGCCCTGCGCCGCGCTCTACGGGAGCTAGCGACAGCTGCCTCGGCTGCGGGACTCCTGCTTAACGTTGGCTGCTCCAGGAACAAGGGCGAGACCGAGCCAACCGTTTCCGTCCAGGTGGCGCCGGTGGAAAAGACGGCGATTGAACAAACCATTACGGCACAAGCGGTTCTGTTTGCCCGGCAGCAAGCTGCGATCGTGCCCAAGATCAGCGCTCCGGTACAAAAATTCCTGGTCAAACGGGGCGCTAAAGTTCATCAGGGACAGTTGCTCGCTGTGCTGGAGAACCGCGACCTGAGCGCCGCAGCGCAGGAGAATAAAGGCGCCTACGATCAAGCCGAGGCAGCCTACACGACTACCACGGCTGCCACCTTGCCCGAGGAAATTCAGAAAGCCGAAGCCGATGCCCAACAAGCCAAGAAAGCTCTCGACGCCCAGGAAAAAGTCTATGAGAGCCGCCAGCAACTCTTCCAGCAGGGGGCTTTACCTCGTAAGGAATTAGATCAGTCGACCGTCGACGTCACCCAGGCGCGGAACCAATACGCCATTGCCACCCGGCATCTGGAAGCGCTCAACGCTGTAGGTAAACAGCAGGCGTTGAAATCTGCCACAGGTCAGTTGGAGTCAGCCAAGGGGAAGTATCTCGGTGCCCAAGCCCAGCTTGGTTACTCGGAGATTCATAGCCCGATTGATGGTTTCGTGACCGATCGTCCGTTATATCCCGGCGAGATGGCCGCAGCAGGAACTCCACTCATCACCGTGATGGACACTTCCTCGGTCATCGCGAAAGCTCATATCCCGCAGGCCGATGCCGCTCAACTGAAGGTCGGAGACACGGGAACACTCACGGTGCCGGGCATCGATGAGCCAATCCAAGGCAAACTCACGGTCGTAAGTCCGGCTCTCGATCCGAGCAGCACTACCGTCGAAGTCTGGCTGGAAGCGAAAAATCCCAACAGCCAACTGAAACCGGGCACCAGCGTGCAACTCTCGGTCACAGCTCGGACAGTCAAAGATGCCCTCGTCGTCCCCGCCGCTGCCGTCATCAGCGCACCGGATGGCAGTCCTGCGGTAATGCTGGCTGGCGCGGATGGTAAAGCTCACCTGAAACCAGTGAAGATCGGCATTCGCCAGGGTGACCATGTGCAGATTGTCGACGGCGTCACCGAGAGTGACAGGGTTGTTGCAAGCGGCGCCTACGGCCTGCCCGATAACACAAAGATCAAAGTTGAGGCCGCGCCCAGCGAAGCCCCGGCTGAGGGCGCGAAGGGCGAGGGCGCCAAGGCTCCGAGTGAGGACAAAGATGAAAAATAATCCTTGCGGAGCACGGGCGTGAATCACACTAAATCCGATCACTGGGTGGCCAAGCATTCCCGGCCAATGATTTTCCTGATCCTCACTCTGGCACTCCTGGGTGCGTATCTCGCCTTCACGATTCCGGTGTCGGTGTTCCCTTCGACGAACTTCCCTCGTGTACTGATTGCCGTGGACAACGGAGTCATGCCCATCGACCAGATGATGGTCACGGTGACCCGGCCCATCGAGGAAGCAGTAAACAGCGTGCCCGGACTATTGCAGGTGCGTTCCATTACCAGCCGCGGGTCGGCGGAGGTTGATCTTTACTTCCGCTGGGATCTGGACATGTTCCAGACCTTGCAGTACGTGAATGCCGCCATCTCGCGGGTGCAGCCCGAGCTTCCCAATACGGCGAGGATCGAAGCGCACCGCATGACCTTCGCCAGCTTTCCCATCATCGGATACAGCATCACGTCGGACACCATGCCGCAAACCAGGCTATGGGAGATGGCGACCTACGAGATGAAGCCGCGGCTGAACCGGCTTGACGGTGTCTCCACCGTAATCGTGCAGGGCGGCCAGGAACCCGAGTTCCAGATAACGCCTGATCCTGCGAAGCTGCTCACCACCAGCGTGACCGTAAACGACATGCTCGACGCCATTCGGCGCACCAATCTGGTGGATTCGCCGGGCTTGCTGGAACGCAATCACCAGCTATTTCTCGGGCTGGTGAATGGGCAAGTGCGTACTCCCGAACAGATCGCCAACACCGTCGTTAAGACCACTTCCAGCGGCATTCTGGTGCGTATCGGTGACGTGGCCACGGTCGCACCGAATGTTAAGCCCGTGTATACGGTCGTAACCGCCAACGGCAAACCCGCGGTGCTGCTTAACATTAATCGCCAGCCCGACGGCAATACGGTCCAGGTCGCCGACGAGGTTCACAAAGAAGTCGAAAATATTCGCCAGACCCTCCCGCCGGGGGTGGACATTCGCCCGTTCTATGACCAGTCGGTGATTGTGAACGAATCGATCAAGAGCGTGCGCGATGCCATCCTGCTGGGATTGATTCTTGCTTCCATCATTCTGGTCGTGTTTCTGCGGGATTGGGGAACATCGCTGGTGGCTGGTCTCGTGATCCCGGTCACGGTAATGGTGACCTTCATCGCTCTCAAGGTCATGGGAGAGACCTTCGACCTGATGACGCTGGGCGGATTGGCGGCCGCCGTGGGTTTGGTGATCGACGATGCGATTGTGGTGGTGGAAAATATTGTGCTGCATCGCGCTGCCGGACAGGGCCGCCTCGAAGCCATTGAGAGCGCGCTGCGCGAAATCACGGTGCCGTTGATTGGCTCAACGATTACGCCGGTGGTCGTGTTCATTCCCCTTGTTGCTATCACCGGCGTAACCGGCGTCTTCTTCCGCGCTCTGGCGGTTACGATGAGCGTCTCGCTGCTCACCTCGCTCGCCCTAGCCGTCACCTGGACGCCCAATTTGAGCCAATACTTTATCAAGGGGAAACACGACAAAGACGATCACGAATCCGATTTCAACGCCCCCGGGACACAGCCGGCTATGGGAACTCCAAATGGGCCTGCGGTTGCGCCGGAGGAACAAACCGATGCCGAAAATATTCAGCGTCTGCTGGCTGCCGAAGAGAAACATCTCAGCGGCTTCTTCCTTCGGGTCGTCAACTTCCATGAGCGATGGTTACGGCGGGCGTTGGAGCGGCCGCGCTTCCTGCTGCTGTTTAGTCTCGCGCTGGTTGTCGTCTCCTACCTGTGCTACCACTTCTCCGGCTCCGACTTGCTTCCAGCCATGGATGAAGGCGGATTTGTTCTCGACTACATCATGCCTGCAGGGAGCTCGTTAACAGAAACGAACCGCGTCGTGGGACACGTGGAGCAGATACTCCGCGAAACTCCCGAAGTGGAGAGCACTTCGCGCCGCACCGGCCTGCAGCTCGGACTGGCTGCGGTAACCGAAGCCAATACCGGCGACGTCCTGGTGAAGTTGAAAGCCAAGCGAGACCGCGACGTGGAAGAGATCATGGCGGAGGTGCGGGCTAAGATCAAGGGACAGGAACCCGAACTTGACCTCGACTTCATACAATATCTCCAGGACATGATTGGCGATCTTACCTCAGCGCCGGAGCCGATCCAGATCAAACTATTTTCCCAGGATCCCAAGCAACTCGAGGACTGGGCGCCCAAGGTTGGCGAGGCCATTCAAAAGATTAAAGGCGTAGTCGATGTACTCAATGGAATCGAGAATACCGTTAGCGGACCGGCGGTTACATTCCAGGTGGATCCGGGAGTCGCTGCCCGTGCGGGATTCACGGCTGAAGAGGTGGCCATAGATGCTGCCGCTATTCTCGAGGGAGAACCGGCGCCCACCCCTGTGGTCTCAAACGATCGCCCGTACACGTTAAGAGTGCGCTTTCCTGCCCAGAATCGGGCTACTCTGGAGGCCATGCGCGACACGCTCCTGGTAAGCAGCACTGGCCACACCGCCACGCTGGGTGCGCTCTCCACCATGATCGAAGTCCCCGGCCAGACCGAAATCCGGCGACAGAATCTGCAACGTTACGTAGCGGTTACAGCCCGTTTGGAGGGCACCAATCTGGGCAGTGGAATGGCTGCCGTGCAAAAGACAGTCAGCGGTTTGCATCTGCCTTCCAGCATCCGCGTCGAGTATGGTGGAACTTATCAGGAGCAGCAGCGCTCATTCCACGATCTCGTGATCGTGCTGATCCTCGCGGTACTGCTGCTCTTCATTGTGCTGATGTTTGAGTTTGGGACGTTCTCCGCGCCGGTCGCGATTCTATCGTCCGCGCTGCTTTCCACATCGGGGGTTTTTATCGCGCTTCTGATTACGCGCACGACTTTCAATATTTCGTCCTTCATGGGCATGATTATGGTGATCGGCATCGTAGCCAAGAACGGCATTCTTCTGCTTGACGCTGATCAGCGAATGCGCGCTCTCGGAGCCAGCCCTCGAGATGCTATCTTGCAGGCGGGGCGCCGACGTCTGCGCCCCATCGTTATGACCGCTTTGGCCACCGTCGCCGGCATGCTGCCCCTTGCCTTCGCCATCGGCGCGGGATCTCAAATGCTGCAGCCCCTAGCGATTGCGGTCATCGGCGGGGTTCTGATTTCGATGGTGCTTTCACTCATCATCACTCCAGCTGTGCATTTCTACCTGGGTGAAAAAACGCATCCCCACCAACGTGCGTCTGCAACCTGAGTCGCTCCAGCCCGCCGACTATTCTGTAAGGCTTGAATGACAATTTTCGTCACACGGGGCATTTCTGGGGATATATGTGCAGTCTCTTGCAGCTAGTGTTCACGGTGGCAAATGGCTTTGCGCGAAACCGGACCGGAGCCGCATAATACAATCTCGAGTCATTGGACTCCCTCTCTAAGCTATTGAATATTAAGGGAATTGCAGTTCTTCGGCGAGTTCAAGGTGGAGGGACGACATCCTACGCCGACGGCATCTGCGTTCAGAACTGAACTTGATGGTCGGTTTTGGCGCGGGAATTGCACTAAAATAGGGTCCATCCCCCCGGGTCTCTTGAAGTCCCGTCCCGAGCCGGTCGCCCGGGCCGACACATGGCAGAACAAATCGTGGCCGATCAGAAGGAGAAACCAGTTCTCGACGAGCAGACTCTTCAAAGACTGCTTGAGGCGGCCTTTGTGCTGCAAGAGCACAGCGATGGTCTCGAGGATCAGGAGTCCGAAACCGATCAGCTGAGAGTGCCGGAATTCGTTGCTCACCCGCGGCCGGGAAAACTACAAACTGGGGATCTCTCTTCCCAGGACGATTACACGCTCAGTCTCGCTCAGATTGTAGAGACTCAGCGCCAGATCCAGATGCGTCATCTCGAATTCGACAGGGCGATGGCGTTGGTAGCAGAGAGCATCGTCAAGATCACGAACGCAAGCGGCGCCGCGATTGCGATACTTGACGGGGAAAAAGTTCGATATCGTGCCGTGAGCGGTCCATGCGCCTTACGGTTGGATAGCGAAGTCACTGTCGATAAGGCGATTTGTTCGGCATGCTTGCGCACTGGTCACGTGGTTCGCTGCACCGACATCAACTCGGAGTTCCTGGTCAATGTGGAGGAATGCCGGGGGCGCGGAATTCATTCCCTTGTCGCTGTGCCGGTATATCACGAGGGCAGCGTCACCGGCGCGATCGAGCTTTACTTCGCAGAAACACTGGGCTTCACTTCGCAGGATGTCCACAGCTGTCAACTCATGGCTGGCGTGGTGACCGAGGTATTCGCCCGCGATTCCGAACCGACGCGAATGAAATCCTTGGCCGTCGAACCGGCCACTGTGCTGGAGGCACTGGGGAAGCTGAAACCGAATGTGGCTGCTTCCCCAGAGCAAGCATCCGTGAAGCTATGGAACTCAAGCGGAACGGGTGTCCCTAGCCCAAAAGAGGTACAGGAGGCTTCCGTTTGCCGGAAGTGCGGCCATGAATTGATGGGAGAGGAGCAGTTCTGCGGCAAGTGTGGCTCTCGCCGCCCCGGCGTGAGTCACCCATCGAGCCCGCAAAGCAAAGTCGCCTCGTTGCGGCAAATGCAACAGGCAACCAAGGCGGCATCTTCGAACGGTCATTCCGTTCATGGCGAGGACAGCGCCGGTCTCGATGTGCATAAGAACAGGGCGGGCTCTGAACTCGTCGGCTTCCCCGACCCTGGGGAACTTGGCACCACGGGAGCAGAACCCCAAAAAGAAATTGTGCCTGCGGCTGCGGCGCCATTCTCAGTCCTTGCGGACAATGACACCGACTGCATTGTTTCCGACTGCGACGAATTGCAGTCGCCGCACGAAGTACAAATTCCTCAGGAGAAAACGGCACTCGCAAAATCGCGGGAGGACATCACCTGGAATTCTGCGGCTAGAGCGAGGGAGGCTCTCGAGGCGCTCCCTCGATCGCGCCCACAGAGCGCGGTGGGGCAGTTCTGGAATTCGCGCCGCGGAGACTTCTATCTCGCTGTCGCTGTGATTCTTATTGGCGTCGTCATTCGATGGGGACTGTGGTCGAACAACTCCGTTGGCGCTACTAGCGCTGTGGGTCCGTCTGCGATCCCCGGCGCTACCCATCGCCGCAAACCCGCCCCTGACGCCGATCTTTCGATGTTCGAAAAGTTGTTGGTAAGCCTGGGACTGGCGGAAGCGCCGGAGCAGCAAGAATACAAGGGCAATCCCGACACGCAGGTCTGGGTAGATTTGCACACTGCTCTTTACTACTGCCCCGGCTCTGATTTGTACGGCAAGACGGAAAAGGGAAGGCTTACCAGCCAGCGCAGCGCGCAACTCGATCAGTTCGAACCCGCATACCGTAAGGCATGTGATTGAAAACGCAGGCTTTCTTCCAGCTGACGAAAATTCGCGCTCTTGATTTGACAACCTTCGCCCTCCGGAGTGGAATCTTAGTTAGCGCCCGCTCAGGGGAGAACATTGTTGCCAGACGCCATGGACAAGCTCGATTCCGGGACGTTTCCTGACCCTAATTTAAATCCTCTGTCAAACCCTTTATTAGGCCAGCACATGGGTAGGTGGGCGGAAGTCTATTTCACTACTCCTCCTGAGAAGCGGCAGGAAGCGGTGCAGGAATTGCTGCGCGAGCTGACCGCAGATTCCAAGGCCGAAAGAGCAACAACTGAAAACAGCGAACCGGGGGAAACTCCCGATCCAGTAATGGAATCGTGCTCATCGTCAGAGGTGGCGCCGCTGTCCGTTGTTTGCCGACAGTGCGGAGAAGAAAGTCCAGCGTCTCAAAAGTATTGTGGGAGCTGTGGTGCGGTGCTGCTGGACCGAACTCAGTTGCCATCATCGGTGTCGCCGGCATGGGCGTTGCAGACTGCTGACGGCTCATCGCAAGAAGCGCCTTTTGCCCCGTACGCGTCGTCAATCCTTCGCCCTCGCCTTAACCCTAGCCTTAGCGCTAGCGATGATGAGGAAGACTTTCGTCCTGTGGCGGGGGACGCCCTCCGTTTTATTCCGGAGTATGAGCCGGTTCACTATCGATACCGGCTTTACCTTGGAGCTGCGCTCGCGGTACTGATCGGCCTGCTGGTCTTCGTAGCTTGGCGGAATAACGCAGTCTCATCAGACGGAACCGCGCAAGGAGTTCACCATCCGGGGTCACTTCCCGCGTTGCCACCGTCGACACAGCCAACGGCATCAAGCGCAGCAGAGGTAAGCGGTGTGAAAGCTCCTCCACCTGAAAGCCCGCCGGTCCCGTCGACGCCGCATCAACTTGCAAATCGGGCCGCAGCGCCAGCACCGCAGTCTCCAGCGGCAGCAAAGGTAAGTGGCACGAAGGCCCCTCCGGCTAAGAGCGCGCCAGTCACTGCGGCGAGGGCTCAACTTGCAAATCGGGCCGTGGCTCCTCCGCGGCAATCTCCCGCCGCGCCGCTGCTAGCAGCGAACCGCGCACCGGTTGCGGGAGATACTGCAGTCCCCGGGACGGGAGGCGACGGCTCTGACGAATTGGCCGTGGCACAAGGCTACCTCAACGGCAGACAGGGCGCGCCCCGCGACAGCACTGAGGCCGTAAGGTGGTTGTGGAGATCCGTCGGCAAACAGAATGCGACTGCGACGCTTTTGCTTTCTGACTTCTATCTCCGCGGGGACGGTGTTGCAAAAAGTTGCGACCAAGCCCGTCTGCTGTTAGATGCGGCCGCACGCAAGGGCAAGGCAGGGGCCGGTGAACGACTTCGCAACCTGCAGGCCTTCGATTGCCAGTGATTGGCACACTGGATCCCCCGAATTCATGACCATGCGGGGCCAAGACCAGCACCAGCACTGAGTCCCCTCAAGATGCCGATGCCCCGAACGCCGCTGGATTCCTACGGGATTCATACCAGAGGGCGAGTTCAACCCGGTTCCAGAGACCCAGCTTATCGTAAATCACGCGTAAATAGTTTTTCACCACGTGTTCGGTAGTCCCGATCTCGTCCGCCACTTCCTTGTTTTTTAAGCCTTGTGCGACAAGCTGGATGACTCTGCGTTCACGTTCATTTGGGGTGCGTGTTCCGTAACGTTCGTTTGCGAACATAATTGCCTCCGATATAGTAGGGTCGCGAGTTTCACTCGCTTGATTCCGCCGGTGATTCCGAAACGCAGGAACAACCGATTGAAGTGTGCCTTCACGGTTCGACGCGCCATCTTCAACTGCTGCGCGATTTCGGCGTTGTCACATCCTTGCAAAAGCAATTCAACAATTTGCTGTTCGCGCGGACCCAGCCGAACGGGCTGTTCCCTCATCGGTACCTCCTTTGGATTGGTTCCCGCCTAACCGCATGCGGCAGCGGCACGTTCCGAATTTCATAGCATCCACAATGCCATTTTGAGACGAAAATAGCTGTGGCGATAGAACAACCATTTCCACAGGTATCTGCACGCACTGACTTTGCTTCCGAAAACGAACCGACTGCCCGAGTCGGAGCCCGCGAATGCCTCATTCTGCTGCCGAAAGCCGCTGGGAGCCTTCAAATCTACGTAAAACAGCAGACCCCGACTCCAAAAGCCCGTCGTCCGGTCGCTAAATACAATCGGGCGCCGCGGCGGCACGGAGTTCAGAGTTTCCCCCCCCTCGCCCTCGTAAATGCAGGTTGGGAAGCCAAGCCTCGGGTAAACACCCTAGGCGAAAATTCCCCGCCCTACAGTGAAATGCTGAACAATTTACACGATTGAGCTGATTGCAAATCGGGCGGCCAAGGAGACCCCAGCATCCCCATCTATAAGCGTAGTCCAGAGGAAAAACGAAGTGTAAGAACGAGACTGACTCCCAGCCAAGGACCACGAGCCAGGTTCTCACCCTTGAGCAAATCTACCATAATTATATATCAGCTCCCGCTGAGGGCGGAAGGTGGGTGCCGCGATTTTGTGGTTGCCGCGATTATTGCCAGCCCTCAGTGCGGAGTAGCGTGTCAGTCGGAATGCGGACGGCTTTGGTGAAAGCTGGGGTGTAGACTTGTTGCTCGCTGGACATGACCCCCGACTTGCAGATTGAGATTCATAAGTGGGATGGCTTCGCGGGAGACCGCGCTGTTCCAAACATTCCCGGTGTGGTGCGAGTCTGGCACTGGCCGCTGGATGTTTCTGCGCTGGAAGTTGCAGATTTTCGGAAAGTGCTCTCGCCAGACGAACTGGAGCGGGCCGAACGCTACCGTTTTGACCGGCACCGGAATGAATTCATTTCGACCCGCGCGGTCCTGCGCATGGTGCTTGCGTCGTATACAGCACAGTCGGCGGGAAGCCTGTCATTTGATTACTCAGCCCAGGGAAAGCCGGCTTTGAAGAACGGTCCGCCCGATCTGCGATTCAACGTTTCACACACCGAAGGCTTGGCCGTATTGGCGGTGGTCAGGGACCGAGAGATCGGGGTTGACGCGGAAAAGATCCGTCCCCAACCTGACGCCCAAAAATTAGCCAAGCGGTTTTTCTCAGTGCGGGAACACCGCTTCCTCGAAAAACTTTCAGGTGACGAGTTGCAACGAGCGTTTTTTCGTTGCTGGACCCATAAAGAAGCCTACATCAAGGCGAAGGGCGAAGGCCTATCCCTCCCCTTGCACGCTTTCGACGTGTCGCTCGAGGAGGATCAACCTGCAGCGTTGGTCGGGACGAGACCAGACCCCACCGAAGCCGGACGATGGACCTTGTGCGACCTTTCTGTTGGGCAGGGATACGCCGCAGCACTAGCCGTAGCAGTCCGGTGAAAGGTCTGATTGCCGGGTACTTCTAGAGGCATCAAACTGCATCAAGCAACATAGGTGTATGTTTTTGCAAGAGACAAGGATGAGTCTGACAGCAATACCGTGCAGGCGGCGCTCCTCAAGATCAAGATATGGAGCAGTGTATTCGGCCTAGAGCGAATTGGCATTGACGATAATTTCATCGATTTAGGCGGGCACTCCCTTCTCGCCTTGCCGAGATCGTTTCCAGAATCCGCTCCTTGTATCAGATACCCTTCACCTTGGGAGACTTCTTTGAGGGATCCACGATTGGTCAATTACGTTCGGTGATTCAGGCAAGAATACTCGCGGAAATCGAGGGCCTGTCCGACGAACAGGTGCTGCGGCTGATTTCAGATGATTAGACACAATGGGCGACTGGTGGACAGTAAGGCGGCTCGGGGTCGATGCCGAGGATGGTGTCGTCGCATCCGTTGCATGCGAATCCGTTGCCCGTTTGTTCCCCTCCATCGATCTCATCTTTCATCTGCTGGGCCTTCCGAGAACGGCCAACACCGCAGGGAACCCATTCCATCGTGGTAGACTCGCACGCTCACAAACCCCGAATGCCAGAATTAACATCGGCATTGGTTCGGCAAGTACTTGTCCAAGCCCAACGTGCATGGAAGTTTCATTCTAGGGACTCGATAGCAGAACTAGATCTTGTCAGCAGAAATATCTGCCTCGGCGACTTTCTTTTGGAATGCCGCGCTGATTCCCAATCGCAGCCCGGTTGAGCACGATCACATCCCCCGCTCTGCCGATCACGCTTGCAGGGACCCGGGGAGTAGTGCGGGTTCGAGGTCTGCGCAACCACGAATAGATTCAAGTCGGGGTTGTCTGTCTGCTACTAACCGGCAGTAGACAGCATTTTGGACGGCGCCGGGCAAGGACTCTACTGGGGATGGAGTGAAGCGTGACAAGCAGAGCAGAACCGTAATCAGATTCTCTTCCGAATCCTCTCCTGACTGCGGAATTCCTGACAGGCCTGCTGTAATCGCAACTCCCCAACCCCTTGAACTCGGGGCTCTCATTTCGGGGATAACAGGAACCCGTGATTATGTCCATTGAACGTACCGTAACCTGTTATCTGTCCGAGCCTGTTAATTGCGTTCGCATTGATCAACACCCACCCGGAGTTCGCCGGGATCAGGGAATTCAGGTCCCGCATTCCGGCCGCCTGGGTCCACAAAAAAGCGTGCGGTGCGTGATTGGAAATGTTGCCGTAGCCCACCACCTCATCGGAATCGTTGATGCCAAAAGCCACGCTGTAGGCACCACCGGACAGGGTTCCGAGGTCCTGTATTTTCCGTGCCGGGTTCCACATTACGGCGTGCCATGCATTCGGAAAGCCACCCGCATTGGACTGGCCCACCATCACGCCTGAGGAATTGATCGCATAGGCCATGCTTGTCGTCCCCCCTGCAAGAGTTCCGAGATCTTTCATGCCCAGGGCGGCAGACCATTCGAAGGCGTGCGATTGCAAGGGGGGACCGTTGGTGAAAGTGGTCTGGCCAACAATCTGGTTGTTGTCGTTGATGTCGAAGGCCGCAGTAAAAATGCTTTTCGGCAGAGCACCTAAATTCCTAATTTTATTGTTCGTCCAGCTCACTGCATTGACATATCCGTTGCTAATGAAGGAATCCCCGGCGATTACGCCAGCGGAATTTATTTCGAATGCACAACTCGAGTTCCCCCCGGACAAGGTTCCCAGATTGGTCATGCCTCCGGTGGGGGTCCAGAGAAAAGCAAAAAAGTCGGACGCCGGCTTTCCTTTGACATTAGAGCAACCCACAACCTCTCCGACATCGTTGATGCCAGTCGCTCCACTGATCGTGCCGCCCGACATTGTTCCCAGGTCTTTCATGCCGGCGCTTTTGCTCCAAAGAAAGGCATGCTGCCCCGCTGTGAGGCCTGTACAGGGATAACCATACGGAGTCGCGGTATCGGAGCAACCCACGACTTGTCCGGCGGAGTTGAGCCAAAAACCGCTGCTCTCGTTATCTCCCTTCAACACACCGATCTCAGTGATCGTATAAGTTTGTGCAAGCGCGGAGAAAGTTCCAGCGAGAACCAACCATGCACAGAATGCAATTTTGCTCGTCCGAGCGATCATTGTTTTCTCCTGGCGATAGGTTATTCGCTTTGCGGTCGAAATCGGCAAAACCTGCAGGATTGAGCGTTGGTCGATGGAATTACTCCCCCGCGGCTTAAACCCATTCTGGCATTATGCCAGAGGATTCGAGGGGCGTGCTTCGCTTCACGGAAGCGACTGTGCGTAAGGAACCGGGAGGGGATTGGGCAATAAATAGAAAGGGCCGTGACTTTGGTTATGCTCTAACTGTCAGCTCTTGCGAGGGAGCCAACAGCGTGGATGCATGTACCGTCACAGCCCCTTGATGCGATCACTGCTTTCGCAGTCCCAAACCCCAACTGCTCCTCGCAGAGCCGTCGGTTTTTTCAGGTCTGGCTGCTCCACGGGTCACCCCGCCGAGCTGATCACTCAGCCTACTTCGGACTGGCAAAGTATTATTTAGCCAACCCTTTCAGCCATCGACGCGTGCAACCCTAAACATCTGAGGCAAAGATGTCAACGACATTTTTTGGTGCAATTGCGGGACGCGATAACCTACATCGTGAAAAACGTAACTCATTCTGCCACTGCCACTTCACAGAGTACATTTCCAATTTGCCTTATTTTTCCACAAATGCTTACACAGCCCTGTAGCGATTGAACGACGGTTGAGAGGGAATCAAATAATAATCTTGACGACAGAAAGCCTGTGGGCGCATGTTGTAGACAGACACGAACCCTGATGCCAGATTTGGTGGCCTACGTGGACGGCGGCTCCCTGGGGAATCCAGGGCCGTCCGGTATTGGGGTGATTATCGACGGTTCCGACAACGGCGAAATCCGAATCGCTAAGTGGATCGGCCATCAGGACAACAATGTCGCCGAATACGTTGCTCTGCTCGAAGCTCTGCAATGTGCATTGGCTTTGAAGGCCAGGACGCTGCACGTCTACTCCGATTCCGAGGTCGTGGTGAGGCAGATGAAAGGCCAGTATAGGTGCCGCAGCGCTCGCCTCTATTCCCTCAATTTTATTTGCCGCAAGTTGGCTCGCTCCATCAAATTCTCCATCTCCCATGTCCGCCGCGAGAATAACGCCGAGGCCAACGGCTTGGCCAACGCCGCAGTCCGCAACCAGACTTCGTAGGACGAGCCCATCACTGCGGCACCGCCAACAAGGTCAGTCCTCGTCTTCCAGTTTTGATCCTCACAAGCCGTTTTCAACGCGGTTCGTGCTAATACTCCACACTGACCAGATAGAGTCCGCCGGCTGGCGCCGTCGCTCCCGCGGCTGATCGGTGGCGGGCCTTCAGAATGCGCGCGATGTCTCCGACCTCGAACGTTCCCTTTCCGACCAGAATGAATGTCCCAACCAGATTTCTCACCATGTGGTGCAGGAACCCGGAGCCGCGCACGGTATAGACCAGCTCTTCATCCTGGCGCTCCCACGTCGAAGAAAAAATTCGCCGCACACTCGAAGCCGGCTGATCCTCGCGGCCGCGCTCGGGATCGACGGCCGCGAACGAAGTGAAGTCATGCTCTCCGATTACGATGGTCGCAGCCTGTCCCATGGCTTCTTCATTCAGACGATAGGGATAGTGCCACACATACCGCGCCAAAAACGGCGGACAGATTGACTGGCGGTATATCCGATAGCGGTACGTCTTGGCGCGGGCCGACTTGCGCGCGTGAAAATCCGCTGGCGCCTCGTCCGCCTCCAACACGCGCACCGTGGGCGGTAAGATATCGTTCAACGCGGTCAAGAAATTTGCGGTGGGAACGGAAGACTCGGTTGCAAACGTCAATACCTGGGCCAGCGCGTGCACCCCTGCGTCGGTCCGGCCCGACCCTTGGGGTAATACCTTTTCTCCGGTGATGCGTCCAATGGCTGAGGCTAGTGTGCCCTGCACAGTCAGCGCATCGGGCTGCACTTGCCATCCTGAGAAATCAGCCCCGTCATAAGAAATGATCAGTTTTAGATGGCGCATGTTGCGATCTTTCGAGTCCTGCCACGACATCGGTTCATCTAAGTGTTTTCGTGTGCCAACCCGGATTACAACCGGCAACGCGATGCAGGTCCTTGTTGACCGTGGCGCTTGTTCTGGAGTCGATTCGTCACCAGCGCGGTTTGTCTCCGCCAGAGGTTCTGAGCGCGTCCGATATACTAGTTCACTTCTCGGGATTTGGCAGTGTGACATGCAAGTTCTTCGAATTTGGACTATCACATCCTTAGAGCGGCGCAAGTGGTTGGCGAGAAGGAACCGCTACTTACAGGAACCTTCAGCACGCTGTATGCGTATCAAGGCATGAACCGGAAGGAATTCCCGGACTGTTTTCTAATGAGTCCGGCTGTCCCAGGTAAAAACGAAGTCTTTTAGCTACAAGCTCTTATGAACGGAGACAAGTAGATGCTATTGCCTCGTTTAGCTTCGACCCTGCAGCTTGCCACGCGCTTGATTTTTTGCGGAAGTTTAGCACTCTCATGCTGGGGACAAGACGTTCCCTCCGCTCCGACCCCTCAAACGTCGGCTGCAGCAGAGACACAGCGCGTGGGAACGCTGAACTATACCAAACCGGTATCACACTTTCCGAATCCGATTGCTCCTTACCAGTCTAGGCATCTGCCACCGCCGAATTTGAGCAATACGGGGCGAATCGACCAATTTCTGCACGAGGGCAAGCTCTATCTTTCGCTCGACGACGCCATCGCTCTGGCGCTCGAGAACAACCTCGACATTGCCATTGCGCGCTACACGCTGAATATTGCCGATACCGACATCCTGCGCGCCAGGGCGGGAGCCGGTATCCTCGGCACGCCCCTCGGTTTGGTGCTCAACACACCGGGCGGTGGCGTGGGGGGAATCGGAGCGCAGTCGGGCGCAGCCACCGGCGGCACCAGCCTGGGAGCGGGAGGTCTGGGCGCCGGCACCAATGGATTGGTCAGTTCGACACTTGGCTTCGGACCGCAGATTGGCAGCTTCGATCCGGTTCTTACCGGCACGCTTCAGGAAGACCACTTCAGTCAAAAGTCAAGCAGTTCGTTCTCCGTGCCGTTGTTTATGCAAAATACCGGCACGGTTGATTTCGCGTACAACCAGGCTTTCCAGTGGGGCACCAATCTTTCCGTGGGCTTCAACAACACACGTGCCACCACCAACAGCATCTTCACCAGCCTGAGCCCCCAGCTCAACTCTAATTTCAAGGCTACGGTTACCCAGCATCTCTTGCAAGGCCTGGGTTTCGCTCCCAACCAGCGATTTATCCGGATCGCAAAGAACAATCGTGAACTTTCTGATGTCGCATTCCGCTTGCAAGTAACCGATTCCGTTGATCAGATCGAGAACATCTACTGGGATCTGGTATTTGCATACGAGAATGTGCGCGTGCAAAACGAGTCGCTCGCCTTTGCGCAAAAGACGCTTTCTGACACAAAAAAGCAGGTCGAGATTGGGAGCCTGGCTCCGATTGAAGTGGTGCGCGCACAAAGCACGGTAGCCACCGATCAACAGGCAGTGACCACGGCGCAGACAAATCTCCAATTGCAGCAGTTGCTCATGAAAAATGCGATCAGCCGCACATTGAAAGATCCGACGCTGGCTACTGCGGAGGTGATTCCCACGTCGACGATGGACGTCCCGGCGCAGGAGCCTGTCGTTCCCGCTGAAGATCTGATCAACGAATCGCTCCGCCATCGGCCGGAATTGGTCGAGTCGCGGATAGATTTGAACAGCCGCGAATTAAGCAACAAGGCGGTGCGGAGCTCGCTGTTACCGACCCTAGATCTTTTCGCCTATTACGGGGGATCGGGGCTAGGCGGCGCGCAGAACCCGGCTGCTCTTTGTGCGAGCCCATCCCAACCGTTCTGCGCCACTGCTAATCCGGATCCGACGCTAAGCCAGAGTCCCATCGTACCAACCACCGGCTATGGCTCAACCGTGAACCAGTTGGTAAACTCTACCGCTCCCGACAAAGGCATTGGCCTGCAGCTCAACATTCCGCTGCGCAATCGGGCCGCGCAGGCGGTGCAGATCCGCTCCGAGTTGGAATTTCGCCAAGCGCAGTTACGTCTGCAGCAGATTGAGAATCAAGTCACCGTCGAAGTCCGCAACGCGCAATTCGCCGTCCAGCAAAACCGCGCCAGTGTGGATTCGGCCAGAGCCGCGGTGGAGCTGGGGCGGCAGTCGCTGGACGCGGAGCAGAAGAAGTATCAGTTCGGCACGTCGACCACCACGCTGGTCTTGCAAAATCAGAGCCAGCTGGCCACAGCGGAGTCGACGCTGGTGAACGCGATGGTCGCCTACGAAAAATCGAAAGTGGAGCTGGACCGTGCCACCGGTCAACTTCTGGATCACTATGGCATCAGTATTGAGGATGCCGCCCGCGGCCAAGTGACGCGCCTGCCCAAGGTGCCCTACGTGGCGCCGCGAAAAGACCTTCCAACGACGACGCCGTCGCAACCGTCGTCGCCGGAACCATCGACTCCGCCGTCGCAGTCGCAACCGTAGCGTCCCGGTAATCCGCTGCGGCGCCCTGAACCGGATCAACCAGGGAACGAGGGAGCGCGTTAATTAAGACCGCGCTCCCTCGATATCTTCCGCAACAATTCTTTACAAATCCATTCTCTTTTCACCCACTCCCCTTGCCCCAAGATGGAATCGAGTGACGCCTTCCTCCCATCCCTGGCATCAAAATTT